>Ga0209164_1000825_pt1 | contig 52859 bp, 42 predicted proteins | sample MTBNYHSulfiMetaG_FD_187458 | JGI IMG/M metagenome (GOLD analysis project Ga0209164, IMG submission 187458) | Enrichment culture microbial communities from rom New York Harbor, USA that are MTBE-degrading - MTBE-NYH (New York Harbor Sulfidogenic)... | ecosystem: Environmental > Aquatic > Marine >... | reverse complement strand
GGCCTCCTCGATGGCCCCCGCCCGGGCGGCGGCCAGTTCCTCGGGGGTCATGACGGAGCGGAACAGGATGGTGGCCGGCACGTGCACCGTCCCCGGCACCAGCGGCTCGAAAGGCTCCTTGATCTCCGTCAGCCCGGTGATCGACAACGCCCCCATGGTGGTGCCGTGATAGGCCAGGTCCCGGGCGATCACCTTGCGCCGCTGCGGTTGACCGATCGCCTGGAAGTACTGCTGGGCCAACTTCCAGGCGGTCTCCACCGCCTCGGATCCGCCGGTAGTGAAGAACACCCGGTTCAGATCACCCGGCGCCAGCGACGCCAGGCGGGCGGCCAGATCCACCGCCGGCTGATGAGCATGGCCCCAGATGGGGAAGTAATGCAGCGTCGAGGCCTGACGGAACGCCGCCTCCGCTAGCTCCCGGCGGCCGTGACCCACCTGGCTGACGAACATGCCCGCCAGCCCGTCCAGATAGCGCTTCCCCTCGGTGTCCCAGACGTAACAGCCCTCACCCCGGGCAATAGTCGGAGCCGCCCCCACCAGACGCAAAGGCGTGAAATGCTCCCACAAATGCCGGCCGGCGGCCGGCCGCGGATCCCCCATGTCGTGTCCTCCTGGCCCGGGCCCGGCCCGTACGGCGGGCCCATAGGATTGAGATCCTTCTCGGGTCGAGGATAGCCAGGAGACCCTGCGCCGGAATCGGGGGGCGGCGACTTCAGCGACCCAGGCGGTCGAGCAGCCGAAAGCCGCGGGCGGCGAGGGGCAGGAACCAGGGGCGCTGGCGGTAGTACCAGCGCGTGGGGTGGGGGATCTCGGCGAAGGGGCTGCGCTCCACCTCACCGGTGATCAGCCCCCCCACCTCGTCCCCCAGGTAAGTGCCCAGCGCCAGGCCGTGCCCGGTGTAGCCCAAGGCGTACCACCTGCCGTCGAGGCGGCCGATGTGGGGCAGCTGGTCGAAGGTGGCTCCCAGCTTCCCGGTCCACGAGTGGGTGATCGCCGCCTCTGCCAGCTCGGGGAAGAAGCTGCCGACGGTGGCTCGCAGCACCCGGGCGCTCTCCGCCAGGTCGAGGTCGGTACTCAGGTTCTGACGGCCGCCCATGAGCAGCCGCCGGTCGGGGGTGAGGCGGAAGTAGTGCAGGAAGCGGCGGGATGTCCACAGCATCCGCCCCCCGGGTATGAGGCGGTCGGCGGTCTCCACGGGAAGGGGCTCGGTGGTGACGATGTAGGAGCCGATGGGGATCACCCGGCGGCGGAGGGCGGGGAGCCAGCCGCCGGTGTAGCCGTTGGTGGCCAACAGCACCTCTCCTGAGCGCAGCCGGCCCCGGCCGGTCTCAATCGTGAACCCGGAGGCGTGCCGCTCCACCGCGATAACGGGAGCTCGCTCCACCAGGGTGGCTCCCCGCCGCACCGCGGCAGCCGCCAGGCCGTACAGGTAGCGGGCCGGGTCGCATCCGGCGGTGAATCCGTCGACCAGCGCCGCGGTGAAACGGTCGCTCCCCACCACCGAGCGCAACTCGTCGCCGGCGACCACCCGAAGCGGAAAGCCGAGGTTGGCCTCCACCCACTCGGCGGTGGCCGCGAAACTCCGCCGGTCGCGCTGGTTGAACCCCAGGCTGGCTCCTCCCGAGCGGGAGTAGCCGCAGTCGATGTTCTCCTCCTGCACGATGCGCTCGAGGAGGTCGACCGCGGACAGGGAAGCCTGCCACAGCTCGCGCCCCAAGGGCTCGCCGTAGCGGGCCATTGCTACCCGGGTGGAGATCTTCAGGCCGTAGGCGGCCATGCCGCCGTTGACCGCGCTGGCTCCTTCTCCCAGGCGGCCCGCCTCGAGCACCACCACGGCGCGTCCGGCATCCGCCAGGCGGCGCGCTGCGGCAAGGCCGGTGACGCCGGCCCCGACGACGGCAACGTCGGCCGAGGCGGGCAAATCCTCCGTGGCGAGCGGCGGGCGAGGGGCAACCTGGGTCCACAGCGGCTCGAGGATGGTCATGAGCCGAAGCCTAGGCCCGGCCTGCCGTGCCGGATCTCCGGCCGCGGCCTGCCGCGGCCGCGGTGCTAGTGGACGGGCGCCCCGGCTGCCGCGTAGTCTCCGGAGCAGGTGTGGCCGACCGGGGAGGGGAGTTGAGCGAGATCGCCGTCGAGTTGACCGGTGTCAGCAAGCGGTTCGGCGAGGTCACTGCGGTCGACGAGGTCAATCTGCAGATCGGCGACGGCGAGTTCTTCTCCCTGCTGGGGCCGTCGGGATGCGGCAAGACCACCACCCTGCGCATGATCGCCGGCCTCGAGTTCCCCACCGAGGGGAGCGTGCGCATCTACGGCGAGGAGATGGGCCTGCGCCCTCCCAACAAGCGGCCGGTCAACACGGTTTTCCAGTCCTACGCCCTGTTCCCTCACATGACGGTGTTCCGCAACGTGGCGTTCGGCCTGGAGATGCGCAAGGTGCCGGCTCCCGACATCGCCTCCCGGGTGGAAGCCGCCATCGACCTGGTCCGGCTCAGCGGGATGGAGAAGCGCAAGCCGGCGCAGTTGTCCGGAGGGCAGCAGCAGCGGGTGGCCCTGGCCCGGGCCCTGGTCAACCAGCCCCGGGTGCTGCTGCTCGACGAGCCCCTGGGGGCCCTCGACCTAAAGCTGCGCCAGGCCATGCAGGTGGAGTTGAAGGACCTGCAGGAGCGGCTGGGGATCGCCTTCGTCTACGTCACCCACGACCAAGAGGAAGCCCTCACCATGTCCGACCGCATCGGGGTGATGCACCAGGGCAGGCTGCTGCAGGTGGGGACCCCCGAGGAGATCTACGAGCATCCCCGCACCCGCTTCATCGCCGACTTCATCGGGGAGACCAACTTCTTGCCGGTCACGGTGGCCGCTGCGGGGGAAGTGCGCCTGGAAGCCGGTCAGGCGCTGCGGGCGATCACCCACGGGGCGGCGGGCACGGCCGCCAACCTGACCCTGCGCCCGGAGAAGGTCAGCCTGTTCCCCACGGCCGAGGCGGTGCCCCCAGGTTGGAACTGCCTGCTCGGGGAGGTGCGCAGGCGCGTCTACTTGGGCAATTCGCTCTACTACCACGTGGACGTGGGGCCGGCCGTCATCCGCTCGCGACACGAGAACGCCCCCGGTGTGCCGCTGCTCGCTGAGGGGGAGTCGGTCTGCGTCGCCTGGGACCCCGATTCTGCCGAGGCCCTGGAGGGCTGATGGCACGACGCAGCCGGAGCGCTCTCGAGCGGGCCACCGTGGTCACGCCCGACCTGGAGCGCTCCGAGACCCGCGCCAAGTCGCGGCGCGGCTTCCTGCTGGCGCTGCCCGGCTACGCCTACTTGATGATCTTCTTCGCCGTCCCGATGCTGATCATCTTCGTCTACTCCTTCGGGACCCGCAGCGCCACCGGCAGGACCATCTTGGGCGACTGGAACCTGGATTCCTACCGGCGCCTTTTCGACGACTTCGTCCTCAGCGTCATGTGGCGTTCGTTCTGGCTGGCCCTGGTCACCACGGTCATCTGCCTGGTGATCTCGTACCCCTTTGCCTACTACATCGCCACCCGGGGGCCCCGGCTCCGGGGTTTGCTGATGGTGCTGGTGATGATCCCCTTCTGGACCAACTTCCTGGTCCGCACCTACGCCTGGCGGCTCATCTTGGGCCGCAACGGGCCGCTGTCGGCTCTCCTGGGGTTCTTCGGCATCGAGGAAGCGCGGTTGCTGTTCACCAATACCGCCATCCTGATCGGACTGGTATACGGGCACCTACCCTTCATGGTGCTGCCGCTGTACGCCTCCATCGAGCGGCTCGACTGGAGCCTGGTGGAGGCGGCGCGCGACCTGTACGCCAGCGGGTGGAAGGCCTTCCGAAAGGTGACCCTGCCGCTCTCCATGCCCGGCGTCGTGGGCGGGACCATCCTCACCTTCATTCCCTCCTTCGGCGCCTACATCGAGCCCGAGCTGCTCGGCGGGGCGCAGACCATGATGCTGGGCAGCTTCATCGAGAACCAGTACTACGCCGTCAGCGACTGGCCGTTCGGGTCGGCGCTCTCCTTCGTGATCATGGTGCTGATGCTCGTCGGCACCATCGTCTACTTCCGCAAGGGGGGGAGGACGGCATGACGGTGCAGTCTGCCCTGCGCCGGCGCGGCCTCCTGGAACGGCTGCTGGCCACCCACTCGTGGCTGGTTTACGCCTTCTTCTACGCCCCCATCGCGGTGCTGGTGGTCTTCTCCTTCAACGGCGGCCGTCAGGTGAGCATCTGGCAGGGGGCTTCGCTGCGCTGGTACCGGCAAATGCTGCAGGACGCCGCGTTGCTCAGCGCACTGCGCAACTCGCTGATCGTGGCCGTGGTGTCGACGATCGTTGCCACCGCCCTGGGCACTGCCACCGCCCTGGCCATGGAGCGGTTCCGCTTTCGGACCCAACGGGTCTACGAGGGGCTGCTCTACCTGCCCATCATCGTCCCCGAGGTGACCCTGGCGGCGATGATGCTGGTCTTCTTCATCCAGGCCTTCGACTACATCGGCCGCATCACCGGCACTCCCCCCAACCTGAGCCTGACAACGATCATCCTCAGCCACATCTGCTTCAACATCTCCTTCGTCACGGTGGTGGTACGCGCCCGGTTGGCCGGCCTGGACCCGAGCCTGGAGGAGGCGGCGGCGGATCTCTACGCGAACCGCTGGAAGGCCTTCCGCAGGGTGACCCTTCCGCTGATCATGCCGGGGGTGTTGGGGGGTGGGCTGTTGGCGCTGACCATGTCCCTCGACGATGTGGTCACCACCTCATTCGTGTCCGGGCCCGGGTCCACCACCCTGCCGGTTTACGTATTCGGCCTCGTCAAGAAAGGGGTAACCCCCGTAATCAACGCGGTGTCGGCGCTGATGCTGCTGGCATCCATGACCTTGGTCTTCTCCTCGCTGCTGGTGCAGCGTGGGGGCAGTGCCCGGAAGTCCAAGGCGCGAGAGAAGGAGAGGGCGTCATGAGACGACTCGTATTGGCGCTGGCAGTGATCGGGTTGCTGGTGACTGCCTGCGGCGACGATGCCGCGGAGACCACTACCACGGCGGGCGGCACCACGGCCGCAAGTACTACGGCCGCAAGTACTACCTCCGCCGGCCCGAAGGCGTGTGCCGCCGGCGAGACCGACGGCAACCTGGTCCTCTACAACTGGACGCAGTACATCCCGACCGGGCCGGACGCCGTGGAGGCCGAGGTCACCGACCTCATCGCCAAGTTCGAGGAGGAGTACGGGGTCTCGGTGACCCAGGACTTCTTCACCTCGAACGAAGAGCTGCGGTCCAAGCTGCAGGCGGGGGCCACCGGCTACGACGTGATCGTGCCCTCCGACTACATGGTGTCCATGCTGATCACCGACGGCTTGCTGATGGAGCTGCAGCCGGCCGCTCTCCCCAACGTGGCGAACGTCGATCCCGAGTTCATGAACCCGCCTTTCGACCCCGAGCACCGCTACCACATGCCCTACCAGTGGGGCACCACGGGCATCGGCGTGGCCTACGCGGAAGTGCCCGAAGACTTCCCCACCTCCTGGGGGCTGATCTTCGACCCGGCGATCTCCGAACAGTTCCCCCGGGGCACGATCACGCTGCTCGACGATGCCCGGGAGGTGCTCGGAGCAGCCCTTCGCTACCTGGGCTACTCCATCAACAGCACTAGTGAGGCCGAGATTCGTGAGGCCGGCGATCTGCTGAAGTCCACCCTCGAGCGGGGGATCATCGCCACCTTCGATTCCGACACCTTCGAGAACATGCTGACCAGCGGGGAGACCATCATCGCCCACGGCTTCAGCGGCGACTTCTTCCTGGAGTTCGACAACCTCTCCACCGACGACTACGACGCCTGGGAGGACTTCGGCTACTTCGTGCCCGACGAGGGCGGCGTGCTGTGGGTGGACACCATGGCCATCCCCGCCAATGCCCCGCATCCGTGCACGGCGCACGCCTTCATCAACTTCATCTTGGACGCCGAGAATGGGGCGGAGCTGACCAACTACAACTGGTACGGCAGCCCCAATGCAGCGGCCGAGGAGTACATCTGGCCGGAGATCCTGGAGGACCCCTCGATCTACCCGCCGGAGGAGGTCATAGCGCGGCTGGAGTTCATCGCCGATCTGGGTGATCTCAACGCCCTCTACGAGCAGGTGTTCACCGAGGCCAGAGGTTGAGCCGGTAGGTTGTCGGTGCCCGGCAGCCCCGGTAAGCCGAGTACTCGGAGGGACGGGCCGGGCGTAGCTGGGGCGGCAAGGAGGAGGTGAGAGCGGCCGCCGCATCGAGGCTCGGTGCGGCCGCCTCACAAGACCTAGGAGTAGGTTGCAGGGGGCGGCCCCCTCTGGTGGGCTGCCTCCTGCCTCGGATGCTTGTCATAAGAAGGTGACTCATGGGCCTGCAAGGCGAGAAGACCTCGGAGTGGTTCCAGCGCGGCAAGCGGAGCCTGGTGAACGGGGTGTCCAGCGGCTTCCGCTATTGGGGGGAGGACGACACCCTGGTCATCGACCACGGTGAAGGTGCCTACCTGTTCGATATGGACGGGAACCGCTACATCGACTACCACTGCGGATTCGGGCCGGTGATCCTGGGCCACGGGGAGCCGTCGGTAGTCAAGGCGGTGGCCGAGGCAGTGAGCGGCGGCACGGTCTTCGCCCTGACCCAGCGGAGGGAGATCGAAGCCGCCGAGGCGGTGAAGCGGGCGGTGCCGTGGATCGAGTACCTGCGATTCACCAATACCGGCACCGAGGCGACGATGCATGCGGTGCGCCTGGCCCGCGGGTTCACCGGCCGGGACGTGATCCTGAAGTTCGAGGGGCAGTACCACGGGGTGCACGACTACGTGATGTTCTCCACCGCCGGCGGCCCCCCCGGGCACCTCGGGTCCCGCTACAGCCCCACCCTGTGGGCCAGCTCTTCGGGTATCCCCGACGTGATCCGCAGCACCGTGCGCGTGTTGCCCTTCAACGACCTGGAACTGGTCCAGAGGCTGTTCAAGCGGATGGGGCATCAGATCGCCGCGGTGCTCGTGGAGCCCATGCTGGGCAACGCCTTCGGCATCATGCCGGAGCCCGGGTACCTCGAGGGCCTGCGTGCCGTCTGCGACGAGTACGGGACCGTCTTCGTCTTCGACGAGGTCAAGACCGGGTTCCGCATGGGCTTGGGCGGGGCTCAGGAGTACTTCGGGGTCACTCCCGATCTGGCAACCTATGCCAAGTCGATGGGGAACGCCTTCCCGGTGGCGGCCATCGCCGGACGGGGCGAGGTGATCCAGGCCTGGGCCAAGGGGGGCATCGGCCAGGCGGGCACCTACTCCGGCAATGCGGTAGGCGTGGCCGCGGTTTCGGCGACCCTGGCCCGGCTGTCAACCGGCGAGCCCTACAAGGTGCTAGACAAGCAGGGCAAGGCCCTCATGGCGGGCTTCGCCTCGATCTGCGCCGCCGAGGGAGTCACCGTGCACATCCAGGGCGTCCCGGGAATGTTCGGGCTCTTTTTGGCCGACAAGCCGCCCCGGGATTTCCGCGACGCGGTGCATCACGACGAGGAGATGTACGGCGAAATCATGCACGGGATGATTCGTCGTGGGGTGCTCCCGGTTGACGACGCCCTGGAGCCCTTCTTCCTGTGCGCTGCACTAAGCGATGAGGACGTGGCCACCACGCTGATGGTGTTCGAAGAATCCCTCAAGGAAGCCAAGCACTGAGAGGAGGCGCCCGTGCGCGTCGCACTTCTGGGGGCGGGGATCATCGGGCGAGTAGTGGCGCGGGATCTAGCGCTCTGGGACAGGCCGGATGAGGTGGTGGTGGGGGACCTGGACGGGGGGCGGGCGGCGGCCGTCGCCGAAGAGCACGGTTTCGAGGCGGCGGCGGTCGATGTGCGGGACCCTGCCTCGCTGGTCACCTATCTGGCCGGCGCGGATGTGGTGGTCAACTCGGCTCAGTACGAGGTGAACCTGCCGGTCATGGGGGGATGCCTGCGGGCGGGGGCCCACTACGTGGACCTGGGCGGCCTGTTCCACACCACCCGCAAGCAGCTGCTGCTCGATGATCGCTTCAAGGCTGCCGGGCTGACCGCGGTGTTGGGCCTGGGGTCTTGTCCGGGGATCGCGAATGTGCATGCGGGGGATCTGGGGGAGCGGCTGGATCGGGTGCGGTCGGTGATCATCTACAACGGGGCGACCACGGATCCGGCGGACACGTTGAAGTGGCCGTATTCGATCTGGACGATCTTCGATGAGATCACGCTGCCGCCGATGGTGTTCCGCAACGGCGAGTTCATGGAGGTCGAGCCTTTGTCGGAGGAGGAGTTGTTTCCGTTCCGGGAGCCGATCGGCTACGCCAAGGCCCATCTGTCGCTGCATTCGGAGGTGGCCACCATCCCCCTGAGCTTGGCGGACAAGGGGATCGAGGCGTGCGAGTTCAAGATCCACTTCTTCGGGTTCTCCGAAGGGGCGCTGCGCAAGCTGCAGTTCCTGGCCTCCCTGGGCCTGGCCGATACCCGCCCGCGGAACGTGGGCGGGGCCGAAGGGGTGGTGCCCCGGAGGCTGCTGGTGGATCTGCTGGAGGAGTTGAAGCCGGAACCCCCCAAGCACGCCGGCTTCAAAGACATTGCGACGGTGGCGGAGGGGGAGCGCGACGGCCGGCCGGTGCGCCTGCGGCTAGATACCACCGCCTGGCCGTCGGAGAAGCTGGGAGCGGCCGGAGGGACGATCGTGGTGGGCTGCCCGCCGGCGATCGTGGCCCGCTGGCTGGGGGAGGGGCGGATCGAAGGTGGCGGGGTCAAAGCGCCGGAAGCCTGCATCCCGCCGCAACCCTTCTATGAGGAACTGGCCCGACGGGGCATCACCACGTCGCTGACGGAGGAGACCGTACTGGCCGGATGAACACAACCGGGGAGCCGCGGCGGGCTCCCCGCAGTAAGCCACCGCCGGAGGTGAACCGATGTACGGGTATGCCGGCAAGGTCCTGCACGTCGATCTGACCGCAGGCAGCCTGAGGGTGGAAGAGCCTGCCGAGGCCTTCTACCGCACCTACCTGGGGGGGAGCGCGCTGGGCCTGCACTACCTGCTGCGCCATACCCCGCCGGGCGCAGATCCGCTCGGGCCCGAGAACACCCTGACCTTCGCCGTGTCGGCCTTCACCGGCGCCCCCATCTCGGGCCAGTCGCGCTGCAGCGTGGTGGCTCGTTCGCCGCTGACCGACGGCGTGGGCTCTTCAGAAGCCGGGGGTTTCTTCCCGGCCGAGCTCAAGTTCGCCGGCTTCGACGCCGTGGTGGTGCACGGCTCCTCGGCCCGCCCGGTCTATCTGTGGATCAAGGACGGCCAGTACGAGTTGCGCGACGCCTCTCACCTGTGGGGGAAGACCACCACCGAAGTAGACCGCCTGCTGGCCGAAGAACTGGGAGAGCCGCGCCTCCAGGTAGCACAGGCCGGACCGGCGGGGGAGAAGCGGGTGCGTTTCGCCGCCGTCATGAACATGGCCAACCGGGCCAACGGCCGTGGGGGCCTGGGGGCGGTGATGGGAGCGAAGGGACTGAAGGCGGTGGCGGTGCGGGCCTCCAAGAAGGGGCTCTCCATGGCCGATCCCGAGGCCCTGCGGCGGATCATGAAGACTTCGCAGCCCAACGTGGTGGGCGATGGCGACATCGAGGACCTGGGCCGTCACGGCACCGCCGGCATCGTGGAGAGCCAAGATGCCACCGGCGGCCTGCCCACCCGGAACTGGCGCAGCGGATCGATGGGCGAGGAGCGGGCGGCAGCCATTTCCGGCACAGCCCTGTTCCAGGAGTACTTGCGGGGGGCGGCGGCAGGAACGCAGATGAAGGACGGCAGGGACACCTGCTACTCCTGCGCGGTGCGCTGCAAGCGGGTGGTGGAGGGGGAATGGGCCGGGCGCGTCCTCCTCCCCGCTTCGGGGGGGCCGGAGTACGAGACGATCGCGGTGTTCGGCTCGTACTGCGACGTGGCCGACCTGGGGGCAATCGTCTATGCCAACCAGCTGTGCAACGAGCACGGGGTGGACACCATCTCGGCGGGGGCGACTATGGCCTTCGCCGTCGAGTGCTTCGAGGAGGGCCTCATCACCACCGCCGATACCGGGGGCCTCAGCCTGCGCTGGGGCGATGGGGAGGCGATGGTGGCCATGCTGGAGCGCACCCTGCGCCGCGAAGGGTTCGGCGACGTCCTGGCGGAGGGCTCCTTCCGGGCGGCGGAACGCATCGGCCGGGGCGCCGAGCGCTTCGTGATGACGGCGAAGAAACAGGAGGCTCCGGCCCACATGCCCCAGGTGAAGGTGTCGCTGGGGCTGGTGTACGCGGTGAACCCCTACGGGGCGGACCACCAATCCTCGGAGCACGACCCCTACTACGAGGCGGACCTGCTGGAGAAGAGCCCCCACAAGTACGGGAAGCGGATGACCGACATGGGCCTCACCGACCCTCAGCCCGAAGACGCGCTGAACGAGGCCAAGGCCTACTACGCGCTGCGCACCCAGTGCGCTTATCAGGCGATGAACGCGGCAGGAGCCTGCCAGTTCGTGTTCGGGCCGGCCTGGCAGCTGATGGGCATGGAGGAGTTGGCCGCCGCCATCGCCGCGGTGACCGGCTGGGAGTTCGACTTGGAGGAGCTGCTCACCATCGGGGCCCGCACGCTCAACCTGCAGCGGGCCTACAACGCTGTCGAGGGCTTCACCCGGGAGCACGACACGTTGCCCCGCCGCTTCTTCGACGAGCCGCTGCAGGGCGGAGCCTCCAACGGAAAGGCGCTGGCCGAGGAAGACTGGCGGGCGGCTCGGGAGGCCTACTACCGCCTTGCCGGATGGGATCCGGCGACGGGCAACCCCACCCGGGCCACCCTGGAAAGCCTGGGCCTGGGCTGGGTCGCGCAAAGGCTCCCCGGCTGAGTTTCGGGCCCGGGGCATGAGCCCCGGGCCTGGGGATGCCGAGGCCGTCGGGATCGCGCCGGCCCGCTGCCGGTAGAGTCGATGCCTTGGGCCGGCTCTCCGGCCGGCCTTGGGGAGGCACGACATGCAGGCGGTGGTGACCGGAGCCTCGGGCCATCTGGGGGCGGCCCTGGTGCGCCGCCTGCTGGAAGGGGGTGACCGGGTCCGGGTGGTGGTGCACCGGCAGGCCCGGGCACTGGAGGGCCTTGAGGCGGAGGCCGTGCCCGGCGATGTGCTCGACCCCGCCTCGCTGCGAGCGGCCTTTGCCGGGGCGGAGGTGGTCTATCACCTCGCCGGGGTGGTGTCTATCCGGGGCGGCCTGGGCGGCCGGGTGTGGACGGTGAACGTGGACGGGGCGGCGCACGCCGCCCGGGCGGCGCGAGAGAGCGGGGTGCGGCGGATGGTCCACTGCTCCTCCGTGCATGCTTTCGACTTGGAAGCAGGCGACGGGCCTCTCGATGAGTCCGCTCCCCGGGTGGTGGCGGACTCTTCTCGCCATCCGGTGTACGACCGTTCCAAGGCCGAGGGGGAACGGCGGGTGCGGGCGGAGATCGAACTGGGCCTGGATGCGGTGGTAGTTCATCCCACCGGGGCCATCGGGCCCTTCGATTTCGAGCCCTCCCGCATGGGGCAGTTCTTCCTTCGCCTTAACCGGGGCAGCCTGCCCGCCCTGGTCCGCGGGGGCTTCGACTTCGTGGACGTGCGGGATGTGGCCGAGGCAATGGTGCGCGCGGCGGCGCAGGGCAGCCGCGGGGAGAGCTATCTGCTGGGCGGCCACTTCTGGCCGATCGCCGCGCTTGCCGAGATGGTGGCGGCGGCCACCGGGCGGCGGCACCGCCGGCCCGTCCTGCCGCTGGGGGTGGCCCGGGTGGGGGTGCCGTTTCTGCGCCTGGTGGCGGCGGTCGGAGGAAGCGAGCCGCTGTACACCACGGAGTCGCTCACCGTGCTGCGCGTCGGACGGGCGGTCGACCACTCCAAGGCCGCCCGCGACCTGGGCTACGCGCCGCGTCCGACCGAAGTGAGCGTTGCCGACGCCTACCGGTGGTTCGCCGCGCGGGGGATGCTGCCCGGGGACACGGCAGCCGCGGTCCCGAGAACCGGCCGATGACCGAAGCCGCCGTGCACGCCTGGACCACCTGGACGGAGATGATCCTGGCCGGGGCGGCGCTGCTTGCCCTGGTCTTCGTCTCCGCCCCCTACGGTCGCTTCACCCGCCGGGGGTGGGGAGCCACCATGCCCAACCGGGCGGCTTGGGTGCTCATGGAGCTCCCCGCGGTGCTGGGCTTCTGTGCCGTGTTCCTGCTCGGCCGGAACCGCTTCGACCTGGTGCCCCTCGTGCTGGGGGGCATGTGGCTTTTCCACTACACCTACCGCACGTTCATCTTCCCGCTGCGGTTGCGCACCCGCGGCAAGCGCATGCCGCTGGCGGTGGTGTCGCTGGCGTTCTTCTTCAATTGCCTGAACGTCTACGTAGTCGGCCGGTGGGTGTCCCATCTGGGTGCCTACCAGCCGGATTGGCTGGCAGACCCGCGCTTCGTCCTGGGAGCGGCGGTGTTCTTCGCCGGCTTCGCCGTCAACTATCGGGCCGACGGGATGTTGATCGCCCTGCGCCGCCCCGGGGAGACCGGGTACCAGGTGCCGCGCGGGTGGCTCTTCGAGTACGTGGCCTGCCCCAACTACCTGGGGGAGATCGTGGAGTGGTTCGGGTTCGCCCTGGCCACCTGGTCCCTCCCCGGCCTGGCCTTCGCCCTGTTCACCGCGGCGAATATCGGCCCGCGGGCCTTCTCCAACCTCCGCTGGTACCGGGAGACGTTTCCCGACTTCCCCGCCGGCCGCAAGGCACTCATCCCCTTCGTGGCGTGATGCAAGATTGAAGGGAGCCGGGGGATCAGGGACCCCGGGCGGAGCCATCGCACCGGGGCGGCCCTACGATGCCGCATGCCTCGTCTCCGGGTGGCTTGGGTGGCGGTGTCCGGAGCGGCACTGGCCGGTGCCGCCCTCTTGGCGCGCGATGTCTGGCGCACGGTGCATCGCCCCGATCTCCCGTCGTTCGCGAACCAGGACATATCGGGTACATTCGGCGATCCGGCGGGGCTGCCCTTGCGGGTGGTGGCCGTAGGGGATTCCTCGCTGACTGCTCCCGGTCTCGAGGACCTCGATGACGCCTGGCTGCGTCGTCTGCTGCGCGACTACGCCGACCGCCACCGGGTCGAGTTGATCTCCCTGGGAGTTGGGGGCTCCCGGGCCCAGGAGGTGGCGGCGGTCCAGCTGGGAGAAGCGGTGGCCCTGGAGCCCGATATCGCCGTGGTGACCGTGGGGGGCAACGATGCCTTTCGTGGGGCAACCCGCCGGCGCTTTGCCCGGGCTCTCGAGACCATCCTGTCGGGCTTGGAGGAGGCCTCGGCGGCGGTGCTGCTGGTGGGCGTAGGCGACTTGGGCGGCATCCCCCGGCTGGCCCCCAGCCTGCGACCCCTCCTCACCCGGCGCTCCGCTCTCTTCGACCGGGCCTGCACCCAAGCTGCGGCGGCCCATCCCCGCGTGGTCAAGATGGAGGCTCGGGAGCCGGTTCCCCCGGGCACCGACGTCGAGGCCATGTTCGCCGCCGACGGTTTCCATGCCTCGGCAGCGGGACACGCCCGGTTTGCCGCGGCAGCCGCGCCGGCCTTCGCCGCCGCCTATCACCTGGCACTGGAGCAGCAGCGGGGGCTTGGGCCGGCCGGGCCCCTCGGGGACGCGGCGCGCTAGCCCTGCCGGTGGCGGCGGCCGAGATGCTCGGGGAGGCCGGCGCCAATTCCCGTCTCACCCGGTGGGTATCGTGTCCCCCGACAACCTAGGCATCGAGAGCGGCTCGAGGGATCTGGCCCGATGACAGCCCGGCAACCTGCCCCAGGCGGGCAAGGTGCCACCGCCAGCCGGCCACCAGGCCGGGACGATGCGGGGAGAGGCGACCCCTCCCTGCGGAGGGGTCTGTGGTTTCCGGAGGCTGCTCTCGATCCAGCAAAGGAGCAGCCGATGAGCCTCGAATCGGTCGACAATTTCACCATCTGCCGATCTTGCGGCGCCCTGGCCGGGCTTCCCCGGGGCGGGAGGCGGTACGTGCAGGCCTGCCGGTGCGACCGGGCGGAGCAGGAGCGGTGGCCGGGGTTCGATGTCAACGAGCACCTCGACCTCTGCTGGTGCTGCCGGCTCGAACCGATTCCCTCGGGCAGCAAGTGGAGCTCCTTCTACTGCGCCGACTGCCGGGAGCGCGTGCGGCACTACAACGAGGCCTGGGGCCGGGCCCTGGTGTACCTGGGCCGTCACTCCCTGATGAACGACGTAGTGGTGAGAGGGCCCGGCACGTCGGGCACCCTTCCTCCGGCATTGGCCGGGTTTCTCGGGGGCATGACGGCTTTCCACGACGCCATGGATCGGTGGCGGCCGAGCCGGTTGCAGACCGTGCTCGAGGCCCTCGGGCCGGCCCTGCCCGCCGGTCCCGAGGCGGGGTCTCTCCGGCTCGCCGACTACTTGGCGGCCACGGCGGGCCTGACCGATCATCCCGCCCTCGGGAAACAGGCCGCGTTCGCCGCCTTGCTCGGTTTCCTGGGATTGCCCCCTGAGGCGGCGGCGTGATGGGCGGTTCCAGGTACCCGGGCCGCCAGCGAAGCATGCCGCGCCGGGCCGTGTCCTAGCGGCCCCGTAGAATCGCCCCAGTTCTCAGACACCTTCTGCCGGGGGCCGCCAATGCTCGAGGTCATAGTCCCTATCGCGATCGTCGTCGGCATAGCCGTTGGGGCCCTCATCCTCGGCCTGATGACGCGGCGTCTCATCAGCAGTGCTCGCGTCGCCGCGGCATCCGATCGCGATGCCGCCATCCGCCTCGCCACCGAGCAGGTGACCACCCTGGCCGGCGAGCGGCTCAGCGCCCAGGCCACTCTCGGGGCACAGCAGGTCGCCTCCGACCGCGAATTGGTGCAGCGTCAGGTGGCCGCCGTCGGTGAGCAGCTCCAGCAAGTCAGAACCGCCATGAGCAGCCTCGAGGCCGCCCGCGCCGCGCAGCAAGCCACCCTCTCCGAGCAGATTCGCTCGGTGGCCGAGCAGTCGGCGGCATTGCAGGACACGACCGCCAGCCTCAAGGCGGCCCTGGCCAGCCCGCAGGCGCGCGGCCAGTGGGGGGAGCGCATGGCCGAGGATGTGCTGCGTGCCGCCGGGATGATCGAGGGCGTCAACTACTTCAAGCACAAGCAGGCCCCGGGGGGAACCGGGATCCCCGACTTCGCCTTCCCGCTGCCGAACGGGCTGCGGCTCAACATGGACGTCAAGTTCCCCTTGGCCAACTACCTGCGCTACCTGGAGGCCGGTTCCGATCCTGAGCGCCAGGAGGCCCTCAAGGTCTTCCTCCGCGACGTCAGGGGCCGGGTCAAGGAGGTGACCGAGCGCGAGTACATCGATCCCGCCAACGGCACCGCCGACTGCGTGCTGCTGCTCATCCCCAACGAGCAGGTCCACGCCTTCATCCACGCCAACGCTCCGGGGCTCATCGACGAGGCCATGGCCCAGCGGGTCATCCTGTGCTCCCCTATCGGCCTCATCGGCGTGCTGGCCGTCATCCGGCAGGCGTCCGACAGCTTCGCCTTCCAGCAGGCGGCGCGCGATGTCCTCGACTTGCTGGCGGCCTTTGCCAAGCAGTGGGGCATGTTCCTGGAAGGGCTGGAGAGACTGGGCAAGCGCCTCGATTCCGCTCAAGAGGAGTACGAGAAGCTCACCAGCACCCGCCGCCGTCAGATAGACCGGGTGCTGCTGCGCATCGAGGATCTGCGTTCGCAGCCCACGCTGGCCCTGCCCGAGTCCGGCACACTGGATCTGACCGGTGATGCCGGCAGCGGTGAAGACCAGGAGGCCTGAACGGGCCGAAGGGCCCCGACGAGTCGTACCCCGGTCGTACACTCGCCCCAGTAACCCTGCTTGAGGTTCTCCTGCTTTGGCCGCCGTTTCGCACCTCTCCAAGAGCCGCTTTGCCTCAGGGCTGCAGTGCCACCGCCGCCTCTGGTGGGAAGTGCACGAGCCCGAGGCTCCCGAACTGGTTCCCGATGCGGCCGCGCAGGCCGTGCTGGACCAAGGCACCCGCGTAGGTGAACTGGCCCGCGACTACGTGCCCGGCGGGTACCTCGTCGACCTGCCCTACAACGCTTTCGAGGAGCGCCTCGCCGTCACCCACGACTTGCTGGCTCGGGGCGTCCCGGCCATCTACGAAGGCTCATTCCGGGCCGACGGCGCCTATGCCGCGGCCGACATCCTCGAACGCCACGGCGGCGGCTACCGGCTGATCGAGGTCAAGTCGGCCACCAAGGTGAAGGAAGAGCACCTCCCCGATGTCGCCTTCCAACTGCACGTGCTGCGACGCTGCGGGGTACCGCTCTCGGGGGCGGAGTTGATGCATCTCAATCGTGAATGCGCCTATCCGCAACTGGAAGACCTCTTCGTGCGCCAGGACGTCACCGGCGAAGCCGAGGCCCGGCAGGCGGAGCTGCCCGCCGAGATTGTCGCCCAGACGGCGATGCTCGCCGGGGCGCTCCCCGACGTGGCCCCCGGGCCGCACTGCACTCGGCCCTACGCCTGCCCCTTCTACGGCCGCTGCAGCCGGGTGCTGCCCTCGCACCACGTCAGCACCCTCTACCGGGTGCGCAGCTTCGGCATCGACTGGATCACGCGCGGCCTGGAGACCATCGACCGCTTGCCGTCCCACGAGCTCAGCCCGCCGCAGGCCCGTCAGCAGCGGGCGGTGCGCACCGGGCGCCCGGTGGTCGAGCCGGGCCTGGGCCGGGCCCTGCAGGCCTTTCGCGAGCCCCTCTCCTTCCTGGACTTCGAGACCGTGGCGCCGGCCATCCCCGTGTGGGACGGCTGCCACCCCTACGACGCCGTCCCGGCTCAGTTCAGCGTGCACTACCTGGAGGCCGACGGCTCGGTATCGCATCGACAGTTCCTGGCCGACGGCCCCGCCGACCCGCGGCCCGAGGTGGCCCGGCGGCTGGTCGCCGCCTGTGCCCGTCCGGGGACGGTCGTCGCCTACAACGCTGCCTTCGAGCGTCGGGTCATCGAGGCCCTGGCAGGATCCGTTCCCGAGCAGAGTGCCGACCTGTCGCGCATAGCGGCGCGGCTGGCGGACCTGCTGCCGGTGGTGCGCGATCACGTGTGTCACCCCGGCTTCGAAGGGAGCTTCAGCCTCAAGCGCGTCCTGCCCGCCTTGGTGCCCGAGCACGGGTACGACGAGCTCGAAGTGGCCGAGGGCAGCAGCGCCAGCGCCCTGCTGGAGCGGCTCCTGTTCCGGGGTGGGGCGATGGCCCCAGAAGAAAGGAAGGCGGCCCGCGCCGCGCTGCTGCGCTACTGCGCCCTGGACACCATGAGCCTGATCCGCCTGCTGAAACGCCTGCGCGCCCTGGCTTCTGCGGCCTAGCGAGCGAGCATTCGGCCGTTCCTGGCCGACGCGCCCGGGGCCCGTGTCTACTCGTCGTCGGCGGCGAGGAAGCCCCTCCAGCGGCCCATGTAGCGGATGAAGGTCTCGCTCAGCCCCTGGGCGCGCAGGTAGTCGGCCGTCACCGGCAGGGCCACAGTCTGGAAGTCGGGGTCGGCGCGTACCCGTTGGGGGAAGTCGTGGTGCAGGATCGCCGCCCGGCCCACCAGCACCAGATCGGCTCCGGCTTCCAGGCAGCGGATCGCATCCCGGCCGCCCCGTATCTTCCCCGCAAAGGAGAGCAGGGTCCGGCCTCGGTCCAGTTCGGAGAAGTACGCCGCTAGGGGGCGGCCCTGGAACTCCTCCTCCCGCGGCTCCTTGAAGATGTCCCACAGCGACACGTCGAGCAGATCGATCTGCCCCTCCTGCAACAGCCTCCGGGCCACCTCGCGCTGCTCGGCGAGGCTCAGGCCGAAGCGCTCCGGCGAGAGGCGCACTGCCAGCAGGAAGCCTTCGCCGCAGCTTTCCCGGATCCCGCCGACGATGTCGAAGAGGAGCCGGGCCCGGTTCTCCGGGGACCCGCCGTAGCGGTCTTCCCTCCGGTTGGCCGCGGCGCTGAGGAACTGGCTGATGATGTAGCCGTGGGCGCCGTGGATCTCGACACCGTCGAAGCCCGCTCTCTCGGCGCGTGCCGCGGCGGCGATGAAGTCCTCGGCCAGCTGTTCCACCTCGCCCAGGCTCAGGGCGCGAGCCCCGGTCTCGACATCCGCGGAGGGGCCTACCGGCACCGTATCGATGAGCTCTGCCGGGGAGCGCACCCCGGCGTGGTGCAGTTGGACCAGGCCCACGCTGCCCGCTTCCCTGATCCCGGCGGCCAGACGGGCCAGACCCTCCAGATGCCGGTTGGAGAAGATGCCGAGCTGGCCCGGGAAGCCGCGACCTTGGGGCTGCACGTGGGCGGCGCAGGTCATGGTGAGGCCGAATCCTGCCCGGGCCCGCCCGGTCAGCCACTCGTACTCCTCGTCGGTGAGGGTGCCGTCGTCGTGGCTCTGGGTATCGGTCATCGGGGCTAGCGCGAGCCGGTTGCTCAGGACCGGCCCTCGCTGCGGGGTTACGGGTTCGAAGAGCTGTCTCACCGGGGAGAACCTAGTGCCCCGGCGGAGCACCGAGTCTGTGCTGGCTCCTCGGGATTGTCGGGGCTCGTTCGGCGACTCCGAGGCCCACACCGACGGGCCGGGGACGGCGGCCGTACCTTGCCGACGGTTGCCCTCGACCCCCGACCTGGGCCGGTACGGCTCGCCGAGCACGGCTGATCGGAGCCGTAGCATGGTTGACCTGCGCATGAAGAGCGTTCCCAGAGGCACCGGCTTGGTGCTCCGCCCGCAATCGCGATTGCTCGGCATCCTGGTGGCGGCGGTCACGGCCGCTTCCTGCTCCGGGTCCCACGCCGCCTCGGCGCCGTCGACGACGGCCGCGGCCTCGGTTGCCACCACGGTGCCCTCGACGACGGCCGTCTCCTCGACTACGTCGACCTCGGAACCGGCGACCTCACTCGCTCCGACCACCAGCGACGCCGGCCCCGACCGTCGTGGCAACGACGCCTGCCTGGCGAGAGCCGTCTTCGGAGATCCGGCCGATTCGCCCTACCTCCTGCCCTTTCCGGCAGGAGAGGGCTACACGGTGTTCCAGTCCTATTGCCACCTGGAGAGCAGCCACGAGACGCAGCTGGCTTACGACTTCTGGATGCCCATCGGCTCCCAGGTGACCGCGGCGCGCTCCGGGGTGGTACGCGACCTGCGGGAAGATGTCTCCGACGAGGCTCAGACCTCCCTGCTCAACTTCGTCTTCATCGAACACGCCGACGGCACCGCCGCTTTCTATGCCCACTTGACCCAGGACGGGGCACTGGTGGAAATGGGGCAGGAGGTCGAGGCCGGGGAACTGATCGCCCTCAGTGGGGCTTCGGGCCGTACGCACTATCACGGGGTGCTCCACTTTCAGGTGTTTCGCACCTGGCCTCCGCGAGAGGAAGGCGACGTCGCGGTCAACTTCTCCAACACCGAGGGCCTGCCCGATGACCGCGGCGGCCTGAAGGAAGGGGCGTTCTACCGGGCGATGCCCTGAGCGGGGCAACCGTCACCTTCGGGCGCGACCCAGGCCGCTCGCCGGCGAAATCGCCCGATCTAGTCGCGGCCGTCTTGCGACTGCGCCGCGGTCCCTACCGCCGGCACTGTGAGGCGATCTCGACGATCGGGGCGAAGTCCGTCGGCTCCTCGGCGGTGTCGAAGTAGAAGCACAACTCGCCGCCGGAATCGCTGAAGCGGTAGTAGAACTCCTCGTCGTTGCTGCCGGCCCGCACCCGCGTGCCGTAGGCATCCTTCAGGTCGGCCAGGGTGTCCCCCACGGTGATGCCTTCGGCGGTGGTGGCGTAGCTCTCGGCCCGGGCGTTCCCGTTGCGGTCGAACCCGGGGCCTTCGAAACGGTGCCGCGCCCAGATCTCCGGCCGGTCCGGGTTGTTGGGGTCGGGCCCGTAGAACAGCAGAGCGAACCCCTCGATGTAGATGCCCCGCAACCCCATGTCGTTGGGGTCGGTGATGGTGTACCAGCCGGTGTCGAACTCGCCGTACCCGCTGCGCACCCCGTGGCCGAGGTACTCGAAGACCTTGTCGATCACCGTCTGTGCATCGGTGCCGAGGGTCAGCCGAGTGCCCTTGTAGATGAGCCCGTTGGTGGCCAGGATCCAATCGCCGGTCTGCCGTTCGCCCACGGTCACCCGGACGTCGAGAGAGAAGGTGAGGGCTTCCTCGACGACGGCCACCTCGATCACATAGTCCTGGGTGACGTCGATCTCCCACCGCAGATCGGCGGCCGGCGCTACCTCGACCCCGTCGGCGCCGATCACGGCCACGGTAGCCCCGATCCCGCGAGTGACTTCGATCTCCAGGATGCTCCCTTCCAGCAAGGCGATGGAGAACACCTCGGGGTCTTCGGGGGCGGCATTGCCCGCCACCGCGGTCTCGCCTTCTCCCTCGAGGCGGCGACCGTCGGGGCAGGAACGGGCCAGGGCGGCGAAGGTGTCCTCGTCGAGTTCGCCGTTCACGGTGCGGCCCAGATTGCGCTGGGCGGTTTCGACGGCCGCCCGGGTGGCCGGGCCGAAGGCGCCGTCCACCTCGAGGTCACCGAAGTCGTTGCAGTTGAGCAGGAACTGAACGGCGGCGACGATCTCGTTGCGGTCGCCCTCCACCGCCAGCGGGGGCCCGGCGGGCAGGGTGGTCTCGGTTGTGGTGGTGGTGGGCGCCGTGGTCGTGGTGGTGGAAGTCGGGGGCGGCGTTGTGGTCGACGTGGTCACCACGGGAGACGTGGTGGTGGTCGCGGGGGCGGCGTCGCCTCCGCAGGCGGCGGCCGCCAGCGCCAGGCCGAGGATCGGCAACAGCGGTCGGGCGACGAGTCGTCTCATGGAGCACCTGCCGATGAGTCGGGGCCCCGCCAGCGCGGCGTAGGGGAACGCTACTCCTTGCGGGCCGGCGAGTGCGGGGCATCACGGCCGGGGCCCAAAGGGAGGCGGGCACCGGCGGTGCCGTCAGGGCGCGCCGCGACCGGCGCTACCCGCCGACCCGAGCGCCGCGCAGGTCGAAGCTGCCGCTGCCGCCCGTGTCGCCGGAGGCGCTGATCGTCCCGGTGATCTCCCCGTCGCCGTCGATGACCGCCTCCACGACGAAGGTGCCGGGGTTGTCGACCACCAGGCCGGTCACCGAGGTGCGCCCGAGGAACTCCCCGCGGCAGTCCACTACGCCCTCGTCGTCGACGGTGCCTTGACAGGAGCCTTCCAGCGAGAGCTGAGCTTGCACCCCACCGCCGTAGTCGTAGGTGCCCGCCCACTCGTACTGCGCGGTGATGGCCCCCGCAGCGGTGACCGTTGCCGTGAAGGGGACGGTGGCCTCGAACCCGGCCTCCGGGATCGCCCAGTCGAACGTGCCCTCGTAGTCTCCGGCGAATCCGGGCCCGGGCTCCGCGGTGGTGATCACCACGCGGGCACAAGCCCCGGTGTCGGCTCGGGTCAGGGTGGCCTGTGCCGAATCCCCGACGGAGAAGAATGTCCAGCGCCAGCGGGCCACGTCATCGTCGGTGGTGAGGGCCTCGGTTCCGGGGTTCAGCGATCCCGGCCCGTTGACGGCTATCTGGATCGTGGCGACATCGCCGCCGCCCGGCGCCGTGGCCACGATGCGGTAGTCGAGAGGGTCGTCGGGGCTGGGACGGACGCGGGCCCGAAGGGTGGCGCGGGCGATGACCTCGTCGCGGGTGCCGCTGACCCCGAGTCGCTCCGACAGTACCTTCCAGACGGCATTGTCGATGCGGAGCACCCGGCCGCCGAGCGCCGGATCCACCGCGATGATGCGGTCGCTGATGTTGGGGTCGGCGATTTCGGTGGCGGCGGTGTCGACGAGTATCTGCTTGATCTCGGCGGCGGTCAGGGTCGGGTCGAGCGCCTGGAGCAGGGCGGCGGTCGCCGTCACCTGCGGGGCAGCGAAGGAGGTGCCGCTCTGCACTACGGGCTCGCCGCTGTTGTTCATGCCGGTGAAGACATCCTGGGCGATGGCGGCCAGGGTGACCTCCCCGTTGCCCCCCACGACGTAGTTCGAGCCTGCGGTGTGCACTACCCCGTCGTCGTCTATCCAGCTTTCCTCCCAGCGCTTGCCTGTGTGGTCGAGGCCGCCCACGGTGACCAGGTTCGGCTCGTTTAGGCCGCCGGGAACGTGAGTAGCGACATCGGCGGCCTTGTTGCCCGCCGACGCCACGATGAGCACGTCGGGGTGCTTGGCGGCGATGTCGCGCAGGAAGGCCCGATAGAGGGCAATGGTCTCCGGGGTGGCCTGATTGACGCCGAGGGACAGGTTGATGACCTTGGCGCCCTTGCCGATCAGATAGCGCACCCCGGCAAAGGTGTTGGCCTGCGAGGTGATCGACGACGAGCCGAAGACCTCCACTCGCGTCCAGCCGAACTGGTCGTCGGGGAGGATGGCGTCGAGCACGCCGGGGGCTTCTCTGCCCGGCGAGGCATCCACTACCTCGTTTACCCAGAGACCGTGGTAGTGCTGGGATTGGCCGAACCCGTCGGCGAAACCGATCTTCGGCGGGGTAGTAGCCACACCAGAGGCTCTCACCAGCCGCCAGGCGTCCTCTACCCCAATGAGCCGGTAATGGTCACTACGCCCCTCACCCTCGAGCACTAGGGCATCCAAAGGGCCGCAGGGCCGCTCCATGACTTCCAGGTCGGGCCGTACCACCTGCGAGGGGGCGGCGATCAGCACCTCCGGCCGGGCGGCAGCAGCGCCGAGCGCGGCGGCGATGGCCCCTTCTCCCCCGGAGGCGAGTTCGATCTCCGCGAAGAGGTACTCGTCGACGCGGGCCACCACCGTCCCGCCCACCGCCGCCGCCACCTGGTCGGCAGCCGCCGGCCCGGCGGCGTCGGCCAGACGCACCACGATGCGGCGGTCGAGCACCTCGCCCCACGCTGCGGTCTGCATGACCGTGGACTCGTCGGGAACGTCGAAGGCGGGGTTTTCTCCCTCGCCTTCATTTCCGCTCGTGCCGGTGGTGCTGGTAGTGGAAGCGGTGGAACCGGTGGTGGTAGAGGCGGCGTCGCTCGTGGTCGTCTGGAACACCGAGCCGGCGTCGTCCCCGCAGGCGGTAGCCAGCAGCAGCAAGATCGAGAGAGGCCAGGCCATCCTGCGCACAGGGGTACCTCCACCGAGCGGGAGCCCACGAGGCCACATCTTCACCTTCATGCTACGGCGCGACCGCGGCGTCGCCGGCTCGGGCCCCACTCTCCCTCAGCGGTGGTCGGGCATCACGTCGTAGCGGCGGTCCTCCCAGCGCATGAAGCCGACCATCGCCCCGGTGACCAGGCGGCGCAGTGGCCCGGGCGGCACCGGGATGATGCGCCGGTCTATGAAGAACGTCCGGGTCAGGTCGGTGTCGTGCTCCAGCACCAGGTCGCGTACCGTCTGGCCGTGCAAGTGGGTGAGGGAGACCCCGTGCCCCACGCAACCCAGCACGTAGACCCAATCCGGCGTGCCGGCGTGGCCGATGGCGGGGAACAGGTCGAGTGCCGCCGATACCGGGCCGCCCCAGGCGTGGGTGAAGCGGATGCCCTCCAGGGCGGGGAAGGTGCGGAGCAGGTCGGCCCGAAGGGCGGCGAACACCGCCTCGTTGCGGTCGTGGTCCATGCCCCCGTCGGGGCTCAAGGCGACGTCGCGCCCTCCCCAGACGAGTCGGTTGTCCACCGTGAGCCGGTAGTAGTGCACCAGGTCGCGGAAGTCCTCGACCCCTTCCCGCCCCCGCCAGCGGAGAGCCGCTCGCTGTGTCTCATCCAGCGGCTCGGTCATGACGATGTAGGTCCACGCCGGGACCTGCTTGGGCTTGAGGGGAGCGAATTCGTGTGACCAGGCGTTGGTGGCGAACACCACCTTGCGGGCCAGCACCCGGCCGTTGGGGGTGGTGAGCCGGCCGCCGGCCGCCGTCTGCTCCACCGCCTGTACCGGGGTGCGCTCGTAGATCTCCACGCCGCGTTGCGCCGCCGCGTCCCGCCAGCACCAGGCCAGTTTCGCCGGGTTCAGGATGCCGCAGTTGGGCTCCCACCATGCTCCCCCCACGTAGAGCGGGCTGTTGACCCTCTGGCGCAACTCGTGGGAGTCGATCAAGGAGATTCCCTTGATGCCGAGCTTGTGCACCAGTTCGATCTCCTTGTAGAGGCGCCGGCGCTGCTTCTCCGAAGTGGCGACCCATAAGTAGCCGGGGTGCTCGTAGTCGCAGTCGAAGCCGAGTTGCCCCACCATCTGGTGGACCAGGTCCACGGCCCGCTCGGCGTACTCGTGCGCCTCTACCGCCCGCGCCTTGCCGAAGCGGAGAGCGGTGATGGAGTGCATCATCCCGATCTTGGTCATGGAGAACCCGCCGTTGCGCCCGCTGGCCCCCGAGCCCACCACGTCGGCCTCCAGCAGGGCGATGCGCAGGCCCGGTTCGGCCTCCTTGAGGAAGTAGGCACTGGTGAGGCCGGTGTAGCCCGCACCGATGATCGCCACATCCGCCTCGAGGTCCCCGGCCAGCGGCGGGCCGGGCTCATAGGGGCGGGTGCTCAGCCAGTAGCTCTTCTCGGTGAAGGGGACGGCCTCCATCTCGGCCTCCTGGGGGTGGTGCGTCGGGCCGAACCTACTCCTTCGGCACGGGCGGCGAGGGGCGGGGTGTCCCCGGCCGAAGGGATTGGCCGCGCCCTGCTGCGGTACCGTTGACCCCAGTCGGAACAGGGAGCGCAAATGGAGTACACCCGTCTCGGCCGCCTGGGCCTGCGCGTCAGCCGTCTCTGCCTGGGAACGATGAACTTCGGTTGGGATCTCCCCGGCACCGAAGCCGGCGAGGCCTTCGCCATCATGGACCGGGCCCTAGAGCACGGCATCAACTTCTTCGACACCGCCAACGTGTACGGCTGGCAGCAGGGCGGCCGGCCCGGGGAGGGGCGTACCGAGCAGATCCTCGGCCGCTGGTTTGCCCAGGGAGGGGGCCGGCGGGAACGGGTGGTGTTGGCCACCAAGGTGTACGGCAAGATGGGCGATTGGCCCAACGAGTCGCGCCTGTCGGCGCGCCACATCATCTCCGCATGCGAGCAGAGCCTGCGCCGCCTGCAGACCGACCACATCGACCTGTACCAGTTTCATCATGTGGATCGCGAGGCCCCATGGGAGGAGATCTGGCAGGCGGTGGAGACGCTGGTGGTCGCGGGGAAGATCCTCTATGCGGGTAGCTCCAACTTCGCCGGGTGGCACATCGCCCAGGCCAACGAAACCGCCCGGGCGCGGCACTTCTTAGGTCTGGTGTCGGAGCAGTGCCGCTACAACCTGACGGTGCGCACCGTCGAGCTCGAGGTCCTTCCTGCCTGTGAGGCCTACGGGCTCGCGGTGATCCCGTGGAGCCCGCTGGCCGGCGGTCTCCTCGGCGGGGTGCTGGCCAAGCTGGAGGAGGGGCGGCGCGCCGGGGAGGAGGTCCGCGGCGAGGTGGATCGGTTCCGCCCTCAGCTGGAGGCCTACGAGGCTCTCTGTGCCGGGCTGGGGGAGAGCCCTGCCGACGTGGCCCTGGCCTGGCTGCTGGCCAAGCCGGTGGTCACCGCTCCCATCATCGGGCCGCGAACCGTCGGCCAGCTAGACGCCAGCCTGCGGGCGCTGGAGATCACGCTGGGCGACGAGGCGAAGGGGCACCTGGAGGAGATCTTCCCCGGGCCCGGTGGCCCGGGGCCCGAAGCCTGGGCCTGGTAGCGGGGCGCGGGGATCCGCCCACCGCCGGCGGAGACGGGACTCCCTCAGGACGAGGGGTAGAGCGACATCAGGTTCAGCTCGTACTGCTCGTGGTACTGGACCGTCCCGATGCGGCTGCGGCTGGTGCTGTAGTCGTCGGTGACCTGGCGCACGATCAGCTGGGTGCCGGGGAGGATCCAGGTGTCGGAGCTGTCGGAACTGTCGGAGCCGCCGCTGCTGGAACTGGTCGTGCGGACGTGCAGCGTTTCCACTGGTTCGCCGCCCACCGTCAGGGTCTCGTAGCCGACGACCTCGTACTGCATCAGGTCCTCGGCCGCTTCGACGTTGCCGCCCGCAGGCCGGGTGCAGGTCCCGGTCCAGGACTCACCCGGCTCGCCCTGCGTCGGGACGGCCGGGTCGCAGGTCCACACCTCCAGGTTGCCGACACCGAACCACTCGTGGTAGCCCTGCCAGCCGGCCATGCTCCCGTCGGGGCAGAAGTCCCATTCGTCCCACCGCTGCTGCAGAGCCTGCCAGCGCACCAGCGTTCCGCAGCCGCCGGGCTGGATGGTCAGGTAGGTCTGGGCCGGGTAGTCGTGGCGGGCCCCGGTGAGCGCGTCGGTGGTCTCGAAGCCCGAGGTGGTGTAGAGGTACAGCCCGAAGTCCCCGGGCCCCCCGCCACCGCTGACCAGGGTGCCGGTCACCTCATCCTGCTCTACCGGCGTAGCCCGGTCGCGAAAGACGAAGAGCAGCACCCCGGCGGTTGCCACCAGGGCAACGACCACCGTGGCGGCGATCAGCCAGCGGGTACGGATCTTCATGGCCATGCCACCAGTCTGGCAGGCGGGCGCGGCCTCCCGCCAGCGGCGAGCCGCCGGGCCGGGGCCTCCCCGAGCGTAGGTGGGCTGTGGGCCCGGCTTGGGGGGTGAGGGCATCGCCGGCGGCGCCCTTATCATCCCTCTGCTCCCCCGGCCCGAGCGGCGCCGGGAGAAAGGGCCTCCGACCGTGACCAAGCCTCGAATCGTCTGCGCCGGCATGTGCAACACGAAGGGCGCGGAGATCAAGTACCTCGCCCACATGGTCGCCGAGTACGGCGGCGAACCGATCGTCATGGACCTGAGCCTGGGCGATGCCGTGGATTGGGCCGACGTAGCGCTGCCCGAAGTGCTGGCGGCCACCGGCACCGACCTCGAGGAGGTGTTCGCCGCCCCGCGGGCAGCGGCCATCGACCTAGTGGGCCACGCCGGGGCGGTGAAGATCCTCGAGATGCACGCCGCCGGCCGCTGCGACGGCATCATCTCTTGGGCGGGGTCGGTGGGGACCACCACGGCCACCCGGGTGATGCGGGCGCTTCCCTTCGGGGTCCCCAAGATCATGTTGACCGACATGGCCTCCAGCGATGTCAGCGCCTGGCTGGGCACCAAGGACATCTACATCGTCAACCCCACCGTGGAGCAGGGGATCAATGCCATAACCCGCAAGGCGGTGGCCAACGCCGCCGCCGGTATCGTGGCCATGGCGCGGGTACCCGAGCACCCCGCCGGCTCCAAGCCCCTGGGGGCGGTCACCTCGTACGGCACGACTACCCCGGCGGCCCGCCGCTGCGTGGAGTACCTGGAAGGGCGCGGCTGGGAGACCGCCATCTTCCATGCCGTCGGCGCCGGGGCCACCATGGAGGACCTCATCCGCTCGGGGCTCATCGCCGCGGTGATCGACCTGACTCCCGCAGAGGTAGTCAACACCCTGCTCGATAGCCCCTTCGGCGTGCCCCGCCTATGGGAGGGGGAGCGCCTCACCGCCGCCGGCGAGTTGGGCATACCGCAGGTGGTGGCCCCCGGGGGCCTCGACCAGGTGGCCTTTGGGGCCCTGGGGTCGGTGCCGCGCGAGTACCTGGACGACTGCCTCGCCGGCCGGCGCCCGTCCCATCAGGGTTCCGGCCTTCCCTACCAGCACAACGAGAGCGTGACCATCGTGAGCTGCACCCTCGACGAGGTCGAGCGAGTGGGCCACTACCTGGCCGACAAGCTGAACCGGGCTACGGGGCCGACCTGCTTTGTGCTGCCGATGCGCGGCTGGTCGGCATACGACCAGCCCCGCGAGACGGCGAGCCGGGAGCGCGGTTGGGCGGCGGGTAACGGCGACGGGCCTACCTGGGACCCCGATCCGGACCACCCCGGCTGGTCGCGCCGCGCCGGGCTGATGCTGCGGGTGCTGGGGGAGAGTCTGGATGCCGCCAAGGACACTCTGGACCTGATCGCCGTAGACCGCCACCTTCTGGATCCCGAAGTGTCCGACCTGATCACGCGATGCCTGGGGGACATGCTCGACGGCACCTGGGAGAAGCGCCGCTACCGGCACCTGCCCGGAGTACTCGGCGCCGAGACGGAATGATCCGGCCCCCCGCGCGACTCCGGCAGGCTCTCCGCGGCCGGCTCGCAAACGGCCCCGACCGGTGGGAGACTGATGGGGCAATCCATCCGCTGTGCCGCGGCTGCCGGCCGTCGGCGGCGGGCTTCCGGAGGTGATGCGATGCTCGTAGGCGGTGTGAGCGAGGCAAGCCCGGCCGCCCGGCTGCGGGTGGCTCTCCTGCCCCGGCTGATGCCGGCCGTCCTCGAAGTAGCAGATAGGCATGCACCGGCGAACGTCGAGGTGGTGGTGGCCGACTGGAGGCGGAACCCGGAGCACGCGCTGGCCACGGTGGCCGAGGCGGACTTCATTCTCGCCCTCGCCGGCGCGGTCACCCCGGCAGTGCTCGACGCCGCTCGGGGCCGGGTGCGCCTCATCCAATTGCTCAGTGCGGGCTACGACGAGATGGACACCGCGCTCGCTCAGGAGTACGGGATCCCGGTGGCCACCAACGGCGGGGCGAATGCCCCTTCGGTGGCGGAGCACATCATCTTGTTGATCCTCGCCTCCTTCCGGCAGCTCGTTGAAGTGGCCGCCCGGGTGCGCCGGGGGGCGTGGGAGTCGCCGTTCACCACATCACGGCTCACCTACGAGATCGGCGGGAAGACCATCGGGCTGGTGGGCGTGGGCAACATCGGCCGGGCCCTGGCGCGCCGGCTGCGGGGGTTCGAGGCGACCCTGCTCTATTACGACGTTCGGCGCCTCCCGGAGGAGGAGGAGCAGGAACTGGATCTGGCCTATTCCGACCTCGAGGCCTTGCTGACTCGCGCCGACGTCGTCAGCCTGCACCTCCCCCTGTTGCCCGAGACCCGGCACCTCATCGGAGAGGCCGAGCTCGCCCTTATGAAGCCCACGGCCCTGCTGGTGAACACGGCGCGCGGCGAGATCGTCGATGAGGCGGCTCTGGCGCGCGCCCTCGCCGCCCGAAAGATCCTGGGAGCGGCTCTCGACGTGCTGGCCCAGGAGCCGCCCCCGCCCGGCCATCCTCTCCTGGACCTGGACAACTGCCTGATCACTTCGCACTGCGCCGGGCCGACCTTCGACAGCTGGCCGCGGCGCTTCCAAAACGGGTTCGCCAACATCGCCCGGGTCGCCCGAGGCCTCGACCCGGAGTGGCTGATCCCGTAGGTCCGGCAGAGCCCTCTACAAGTACAGGCCGGGGCGGTACTCGGGATCGCTGCTGGGGTCCGGCAGGGCGAAGTCCTCCGCCATCAGCTCGCAGAGGCGCTCCTTGGAGACCTCGGCTTCGCTGCTCAAGCGCAGGGCCTGGCGCCCGAGCAAGTAGTTGAAGAGGTTGCGCACCAGCCGAGCATTGCCGAACTCACGATCGCGGGGGAACTTCTTGAGGTAATCCTGCAGCCTGGTTACCAGCTCGGGTTGAGGCTCCACCTGGTTGATGGCGCACATCAAGTGGAAGATCGCCACCAGCTCGTCGCTGTCGTAGTCGGGGAAAGGTATGACCCGCCCGAAGCGGCTCTTCAGGCCGGGATTGGCCGAAAGGAACCGGCTCATCTCGTCGGGGTAGCCGGCAACGATGACCACGAGGTCGTGGCGATGCTCCTCCATGAGGGCTACCAGGGTGTCGATGGCCTCCGGCCCGAAGTCGCTGCCGGACTCGCTGCGCGACAGGGAGTAGGCCTCATCGATCAGCAGGACGCCGCCGAGGGCTTTCTGGATGACGTCGCGCGTCTTGGTAGCGGTCTGGCCCACATACCCCGCGACCAGGTCGGCTCGGGTGGCCTCCACCAGGCCGCCCTCGGGGAGCACGTCGAGAGCGGCGTAGATGCGGCCGAGGAGCCGGGCGACGGTGGTCTTGCCGGTGCCCGGGTTGCCCACGAACACCAGATGGGACGGCTCATCCAGCGGGGGCAGCCCGTGCTGGCGGCGCATCGCAGCCAGCCGCTTCACCTGCGTGATCTCCTTGACCTGCTCTTTCACCGGCGCGAGCCCGATGAGGCGGTCGAGCTCCTCGAGCACGGTGCTGAGGTCTTCCTTCTCCGTCTGGGTCTTGGGCGGCGTCTCGGTGGGGGCTTCGGTGACGGTGCGATCGGCCGTGACCCGGTCGCGACCCCGGAAGGCATCGGCGGGAACGTCTTCCTTGTCCGGCGCGGCGGGTGGTGGTGCCGAAGGTGGGGGAGCGGCCGGCATCTTCTCGTGCAGAATGCCCACCAGCGAGCGGACGGTCCCGCCCGAAGCGGCGGCGGCACGCAGCGCTTCCTCGGCCGCCGGGGTGAGGGCGGGGATGCCGAACTCCTCCCGGTTCGGCCCGAGGTGGCCTTCCAGTACGTCGGCGGCGTCCTTACCGAAGGCCTCCTGGACGGTTGCCGCCTCGAGGCGCAGGGCGGCCACCGCCAGATGGGCGAGGTCTACTGCCCCGTGCCCGCGGCGTTTCGCCTCGCCGACGGCAACGTCGTGCAGGTAAGCCAGGCGGCCGGGCAGTTCCACGGGTTGGTCTCCTCCGCTCGAAAGCAGGCCGCGATCATCCTACCCCCGCCCGGCGCCGCCGAGCCGGGGCCCTCTTCCGGGCGGCCGCGTCGCCGCTGGCTACAGGGGCTGGCTGCGGGCGGCGGTGGCCTCACCCGGCTGCCAGTGCACGACGGGGCGGCCGGTAGCCGGGTCGATGGTGGTGACCGCCAGCACGGGGTAGTGGCCGTCCTCGAAGAGCCGCAGGCCGGTCACCCGCCAGCCTACGAGTGTGGCATGCCGGGGTGACGGCTGCGGCGTCCGCCTGCTCATTGCACCCCCTTGGCTGCTTGGGGCGGAGGCCGGTGTGGGATCGCGGCCTCGCGCCTACCCCTGTTGTACTCCAGGAAGAGCCCGAAGGGAACCCCGCAACCGGTATCGGCCCGCGAAAACGCGGCGGGCCGGCCTGTTGCGAACACCTGTTCGCCGGGTGTATGTTCGGTGCCTCCGATGGACGGCGCCGGTAACCCCGTGGATCTCTCCGCCCTCGCGGCCATCACGCGCTGGCGGCGCGAACTGGCGGCGGGCCGTGATCCCGGCCCCCCGCCGGTGCCGCTTCCCGGGTTGCTCCGTCTCGAACGAGCCCGGCAGTTCACTCGTCATCTCGAGCAGAGCCTGGGCCTCGATGAACCTCCGCCGGCGCTGCCGCTGCAGTTGCCCCTCTCGGTGCTGCTGTGGGCCCAGCCGGCCTGCCCGGGGGCGGCGGCCGGAGCCCTGCCGCCCTCTCCGCAGCCTGCGGCGCGCCCGGGCCGGCCGTTGCCCTTGCAGCGGTCGGCGACGCCCGTTCTCGCTTACCGGGCTTGGGGCATAGCCAGGAACCGGCTGCGCGGGGTGAGGGTCGCCTGGCCCGTGCCCACGGTGATGGCTCGCTGCCTCGACTTCGGCCGCCGGTCCGGGGCCGACCCGGCGGACGTGCCGCATACGGACGGCTCGTGCGGCCCGCCGCCCTGCGGTATCTACGCCACCAAGGCGGCGGCCGACGCGCTGGGCGCCATCGAACACGACGGGCCTCTGGCGCTGGGGGTGGTGGCGCTGGCGGGCAAGGTGGTGGAACACGAGCGCGGCTATCGCGCCGCCGCCGCAACCGCAGTGGGGATGCTGGTCGTCTGGGAGGGCCGGGCGGTGCGGTTCGACGGCATCGAAGTGGATGAGCTGTTCGCCGTGCCCGACCAGACCCTCGCCGCCGCCCGTGATCGGGCCCGGGCCCTGCCCGACCCCGGCCCGGAGCGCGACGCCTTGCTGGTGGGACGGCTGGAGGCAATCAGGGCGAGCTTCGGCGCGCCGGCCGGCTCCGGCTGATCGGCGCACCCGGCACCCGGTCAAGTCGCGGGCGGCGGCTTCCGATGTTGAGGCGTGGTCTCATCGGCGCCGAGGCGCATCTGGCTCCGTTACCCGGCCAACTGCTGCTCCTGCGGCCGCATGCTCTCCCGGGGGGAACGGGCTTGGTGGGATCCGGCAGGGCGTTGCTCTCAGTGTGAGGAATGCGCCGCCGCCACCCCTTCCGACCCCTGGGCGGGGCTTGGCACGGAGGAGCGGGGCCGGGCGGGGGCCTCGGCGCAAGCGGTCTACGAGCGACGGGCCCACGCCCGGCAGGAGAGAGTCCGCTCCCGGCATCCGGTGCTGGGCGGTGCGATTCTGGCCCTGACCGACGAGCCGGCGGCTATCACCGCCTGGCGTACCGGGGCCGAAGGTGAGCGGCGACTCGGCCGACTGTTGGATCGACTGGCCGAGGCGGGTCGGGTGGAGGTGCTGCACGACCGCGCCGTCCCCGGCTCTCGGGCCAACCTGGATCACCTGGCAGTCGGGCCCTCAGGTGTTTTCGTGGTGGACGCCAAGCGGTACCGCGGCAAGCTCGAGGTGCGGCGCGGCGGTGTGGGGTCCCGCCGGGAGCCCGACCGCCTGTTCGTGGGTGGGCGGGACCGCACCCGTCTGGTGGAATCTGCCGCGGGACAGGCAGAGCAGGTTCATCGTGCTCTGGGCCATCTGTACGCCGCGCCTCCGATCGTGGTGATGCCGGTGCTGTGCTTCATCGGCGTCGAATGGCCCCTGGTGGGCGCGGCCAGTCGGTTCGGGGAGGTCGGCGTGGTGGATCCGCGCGGCCTGGAGCGCCTGGTGACCCGCCCGGGCGCCATCGGCCACAACCAGCGGCTCAGCCTGGCGCGCCGCCTGGCAGCGGCATTGCCTCCGGCCGTCCCGACCGCGGCGTCGGTCTCCCCGATAGGGCCGGGCTGACACTCGCCCCTCCGGTTCCTAACCCGCCGGAGCGGCATCCTTGCCGGGGTCCCACCAGTGTTCGATGCCGGCCGAGCGAGCGGGGTCGGCTGTGGCGATGACCTCCCGCAGGCCTTCCCGGGGCGGCGAGAAGCAGTCGATCAGGCGGCAGGCCACCTCGCCGGTGCGCCCGGAGTGGGGCACGTCGGAGGGGAAGACGATCACGTCCCCGGGGACCACCGTCGTGGTGATGTCGCCGACGGTGATCTCCATCTCCCCCTCGCGCACGATGCTGATCTGCTCCTCAGGATGGGCGTGGGTGGGGAAGCCGCTGTGCGGGGGGAAGACCACGAAGTTCAGCGAGAGGTTCTTTCCGAAGATGGGGCAGAACACCACGCCTTCGGCGATCTCGTAGCGGGGGTAGTCGTCGATGTTGACGATGGAGGCCCCGGAGCGGTCGTAGGTCCCCGCCTGTGGTTCGGTCACCTTGAAGTAGGGCTTGGCCTCGCCGGGCTCCGTTTGGTGATCGCTCCCCGCATTCACTGCTGCCTCCTGGGTGGCACCCGCTTGCTTTGCGTTCGGCACGCTAGACGACGAAGCGGGGTACGGCCGTCACGCGTCTGCCCTACGGCCGGCGGGCCGCGTCGGTAAGGTTGGGTGATCGCGCGGAGGAGGGGAGATGAGGCGGTTCATCCCGGGTATCGCCGTGTTCTTGGTGCTGGGACTGGTGCTGGCCGCCTGCGGGGACGACGACGGCGGGCCCGCCACCACCTCGACGGCGGGGGCCACCACAACGGGAGCGACCACCTCGAGCACTGCCCCTCCGACCACTTCGACCACCGTGCCGGAGACCACGACCACCACCGCGCCCTTCCCCATCCCCCCGTTCCCTCCGGCGCCGGAGGTCATTCCGGTGACTTCTTCCTCAGCCTTCGCTACCTTCGCGGATGGGACGGTGATGCGGGTGGAGCTGGCCACCGGGGAGGTGGTGGGAACCGCCGCACTCCCCCCGGCGGACGTGGTGCTCTACGCCTACGGTTCGCTGTGGCTGGCTTCCTGCGAAGCGGGCACTCTCACTCAGGTCGCCGGGGCGACTCTGGACGCCGTGGGCGAGTGGGATCTGGGGGGCTGCGCCTCGGGCCTGGCTTCGTCCGAGGGGGTGATCCTGGCCGCACTTCCCGACCGGGTGGTGTCGCTGGATCCTGCGGCCGGGGAGATGGCCACCCTTCTCGATTGGCCCGGGCTGACCGCCACGGCGGCGGGATCGCCCCTCGTGGTGGGGGACGGCGACGGGAACGTGGTCTGCTACGAGCGCACCCCAGATGGGGCCCTCATCGAGTCGTGGCGGCTGAACCCCCCCTTCCAGGGGCAGGTCCTGGCGGCCACCATCGTGGGCCCGACCCTGTACGTGTTGGTCAAACCGCCCCGGGGCCCCGCCTGGATCGCCGCCCTGGTGCTGGAGACGGGCCGTATGCGGGCGTCGGGGGACGATCCCACACCTACCTTCGCCGGACTGCGCGACTTCCTGGCCACGGCCCGCTGGGTCTACACGATCGCCGCCGATGGGACGGTCTGGGTCCACGACTTCTTCGAGCCGGGGGCCGACTTCCAGGTGCCCATCGCTGGGCCGCAGGATGCCACCGCCGTGCAGAGCCCCGACGGGTCGGAGTCGGTGGCGGTTCTGGGGGACGACGGCAGTGCCACCAGCGTGGGCCTCTATCAGCCGGGAGACACCATGCCCTATCAGGTGATCCCGCTGGGCGGCTCCGGAGGGCAGCACCTGGTGGTGCCCAGACCCCCGAATCCCTGTGACCCCGTGGACCCGAGGATCCTCGATGCCCGCGAGGAAGTGCGCCTGCACGCCGCCGCCCTTTCGACGGTGGCGTTCCGGGCGCGGGACGCCGCAGCTCGGGCGGCGGAGATCATCCGGCTCACCGAGGTTTTCGTTGCCGGAGCAGGCACCGCCGACTCCGCCCTGGTCCTGGCAGCAAGGCAAGCCGTTGCCGATCTGCAGCAGGCCATTCGGCTGGCGAGGGAGGTCGACTACCTGTGGCGCAACGTGGAGCAGGTCGCCCAGGCGGTGAACCTGGTGTGCGACCCGGCCCTCGCCGCCGAGTACGCCACTATCGCCACCAACACCTACAACATCGCCGATGACAAGTTCAGCACTCTGCAGACGCTCTACGGCGGAGCGACTGACGTGTTGCAGCAGGTGGCGGCGGAGATGGGTGGCTGAACGGCGGCCCTCTGCCGGCGTCGGTCGTAGCCCGGGCGGCTCGTACCATGCGGTCCACCGACCAGTAGGAGGCTTCCCGACATGAGAAGGACGGCGCGACGCGCCCTGGTGGTCGGGCTCTGGGTGCCGGTCCTCCTCGCGGCTTGCACGGCTCCCGGAGGGGGCACGGCGGCCTCGTCCACGACGACCACGGTCGCGTCGACGTCCACTTCCACCACAGCGCCGAGCACCACCCGACCCGACGGCCCCTTCGCCCCCGACCCGGCGGCGCCCGTCGGCCCTCTGCCCTCGTTCAACGAGTCGCCGGGTTGTGGGGTGGCCCAGGGGGTGCGCGGGCCCTACGCCTCCGTCGTCGGGCATCTCGAGGATGCCGAGGTGGTACGCGGCCCCTGGGGGGACTTCTTCGGCCGGGATATCGGGGAGATCCGCGAGCAACTGGTGGAGGTGGCACTCCCGATGACGGGCGAGCGCGAGGTGACGGTGTGGGTGCACGAGGCGGTGCTGCCCGCCTTGGAGCGGGCCATCGCCAACCTGGAGCGCGAGGAGGCGGCGAGCAACTACTACGAACTGCGAGCCGGGGACGTGTCCAGCTTCAACCCCACCACGGTGAGGCCGAAGCGCTACCTGTCCTTCCACGCCGTGGGGGCGGCCATCGACCTCAACTCGTCCACCAACCCCTACCGCGGCGACAACGTGCTGGTCACCGATATGCCCGAGTGGTTCGTGAAGGCCTGGACCGACGCCGGCTGGTGCTGGGGAGGGGACTGGCAGACCATCAAGGACCCGATGCACTTCTCCTGGCAAGGGCCGCTCTACACGGAGGGGTACCCGCCTCCCACCCCGGCGTCGGCGCGCACCTCGGCCGGCTCGTTCGTCCGCTCGATCGCGTTCTCCACCGCGCTAGGCCCGGCGCCCGACGGGGCGCAGCACTTCCTGGCCGACCTGGATCGTGACGGCGCCCCCGATGTGGTGCGGGTGCACCCGTGGACGGCGGAGGGGGCACTGGGGGTGGAGATCGCCCAGGCCATCTACGCGTTTGCCGCCAACTGCACCCCGCTGGTGACCGTGCCGGTGACCGAGGGCGCGGCGCTGCTCTTCGCCGACGCCGACGGCGATGCGCGGCCCGACTTGTGGGAGGTCGACCCGTCGGGGGAGCGGGTGGCGGTGACCATCCACACCCACGCCTCCGGGTACTCGGAGCGGCTTGCGCCTCGCGAGATGAACGTCGCCGGCTCCGGCAGCCTCGGGTTCCTGGCGGGCGACTACGACCGGGACGGCGTGGGCGATCTGTTCGTGGTCGGGCGTGACACCCTCGGAATCTGGGCCGGCCCGGGGTTCGAGGTTGTGCTGGCCGAGGCTGTCCTGCCCGCCGAGGTCGGTGAGGGCGGGCGCTTCGCTCTGGGCGACTACGACCTCGATGGGGTGCTCGATCTCTTCGCCTTCGGGCCCGGCGACCCGGCCCGCCTCTTGGTCCTCTCCGGCGCCGGGGGCTACGTCGGCCCGGCTGCCGAGGTCGCCACCGGGGCGGGCGGCCACACGGGGGCCTTCGCCGTGGGTGACCTCGACGGCGACGGCCGCCCCGACCTCTACTTCGTGGATCCCGATGGGAGCCTCACTGTCTACCTCGGAGGCGACCGCGGCGACCTGCCGGACGAGGCGCTCACCCGCTGGTTCGTGGAAGGCAACGACCAGCCCACTACCCGGCAAGAAGCCTGCCCGGTGGTGCCCTGAATGCCCGCGCTTACCGGCACACCCCCAGGGCGTAGCCACCGTCCACGTCGAGCAGGGCGCCGGTGATCCAGGCGGCCTCGTCGGAGATGAGGAAGGCGACAGCAGCCGCCACGTCCATGCCCCGGCCCACGGTGGGCAGCGCTTGGATGCGGGGGACCCGCTCTCCGAGGGTCCGGGTCTCCTCTTCCTCGGTGAGGCCCCGCAGCTCGGAGGGCACGATGCCGGGGCGCACCACGTTCACCCGGATGTGGTCGGGTCCCAGGTCCCCGGCCAGCGCCCGGGACATGGCCTCCAGAGCGCCCTTGGTGCTCACGTAGCCGAAGCGGTTTCGGGGGGCCCGGGGCACCACGGTGGAGCCGATGTTGACGATCGACCCGCCGCGTTCCTTCAGATAGGGGAGTGCCGCCTTGGTGCAGAGGAAGGGGCCGATGATGTTGGTGCGCAGCATCCGTTCCAAGTCCGCCTCGGCCAGCACCTCGATCGAACCCTGGACCTCCATGCCGGCGTTGTTCACCAGGGCGTCGAGGCCGCCGAAGGCTTCGGCGGCGGTGACCGCCAACCTCTCCGCGTCCTCTGCCCGGGTGACATCGGCCTCCACGACGATCAGCCGCCCCGCCGCCCCGGCCGCTTCCGCGGCGAGGGCCTCGAGGCGCTCCACCCGGCGGGCCCCGGCCACCACCCGGGCCCCCTCACTCACCAGCCGGCGCACGATGTGGGCCCCCAGCCCGCTGCTTGCGCCGGTGACGACTACCGACTTGTCGATCATGCCGCTCTCCTCCCGTCGGAGGCGGACGCTAACGGATCGCGGAGCGCCTCCGACTCGCGCGGGTCAGCGAGGCAGCAGCTTGGTCAGGCGGACGTAGCGGGCCTGCGTGCGCCGCGCCCGGGCGGCGTCCGACGGCCCGAAGAGCTTTTCGAGCAGCGCTCCCCAATCGAAACGCTCGGTGATCTCCGAGGCGTGCAGCGTCACCAGGCGGTCGTCGGTTATGTACTGGGGGAGGAGGCGGTCGAGGATTCCTTCGATCTCGTCGCGGAAGGCGTCGTTGACGCTCCGCACCCCGTCGGCGAGCAGGGCCACGTCGGGCAGCAGCCGTACGAACAGGTCGTAGGTTTCGCACCACCGGCGCACCAGGGGCTCCACGTCGAAGGGGTCCTCGCCCTTGGTTACCCGCAGGAAGTAGGCGAAGTTGTCGATCACGGCACGATCGGTGACCAGCACCTCGGCCCGATTACGCAACTCCAGCTCCTGCTGGATCTGGGCGCACAGCACCCACAGTTGGGCCTCCGGGGTGGCTCCCTCGTTGAAGCCCAGCGGGTTGAAGCGCACCACCTCCCGGCCCACCTCGACGCTCCGCCCGCTGCGCCCCACCGCCCCGGCGAAGGAGTGCACCGCGTTGGTCTTGCGGATCGAGTGGGAGCCAATGAAGGCGATCTTGCGGGAGGTGGGTGGGGTCATGGTCATGGCTTCTTCCGCACGCTAACGCCTTACCACCGCTGCCGCATCTGCAGGGAAGGCGGGCTTGCGCTCAGGCGTCGGCGGCAGCCGCCAGGAAGGCGGCCGCCCGGGGCGGGTCTTCTCCCAGAGCCGACTGCAACGCCCGGAGCAGGCCATCGGGGCTTGCCCGCCCGGGCGCCGGGGGCCGTGAGCGCTGCCAGGCGGCCATGTCGGTCAGCACTTCGGGACGGTCCAGCAGCAGAGAGGCGCTGAGCGAGTCGAGGAGCAAGTCCAGGTCGGAGCGCAACTGAGCCGGGTCCACCAGGGCGGCGGCCTCCGCCTCTTCGAGAGCACCCAGGACGGCGGCCACCAGGGTGGCGCGGCGGGCTCCCACCCGCCGAAGGGCATCCCCGCCATCGAGGGCGGTCGCCTCCGCCGCCGCCGGGTCGGGCTCCCAGGAGTTGAGGATGGCGTCGACGTCGTCGGGATCACTCGCCCAGGCGTCGGCTCCCAGGGCCGAAGCCCAGCGACCCCCCGGCCCGTAGCCGGGCCCGCCGGCGAGCACCGGGACGCCGGCGCGGTGCGCCGCCCGAATGCTCTTGCGGGCCCCCGGTATGGCCGTGGCCATGGTGCAGGAGAGCACCAGGGCCTCCGGAGGCTGCTCCTGCAGGAAGGCTTCGAGTTCGACGGCAGGATGGCCCGGCCCCAGGAAGACCGCCCGCCAGCCCAGGAAGACCAAGTAGGCGGCCACCATGCGCGCCGGCAGAGAATGGGCATCGCCTTCGGCGCAGGCCACCACCACCCGGCGGGCCCCTATCTCGATGTCGAAAGAACCGGCCAGCAGGGCCACCACCGTCTCCAGGGTCGCGGTGACGACGTGCTCCTCGGAGATACCGAAGTCGCCCTGCTCCCAGCGCCGGCCGACTTCGGCTTCCAGGGGAGCCAGCATCTCGAAGAGCACGGTGTGGAACGCCATGCCCCCGGCCATGAGGCCGGACACCAGTTGGTAGACGGCACCGGCGTCACCGCCGGAGGCGGCGGCCAGGATGGCCAGGCGGGCGGCGGCCGGGGAATCGTCGAGGCGGCTGGGGTCGATGGTCATGCCCGTTTCCTCCGGGAGATCACGGGACGCCAGGGTAGCGAGCACACCGCGGCCTCACCGGGGCCGGCGAGTGGCGCCTCTCTAGGCGGATTCCCCGAAGGCCTCGACGAACTGGGAGTGGTAGAGGTCGTAGTAGAAGCCGCGGCCGGCCATCAGCGACTCGTGATCGCCCTGCTCGACGATCGCCCCGTGGTCCATCACCAGGATGGTGTGGGCCCGGCGGATGGTCGATAGGCGGTGGGCGATCACGAAACTCGTCCGCTCGCGCATCAACTCCGCCATCGCCTGCTGGATGAGTACCTCGGTGCGGGTGTCCACCGAACTGGTGGCTTCATCGAGGATGAGGATCTCCGGGTCGGCCAGGAAGGCTCGGGCGATGGTCAGCAGCTGCTTCTCCCCCTGGGACACGTTGGCGGCATCGTCGTCGACCACCGTGTCGTACCCGTCGGGGAGGGTGTGGACGAAGTGGTCCGCGCGGGCTGCGCGGGCGGCTGCCTCGACCTGGTCGTCGGTGGCCCCCTCACGTCCGTAGGCGATGTTCTCTCGGATGGTGCCTCGAAACAGCCAGGGGTCCTGGAGCACCATGCCGAACAGGCGGCGCAGATGACTGCGGGTCATCCGTCGGGTGTCGACGCCGTCGATGAGGATGCGCCCCCGGTCGATCTCGTAGAAACGGAGCAGCAGGTTCACCAGGGTGGTCTTGCCCGCCCCCGTGGGGCCCACGATGGCCACCGTCTCGCCGGCGGGGACTTCGAGGTTCAGGCCCTCGATGAGCGGGGTCTCCGGAAGGTAGCGGAACGAGACGTCTCGCAGGGAGATGTGGCCGGCCAGGCCGTCGAGCCGGGCCGGCTCCTGGGGATCGGGCTGCTCTTCGGCCTCGTCGAGCACTTCGAACACTCGCTCTGCCGAAGCCACCGTGGATTGCAGCACGTTGGCGATCGACGCCGTCTGGGTGATGGGCTGGGTGAACTGGCGGGAGTACTGGATGAACGCCTGGACGTCGCCCAGGGACAAGGTGCCGTGCGCCACCCGCAGGCCGCCGACCACGGCAATGGCGACGTAGTTCAGGTTGGAGATGAACATCATCGCCGGGTGGATGATCCCGGAGATGAACTGCGCCTTGAAGGAGGCCTGGTAGAGCCGGTCGTTCTCCTCGTCGAAACGGTCTTCGGCGGCCTGGCGGCGGCCGAAGACCTTGACCACGGTGTGGCCGGTGAACACCTCTTCGATGTAGCCGTCGACGTCGCCGGTGCGTTCCCATTGCGCGGCGAACTGACGCTGGGAACGGCGGGCGATGAGCATCGTGATCACCATGGCGATCGGCACCGACCCCAGGGCGATCAGCGACAGCAGCGGGCTGATCGTCAGCATCATCACCAGCACGCCCACGATGGTGAGCACGGCGGTGATGAGCTGGGTGAGGCTCTGCTGAAGCGTGTTGGCGATGTTGTCGATGTCGTTGGTGACCCGGGAGAGCAGGTCGCCGCGCGAGTGGGAGTCGAAGTAGCGCAGCGGCAGCCGGCCCAGCTTGGCATCCACCGCCTCCCGCAGACGGAAGATGGTGCGCTGCACCACTCCCGCGGTCAGGTACTGCTGGCCCCAGCCGAAGGTGGCGCTCAGCAGGTAGACCGCCGCCAGCGTCCCCAGAGTGGCGCCGATCGCCCCGAAGTCGACGCCGCCGCCCGGGGTGAGCCGCATGGCGGAGAGCATGTCCGCCAGCCGGTCCTGCCCCTCGGCTCGCAGATCGGCCACTGCCTGCTCCTGGGTTATCCCGGGGGGCAGCTGCCCGCCGATCACTCCCTCGAAGAGCACATTGGTGGCATGGCCCAGGATCCGGGGACCAACGATCGTCAGCACCACGCTGATCATGCCCAGCGCCAGCACCATCACCAGCTTGGCTCGCTCCGGCCGCAGCCACCCCATCAGGCGGCGGAACGAAGGGCCAAAGGAGCGGGCTTTGCCCATCGGCACGGCGTGGAACATCGGGCCGCCCGGCCCTCGCCGGGGACCGCTCGGGCCTGCCACCGGGCCGGAAGGCCGGCCGCTCATGCCGCCTCCTCCGGGGTGAGCTGGGAGTAGACGATCTCCCGGTAGGTCGCGCAGGTGTCGAGCAGTTCCTGGTGGGTGCCGACCCCGACCACCGTGCCGTCGGCGAGCACCACGATGCGGTCCGCGTGGAGGATGGTCCCCACCCGCTGGGCAACGATCAGCACCGTCGCCTCCCGGGTCTCGGCGCGCAGGGCGGTCCGCAGGCGGGCGTCGGTGGTGAAGTCCAGCGCGGAGAAGGAGTCGTCGAACACGAAGATCTCGGGCCGGCGCACCACCGCTCGGGCAATGGCCAGGCGCTGGCGCTGGCCGCCGGAGAGGTTGGCTCCCCCTTGGGCGACCGGGGCCTCCAGGCCGCCCATCTCGGCGACGAAGTCGCGGGCGGCGGCGACGTCGAGGGCGTGCCAGACCTCCTCGTCACCGGCCGCAGGCTTGCCGTCGCGGACGTTGGTGGCCACGGTGCCGCCGAAGAGGAAGGCCCGCTGAGGCACGAAGCCGATGCGGCTCCAGAGGTCCTCCTGAGCGAAGCGGCGCACGTCGAGGCCGTCGACGAGCACGGCTCCGCCGGTGACGTCGTAGAAGCGGGGCACCAGGTTGACCAGAGTCGACTTGCCGCTGCCGGTGCTCCCCACGATGGCGGTGATCTCGCCCGGCCCGGCCGAGAAGGACACCTGCGAGAGCACGGGCTCGTCGGCGCCGGGGTAGGAGAAGACCACGTCGCGGAACTCCAGAGTGCCCCGCCGGGGAGGCGACGGGGAGGGGTCGGCCGGGTCGGTGATGGCGGGGGCGGTCTCGAGCACCTCCTGGATGCGGTCCGCCGAGGCCGCCGCTCGAGGGACCATGACGAACATCATCGTGGCCATCAGCACCGAGAAGAGGATCTGCAGCAGGTAGGTGAGAAAGGCGGTCAGGTCGCCGATGAGCAGGTCCCCGTTGCCGACGAGCAGGCTGCCGAACCACATCACGGCGACGGTCGACAGGTTGAGCACCAGCATGATTCCCGGCATCAGCAGAGCGAAGAGGCGGGTGACCCGCAAGGTGGTGGCGGTGAGATCGGCGTTGGCCGCCGCGAAGCGCTCCTCGTCCGAAGCGGTGCGGTCGAAAGCGCGGATCACCCGGATGCCCGAGAGCGTCTCCCGCAGCACCCGGTTCACCCGGTCGATCTTCACCTGCATCGAGCGGAAGAGGGGCACGGCGCGCCGGGCGATGAGGGCCACGAGGCCGGCCATCACCGGCAGGATGACCACCAGGGTCAGCGAGAGGCGGCGGTTGACCCGCAGGGCCATGAAGATGCCCCCAGCCGACATGATCGGGGCCATGACCATCATCGTCAGGGCCAGCAGCACCAGCATCTGCACCTGCTGCACATCGTTGGTGGCCCGGGTGATCAGCGAGTGCGTGCCGAAGCGGTTGAGCTCCATCTGAGAGAAGCTCTCCACCCGGCGGAACAGGGCCGCCCTGAGGTCCCGCCCGAAGGCCATGGAGCTCCGCGCCCCCACGTAGACCCCCAAGATCGCTGCCAGCCCCACGGCGAGGGTGACCCCGAGCATGACGCCGCCGACCACCAGGATGTGGTGGGTGTCGCCTTTCACCACCCCGTTGTCGATGATGTCGGCGTTGAGCGTGGGCAGCCAGAGGTTGGCGATGGCCTGGGCGGCGAGCAACGTCACCACCAGCGCGATCGGCCCTCGGTAGGGGCGCAGGAAGGTGAGGAAGATGCGGCGCAGCCCTCCGCCGCCGGCCCGGGGGGTCTTCGCGGCGCCGTGCCCGTTCGAGGCAGGCGAGGGGGCAGAGGGAGCACCTGCAGGCGCCACGTCGCCATTCTGCCCGTTCTGGGGGCGAGGGCGGCCGGGCGCGCCCGATCCCCCGCCTTGGTGTCCGCTCGGCGCCGCCGGCGATCCCGGCGTAGTCTGCCCTCCACATCCGTGGGGAGGTTGGGATGGAGCCTTTCGCCGAGTACGAACGCCACGACGCCACCGGCCTGGCCGATCTGGTACGGCGCCGGGAAGTGCACCCGTTGGAGTTGTTCGAGGCGGCCGCCAAACGCATCGAGGAACGCAACCCGGGCCTGAATGCGGTGGTCTACCCGGACTTCGAGCGTGCCCGCGCGGCAGCCGCGGCCGAGCCGCGAGAGGGCGATTTCGCCGGCGTCCCCTTCTTGGTGAAGGACCTCGGAGCTGCCGTCGCCGGCTTGCCCTACACCCAGTCGTCCCGCTCGCGAGTGGGCTATGTGGCGGGGGAGGACAACGACATCGTCGCCCGGCACCGCGGCGCCGGTCTGATCATCCTGGGCAAGACCAACACGCCGGAGTTCGGGCTCTCCCCGGTGACCGAGTCGGAACTGCACGGCCCGGCGCGCAACCCCTGGGACCCGGAGCGCACCCCGGGAGGATCGTCGGGCGGGTCGGCGGCGGCGGTGGCTGCCGGCATGGTGCCCATGGCTCACGGCAACGACGGCGGGGGCTCCATCCGCATGCCGGCGGCGCACTGCGGGCTGTTCGGGCTCAAGCCGACGCGGGGGCGCAGCACCTGGGGCCCGGACTACATGGAATGCTGGCTGGGCCTCTCCGAGCAGCACGGGCTGACCCGGAGCGTGCGCGACTCGGCGCGGCTCCTCGATGCCACCCACGGGGCGCCGCCGGGGGCCGCCTACCGGGCGGCTCCGCCGCCGCGGCCGTTCGCCGAGGAGGTCGGGGCGGATCCCGGAAGGCTGCGCATCGCCTTCACCACGTCGGCGCTGCTCGACGAGGCCCCCCAAGACCCGGAGTGCGTCGCCGCCGTGGAGGACGCCGCTCGTCTCTGCGCCGAGTTGGGGCACGAGGTGACCGAGGCGCGTCCGGCCCTCGACATCCCCGAGATCGTCGATGCTTTCGTCACCCTGACCGGCGGCGAGGGGGCTTTCCAGATCGCGGAGAGCGAACGCCTGACCGGTCGCAGGGCCCGCAGCGGCGATGTGGAGTTGGTCACCTGGATCATCCGCATCATCGGCAAGCAGCGGTCCGCCGCCGACCTGGATCACGCCTTCGACGTCATGCGTCGCACCGGCCGGGTGATGGCGGAGTTCCTGAGCCGCTACGACGTGCTGCTCACCGCCACCCTGGCGCAGCCTTCATGGCCCATCGGTGAGCTCGATCTGAGCGTGGGGGACCGGGCCATGCTGGCGGTGGTCAAGAGGGCCCCGGCGAAGCCGCTGGTCGGCGCGGTGGTGAAGCAACTGGCCGGTGAGATCCTGCGGCCCATGCCCAACACCCCACTCGGTAACCTGACCGGGCAGCCGGCGATGTCGGTGCCGCTGTACTGGACCCCGGCCGGGCTGCCGGTGGGGGTGCAGTTCGTCGGCCGGCTCGAGGAGGAGGGCTTGCTGTTCCGCCTGGCCGCGCAGCTGGAGGCGGCTCGTCCCTGGTGGGACCGCCGTCCTGCCGTGGCGGGCTGAACCGGCCTACACCTCTACCCGCACGGCCACCACGGCTCCGGGAGCCGCGTAGGGCACCAGCGTGCCCTCGAGGAGGTGCCCGTCGACGGTGACCTGCGGCGCCGCGCCGGTGCCGCAGTTGACGATGTCGATCCGGTAGGCGGCGCCCCGGCAGCGGCGTTCGACCTCGACCTCCGCCAGGTGGGCGGGCAGGCAGGGGGCGACGCGCAACCCCTCCCACTCGGGGCGGATTCCCAGGATATGCTGGTTTATTGCCACCAGGTTCCAGGCCGCCGACCCGGTGAGCCAGGAGTTCTTGGCCTCGCCGTAGCGCGGGGCGTCCCGCCCGGCGATCATCTGGGCGTAGACGTAGGGCTCCAAGCGGTGAACCTCGGAGAATTCCTCGCGGAAGGCGGGGGCGATCTTGCTCCAGTACTCGAAGGCCCGCTCCCCGCGCCCCAGCCGGGTCTCGGCGATCACCACCCACGGGTTGGTGTGGCAGAAGACGCCGGCATTCTCCTTGTAGCCGGGGGGGTAGCTGGTGATCTCGCCCAGTTCGGGGTGGTAGCGCGTGTAGGCGGGTTGGTGGAGCACCAGGCCGTGGGGCGTGTCGAGCCGGGCCCGCACGGTATCGAGGGCCCGGGCGGCCCGGCCGTCGGCCAGGCCGATGCCGGCCATCACGCACATGCCCTGGGGCTCGATGAAGACCTGGCCCTGGGCGCATTCCCGTGAGCCCACTTTGTCCCCGAAGTAGTCATAGGCGCGCAGGAACCACTCGCCGTCCCAGCCGTGGTCGGCCACGGCGGCGGCCATGCGGGCGGCCGCGGAGGCGCCGAGTTCGACTTCTTCCGGCTTTCCGGCGGCGCGGGCCAGCCCGGTGTAGTCGGCGGCGGCATGGACAAAGAGGCCGGCGATGAAAACCGATTCCGCGGTGCGCCCCGCCCGGTTCTGGGTGGTCTGGAAGGACTCACCCGGTGTGGTGGAGAAACAGTTGAGGTTGAGGCAATCGTTCCAGTCGGCCCGGCCGATCAGCGGGAGCCCGTGCGGCCCCAGGTTCTCCAGGGTGAAGTGGAACGAACGGCGCAGGTGCTCGAACAGGGTCGCGGTGTCGTTGGGGTCGTTGTCGAAGGGGACGGTCTCCTCGAGGATGGAGTGGTCGCCGGTCTCGCGCACGTAGGCCCCGGCGGCTGTGATGAGCCACAGCGGGTCGTCGTTGAACCCGGAGCCGACGTCGTGGTTGCCCCGCTTGGTGAGGGGCTGGTACTGGTGGTAGGCGCTGCCGTCGGGGAACTGCGTGGCGGCGATATCGAGGATCCGCTCCCGGGCCCGCTTCGGGACCAGGTGGACGAAACCCAGCAGGTCTTGACACGAATCGCGGAAGCCCATGCCCCGGCCGATGCCCGACTCGAAGTAGGAGGCGCTGCGGGAGAGGTTGAACGTGACCATGCACTGGTAGGGATTCCAGGTGTTGACCATGCGATCTACCCGGGGATCGTTGGAGCGCATCCGGCAGGTGCCGAGCAGGCCCTCCCAGTAGGCCTTCAGGCCGGCCCGGGCCTCGTCCACGGCGGCGGAATCGGCGAAGCGAGCGAGGAGGGCCCGCGCCGGGGCCTTGTTCGCCACGCCGGGGGCCTCCCACTTCTCTTCGGGGGGGTTCTCGGCATAACCCAGGACGAAGACCAGGTCGGTCTCCTGCCCCGGCGCCAGGCTCACCTCGACCTGGTGGGAGGCGATGGGGGCCCAGCCGCTGGCCCGGGAGTTGCGGGCCGCTCCGGCGAAGGGGACCTCGGGATGGTCCCAGCCCCGCCCCGGGCCGAAGAAGGCGTCCCGGTCGGTGTCGTAGCCGGCCGGGGGGGCATTCACTCCGTAGAAGGCGTAGTGGTTGCGGCGCTCCCGGTACTCGGTGACGTGATAGACGGTGCTGCCCGCGACCTCGACCTCGCCCAGGGACAGGTTGCGCTGGTAGTTGGTCTGATCGTCCAGGGCGTCCCAGAGGCAGAACTCGATCAGAGAGAAGACCTGCACCTCCCGGCGCCGGCCGCTCCGGTTGCGCAGGCGTAGCCGGTGCACCTCGGCATTCGTTCCCAGCGGTACCAGGTACAGGATCTCTGCCGTCAGACCGTCACGCTCTCCGGCGATCATGGTGTAGCCCAGGCCGTGGCGGCACTCGTAGCGGTCCAGGGGGGCGCGGACCGGCGCCCAGGTGGGGCACCAGACCTCACCGCCGTCGTTTAGGTAGAAGCAGCGGCCGCCGCCGTCGGTGGGGAGGCCGTTGTAGCGGTAGCGGGTCAGGCGGCGCAGGCGGGCGTCGCGATGGAAGCAGTAGCCGCCCCCGGTGTGGGAGATCAGGCCGAAGAACTCCTCGGCGCCGAGGTAGTTGATCCAGGGGTGGGGCGTCTCGGGAGTGGAGATCACATACTCCCGGGCGGCGTCGTCGAAGTGCCCGAAACGCATGCCTTCCTCCCGGAGTGGCTGAGGCTGTGCCGCCGGGCGGCGGTCGTGGGCTCGCGGCCAGGCTAGTCGGAGCACCCCGATCCGAAATGGCGCGGGTAGGGGAGGGGGTTCGGGCTGCAGCGGCGGCTTGTTGCCCCGGAGCGAGGTCAGTCCCGCAAGCCGAAGCGATCGGCGATGGCCGCCGCCTCCTGCCCCCACAGCAGGCCGGGGTCGGGGTAGGCCCATTGGAGGTGGCCGGCGACCTCGAGGGCCGCCAGGCCGTGCCAATGCGCCCAGGCCCCCAGCATCACCGGCACGGCCGCTTCGGGGAAGCCGGGAGCGTGCCGGGCGATCTCGACGGCGATCTCGGACTCCTCGGGGGTCGGGGGCCGCGCCGGGGGTGCTACCCGCAGCGCTCCGCGGTTCCAGGCGTAGGCGGCAGTGCCGAAGAAGGCGTCGCCCATGCGGCGCACCGCGGCCACGGTGGGCCCGTCCTCGGGGGCGGCGTACCCGGGGATGGGGGTGCCGAAGATGAGGTGGAAGCGGTTGGGGTGGCCAACCGCCCAGTCGCGGTAGGCGAAGATGCCGGCGATGAGCCGCTCCCGGGGAGAGGAGCCGGCGGCGCCGATGGCCTCCTCCACTGCGCTGGCCAGATCCAGGTAGGCGTCTGCCACCAGCGCGGTGAGCATGGCGTCGCGGCCGTCGAAGTAGCGGTAGAGGCCGGCGGGGCTCATCCCGATGGCGCCGGCCAGGCCCCGGAGCGAGAGGTTGGGGGCGCCCCGAGCGGCGATCTGGGCCAGGGCCGCCTCTTTGATCTCGGCGAGGGTGGCCTCGCGATGCTGAGCGCGTCGTCCGGCGGACATGTCCTTAGCGTAGCAGCCACCGTTTGCGCTGCGAACGCCTTTCGCTAAGATGCGAGCATCGTTCGCATATTGAGGAGCACAGGGATGAGCGATCTGCATGTGGTGTTGGGGGCGGGGGGCGGTCTGGGCCGGGCCATCGCTGCCGAAGCAGCCTCCCGGGGGCTCCCGGTACGGGCCGTCAACCGTGGCGGGGACGTCGAGCTTCCCGGTGTGGCCGCGGTGGCCGCCGATGTGGAGACTGCCGACGGAGCCGCTCGGGCCGTCGCCGATGCCGGGGTGGTCTACATGGCCGCCCAGCCTCCGTATCACGATTGGCCGGGCAGGTTTCCGCGCATGCTGCGGACGGTGGTTGCCGCTGCGGCCGCCGCCGGCTCCCGGCTGGTGATGGTGGACAACCTCTACGGCTACGGGCCGGGCGCCGGTGCGATGAGCGAGGACACACCCGAGCGGGCCACCGACCCCAAGGGCCGTACCCGGCGCGAGATGACCGATCTGCTGCTCGCCGCCGACCGCGAAGGCCGGCTGCCGGTGCTGATCGGGCGGCTCTCGGACTACTTCGGTCCGCACGGTGACAACAGCACGGTGTCCGCCCTCGCCGTCATGCCCGGGGCCGCCGGCAAGCCCATCCGCTGGCCCGGAAGCCTCGACGCCCCGCACTCCGTCGCCTACCTACCCGATGCCGCCCGGGCGTTCGTCACCCTGGCCGAGGCCGCATCGGCCTGGGGACGCATCTGGGTGCTGCCCCACGCCCCTGCCGTTACCGGCGGCGAGATCCTCGACACGGTGAACCGGGCACTGCCCCGGCCGGTGAGGACCGCCCGGCTGGGGATGGGCTTGCTCCGCCTGGCTGCCCCCTTCCACAAGCCTTCGCGGGAGATTCTGGGCATCGCCTACCAGTTCACCGCGCCATTCGTCGCCGACGATGGGGCGTTCCGGCGGGCGTTCCCCGAGTTCACCGTGACCCCCCTGGAGCAGGCAATGGCCGAAACGGTCGCCTGGTACCGCAGCCGGCTTGCGGCCTAGACGGGCGCCCGGGACCTCAGTGCTCCAACGCCAGCAGCGCTGCTCCGTAGGCCCCCATCAGCTGCGGATGAGGAGGCAGCACGACGGCCATACCGGTGGCCTGCTCCATCATCGCCCGCACTCCGCTATTCAGGGCTACCCCGCCCGAGAGGATGAGCGGCGGCACCAGGCCCACGGTGCGGGCCATGGCCACGATGCGCCCCACTAGGGAGCGGTGCAGGCCGCGAATGATGGCGTCGAGGTCGGCGCCCCGGCCGATGAGGGAGATGATCTCCGACTCGGCGAAGACGGTGCACGTGGACGAGATGGGCTCCTCGGAGGCGGTACCCAGCGCCCGCGGCCCGAGTTCGGCCACCGGGACCCCCAGGCGGCCGGCGGTGTGCTCCAGGAAGCGCCCCGTACCGGCAGCGCATTTGTCGTTCATGGCGAAGTCGACCGGACGGCCGTCCTCCCCGATGCGGATGGCTTTGGCGTCCTGACCCCCGATGTCCACCAAGGTGCCGCCGTGACCGAGCGCCCGGAAAACGCCCCGGGCATGGCAAGTGATCTCGGTGACGCGGCGCGCCGCCACCTGTACGAGCTGCCGCCCGTAGCCGGTGGCCACCACGGGAGGAGGCTCCGCCGGGCCGAGATCGGTGGCCAGGGCGGCCACCATCGCCGCCGCCTGCTCCTCCAAGCGGGGACGAGTCGCCTCCAGGCGGGAGGCCACCAGCGTGCCGGCGCCGTCCACCGCGACTACCTTGCAGGTGGTGGACCCGGCATCGACCCCGAAAGCCAGCACCCGACTCATCCCCCCATCATCTCCACGAAGGCCTCCAGCCGCCCGGCCGCCTGCTCGGCGGCGAAGGAGCGGGGGTCGTTGTGGTCGGCGTCCAGAAGCAGCGCCGGCACGCCGACCTGGTTGACCAGCCCGTCGCGTTGGTCGATCTGGCCCAGGGAGTAGGGCTTGCAGGAACGGTCGGAGTGCAGAATGACCCCATCGGCGGAGAAGTCGCTCACCATGGCGCGCATTGCCTCGAGCTTCTGTCCGGCGGAGCGGTTGAGGATGGGATGCAGGTAGACCCGGGCCATAGATTCGAAGGCATCCGCCGGGTCCATCAGCGGGGCCAGTTCCCCCCAGGCATGGGCGTAGGTGGAGGCCACCACGTTCACTCCGCGCTCCGCCAGCCACTGCGACAGCGGGCCTAGCCGGTACCAGATGGGCAGGTTGTCCCAGAGCACCCGGTGGCGCTCGTCCCCAACGGCGCCCACCCCGGAGGCGATGCGCCGGTCCACTTCGGCGAGCAACCCCCGGTAGTAGTCGGTGGTGGCCTGCTCTCCGCGCAGGTCCACGATCGGCCCGAGATGGGTGAAAGCATCGAAGGCGGTCAACGGGGAAGGGCGATGGCGAGCCCGCTCCAGTATCTCCAGCCAGGTCTCGCTGGCCTCTTTGGCGCGGGCGACGACCGCGGTGAACTCCCGTTCCGAGAAAGGTCGGCGGGCCACCCGTTCGGCCTCGGGCACGATGTCCTCCAGTTGGCGACGGACGTAGGCCACCTCGTGGGGCTGCGGCTGCGGCCCGTACTGGAAGGGAGTGTCCACCAGCACCAGCGGGCAGCCGAAATGGTCGGCCAGCACGCGGTACCAGTAGAGCACCGTCTGGCAGATGTTGGTGCAGCAGAGGAGCAGGTCGGGGCGGGGCAGCCGACCCACCGGGGTCTCGCCGGAGAGCAAGGCGCCGATGTCGGTACGGGCGTAGGAGCAGATGTCGCGCGAGTAGCCGGCATTCTCGGCCACCTCGCACAAATGCTGCGCTCGGCGGCGGGCGCCGCACAGGGCGGCGTGGTTTTCCGGGTAGATGACGAAGAAGTCGAGAGCGAGCAGGATCTCGGTGGGGGCGCCGCTGGTCACCCAGGCCACGGGGCGTACCCCGGAGGCGTGGCGTCCCTCCAGGTAGTGGGCCGACATCATCTCTTTCATGCGGGCGATGCTGCGCAGCGGCGGCTGCAGGGCCCGCCCCGGTTCGCGGAGGCGCCGGTCCAGGCGCCGCTCCTCCCGATGGCGCTGCAGGCGCAGCATCGCCCGCCCGCCCAGCCGGTAGCCCAGGAGATGACCCAGGCGGCTCATCGCAGCGTCTCCACGAAGGCCTCCAGGCGGGTGAGGGCCTGCTGGCTGAGGCTGCCGGTCAGCTCGACCTCTAGGTGGAGCAGGGGGTAGCCCTCTGCGCCGAGGTGGGCCCGCAGGCGGGGAATGTCGAAGAGCTCCGGCTCGCAGAACTTGGGGTCGTAGATCACTAGGCCGCTGGCGCCGGCAGCCCGCAGCCGGGTCAGCAATGCCTGCGCCCGAGCGGCGATGGGGTCCCCGCGGGTCGGATCGGGAGGGCCGCCCAGCAGCCGGGTGGCGAGCCGCTCGTACGGGTCGCCCTCGTCCTCCGGCGGGTAGAGGCGCCGCAAGCCACTCGCCAGGTCGTCGGTGACCACCCGAGCCCCCATGGCCGCTAGGTGATCGAACAGATCCAGCGGCTCGGCCACGATGCCCGACAGCATGAGGGGCAGGCCCCCGGGAGGGTCCCCGGCAGGGAGGGAGCCGGCAAGCGTCACGAAGTCCTCGGGGAAGAGGAACTCCCGGGAGCGCACCACGCTGTGGAAGTCGCGATCGGAAACGGCGAGGCCGTCCCGGCGGGCATAGAGGGAGGCCAGCGCCCGGTCGGCGGCGTCTTCGGCGGCGAAGGCTTCCCTCCAGGTGGCCTCGTCGGGGACCGTTCCGGAGATCTCCGCTAGGGACTCGGCCAGTCGATGCAGCTCGGCCGCCAGGAACTCCCCATCGACCGGCCGGCGGCCGCGGGGCAGGTAGAGGGTGAGGGCCGGCGGGGTGGGCCGCACGAAGTCGCCGAGCACCGACCCCATCCCCTGGAGGGCGTCGCAGGTGTGGGGGATGAGTAGGGCATCCACCGTGTCAAGCCCGCCCTGCAGCAGAAAGGAGGTGGCACGCACCACGATGTCGCAGGTGTAGGTCTGGAAGTGGCGGCTGCCTTCGTCGCGGGACACCCCCGGTGGGCCCCAGAGCTCGACGGGGTGGAAGCCGTGGGCGCGCAGTAGGGGGCGGGGGTAGTGGTAGGGAAGGACTCCGGCGACTCGGAGCCCGGCGGCGTGGGCGCGGGCCACCACCTCGCGACGGGTGGGCAGGACGGGCCTGGCGGTCATGCCGGGCCCATTCTGGTCTCTCGGTTCCGGCCGACGGAGGAAGTCTCCGCCCGGCGCCGGCTAGGGCCCGGGCCGGGGCCTACTTCTCGCAGTCCTGCTCGTTCTCCGCCTTGCAGGTGTCGGTGCCCCGGCCCCCCTTGGCGGTATCGATCTGCTGTCCGCCGATGAGGGTGTCGTTGCCGGTGCCGCCGATGAGTACGTCGTTGGCTCGCCCTCCGCAGACGAAGTCGCCGCCCCCCTTGCCTTCGTACCGATCGCGGCGGCCGAAGAGGTATACGACGTCGCTGGCCGCCGTCCCGGTCAGGCGGTCGGGGCCGTCGGTGCCCCGCACGGTGATGGTCCGGCCGGCGCACATCTGATAGACGTAGATGCGGGCCGGGATCCCGAACCTGCCGAAGGTGAGAGGGGCCCCGGCCACGGCCCGCTCCTCGGCGAGGGCCACTCCTCCGCCGAAGTACTCGCCGCCGTCGCCGACGAGGTCGGTGGCCACGATGCGCTCCCAGCGCCACGTGCCGCGGGTCCGCTGCCCCAGGTACACCGCTGCCGGGGGGTCGGCGACTAGGACCCGGCCGGCGGCGGCCGCCAGGTCGCTGCCGAAGGCGCCCGCTGGTGCCGGTGAAGGTGTCACGCGTTCCAGGTAGGCCCAGGAGGACCCGGACTTCCTGAGGACGAACAACTCGTCGCCCTGAG
>Ga0209164_1000823_pt1 | contig 52962 bp, 33 predicted proteins | sample MTBNYHSulfiMetaG_FD_187458 | JGI IMG/M metagenome (GOLD analysis project Ga0209164, IMG submission 187458) | Enrichment culture microbial communities from rom New York Harbor, USA that are MTBE-degrading - MTBE-NYH (New York Harbor Sulfidogenic)... | ecosystem: Environmental > Aquatic > Marine >... | reverse complement strand
TGATGAGTTTCGGATAAGACTGACTATTCTCCTCGCCGAGATTTTTTCTCATTAAAAATATCCAGACTATCCTATCTGCTTCATGTGATTTTTATTTATATCACATGATAATGGTTTAATTACCTTCAATTATTTTATCCCAACTCCTCAATTAATTTATTAAAACTTATAAAGCTTTCAAATAATCTATGTTTTATTTTTCTTTATTTCATCAATAAAAATTGATATAAATTTTTTTGATATGTCATCGGATTTTAATGATTCACAGGTTGTTGTATATCCGACTATACCATCCAGAGATGCTGTTATTGCTATTGATCTTGCATCATAATCATGCTCTAATAATTCTCCTGCCTCGATGCCTTTTTTAAGTAAATTTTTAAAGAAATCCGTTGTTTGGATTACATATTGATTCATATTGACCCACATCTCTTTTGTAGATAAAACCTTTGCTAATGATAAAAACGTAAAAACAAGCTCATTCGGGTGGTTTTCCCAATGTGAAATATAATCATGAATATAATTTTTAAGACCATTGACAGGACTCTTATCATTAAGAGCATTATGCATGTATTTATAAATCGGCTCCATAAATTTATTATTGGCAGCAATCATTATTTCATCTTTACTATTAAAATGGTGATATAAACCCCCTTTTGACAATTTAGCCCTTTTTGCAATAGACTCCATAGAGGCCGCTTCATATCCCTTCTCAATAAATTCCAGTATAGCTGCTTCTATGATTTGTTCTACCCTGATTTCTTTTGATTTTTTCTGAGTCATTTAGTATTTCCTATAAAAACCGACCGTCGGTATAAATATAATACAGAAAATATCTTTTGTCAATACCAATTAATACTAAAAAATTTACTTTGTCTTTTTTAAAAATCAACCACAGATGGATGCTGGTTAACGCTGTTAATAAAAATACATTCCAACCGCGTGCATCCTATGTTTATTAGCTTGTCCAGCATATACATTAGTATGTGCTGTGGCGGTTACTTCTCTTCCAAAAGCACAACATAATAAAACTTTTTATTAATGCAACCACTCTCTCACTACTTTTACATACAATTAGCAATGTAAATTAAATAATTGCATTGTTATTGTAAAAGTAGTGAGGGACAGGGACACTAAGATCATATTTAATTATTTTCTTATTCGTGTCTTTGTGTCTTGGTGGTTTAAAATTTATCTTTTAATTGTTAAAAAATTAAACTTTTTAGCCAAGCCAAAATGAATTCTTCATTTTTATCGATTTTATCAAGTTAATTGTAATTAAAAATAAAAAAATAATTAAAACATTTATTATGGTTTCTTTATAAGATGAATACTATTGTTTTTTATCTAATTGTGCTTTTATAATATTACAAATTTTATCATTCCTTTTAAAATATGTTTTTGTATCCCATCTACCCCATTTATTAATAATTATATCATATGAATCATTTTTTAAATCCGGTACATATGTATTATTATACTTACAGGTATAAAGGCCCCAGGAAGAATTGTAATCTTTAACCTTATATGTCCATATTATCCAGCTTATTTCATTCTTATTAAATTGAGTAAGACCGTATTCCCAAGACTTTTTATTATTATAAAATGTTGTCTCTCCTATAAGATACGGTACATTATATTTCTTCCTGCAAGTCCAGGATTCATTTATGTTATTATCTATAAACTTTTTCATATTATTAAAATCATCATGATTATCCAATAGATAATGATGAAATTCATAAACAACATTTTGCCAGCCGTATACTTTTGGATCAGGAGCATTAGTCCAGCTCCAGCAAAAATTCATAAAAATCATATGATCAGGGTCTACCATTCTTATTGTTTTATATATTTTATCAAACAGATCCCAAACTTCTTTTGAAGAAGAACTTGGAAAATCAACTGAGGGTTCATTTAATATATCATACCCTGCTACAAAAGGATTATTCTTAAAATGTGCTGCTAGATTTTCCCAAAAATCTATAAGCATTTTCTGATATTCAGGATTTTTATAAAGCAAAGCGCCTTCCTCTCTTCCGGAATGATCTTCTCCATTTTGTGATCCTGGAGCACCATGCAGATCAATTATTGTATACAATCCGTATTTTTGTGCCGTATTAACTGCCCAGTCAATTCTTGTAAAATCAATTTTGCTATTAGATAAAATATACCAGTTACCGTTTTTATCCATATGATTATTATAATAAATTACAAGCCGTACACAGTTTAATCCTTCACCAGCAATACTTTTAAAATCATCCTCCTTGATAAAAGAATCCCAATAAGTGTTGTACAATTTCCATCTTCTTATTTCTCCAAATCTTTTATCCAATATATTTCTGGCTTCAAATTCATTATCTGCCCCCGAAAGCGGACTCATCCATGATTCATGCAGAAGCCAGCCGCCTAAATTTACTCCGCAAAACCTTATAATATCTCCCCTGCCGGATTTTTTTTTAATATATATACCATCTGTTTTAAGAAAATCCAAATCTGATTGGGAATAAGAAGTAAGGATAGTTAAAATCATATATGAAATTACAATATAAAAAAAATATTTTAAATGTTTATTTTTCATTAAGACTCTTATAATTCATTTTATCTTTGTACATATTTTCATCGGCTATTTGTATCAGTGTTTTATAATTTTGACTGTCCACGGGAAATGATGAAACGCCCGCAGCTATACTTAAGGTTTTCAGCTTTTCATCATTTTTAACTCTATCTGTAATTATTTTTTTTAATCTGACTATTAAACCCAGTGCCCCGTCTTTATTTTCATGCTCCAATAATATTATGAATTCATCTCCACCATATCTCGCCAAAACATCGGTTTTTCTGCAGGTTTCTTTTAAGATAACTGCAACTAGTTTTAATGCAGTATCTCCTGTTTCATGTCCCAAGCGGTCATTGATTTCTTTAAAATAATTAAGATCTATAAAAACAATAGAAAAAATATTAAAATATCTTTTTGCCGACTCCAACACTTTTTTAAATTGATAATCAAAATATCTCCTGTTCCATAATTCCGTTAAAGGGTCCTGTAATGAATCCTTTTTTAAACTAATTTCCTCTTCATACTTTTTTATGCCTAATTGTACAGCATTCTCAAAATCTTTTTTTAAACAAGGCTTTGTTAAAAACTTAAATATATTTCCTTTATTAATTGCATTAATGGCAACATCAAGTTCTGCATTTCCGGTCAACATTATTCTTATACTGTCGGGAGAAATAATCTTTGTTTTTTCTAAAAACTCTATACCATTCATCCCCGGCATTCTCATATCTGCAATAATTACAGAATAAGAAGGGTTATTTTTTATAAAATTTAGTCCTTCATTGGGATCTTTAGCAAGATCAATTTTATATCGCTTTTCAAATTGCTTTTTAAATATTGCAAGTATTCTTTCATCATCATCAACAAAAAGTAATCTATGATCCATATAAATTATTATATTAAAACTTAATTATAAAAACAAGAATGATAAAAATATTTATTATTAATAATAATAATTTTAAATTATTTAATAAATCCGAATATTCCAATAAATAAGAATACAACACCAAATATTATAGACACTAATGATGCCAATATTTTTAACTCTTTCTTATATTTTATTAATGCGGTTGATAATGCCGGTAATAAGACTATAGTTGTTGTAAAATAAAAACCAAGAAAATAAATAACGCCAAATAGCACATTTCCTATATCAAAAATTCTTGTTATACCTGCTATAAAAGGAGGACATGGACTTATACCCGTTAAAATACCTGCAATAAAAGGTACAGCCTTTGTAAATTTTTTAATTCTGCAACTTGATTCTTCTTTATCGGACCTGATAAATCCTTTAACTCCCCAGATTATCAATAAAATTGATATTATAATTTTTGATATTGTTTTTAAACTGTCAATAAAGCTTAATTTCATTCCTATATATGAAAAAAACACTGCAATAAATAAGTATGCAATTAACCTGCCCAATAAGAAAAATAAAAAATCAACTACAGGTGTTATATTATTAGGATTTCTTGATGCCAAACCAATCATAACCGGAATACAAAAAACAGCACATGACACGCCGGCCGCAACACCGAGTGCCGCACCTTCAAAAAAATATTTTAATAAGTCTGATATTATCATTATTTATCCTCTTATTGGAATAATTATATGACATTACTAAGCATTTTTTATGCCAGATAAATATTACATATAATAATCATATAATTTATTATTTGTAAGTAAAATCACCTACAAATGTCGGCATGACTATGACATTTAAAGTTTTTTTTCTTTTTTTAAACGTTATTTTGTTGTTTAAACCACTAAAATAATGGCACAATATTTGCAATATAGTACTAAAGAGTATTGATCAAAAAAAGTAGTAAATAAAAATTTTATAAAATTGAGGTGATAAATATGAAAAGTGAAAAAATAAAAGAAATTGAACATAACATGGGAATACAAAAAGCTTTATTTAATCCTAAAAAAGCATCTAAAAAAAATATAGATTATCAATTTATTTTTAAGGAAGAAGAAGGAATTTTTAAATATTATTTATCAATTAAAGACAAAAAATGCAGTTTAATTAAGGGAGAATCATTAAATCCCATTTGCAGAGTAACTACAGATATTGAAACATGGAATAAAATCGGGGGTAGATACCTGTCAGGTCAAGATGCTATGAAAACCGGTAAATTAAACATTGAAGGAAACATTTTAGCCTTTATTTTTAAATATAACAAAATATTTAGCGGGACAACTGATTGGCCGCTTCCGGATAATCTTTATATCAATAAAGGAGAGGATAGAGATATTAAAAATGTCCTGGTGGTATCATCATCGCCTCGAAATAACAATGGGGCAACGAGCTTTTTTGCTGATAAATTAATAGAAGGTATGATTGAGGCTGGTGCAAATGTTGAAGTAATATATCCGGCAAAAATGAAAATTTATCCCTGTACAGGATGTTTCAAATGCTGGGTGGATAACAGTAATAAATGTATCTTTCATGAAAAAGATGACATGAAAATTTTTTGGGAAAAATATTATAAATCCGATCTTATAGTATGGGCTACTCCGATTTATTATTATCATTGTACCACTGCAATGAAAACTATTATTGATAGATTTTTTATACAAATTGATCCGCATTTATATAATTTTGTTAACAATGTAGATACTCATCCAAATAAGATTAATCATTTCCCTTATTTTGCTCTATTAGCAGTTGCCGGATTTAGTGAAAAGGAAGTTTTTAAACCTATTTATGATAATTTTAAAATTTTCGAGAAACATGGCGGGCCAAAGTTAATAGCAGCTTTATTCAGGAATGATGCAATGTCGTTTATTACCGATGGTATAAAAAACAAAATTATGGATGATATTTTAGAAATAACAAAACATGCCGGTATTGAGCTTATAAAAAATAAAAAAGTCAGTAAAAAAACAAAAAAGATTTTTGGTAAAAAATTATACAAAAGGCCTCTATTTCATTCTATAGGGAACTTTTATATGGATACTATGCAGCAAGAAAAAAGGTTATTTTTTAAAAAAGAATCATGAAAAAATACGGTAGAGCAATCTGGCGTTTTTTAATAAAAACAGCAAAGTATTTTTTTTGTGTAAAAATATAAATTTAAGGAGAATAGACATGAAAAAGAAAATTTTTATATTTATTTTAATCATGAGTTCAGTGATTATTTTTGGAGATGAAACAAAATGGATTGAAGATTATGCAGGAAAATCTTTACAGGAATTAAAAAAAATCGAAAGCGATCTTTTAGTACTGGATGACGGATATGAAAAATATGCACAATTGGGATTGGTTTATCATTTTCAATGTAATAATGGAGAAAGAAAAGCAAAAACAGCCATTCATTATCTTGAAAAAGCATTAGAAATTAAAAAGAATCATATAATCAATGCTTATCTTGGATCTGCATACACTATCTTAGGCGGAGAATCCGAAAGTGTAAAAGATAAAATTGATTATGTTAATAAAGGCATAGAGATAATGGATAAAGAATATAATGATCATCCAAATGATTATGCCATTGCAGTATTAATAATATCCAATTCATTAGAGCTGCCGGATATTATTTTTCACAGATATAAAACGGCATCTGATATCCTGGAAAAGCTGGAAGCAGGTATAAAAAAATATGACAGGAGCAAACAGGCAACAATACTTTTTTTAAAAGGATATGCTCTTTTTAAAAAAGGCAAAAAAAGAGAAGCATTAAATATCTGGCAGGATATTACATTAAAATATTCGGGTACAAATGCCAGCAATGATGCAGAAAAATTAATAGAAGAGTACGGGGAGTAAAAAATGAAAATAAATGAGATGCTTAATGCAAAAGGAAGGATACATTGGTATTCTGCAGTATTATTAACAATATTATTTTTTAATATTGGTATTTTACTTAGTCCGGAATACCAGTCAACAAATTTTATTATTAAATACTCATTTTATTTACTGGCAATAATATCAACCTTTTTTATTTTTTATTTAAAAAAGGGAAGCAAAGTAAGATGGGGGTTATTTTCATTTATGGCATTATTAATGCCATTATGGTTTATGACTTCTTTTTTTATTGAAAGAGGGCATATCGGACTAACCGAGGCAAATATGATTGAAGAAGGAATACCCTTTTGCCATATTGCCATAGTTAATAACCTTATGTCTGTACCTATTATTAAAACATTTATAAGCCCAGGAGCTCTTGTTGGAAATAGGGCGGCAATTTATCCTATGATTTTAATATGGCTATGGGCAACTATATTAATTGGCAAAGGATGGTGTTCATGGGGATGTTTTTACGGAGGCTGGGACAGTTTTTTTAGTAAATTGACAAAAAAACCTCTGGTAAAAATATCAGAAGCCATGTCAAAAAAATTAAGAATTATCCCGTTTGCAATATTAATTGTAGTTGCATTTTTAAGTCTTATATTGATGTATCCTGTTCAATGCGGCTATATTTGTCCCTTTAAAACAATAACCGAGTTTCAGCATGTTACAACATTCAAAACCTGGATTATTTTTGTTGTAACAGCTGGCGGATTTATCGGATTTACTATACTGATGCCTATTTTTTTCGGCAGGAGAATATGGTGTACATATTTATGCCCTTTCGGAGCATTACAAAGTATAACAGGTAAAGTTTTTAGGGTATTCAAATTAAAGATTAATAAAGATAAATGTATAGACTGTAAAATTTGTGTTAATACATGTAAAACGGCAGGAATAACAGAATCATCCTTGGAAAAAAAGAAATTTACAAATAATTGTTCATTATGCGGTTTATGTATAGATGCTTGTCCAAAGAATGCAATAGAAGTCTCATGTTTTGGATCAACAAAAACACCAAAAAATCTACTGGTAAAACTAACTGAAAAACTATCAAATATTAAAATATTAAAAAATATTATCAATTTTATAATAAATATTATTGACGATGTTTTAAACCCTCAAACTTTTTTATACTTTTTTGGACTGGCTGTTTTATTTACATTTTTGTCAGGTTTTTATTTTGATGCAATTGATAGTATTACAAAATTAATTATAGGGGGATAAAATATGAAAGAATTAATAAAAAAATATAAAGAACCTTTTTTAAAATATATATTACCTGTAATTATGGTAATCCTGGTTATTGTTGTCTGGAAGTCGGCTAATTTTTTAAAAAGCTCAAGCGGCATGTTATCCAATATATTTGCATACAAACTCCCCTTTAAAGTCAATCCCATAAGAACGGGAGGCGACATTATAGCTGTTATTGAAGATAAAATTGAAGATAATAAACATTATGATCTGCCCAGGAATAATGATTATAAAGAAGGATATCAATATACAGATATTATTACTTATATAGTACATAAGCCTATAGGCAATTTTGACGGCGGAACAGTATGGAATCTTGATATAGAACTATTAGAGACAAAAATTAATGACGAGAATCCAAATAAATTTGATTTAATTAAAGGGAGTGTTTATATTGATTTAAATGATGATAACAATACAGGCGACTGTAATCCGTATTCTACAGGAGAAAACATAAAATTTTCAGAAGGATTTAAATGGGATTATTATGTTGAATTTGACCCGGCACATAATGATGCAAAAATGATCAGTGCAGCAACAGAAAAGGTATACCCTGTACATATCATATTCTTAAAAAGTAAAAATCTAATAAGATTATCTTTGCCGGCAGTAGAATCAATTAATAATAAAATGGATAAAAAATACATGGGCAGGCATATTGTTGCTGTCGGGTTTTATTCTCCTCTGGAAAGAGGTAAAATTATCCCGTTAAGTGAAAATGCAGACAGAACCCACAGCGGTGCAGGATCAAATTATTCATATCTTACTCCATATTATGATTTTGTAGTATTAAGTATTGACAAAAAAGAAAATGAATATTTAACTCTCCAACCTGTAAATCTTAATAATTACGGTATAAAATCAAGTACAGATAATATCAATGAAATAAAAGAAAAATTAAAAATTATTTCCGAAAAAGAATATGATTCCAATTACGGTAATATAGATAATATTGATATAAAAAATGCGAAAGAATATTATAATAATAAAGAATACAACAAAGCAGAAGAGATCTTAACTAAATATACAGAAATGTCATCTATAGCTAATACTTATTTAGGTTTAATAAGTGCAAGGAAAGCAGGAAATGATAAACTCGATGTATCTAAAAAAGTAGATCTCGTAAATCTGGCATATGAATATTTTGATAAATCAGAAAGTCTCGTCAGCAATGATAATGATCTTTATATTTTATTAACAAACAGAACCGGCGTTTCTATTTCCGTACCGGATGAAGTATTCAGCAAATTAAATCAGGCGGAAAATGATATAAAAAAAATACTTAAATTAGCGGATCTAAAAACAGAAGAAAAAGCAAAATATATAAATATGCTAATTGATATTTATAAAGAAAAAAACAAAATAAGCAGTTTGAGAATACTATTAAACGATTTAAACAAAATGAATATTATATAAATCTTTAATCCCTTACAGGTTTTATAAAATAAATCTGTAAGGGTATTTTTTATTAATTTAATATTTGAAAAATCTTAATTATCTGCTTCTGCACAAAAAACTTCTTTTTATTATCTTCAATATTTTCCATCAATGTATCGTTTATTAAATATAATATCTTATCTTCTTTAAATATATTATTGCTTATTTTTAATATTTTATATTTAAATTTTTTTTCATTCATATATTTAACAAACTTTTCTAATAACTCACCGGGGAATAAATATATCTGATTTCTATTTTTATATATTTTAACAAACAGTGAAAATGTCTGTAATATACAGTCAATCCTATAATTAATTATTGATAAATATTTATCATATTCATCATCTATCAATTTATCAAAATGAAACAGATTAAATTCCAGCTTTTTTGTCAAAGTAATTGTATTATTTTCATTATTATACCCGGTATCCGGAATTATTTCTTCAAATTTCTTTAATAAAACTTCTTTTAATATTTTTGCTTTACTAAAATGCAGATTTTTATTATGAAAAAAAAACAGATGATATATATTATTTGATCCTGCAATTATCTCTTTTTCAAGATCATTTACACTTAGTTCATCTGTGTTATAAAATAATATTATAGTATTAAAATTTTTCATTTTAATCTTCTGTTGAGCTTAAATAATTATCCAGAGCTTCCTGATTAACTATATTAAGCTCAACTGCAATATATCCAAACATTTTGTGAGGTTCTTTTTTTTGTACTTCAAGAATTTCATCTCTTTGTTCTACAGTAATTGCACCAATTCTCACTAAAAAATCTCCTATCTTCTCACCCTGTTTCATTATATTTACCCTTAAAAAAATAATATCTCACTTAAAATTATATTTCAGTTCTTTATTAATGTCAAAGAGAGATGTAACTTGATAAATTTTCTGTTTTTTTTATTACAAAGGCAGATAAATATTAATTATAGAATCAGAATAATTCCAATTAAATTTATTTGTGTATTCTTCAAAATGGAAAAAGCCTATTTCATCATATGGCTTCACATTAATATCTAATTTTGGAATCATTTTTTTATAAATATTATTTATAGTATTTTTAATGTCATACATTCTGCCTTGATCAATAAAATTAATATATTTCCCTTTAAGGATTTCTTTTTGTAAAAAATAATCGGGTGTTGATTTTATATCTTTTTGATTTATGCTCGCCATATACCAGTAACAGCCATTTCTTTTAAAAGTTATACCGTATTTTATCCAGTTTTCATCATAGCTTCTAATCTTTATTTTGTTTAATTCCCTGTTAAACTGCATCCATAAATTTCTGATTATTTTATAATTTGCAGAATGAGATCCGGTAATCTTTACTGACAATCCTGCAGTTTTTATTAAATTTAGATTTGTTATTTCATATTTTATTATCATTATTAATTTAAATTACTTATTAGAATTTATAATTATGAAATTATAAAATAACAGAATGACAGCATTATGTCAGGTTTGTATGAATGATTTATAAAAAGCATGTATAAAATCTTAATTATTAAAATTATTATCTTCAATAGTTATTATCAAATATTCATCGGATCTTAAATTATCAAGATCATATAATTTAATCGTGATTTTGTTTTTATTTTTCGTAAAAAACAAGATATTATAATTTAAGGTTAGACTATCTACATTTTCATAAATTATTTTTTCCTTTTTTGCATCATAAATGCTTATTGCATAAATATCTTCATTATAATCAACTATATTATAAATTAATTGCAGCCTGCCTGCCGTAGGCAGCATGTGATAGGTATTTTGTACCGGTTTATATTTAAATTTTTCTTCATTAGTAAATTTTATTTTTTTATCCAGAAGCAAATTGTTTTTTTTAAGATAAACATACAGCTCACTGTTATTTATTATATTATTCCCATTATAATTTTTTAAGAAACTGCTTGCATTGATTATGAAATGATTATTTTTTAAATCATCAATTTTAATTGTAGGTATAAAGGAATCTCTTTCGTCATACTTTTTTTTCCATATATGCCCATAATAAACCGAATTATTATCAATTGTAATTGTAAAGAGCAGTTTAAAAATTTTATTTGATTCCATTTCTTTTAATATTTTATGTATTTTACTCCAGCTCTCTTCATGCAGTATGATTTCATGATTCTGCCAATCATATGATTTTATATCATTTTCTGTTAATAAAGGTTCTAAGGGAAGACGTACTTTATTATCAGTTAAATCATTGTAATTTGTTCCTTTATTAAAAATGTATAATTTAAAACCGTTTTCTTCCATTTTCTTTTCTAATGCATCTGTTAAATACAAAGAAATCATTAAAAAGAAAAATATTAAAAATATATATAAATGTTTTTTTATTTTCATATTTTGCCTTAAAAGTAATATTTAGCATTTATAAAATATAATACCAATTAAATTATGAAACAATTACAAATTCTTTAAATTAGTTAAATCAATCTAATTGTTTATATATTAAATAATTAGGTATAATTTTAACAAAAAAAACAAAAAAAATATTTTTTATATCTTAATAAAATATTTTTTAAATCATTCTTCAGTATTTATGAAAGTTAGTATTAATTGCATTGCAAGATGATTCCAAATTCTATGCCTGATTTTATAATTATTATTTATTTTTGAAAAATTCATAAAATAAGAAATTTCATATCCCTTTTTCAACTTACTGTTATAAAGATAAACATCAAATGTGCCGCAGTCAATCTCAGGTATCATATCAGGACCAATGCCAATACCGATGTAAAATTTATCTGCTCCAGATCGTGTTAAAATTCCTTCGATATTTAATTCTTTAATTTCCCAATTTTGATATTTTTCTTTATTGTACTTATCATTAATTGCTTCTTCTTTAAATTCCTTAAAATCCATATCACTATATCTAGTAAAATGTATTGTCATCGAATTCGTACCTCCGCCGTATAAAAGAAAAAAAGAATCCCGCTTGTTATCTTCTTCTTTATCAGGTTGGTAACTCATTTGACTCCAATCATTCTCAAAAAGCATTAATCCTAACTCTTTATTAAATGTTAAACTTTCATACATATAAAAAAGATTGATATTTTCGTCAAAAAACCCATCATTATAATTATATTGAATCTTTGTTGCTCCATCCTGTTTATATCTTTTTATTTTCGCATTATACAATCTATAAAGAGCCTTTGAAAATTCATCATTATAATTATTTTCTTCAATTATTTTTAATATTTGCTTTTGTATCTTTTTATTAGTTGTCTGCCTTAAAAATGCTTCAAAAAGCAATCCTTGAAATGATTCCTGCCCTATATAAGCATTATAATAATTTAATAATTGTTCATCCTTTATATTCCTTTTATTTTTATCCCATTCAATTAAATAGTTAAATAAATTAAAAAAATCATTAATATCTTCCTGTGTTGGGACATACATAAATAGTTCATTTGTAACATTATCTATATTTGCCTTAGGGAATATATTAATAGTAATAAAAAAAATTATCATTATCATTATTAATCTTTTTTTAATCATCAATAATGCTCCTTCATTAAAATATTAATATATATTTATTTCATATTCTCCTAATGAGAAAGAAAAAAAATAAACTAAACACAATTTTGCTTTTTAATCTAAAGATAAATATAATATTAATCCTTTTTTTGTATAATAAGCTCTAATCCGCCTCTTGTCCTTCCGAAAATCTCAGGATCATACATCGCTTCCGCCTGAAATTGCGGTATTATAAATTTCCCCGGACTCACGGCTCTTACTACATATGAAAACCTTATATATCCGGAAATCTCATTAGCTGCTATTATTATCCTGTCATCTCTGATATCTTCATAAACTATGTTTATTACATTGTCCTCAATATCCGGATAATCCCCTCTACTTGCAAGTCTTAAGTTTTCTATCTCAAAGCCGCTGGGCAAAAGATCAACCAGTATAACATTATTAATATCTTTTTTTGTCTTATTTTCGACTTTTAATGTTACCACAATCTGGTCGCCCTGTTTTACACTTTTTATATCAATAGGCTGCCCATTTGTATTGTAATATTTTTTTTCTACCTTAAAGCCTTTTGACTGTTCATTATAATCCGGAGTAAGCGGGTATCCGAATAACACACAGGCATAATAGCATTCTTTTGTACCCTGGTTTTTAATCATATATTCTTTACCTGTCAGGTCATTTGTTGTTATTACTGTTTTACCTGTTATATTCTTATACAGCTTACCGTCTACATAGATTTCAGCGTTTATTGCTTCATCCTTATACTTATTTAACTGTGATAAGGCAAGAAGGGACCATGAAGTATCCTGAGTATTCCCAAAATGACCCTGATTTGTGATACTTTTAAAAATTTCTTTTTCCAGATAATTAATTCTTGTATCATTAGGATCAATCAAAGCCAACGCAAACATATAGAGCGCTGTATTACGCACATAGCTGTCAAATGTATCAAAATGAACGCGAATCATGGTTTTTATAACAAAACCTCCGGGCAGGAATTCTTTCCCTTTATTTTTATCTCCTGCCAATGCATATGCTGCAGCAAGCATACACCTGTCTCTTTCAGTTAGGTTATCTCTTTTTTTCCTGTCATTTAACATATCATAATAGTATTTTAATGTATCAAAATCAGGCTTGCCCATTAGAGCTCGTAAATATAATATATATGGTGTGCCGGATACATCTGCTCTTCTGTCCAGCCTTCCTCTTTCATTCACACCGATCCTGTTAATAAGTTTATCATATATGGATTCCGTTACAGGATATCCATGCCTTTTTGCCTCAATTATAAAATGTGAGGCATAATCGCTGATCCATGGATATCCGTAATTCATCCCGTCCCAGAATGCAACTGTCCCGTCATTTAGTACTCTCGACTCTACTTTTTTAATTGCAATATTGATGTATTTATCTATTAAGTAAGGATTTTGACTGAATAATCCGGAGTCTTTTGCCAGTTCTTTTAAGTATAATAATGGGAATGCTGCTGAAACTGTTTGTTCCGTACACCCGTAAGGATATCTTATTAAGTACTCTAATGCCCCCATACATCTTGTCAGGTTATTACCCGAAATAATTATTTGCTTAAATGTACCCGGTTTTATTAATTGCTTATCAAGGATTATCTTTGCTTCTCCTCCTTTTGATATATCCCCCTGTTTAACCTCTGTGTATAATGGAGATGCGGGACGCACGGCAAACTCAATTTCATGAAATGAACTCTCGTTATTACCGCTTGCATCAAATCTTATCTTTGCAATGCCAACATCATTTTTTGCATTAATTTTAAAAAGGATTTCCCTGTCTCCGTCCTTTGCAATATCTATAAGTGCATTATCTTTACCGTCAATAGATACAGGCCCATCCGTTTTTAATGTAACCGTAAATTTACCTTTTTTGCCTGTTTTATTATAAATCTTAACCGGTATCATTGCCTGATCATTTGGAGCTAAAATCCTCGGTACACCCGGCATTATTACTATCGGATCAGATACCGTAACCTGAGCTTGAGATGAACCAAAAAGCTTATTTTTAGCACTTAATACCATTACTCTTACCTTACCGTTAAACTGATCCATTTTAAAGGTATGACTTACATTTCCGGCAGAATCGCATTCCAAAACACCCGAGTACAACGCCATGCTTTTAACTCTTTTTGCAATAATCGGATTTAAATGTCTTCTTTCTACATCGCCTTCAAAACCGCCGCCGAAAGCCTTTTTATAAGGAGCAATATCCGGCAGTAAATCTTTAAGACTGGTATTTGTCATTACGGATAATTTTCTTTTCCTGTAAAAAAACTCATATGGATCCGGTTTTTGATAATTGGTAAGCTGCAATATGCCTTCATCGACTGCAGCTATTATAACCTTTGATCCGGCGCCGTTATTAACATTGATATTCACCGTTAATCCGTCGCTGCTTCTAATCTTGTTAGAGGTTGTTATTTTAACATCCTGCTCTATTTTAGTCCTGTCAAATGCTATGTTTACTGCACCATAGCTTACAGGCGGCAGTGTAATAAGCTCATATGTGGGTTTCCTGAAAGCCATGGCTGTTATATACATATTCGGCAAAAAATCTTCCGTTATCCTTATGGGTATTACTGCTTTTCCCGAGGATAGATCTATATATTGCGAATCATAAATTTTTTCTCTTTCAAAATTAACAATTGCTTTACCGTCAAATGGAGCTATTATTGTTAAATAGGCAGTCTCTCCTATTGCATATTTTTCTTTATCAAGATTCATGATAAGCTTATACGGATCACTAAGGTCGCGGTATTCCCTGTATTGATCATCATAAACATAAATTGTTCTTGTTGTCTGCATGCCGTCTTTATGACCTATTGTTACAGTGTATTCTCCACCCTTATCAGGAGTAAAACTGTATTCCCCCGAACCATTAATGCTTATATTCTTGTCATATAGCATCTCATGATATGTCTCGGAGGTATATTTTCTTGTCCATGAAAATTTTTTAAATATCGTATACCAGACTTTTCTTTCAATTTTAAGACTGACATCATCCATTTTTATCTTTTTACCGTCTTTATCAATTGCAAGATATTTAATGTTTACTTTCTTATTTGTTGAGAATGATCCGTCGCCGTCAACCTTAACACCGTAATAAGTCGAGTATTTATGCATGCTTGTTGCCAATACATCACCAAGAGGCCTTCCTGTATCATCAAATACTTCTACATAAATCTCAGCCCTTATTGCAGAAGGAGGATCAATATCCAAAGGTATCACAAGATCATATATTTTTTCCCCGTTTTCATCCAGTTTGTCTTCACCAAGATCTTTTACTACCTGGTAAAAATCCTTTTTATTGTCATTATAAAATTTATAGTCTAAATAATTTTTATTTATAAAATTTTCAGACTTAAATACAGCTTTACAGTTAACTCTTAAACCCTTAGCAGGCGCACCGTGAAGATGACTGCTTTTAACCTTAAATTTTATCCTGTTTGTAAAATTTTCCAACAGATCTATTTTAAGCTCTATTTTATGAGGGATAAACTCCTCTACTTTAAAACTCGTTAATCCGATTGTCTTTACATCATCCTGTTTTATGGTAGCATAATAGACACCCGTTTTAAAATGATACTGTGTCGGGATTTTAACGGAAGTAATGCCTGATCCGTCTATTTTAAATGTCTCATTAAAAACCGTTTTACCTGTCGGATCATCTACTTTTAATACCAAAGGTAGGCTGTCAGGATTGCTAAGATTTGCCTTTCTTATTATAACAGAAGCAAATACATCCTCTCCCGGTCTGTAAACGCCTCTCTCTGTTGCAATATATGCCTCAAGCATATCTTTGTTGAAACTTTTACCGGACACATCAAATGTAGAGAAATCGAGATGATTTGTAGCTAATTGCAGGAATGTAAAATCACTGCCTTTTTCCGCCAGGATTAAATAAGGTATTAAACTTTCATCAGTTAATAAATAATCATTGATTGTTATCCTTCCCTGGCTGTTTGTGTAACCCTCTCTTACAATTTGATTTTCCTTACTTACAAGAGTTATTTTAACATTCGAAATCGGATTTAAATCCATGATGTCAATTGCATGTACGGTTAAATCCTGCCCGTCATTTTTAATAATAAGTCCGATATTTGTTATATTTACCGTCATTGAGCTGTAATTATAATAATTTTTTGTATCTGATAATTTTATACTGTATAATCCTGTGTATTTTGTATTAAACAGCTCTTTTAAATTTATAAGGTTTTTTAATTCTTCATTTATATTGCCGCCCTCTATCTTTAAGTTTCTGGAATGAATAAATTTCTTGTCATAATTTGTACTTTGCCCGTAACCGTATTCATATTCATCATAATATTCATACTGCTGTGATGACCTTACATAACTTGTTAAATTATTTTTATAAATTTTTTCAACAGACAGCGTTACTTCATCAAGATTTAATGTAACAAACTCTATATTAAGATTATCTGTCATAGGAAGTATTTTCCCGTCAACACTAAATTTAACATAGGGCTCAATATCCTTTATAGTTACACTTTCCCCGTAATCCTGCTTCATGTCAAAACCGTAGATACTTTTAAGTTCTTTACTGACTTTTACATCATATGTCCTGTTGGGTTCAAAATTTGCTTCTAAAACCACATATCTGTATTCTGAGGTTATCTTAAAGGGAATAGAAGGATTTATAGTAATATAATTTTTTAGTCCTTTTCCTTCAACAGGCATGTTAAATTTAATTGTTATATATGTGTTGCCTACAACTGGATATGTTTCACAAGACTCTACACTCAGCCTGTCTTTTTCTCTTAAACGAACATCGGCAGTAAAATCTTCTTCCAGGGGAATTATACCAACCTGAGGTTTTACGCCTTTTTTTATCTTTATTTCTATATTCCTGGTTTTATCTTCCTGTACTATACCTTTTACTTTTAAGTAAATTATGTTGCCTCTTGCAGACTGCTCAATATTTGAGATTGTTAAAACTTCATTATCTATCCTGACTTCTATTCTTTCTTTAAGAGAGTCAAAATCTATAGGCAATGTGAATTCTATCTCGCCTATTAACTCATCAAGCAGTTTTGTGTTTTCATTAACATTAAAATAAAATGATGTATTCCTGACCTCCATCATTTTAGTATGAAATGTATATGTACCCCCTTTTATTAAGGGCTTGTTTTTAGCTTTAAGTAATGAAGTATTTACCGTTACCTTGTATCTGTTTGACAAAGGCAGGTCATTATCCGGGATAAAAATTAAAGTCTGCCCCTCGATTTTATATGATCCCGGGATATTCGGATTTATCTTTAATATCTCACCCGGGTTGTCCGGATCCTTAAAATCTATTTCACTTGTAAAAAGAACCTTTATTACCATTTTTTCCTGTGTATAACCGGTCGGATAAAAAGCTTCGATCTTTGCTATGAATTTGCTTTCAATTATTTTATAGCCGAATATCGCTCCTCCCGCCAAAATAACTATTATTATTAAACCGATTACCGAAAATATTATTTTTTTCTTATGGACTTTAATTATCCCGAAGAGAGATTTAAATAATAAGCCTAATTTATTTAAAAAGGTTTTAAATATTTTTTTCGACTCATCTTTTTTTTCTTTTTCTGCCTTTAATTTTTTCTCTTCATGTTTAATCTCTTTTTTTTCGGCTATACCGAAATTCTTATAATCATCTTTTGTTATGATCATCATAGGGGATATTTTTTCAAATATAATTTTTAACAGATTCAGATAAAAGAATCCCGTTATATTATATAAGGCTGCATGCAGGATTACTGCAATAACCATTATAATAAATTTAATTAATATAATAATATTTAATGTATTTTGAGTCAGGTTAATAAAATTTAATGATAAAAACAGGATAACTGTAAAATAAAGCAGTAAATTCATAATAATGCCGAATATAAATGTCTTCATAAAATATGTAGGCTTTTTCATTATCTTTCTAATTAATGACGGTATACCGGCAAGTATAAAGGATGTTAAATATCCAAATACAGGCAGGGTTAATATTAAAATAATTGAATTACCTTTTTCTCTGGAATACAATAACAACCCCAGCAGTAAATATAAAACCACAGCAATAATATTGGTTATAATATAAGCTTTTGTTCTTTTTTTCATATAAATATCCTGTTTTTTAAATTTAAACAAATTATATCATATAATTTATTTTTGATAATAAAATTTATCTTTCAAATTTATTTATCCTGTATAATAATTATAGATTTTGCAATTAAATCAAATAATTCTTATAAAACTAATAATGTAATTTTAATTTAACTAAAAATCTATACTATATGTTAATAACACCTATCTTAATAAGATGAATTTTTATTTTATCTGTTGCATTATTATTTATTTTTTTAATATCTATTTATAAGTATTGATAAGATTAATATTATCTTAAAAAAACATTTAAAAAATTCACCACGAAGTACACGAAGACACCAACAATATTTTTAATTTATTTCTTATTCGTGCCTTGGCATCTTGGTGGTTACACCACTTAAAAAACAAATATTTAACCGCAGATGGACGCTGATTAACGCTGTTAAAAAAATAAATTCCAACCGCGTGCATCCTGTGTTTATCAGCTTGTCCAGCATATTCGTTAGTATGTGCTGTGGCGGGTACTTCTCTTAAAAAGCAATATTCAACCGCAGATGGACGCTGATTAACGCTGTTAAAAAAATAAATTCCAACCGCGTGCATCCTGTGTTTATCAGCTTGTCCAGCATATTCGTTAGTATGTGCTGTGGCAGTTACTCCATTCTCAAAAACAGAAATTAATTGACTAAAGTCAAAGTTAGGTATCTTTGTGTTTTATTACAACTTTTTTTAACCATTTGATAAATTCTTGCCTCTTTAAATTACCGGAAGCCACTTTTATGATTATTTTTTCTTGTTCATCAACATCCGATTTTATTTCATAACCATTTAAATAAAGAAATAATTCCATTACCGCATGACCAACTCTTTTATTCCCATCAATAAAAGGATGATTCATGATTATTGAAAATCCTAAAGCTCCTGCTTTGTCAATTATTGAATTATACAAATCTTTACCGTCAAATGTCATAAAAGGATGAGAAAGAGATGATTCTAACATTTTTATATCACGAATACCTAAGGATCCGCCTGTAGAATTAATAATTTTTTTATGCAAATAAAGAACTTGATTTAATGATATATATTGCATTAAGATAATTTTTGATATAATTTTTTATTTTTCTTAATAATATATTTTACCGCTTCTGAAAAATTTTTATCTGGTTTAGAAATTAAATCATCAAATGTTGCTGTTAATAATTCGTCTAGAGAAAGGCCATATTCTTCTGCTTTTTGTTTTAATAACTTTACTTTATTTTCATCAATATTTAAATTTATTGTAGCCATATAAAATATCCTTTACAAATTAATTATATCATAAATCTATTTTTCTATAAAGAAAAACTTACAACTTAGCACCTTTGCGGTTAGGTGGTTATACCCCTTAAAAAGCAAATATTTAACCGCAGATGGACGCTGATTAACGCTGTTAAAAAAATAAATTCCAACCGCGTGCACCCTGTGTTTATCAGCTTGTCCAGTATATACGTTAGTATGTGCTGTGGCGGTTACCCCTCTTAAAAACATAATAAAAAACCTATCCTGCACTTTATACAAAAGTACCGGACAGGTTATATTAAAAAATGTGCTTATTAACAGGGTGGCGCACATTTTGTATTTATTATTAAATTAAATTTATTTAACAATCATATTAAACAAATAATTCTTTTACTAAATAGTAAAACTATAAATTTAAAATATTAAAATTTATTTTTGTTCTTTAATATTAAATTATTTGTTTCATTAATATTATCTAATAAAATTTCATATTTATTATTATCATTTATTTTTTCATTAAATTTAAAATAACCATACTTAATTAACAAAAGAATAATATATTGATTCCTTTCAGGAAATGAATAAACCATCTTTTTGTAATTTAAATAATTAATATAATATATATTAAAATTATGAAATGAATAATTTACATTATTTTTTTCTGATTGATAATAATATGAAATTTCTTTTAAAATCATAATTTCATTAGATATAGATGTTTCATGTTTTAAATGAGTTATTTGTAGCAAAAAATCTCTAATCTGTTTTTTTGATTTTAAATTTTTTAAAATATTATTATCACGGATTATTTCTTTTTTTCTTTTATCGGATAAAATTGAACTATCTTCTTTTAATATAGTATTGTTTCTTTTTATCAAATACTTAATTCCATAGGCTTCAATATAAATTCCTAAAGAAAAAAGGGAACTTTGATCTATTAAAGACAATGAATACAATTTTACTTTCTCATTAATAATCCTAAAAGGTTCATATTTTTTTAGATAAAAGTAATTACAAGGTCTATAAGAACCATCTTTATTATAAATTATTACTTTTTTTTGATATAAATTATTACAACTAACAAATAATAATATAATTAAAAAACTTAATATAATTCTCTTCATAACAATTTTCCTTATACTATATTAAAAAAATTAATCCTTTTCTGTTTTATTCTCTGAATCTGATGATTGATAATATGTTTGTTGTAAATTACTAATAAATGAATTGATATAATCAACAATATGTTGATCTGAGGATGTTTTTTTATTTATAGTAAAATACCCAACAAAACTTCTATCTTGATTCTTTCCTGTAATATTTTTAGCAGTAAATGTATATAAATGTGTTGTTTCAATTCCTGATTTTGTAAATTTAATATTTTCAATATAATCAACTTCAATTTCTAATTGTTGATCATTTGTCCCATTTTTAACACTTAATAAATAATCAATCCCAACATTAGTAAAAAAGTCATCCATTTTTGCAAATGTAATTTTATTTGAATAATCTTTAAAATCCATGCATGATGTATTTATTATTGTTTCTGCTAACGCTCCAATAAAAGTCAAATCAGCACTTTTCCCTAGTTTTTTCATTATTTCTTCTATTCCCTTTACACTACCATCACTTCCAAAATCCATAAAAGCACCAACTAAAGTATCTTCTAAAACAGCTTTTGCCTCCTCTTCAGCCATTTGTGAATAATTTTTTTCATGTACTAACGCTGTTGTTTTAATCAATAAAATCACATTAAAGAAATCAACTATTCCTTTAAATTCAGTTGTCATATATTTAGTATCTTTCTCACTCAACCCCGTCGGGTCCACAAAACATAGCGGGTTATTATTACAATACACATACCAGTTCCACCCGTCTTGTATCGGGTCTACATTTATAAATCTGCCTGTTGTTGCATCGTAATACCTTGCATTAAAGTAATACAGGTTGGTTTCATCATCAAGTTCTTTACCGCCGTAGGTGTATTTTGCATCACCCTCACCGAGTTTTTTTAACTGCTCGCCGAATGCCCTGTATTCATACATTACATATAATGTACCGTCCTGTTTTGTCACGCATTTTGTACTGTTTAGATGGTCAAGGTGATAGTAGTATTTTTCAGTAACGGTTGTATTGTCTGCCTTATAGGTAGTTGTTATCCTCCCTGCCAATAGATCGCCTGATAATACATATCGGTTAATTATACCATTATTTTCCGATGTGTCAACCGGAAGCTCTATGTCCATTGCAACGGCTATCTGTCCGTGTCTCAGGTAGACGGTTGTACTCTCGGGACTCTTTTTTATGAATCTGTTTCCTGCATTATCGTATAAATACTCCGTTACATCACCGTTATTTTCCGTGGTTTTAGTGAGTCTGTTCATTGTATCATATACAAAGTCTATTATCTTATCCCCTTCATCTGTGTGTATAGTTCTTTTTATCGTGTTGCCGTTTGCATCGTAAAGATATTCTGCGAATACCGTTTTTACGCTCTCGCCCTCTTTTTGCAGTTCTATTTTTTCAAGGCGGTTTCTTAAACCGTATGTATATGTGTATACATCGCCGTTCTGTACAAGTTTTGTCCTGTTGCCGTTCTTGTCATACTCAAAGCTCTCCACATCATATTCTTCAGTCATGCTGTCAAATGACGCAGCTATGTGGTCAAAACCGTTTATCCTGCCGTCGCTGTTTAGGTCTGCAGCCGGATCATACGGCTTTGCAGTTACAGATGTATCGTTCATGTAGGCACCGAAGTGCTCGAGGATCAAATTTTGTATATCCTGCTGATTGGCATTCTCAGGAATAAGAGTCTTGGCATATACAATCCTGTCAAACCCGTCGTAATTGTACTCATTGTCGTTTATTTTTAAAACATCACCCACGCCGTTTAACTGGTATGTAAGGTCTATTACAGTTTCGCTTGTGGATATACTTATATGGCTTATGCGTTTCCTGTTGTCAAACTCCCATGTCTGGTTTGTATTATTTGCATAGTCCATCCTTGTAACAACACCGCTTTTGTTGTATGTCAGGCCCGTAACAAATGGATTACTGTTTTCATCAATACCTGTAAGTCTTGCAAGCGCATTGTCGTATTCAAACTCATGGATGCTCCCGTCGGGATACACCATAGAGGTTACCATACCTGCGTCATTGTAGGTATACTGGTATGAGAATACCTGGGTGCTTTCATCACCGCCCCACACTCTGTCGGATATCAATTGTCTTAAAGCGCCGTCTTTAAGCCTTCTCTCCAGTTTTACAGGTCTGTTTGCAAAGTCATATATGTAATGCTCTATAAGATTTTGATTTGCAACCCTCACGGCATTGCCCCTGTTGTCATATGCAAGCTCAACCGTGTGATCAACATTTTGAGAATTATAATCCGCAACACTCTTGTAATGTATTGCTTTTGTATTTCTTCCCATCTTGTCGTAAGTAAAACTTATAACCTGGTTTTTCCTGTCGGTCTTTTTTATTAACTGGCCCAGCTCATTGTATTCCATTATGTCGCTTCCTGAGGCACCGTAATTCTGCTCTAAAAGAAGGTTTCTTTCATCATACCTGTATGATGTTTCTATCCCCTTGGCATCCTTCATTTTTATCTTTCTGTTTAACTCGTCATATGTAAAAAAGTATTCCTCAACCTTATCCGCAGGGGTATTAGTATCACCGTATCTTGTGAGTTTAACAAGGTTGCCCTTCCAGTCATAATCCTCTTTTATCTTCCTGCCTGCAGGGTCTGTTGTAGTAACCGTATTGTTAAGGTCATCATAGCTTATCAGCTTTATATCCGTCCTGTTGTCTGCAGTTTTCGGGTACAATACCTTAATCTGCCTGCCGAGATCATCATATTTTACTATCCATGTTTTGTTATATCTTGTAACTGTTGTCCCGTTTACTGTAATAGGCACACCGCCGGATCTGTCTGCATCAGGATCGGTAAGAGCAAGCATCCTGCCGTAATCATCATACTCCATCTCTTTTACAGAGTATTCACTGCCTGATCCGTCATATTCTATCTCTGCTTCGACATTGCCCAGTCCGTCTCCCTGTCTGCCTGTTGTCTTTACATCGCCGTTTGCAAGATCAATGTCCGCATATGTTTTTATAAAATCATTCTGATAGTCGACATCCATCCTTGCACCCGGGTTATTCATCCTGGATGTTAAAAAACTGCCGAAAACAGCGCTCTTTGCAAAGTCGTCAAAGTCACTCCCCTGGGGAATCCCGTCGACAATTGTTATCGGGGTCGCAAAACCAGTTACATCATCAAGATCCGGATTCACAGTCTCAATCTCCGTACCCAGTTTGTCATAGTAATGCTCAACTGCATAACCTTCATTGTCTACTTCTATCCATATGCTGCCGTCGGAGTTAAACACCTTCCAGCTTCTTATCCTTACAAGCTTTGTTCCTGCCGGATCTGTAAGCCAGTTATCATGCACGCTTCCACCGTTCCAGTCTGCTATATCAACATCCTGGTAAATTTTCACCGGGAATGCATGATGATCTTCATCATATACGGTATAAATAATATTGCCCTTTGCATCCTCACTGCTCACGGCATTCCCATAAATATCATAAACTATATTTGCAGCATCTATTGCACTGCCGTTTACATAGATTGTCTGTTTTATGACCTGTCCTATGCCGTTTATCTCATTTTCAGTCATGTATGTTTTCAGTACACCGTTAACGGTTACCTTTTTTTCCTCGCTTAAAGGGATACTGTATATATCATCATATGTCCTGGTTACAACAAGGCCTCCCCTGTCTTCAAATCTCTTTAGGTTACCCTTGTCGTCAAATATATAATGCTCCCTGTATGCAAATGAGCCCATCCTGAACACTTCATCAAGGGTCTTTTTCCTGTCATTGTCATACACGTAATCCCTTAATTCACGGAATCCGTCATTTGTTTCAATCAGGAGTTTGTCAAGCACATGATCCTGGGCGCTGTTGTCAAGGGTATAAAAATAAGTCGTCTTTGTGTTTCCCATTGTAATAACCGCAGTATACTGGCTGTAATTACCCCCTTCACCTTCATCGTAGTAGACATAGTTTATATCATTCATAATCCTGCCGTTCCTGTTTATGTTGTACTGTCTTGATATCTTGTAGTACTCCATGTAGCCTGTGTAAAACCATTTTGTATGCATCCCGTCTGCAGGTACTTCATATTCAAAGCATCTTTTATTTAAATAACCGCCCTCTTCCGTATACATATCCGTAATCTGAGTCAACAGCAGATATACATTTTGAGAATGCGATATGTTTTTATTAAATGTAAAACCGGCAAGTCCTTCTTCATAATCATATCTTGTGTAAAATCCCATCTGGTCTTTTACCTTTGTAAGCATAAACTGATCTTTATAATCTAAAACATCATCACTTAATGCCATTATATATTGCATAGATAAACAGTCTGTATATTCATATTCTATGCTTCTTGTTTCCGTGACACGCTCTCTTGTACCGTCGGGATTCATTTTGCCGATTAATACCTCCCACTCTATTTTGTTTAAATTGCCCTCAAGGTCATAATCAAATACTATCTCTCTTCCGATAGTATCAACTACAACTCTTAATCTGTTTTCACCGCTTACACCCGGCATTTCTTCATAAAAATACCAGATTTTATTTAACCCGGTCCTGTCTTCCTGCATCATCAGTAAGCCGTCTTCTCTAAACCAGTATTTAGAGTTGTCTTTAAGCATCAACAGGTATGCACTCTGACCCGACACAGTGTCATTAATACCGTAACCGGTCTGTAATCCGGTAAGATCTCCGTCAAACATGCCGTAATTAACAGCACTGTCCTTATAGATCCTCAGGTCAACAAGATCATAACCCAGCAGGTTTGATTTGCTAAGATTCTTTACATTAATACCGGTCTGGTCGATCTCATATGCATTCCCCCCGAAAAAGAGGTTTAATACCATATGCTCCGTATCAAAATTTTCCATAATATAAGGCAGAGTTGTTGACCAGCCTATACCCATCCTGTTGTATCTTGCAGCAGTGTTTGAGTTAAGCCTGTTGTTGCCGTCCTTATAGTACATATTAAATACATTCGCCTGGCTAAGACTCCATATCCTGCCGAATGAAAAATCAAATCCTGCCCTGCCCGGCAGCGCCACATCGGTAACACCTATCGTGATACTGCCGGTCTGGGGATTTACATCCCCGGCTTTTTCATTAAAGGGCAAATTTTTATCCGCATCATAGCGGCTGTCCTCCTGTGAGAATCCTAATCCGCCTATAAGTAAAATAATCATAATAACAGCGATCATTTTTATTTTTAATATTGCCTGCATGTTTAACTCCATTTATTTATAGTTTTATATATACTACCTTTATAAGGTTTAATTTCATTTTTTAAAATCAACTCACCCCTTGCGGGATGAGATTTCATTATTTATTTTGTATAACTCCCCTCTCCCCTCTCTTTGATAAAGAGAGGGGAATTGAAAGGGTGAGTTCTATCATTCATAAACGACTCCGCCTTTTGCGTCGTCAAGATCTATGTTTACCGTTATTGTTTCAGCCTGCATTCCGCCTTCTGCATCCATCCTGTACACCATGAGGGATACGGTCACATTCTTATCACTGCCGATATATCTCCTACAGACAACACCGGTATGATAATTTTCCTGGCTGAATGACTCTGTATCATCCTGGTAATCCGAGTAATCCAGTACATCAGCAGTATTTGATGCGGTCAGATCATGCTGTGTTCCGGTATTAAAATCCAATCCTATACCGCCTTTTACAAAACATCCGTTAGGACCGCCAAGATTTGATGTTACACTGACACAGCCACTACTCGCTGTTATAGAAACATCACCTGTCCCTGCCTGTGCCTGGAAGTATGTATTTAAGTTGCCGCTCATATACAATTTATCATTTTGATTGATACTGCTCCTGTTTATAACGCCTCCCTGGATCTTTGAGCTGTATGAGTAATTGTCGCCAATACCTGCAAACATCCATACGGATCTGTCAAGCATCAAGCCTCTTCCTTCAGAGTCTGCTGCCGATAAGAACAATGTATCTCCTTCAAGTTTCGCATAAATCTTCGGCTTTATCTTATCCTTGCCTATTGTGATATCCCTGTATACAACCTCGGATTCAACATTGCCGTTTATGCTTCTTCTTGTGAGGGTCAATGTAACCCTGTATGTTTTTTTCTCAATGTCCATCCTGTATGTGTGTGTTGCACTAGGACCGTACTGGTACTCTGATGAGTCCCCGAATGTCCATTTAGTGTTATTCCAGTCTATATTGCCGCCCATACTGCTTGAGGCATCAAAGATCAGTGTATTAGGATCATCCTCAGCTTCATTGTATTTTATTATAGGTATAAGCTTATCTGCCAATACATCTATAGTTGTATAATTCACAAACGGATAGCTTGATCCTTTAAAATACATTTCAACCATAACCGGATAACCCATCTTCTCGCTTGATAATGAGAATGCATGTGATATCTTTGATCCTCTTTTTTCCACAACATTTTCATTACCGTCATAGATATACCATTGTGTTTTTTCCCAGTCTATATTGATGCCCTTTGTATCAAGCACACTCAATTCATATATATTTTTCTGTGAGTCGCTCAATCTTCTATATGAGATTACAGGAGTAATCTTTATGGCATCAAGCTCTATCATGCCGCTTTCAGTCTGCGGGTTGGATCCGTACCTGTATAATGTACATACATAAGTGATCTTTTTCTTTTCACCGCTTGCAGGTATATCTATCCTTGCAACAGAGCCTTTTCTTGTATACTGGCTGTCTATAAGCCATTCTGTTTTTTCCCAGTCGATGTTGCCTCCGGAGCTCTTTAATACATCAAGTATCACAACCGTGCCGTTTGTATCGGCTTCTATGTTTCTTGATACTACAAGTTTGCATTCTCCAGCCTCATCGCCGCTTATGTTTATTATCTTTTTAACCGTTATAGGATCACTGTTCCCTTTTCTTGAGATTGTCAAAGCAACCTCGATCATAAGATCCTCACCTGCACCGAGCAGTGTATAAAAAGATGTAGGTCCGTACTGTGTCGGCTGTTCGCCGTAGCTTACTGCAATTGGGACATTCCATCTTGCATTGTTGAAATCAATGTCGCTTCCTATACTCTTGGTGCAGTCAAACAGTACCTTTTTACCTATAACAACACCGCCCTCTTCAATCGTCATTATTTCGTAGTCTATCTGGGCTTCAATAGGCGCTGCTTCAACACTTATTATCTGACTTGCAGTCTCTGTTGTATTATCGTTTGCCCTTGGCACAGTCAGGCTTACAGAGTAAACAGTATCCTTATTTGTTTCAGGGAATACATAATGCACCGTACTGACGCCTTCAATCCTGTAAATCTCGCTGTTATCTGCAAATATTGCCCATCTTGATCCAAGCCAGTTAATGTTGCCCAAAGACTGCTCACCGCTAAACTTAAACAGTCTCCTATTTGTTTCATCGATTTCATATGTGATAACCGGTCTTACTTCTTTAAAATCAAGATCAATTGCCATATTCTTTTCGATTATATCCGTTGCAGACTGTCCGTTAACAGGTATCCTGTAAAGCTTTAAGTTTACATATATTTTATGTTTAAACCCTGATAAGTCTACATTTGTAAAAGATCCTGTTCTTACGATTGTCTGCTGGTTGCCTGTGCCTGTAATTGCCCATTCAGTCTTAGCTTTATCTATTTTTTCGCCCTTGCTGTTTAATGAACTTAACACAATAGATGCTGAGTCTTCAGTCAATGTATATTCGATTACAGGCTCTATATCGCTTGCAATATTAACCTTCATAGATGAAGAATAATTGGTCGCAGTGTTTCCTTTATTGCTTGCTTTTAAGCTTATTAATTTTACACCGCTTGTTGCAAACTCATAGGTATACTCTGTTGCAGAGCCTACATTTATTTCATTATTGTCTATTATCCATGCAAAATTCCATTCTGTTTCTTCCTTAGGCTTCCATGCTTTTAATCTTACAAGGTAAGGGTTATTTTCATCAATCTCAAATGAAGGTCTAGCCACAACTTCAGGCATCTTTACCTTTTTCCACTGGCTTGTTGCAACCTCTTCTTCATTTTCAATTATGCAGACCTTGACAAGATATTCCTGACCCATTTCAAGGCCCTTTAATGCGGTACCTGTCTGTTCGAATACTTTTTTGTCCACAAAGGTCTCTAAAGTCTTGTCCGTTGTAAAATATACCCTGTAAAAAATGTCGTTTTCTGTATATCTGTTCCATGTTAATCCTATTTCATTGCCGTTTTTATTTACTGCCTTAAAGTTGGCTATCATATTCTTCATGCCCGCAGGACTCATTGCACTTCCGGGAAGCTGCATATCATTCATTGAACCTGTTTCAAAATCATATTTCTTTAATATTTCCATTTCACCATTATAATATTCAAACACGAGGTGTCTTCCGTCTCCTGTGAAGCACGGGTAATCGCCTTCAACCTCTTCATTTGTGATTTCTATTGCAGCACTGTCCGGATTATTTCCTGTATCCTCGCCGCTTTTTTTAACCACACGTATGTCGCTGTCCGATTTTCTTGACAGATATACATGGTAAATACCCTTGTGATGATTTCTCTCGGAAACAAATGCAATCTTGCTTTCTATTTTAAGGTCATCATTTAAAATTTCTCCCGGGTAAACGGTATTCCACACCGGCAGTGAATCCCTGAAATTATTGTTTGTTAAGCTGACCCTCATTGCCGTATTCTGGGTGTCGATTATCTCTATCTCTTCATTACCGTCATAATCCGTTGTGAATACCACAAACCTGTCGTCAGGAGAATAATAAGGAAATCTTGCATTCTCATCCGAGTCAAATAATTTAACAGTTGTTTTTTCTTCAAAATCATAGACATAAATCTGCCATTTGCTGCCTGTCTTCTTTGCACTGAAAATCAGTTTGTCCCCATTTGAGTTAAATACAGGTCTTTCTATCTCATAGCCGTTTATGTCTCCAAGATCGATCTTCTTTACATCCTTTGTCTCAATATCAACCGTATAAACATTATCATATGCATATTGGTTGTCTTCCCCGCCTTCCTGAGGCTCACCGTTATAAAGTCTGACTCTTGATGTAAACACAAGATTCTTGCCGTCCGGGCTTAATGCAGGATAATCAAGAGTTCCTTCTATTTTAGGAATACTGTCGCTTGATAATATCTTACTTAAATCACCACCGTCCGGTTTTGCTGTAAACATCTCACCGTCCTGGATAAAAACGATCTTATTGTTTCTGACCTTTGCTCTTAATTCTTCCCACTGAGGAAGTCTTAACATGGCAAGTTTGCCTGTTGATCTGCTTAATATCAATGCATAGTAGTACAGTCTGTTGTTTTCTTCTCTTGCAACTATATCCATATCCGCAATATCATTGAAAAAATCAGGAGCAAGATAATTATGATAATCCTGGCTTGTGTTGTATTCAAGCCTGCAGACCGGTTTAAAAAGCTGGTCAAAAATCTGTATATCATATCTTGCTTCATCAAATATGAATATCCTGTTTTCAAAACTCTTTATAATAGCCGGCTTTAAGAATTCACCCTCGCCAGTACCGATGCTTCCCCACTGGTTGTTTATCTTTAAGCCGTTTGTTAATCTTATAATCCTCTGGTTGTAATAATCTGCTATTAATAATCCCATCGGATCCTTTGCAATGCCTGTATTGGCATCAACCTGTACAGAATTAGGAATATCAGGTGTAAACTCAGTCATATTGTCCACATCAAGCTGTTTGTCAGCTATCGGCACTTTTACAAAACTGGTCATATTGTCAAAACTTACAAACAGATAATAATTATCATTTGTAATCTCTTTTATCCTACCGTTTAAGCTGATTGTTTTAGATATTTCATAATTGCCGAATTCATTGGCTGTTAATTGATATATTACACCGCTTCCGTTTATGTTTGATCCTACAAAAATATGATCATTGTCAAGCACTCTTACCTTAACGGGACTTTCTATGTTTAAACTGCTGATATTTACAGGATCAAGTTTTCTTGATATGTATTCTTCATTCCTTCCTATTTCATATACTTCTATATCATAGTTATGATCTGCTCCTTCACCATTGTCAGCCAAAAGGAATACTCTTTTTGATCCGTCTTCCATACTGACTGCATCAAAAGATATAGGCTTATTTGTAAGCTTATTGCTTGCACCGTTTATCTTTTCATGTATTATCAGAGTATCGGATACGCTAAAAAAGTTTCCGTCTGTTGTAATAACCCTGACTCTCGGTTTTATAAGACCAAGACTGGAATACTTATGGCTCCATTTATGCAGCATTGATTCAGCTGAGTCGGGATTTAATACAAGTTCAACATCATCATAAACCCCGTCTCCGTCATAATCAATACTCCAGCTTGATATTCTTTCGACATTTGCCTTGCAGTTTATATCAACATACGTATCAGTGTTTTCCCCCTCGGCAGCATGAGTACTCAGGTTTATTTCTATAGGCATCCTTATTTCATTTGCCCATACATCATAATCCCTTTCAAATTCCTTGCCGTTTTTAAAAACACATTTAATCTTTAGAGTTGTTAATATTTCCTGGCTCTTTGTTCCCGGATTTATATAAATATCCTCTACAAAGAATGTCCTGTCTGCATTAATCTTTGCTTTCTTCCAGCCGGAATAATCCCATTCTTCCCTGTCTTCACAGAAAGGATCTCTTATGTAAATATCCAGCTTGGCATTTATATCTTTACTTATCTTTCCGACAAAAACCATCGGACAGAACCTTACTTTATTATTTACTCCCGGGAATACAATTTCCGTTACTTTATTTTCAACTATAACATCATAATCTTTAAAGTTGCCTACCTTATCAACTGCAGTCAGTGTAATAACATTTTTACCGTCTTTATGAAGAATGATATTGTCAATATAAAAACTTCCGTCTTCACCAAAATCAACAGATTCATTTGATATATCACTGCCGTATGATACAAAAAGCTGTTTTAATGAAACATCACTTACTGCACCCTCTTTGCCCTTAATATTGACTGCATATAATATTCCCTCTTCATCATAGATTTTTTCAATCTCTATTGCATTCTCATCGAATACCGGTCTTGCAACATCCACAAAGAATGTTATGCTTCTTATAGAAGACTCTACTCCGTTAAACACTGCTTTAACTGCAAATGAATGATATCCCTCATCAAGATCATAAAATCTTACAGTCCTCCATTCACTGTTTGGAGTACTCCACCCGGAGTTGTCAAAATTATATGTATATTCAATGTTTTCATTAAATTTGCCTTCATAATAACCTTTCCAGCTGAATAATACATTATTGTAAGGAATAAGACTGTCAACCCAGTTGGTAAGAACAATCTCAGGTGCACCGACAAAATTATTTACATCAAACTCTCTTGTGCACATAAACCCGGCAGTCCTCAATGTAACCTTTATTATACAGGCGCCCTTGGGTATAGAAATGTCCCTGTAAACTTCAGTGTTTTCACCACTCATGTTGTTTATTTTTCTGTCGTAGGTTGCCGTTACTCTGCCGTCCTTCACAACATCGATAGTGCTGTTAACTTCGGCTACATTATTTACATAATATTTTAAATAAAGGTTAGCTGTATCCGTTTCCTTATCTATATACATTAATGAAAACTCTTCAACCTCAAGCTTTGATGCTTCAAGAATGCTTTCAGCCGCACCTTCTACCTCTTCCCATGCAAGTGATATATTATTTACCCTTGCATACTCGGTTCCTTCATATTTTAAAGAAATACCGCATCTGTATACTCCGTAGTCAGGCATTATATCATCATAATAAAAACATACATTTCCGTTGTAGTTAACATCAGCCTCTCCCTGGTTAACTTTTATATTATCAGCATTCCAAAGCTCATAACCTATCGAAACATTATCAAAAATACCCGTTATATCATCAGTCTCATCAACGACACTTACTTCAAGCATATATTCATACATCATTGTATGAGGCGTATCATATTCATCTTTTACTACAACCTCATACTCATTTATTGTATAATGAATATCCGCAACCGGAATCATATCGGATACATCTGTATCGGGAATATTTTCAAATTTATCATTGTCAGTAAAGCTTGTTGTAATGTAAAAATATTTTATTTCATAAACAACATCGCTTTCTGTATCGATATCACTAAATACAAGGTTTAAATTACCGTAATTATCTCTTGTAACAGATTCCCATGTTATCCCGCCTGTTTCATCCTCTGATCCGACAAGCCATTTTTCTGCATCATGATCAATATGGTCCTGAGTAATATATTTAATCATGCTGTCTGTACCGTTATTATAATTTATTTTAACCGTTAATCCTGCATAGATCATATCCTCACTCTTAAACTGATATGATTTATCATAATTAAATTTAAAACCTACATCACAGGTAAGATTATCTATCTCACTTGAAAATACTATTGGAGTCTTTTCAACAAGGCTAAACTTTGGTTTATTATCAATATTAAAACTTAATATATCCTTATATCTATGTCCATTAATTGTTATATTAGTAGTTAATCTGTACCTGCCCGGCTTATCATTTAAAAGATTGATCGGGAATGAATCCCCTTCCCTGAAATAATCAGAGTCAAAAGCCTCAAGTTTATAATAAACCTCTGCATTTTCTTCCGCTATGCCTTCATTCAGGTTCATTGCAACCGTATAATCTCCATCATAGACAACACTGCAGGGTTTATTATCAGCATATTTATTGTCCATGTAATAGGCACTGATCAAAAGATTATCAATATAACCTTCCGCAAAAATATTTTTATCTATATTACAGCCTATAAAAACATTATCCTCCTCAGACACATTACCGGTTAAACTGCCGAATACAGGCAGAAGTACACCTTCACTTTTAGCTGCAATACTGCCGTCAACATAAAAATATACAACATTTTTTTCTGTGCTGTATGAAAGCTGGATATACTGCCAATTGTTTTTTACTTTTGTATTTGTATCAAATGAAATTTCTTTCTTACCGCTGCTGTTTTTAACTTCCGCATAATATACGGCGTCATTTTCCTGTAATCTTGTACCTATCTTTATGTATTCACTGTCATAAATAACAGCCTCATAATTAACAAAACCGTCTTTATTGCTGTTTAACGGCTTATACCAGAAGGCTACTGTGCCTTCAAGATCGTATGGGAATAATGTACCGGCTCCGGTTTTGTAAAGAGTCTCTTCTACAATATAATTGCCTTCATTAAGACTCATACCAGTACTTAATTTAACACTGCCTTTTGTCTCAATATAAAGCTTTACATCACTTGGCGTAAGATTATTATTATTATTAAATATAAAATGAAAATGCCCTTTATTAAGACTGATATCCTGTTCTTCCCCATTTATCCTTAAAACAAGCCTTGCCTCAGACCCGTCTGCTATATCCAGTATCTCACCGCTTATACTGTACCACCTGTCCTTGCCAAGCCCGTAATTGCCTGTCTTATCGCCGAAATAATATCTTCCGGTTTTATTTGCCTGAGGTGTTAAAGTAAAATCATTAATGCCACCCGTAACCGTTAAATTGTTTGTTATAAATCCGCCGGCATCATTAAGTATCACACAGTTATTATCTACTCCCATATTTTTTATTTTTAAAAAATCCCTGTGAATGCTTGATGCTTTAAAACTGCCTCTTGTCATATCTTCTGTATAATCTGCATTCTCATGATCCGTAAAAAAATCATTATCACCTATTTTATGCAGATCCGATTTACTGGGCCCAAACACAGATGTTACAGAACTAAAATTGTTTGTAATATCTCCGCCCGTATCCTTATCATATAAATTATATATCCTCTGGATCTCATTTAATGTAAGAAGCCTGTCTATATAAAAAGGTAACGCAACGGAAAAAAATCCGGTATTATATTCATCAACCGGGCTTCTGCCGAAATAATATCTTGCCCCTTCCAGTAAAATTTTCTGTATTGTTTCTTCTGCCAATGAATCAATTATTTTAACAAGAACCGCATTAATATAAATCCCTATTAAATTATTCTCTTTATCTATGCATATTGTAACCATGTTCCATATATTCTTTCCTGTTTCAAGATTTATTATTATTTCAGGAATATTTATATTATCAACAAATAAAAGCTCATCTTTCTTGTAAGACAAATGAAAAAGGTCATTCATACTGCTGTCTGAAAAAGTAAAAACCTTCTTTTCTTTATCTGCATATATACTTTCACTTATTCCTTCATCCTCTAGTCTTAACCAGAAATTAATTGTTATTTCATCGCTTAACCTGTTATGAACAAAGGATTTATCATTTGTACTCTCATCAGATTCATAAACAGGATATCTTATACCAGGATTTAAATAAGTATAATTGTCAGAGGTTTCATCTGATTCATATCCATAATCATAAACAATCATATCCTTCCATGCATGAACAGGCTGTCCTGACTCAGGATCTTTCTCTCCTGCAAGATATACATCAACAGGTTCAAAATTTGTCCATTCACTGTTATATTTAATCCTTAAAGAACCCGGATCGATAATAATCTCTTCTCCATTTGGATCAAGACCTGCACCAGATTCATTTAGGATACCTTTCTGATCTAGATATTTATCCTTTAATTTTTCTGCATTAACCATATAATAAACATGATTACTGCCTTCTATATATTTATAATCATCTTCATCATCAAAAATAAGTTCAGGAGGATCAGCATATACTTCAACTGCTTCATCCTGTACATTATCCCATTTCTTGCCTACAACCTCAAATGTAATCCCGCCGTTTATATCATCCTTGCTGTTTATGCCGTTAACAAAAGGATCTTTTGCTATTTTAAATATCAAATATTTTCCATAATCATCCTGCAATGCAGATATCTGCTGGTCCAGGTCATTCAGCCAATCGGGATTATCCGCAATAACATGATCCCAGAGTTTTACATTATCAATCTTTACCTGACAGCTGTTATTATCATCATCATCATACCAGTAATACTGGAACTTAGCATATTGATCCCAGTTTGTTAAATCATCTTCAGATTCTAAAATCAGTGTATTATCGATATATAGTTTAACTGATTTTCCTTCCAATCCTTTATCTTTATCCCAGACAATATATATATGATGCCAGTTATAAGTTGTCATTTTAAATGATGAAAAATGGTTTTGGCCATTTACCATTAAAACAATTCCTTCTTCATTATACCAATCAAGATAAAATGCCCCAAACCTAAAATAATAATTCACCCTTGTACCAAAAACATTTATTTTATTCATCCAGAATGATAATGTTCCTTTAGTTGGAATCGTATAATTTGCTCCCTGTGGATACCAAATGCCATTAGCACCCCCAGAAGTATGCCAGAAAACACAATTATTAAATTTACCGTTACCGTCTATTACTACTCTATTATAACTTCCATTGCCGGATCCGATTTCAGGAGAGGCAGTAATATTATCTATACTATCACACTTGCTCCAATAAACAGGTTTATAAAAATCTTCATCAGTCATCCTGTATTCATTAGGATTACTTAAAAGCCATACAGGATCATCATCAACTATATAGTCCCAAATTTTTATGTTATCAATCGCCCACCAGGCATTATCATCACCGGGTCCCTGGCTCATTGTTATTCTTAATTTATCAGAATTAAAAGGAGCTGTTGTAGCCATTACTTTTACACCGTTAAAATATACCTGGATGGTTTCGCCTCCTGATAATCCCCCCTCTTCATCAACAACTATATACACATGAGTATATACAAACATTCCTATATGCAGATTTGTTGCATCCTTATCCTGCTGAACAACACCGCCTGCCGTTATAAAGTGATTCCAATAAGCCGATCCTCCATGTGAAAATGTAATCCTGTCTGTACCGCTTGCATTTAAATCTATATGAAAAAATGTAGGTCCCTGTCCTCCGCCTATATTCATATCAAGCCACATGGAGATTGTATACTTGCTGCTGCCAGAGTAATTACTGCCTAATGGCAGAAAATTTCTTCCTGTATTAGGCGCTTGATAAACTATGATACTATGACTGCCATATCTGGGATAATTTGTTGAATACATTTCACTTGCACTTGTAATATAAGGCTGATTATATTTAATATCAGGATTATTTATTAGATTATCTACACTTTCGCATCTGCTCCAATAAATAGGATCTGCTTTCTGCGGTCTTCCTCCCTTAATGAGGGAATCATCATTGTCAGCAACAAAATCCTTTACACTTACTCTTTTTATGAGTTTTTCAGGAGCAAACTTTGTATGCCCAGGAAAATCCCTTGAAGTATAATTTGTTTCATTAACAATATCCGGATTCCCTTCATATTGAGGCATTACAATTTCAACTTCTTTAATCTCGGACTCTTCAGGCCTATCAATATTCTCAAAGCCTTTTAACAAACCGGATGTACCTGTTTTGCCTGCAAGATCATTTACAATTACTTTTACAGGTTCTATTTCCGACGGCTGTATATTAAAAATTTCAAGATCATTCCAGATCAGCTGATATTTGTTTTCTCCCTTAATAATTATATCAGGTACTTTATTAACTATATCAGTTCCTGTATATAAAAAGCTTTCCGCAAAATTAGCTTCATCTACACTTACTGTTAACTCCAGAAGCTGTGTATAATCATCATTAAATTTATATGACTCTATACTTACAGCCGGATTTGAAGAGTCAAACATAAATATATAACTTCTTACTACCTCAGATTTCCCTTGCTCACTGTATTTTATTATAATCTCATTCTTTCCCTCACAAATATAACTTTTAAGATTATCATAATTTAATAATACAGACTTGCCTTCTTCATCCCAAGGCAATGTATTTATTGTTTTATAATTATTCAGTTTACCGATCATAAAAGATAAAATAGTGCTTTTATCTTTTGTTATTGATATTTCAGGCAATGTATTAAAATCATAATAATCATCATTAAGATCAGGATCAAATATAATAACAGTAGGCTCAATCACCTTATCAGAATGATACTCAAAAATATAATCGGACATTCCTGTTTTACCGGAATTTGAGTAAGACATCTGATACGGGGTACCTTCAACCGGATTATCATCAAAATCTCTGAATGTTAATGACCATTGTATACGATTAATACCCTCTTTAATCATATCACCGGTAATCTTAAGAGGATAGTCATCATTAGATTTTAAATAATAATAACCTCCATCCTCATACAAAATACCCTTTATCTCTTTATTATAATTTATTAAAAGATTTGCTTCTATATATCCCGTATCATTTGTAGTTAATTCTGTCGGGATATCACTTCTGTTAAAACTCAATTTGATTGGAATATTTAATGATTCTTTCTGCTCTGCCGTCCAGTTACCGGGATCAATTGCAGAAAAATCAGGTATATAGTTAGTATTCTTAAAGTATTTCTTGGCTGTTACCTTAAAGCCCCTTTCAAGATAATCAAAAGCAGGATTAATTGGACAAACCCCAATATAATAATCCTTAATAAAATCATCATCCTGCATTTCTATATTAAATTTAATCTTAAATCTATTTCCTGTTTCAACATCTACCGTTATTTCATTGCTGTTATTTTCAAAAACCAAACCGTTTGTAAAACTTGTTATAATAAGCTTATCAAAGTTATTTAAAGCATTTATGTATCCTGAAACTTCATACTCTCTTTTAAATTTATAAGGTATTGTTTCAGTCTCATATGCATCAAGCTTTAACAGACTGCTCACAGCAACATTATTAACATTTTCTATAGGATTTAAATCATCTATGTATAATATGATTTTTTGATCCTCAACAAGAATATTGTAAGTAAAAACAGGATACTTATCATCAGCATTGTATTCTACCCTTAAACCGCCGGGATTTTCACAATAAATAATTATTTTTTGACTGCCCGGGATCAGCTCAATATCATCTTTGCTGAAATAACCGTATTCATATCCGGGACCAAAATCTTCTTCCTTGACACTGTCATCTTTTGTAAGTGTAAATACTCCTTTTCTTGCCGGAACGGACTCATCATCAATATCATAGATTTCATATCCGACAACACAACCCGCAAGACCGTAATATTTACCCTGAATAGATATTGTGTTTTTAGTTGTATTAAAAACGAAGTCACCATTTATATCAGGAATTAAATCTGAATATTCTGTATCCTCATTTCTTTTATAAATTAGATCCCATACCTTATTTTTAGAATCAACTATCTCTATTGTAAATTCTATTCTTGCCGTTTCACCCGATCCGTTTACACAATAAATCTCAATTATACTTTCACTCTTTTGTGTATTAATCATTAAATCATGATAAAATGATCCATCCCTTTCCAGTTTTACCGTCTCATGCTGTATATTTACCTCTTTTACCGTCCTGTCATAAATATATCCGTGTATCGGTAAAATTATATTATCCCCTTCTTCTTTGCATATCTTCGCCTTTACTTTTTTAAAAATTTTAAGGCCGTAAACAGCAGGAGTGGCATTACCAACAGCCCCAATTGTAATATCAAAAGAAATATACTTATCCTTATGGAGCTCATCAAATTCAAAATTAATAACTTCTCTTCCGATGTTAACATCATAATAACCGGTAACTTTAAAATAACCTTCTCCAAAAGAATTTTCAGGATCCAGTAAATCATTAACCGGCACTTTATCCAGCTGAAAAATTATATTATCAGTTACAGAGGTACTTTCACCGCTTTTTTCTTTAACTTTAAACCCAAAACTTATTGCTGATTCAACATCCAGCCAAATAGGATCTATCTCAAACTCAATTCCTCTTAAGCCATCGATATCATCATTAACATAATTAAATCCTATACTGCCAGTATCCTCATATTTATTGTAAAAACTAAATAAAGATGTCTGGCTTGGAGCATCTCCCAATCCGGAAAATAGAGAACCGTCATTTTTTATAAATATTTTATAGTTGTTTACAGCAACATCATCATTATAAATGAATTCTTCTATCAAACTATAATCATCAGGATAAAATGATTCAAAAAAAACTTTACCCCTCTTTACATAATAATTATCATTCTTTTTATATAAAAACACAAAGCTGTTCTTTTTAAATCCGGCACCAAGAAGCGTAATATCATTTTCATCAAGCAATGAATCAAAATTAACTGCAAATCTATAAAAACGCCCTGATTCTATGTTTTCCATTATTATCTCGGTATTATTATTTTCTTTTACAATAAGATATGTATTATAATCACCGTTTTCATATTCTCCGCAGATTATGCTTTTACCGGATAATTCATCATTACCATCCAATGCCGGCAGTTTTACTTCTGTAAAAATACTATTTTCTTTTTTATAAAAATATATTTCATCATTATTTGTTTTTATTACTGCTGTTTTACCGCTCGAGGTTAAAATAAAGCTTTTAATTTTTAAACTGTTTTTAAATTCGGTTTTTGTCAACGTTGAGATTGTTAAATTATTTAAATTTTCTTCAATAGCATAAGTATTAAAGCTGTATAAATAATCATAATAATTACCATAAAGATATATCCTGCCTTTATGGTTTTCTATAAACTGCACATGAGGTATACTCTCATCAGCAAAATTAATATTTATAAGCATATTATCTTTATATATAAACAACCCGCTATTAATCGTATTAAAAACAGAAGAAGCACCGATTAAAACACCAATATCAATCTTACATAATTTGTATCCATATAAACCTGATTTTGAAGCAACTAGCCTCCATGAGTCATCATTAATATTTTTTTCATATAATTTCATTAAACCGTTATTTTTATCATTACTGAGAGCATATAAAATTCCCCTTTCATCTTCGATAACATCAACTACATCCTTTAAGCCCTCATCTTCCACTACTTTTTCGGTTGATTTTAATCTTATACCTCCGTCATTGCTTACTTCAATATTACCATCTCCTCCTGTATCTTTACCTTCATTAAAATTTTTTATTTTTTGATATGTATCAAGCAGATCATCTGTGAATACATTAGGTTGTACAAGATCAATCCATAACCTATTATTGTCTATATAAACTACCCTGGTTATCTTATCATCCCATGCATTACCTTCTTTATTTTTATATGCCGTTATTTCAAGCTCACCATTATCAAGACCATTTAATGATATAGGGAAATCATTATAAAAAACATACTTGCTCCTTATATTACTGTACCCGTAATCCGACTCTGTAATTAAAGCAAACTCATTATTAACAAGTATCCTGTCGTCTTCAACAGTACTATATGGCTTGTATGTAACCTTCAGGGTAACCGTATTCTCAACCGGACAGCACATAGCAGGGTCATCCATGGTCCTATATAAAGAATCAATTTCTCCTTTAATTAATAAAGTGCTGTCATCACCCGGTTTAATATGATCCCCGGATTTAGGTAATACAAAATTAAATATATTGGAATCTTTCTGATAATAAACTTCTATAGTATCAACATAGGTAAAATCTTCATTATTTTCATTTACATTTACGGTTGCCGTTATCTTATTAAATCCTTCTTTTAACCATAATCTTGTTTTATATACCTTACATAAATTGCTGTTATTTATTGTCTCTCCGTTAAAATCAGCTAAAATTCCGTTTATTTTTACATTATCATATGGAGAATGAACAATTACCTCTATCATATCCGTATTTAACAGTGAATGATCCGGCGGATCAACAATTTTAACAAATCTATCCTCCTGTGATCTATATACTTTAACCGTATCTTTACATAAGAGATTATCATTACTGTCAAAAAGTCTTGCCGTTATCCTGTTAAATCCATAATTTAAAGCAACCTTTTCATCAAGCAATACACCATTTAAGGCATCCTTTGTAATCTCACCTGCTGAAGGATTATCCTCATTGACTAATTTTATATAAAAATCACCCTTAGAACATATAAGACTTACATCTATGATATCTTTATAGAAGACTTCATAATCATAAGGCTTTTTTATTAATACAAATGTTCCTGCATAAGGACTATTAATTGTAAAAGTTCCGCTATCCTGCCAGATTGTCCCTGTAATTTCATTCCCATTTACATCAATAAACCCACTGTCATTAAATGTAAACTTATATGATTCTCCCTGCCCCCCCTGGTTTTTTACCTTAAACCAGAGTTTAAGATATTCACCGTCACCGGTTGTTGTTGTATTGTTGCCCTTCAATGTATAAGATACAATGATATGAGAATCATCTTTTTTTGATATTGCATATAACATCTCATTTTTTTGAGTTTCATTCTTAATTAATGAAGTCTCAAAAATATCTTCAAATTCCAAAACCGACGAATCATATGAAATATCAAAATAAATACCATGAAAGCCGGGATTATTATTTACATTAATACCGACTTCTATTAATTCATCCACATTATATTGATCAGCATCAATACCTGCACTAATAACAGATTGACTGAAAGCCAAGATGCCGATAAATATTAAAATAAAAATTGCTGCTGCTTTTTTATAAGCCATTTCATTCTCCTGTTTGATTATTTATTTTAAAAACAAAAAATTGTTTAATATATTTAATTAATATTATTAAAATTATGCTTATAGTCCTTTGCTTAAGCTTACCTGATATTTTTCAATTATATTTTGATTGCTATAATCAGCATCAATATAAACCTTAAAATACACATCATTAACGCCGATAACATCAAATTGTATTTCATTACCTGGACTGCCCTTTATATACTGATGTTCAGGCCCTTCAATAAGATCTCCGTTTATATCTTTGTAATAATATCTAAATCTGATATCCCCATTAGTGTCAAAAGAAGTAACAGTTTCATTTAATTGAACTTTAAAAGATATGACCTCATCAACAATACCCTTATACTTATAATAATCAGTATCTTTGATTAGTCCGTCATCACCATTTTTACAGGAATAAATAACAGCTGTTTTTAAACCGTCATTTAATACAGGAAAAGTTCCTACATCATCCCCTTCTATATCTGCAATTGATTTTTTATCTTCATATTCATCAATTATATTAGTAAATACACCAAACTCATAATCTTCATTCTCACTGCTTTCTATTCCATTTTTAATATAGGTAACTTTATAAAAATAAGGATTTTCTATTAAGGCCTCCGTATCCGTAAAAAAATTATTTTTAATATTTTCATAAACTGCATCTAATTGTAATGACTGGTTATCTAAACTCGGTTTGTATCTGTATATTTTGTAAGAATCATTTAATAAATCAAAACCTGTTACTGCCTGCCAATCAATATCGATCTCGCTTACATTTTCCAGCTCTCTTACTATTAAGTTTTTTATTGCATTATCTTCCGGATTACCGGGATTATTATCCTCTGAACTGTCATGAGATGACGATCCGCCGCCGCCGGAAGATCCTCCTCCATCCGTTACATTGTTTACATCACAAGCTGTTGCCAATAAAATTATCAGCAGTACTAAAAATATAGATATTTTAAAGAATTGATGTCCTTTCATAATTAACCTCTTTTTATTCTTAAATTAAAATTTTATTCAAATATATATCGCTTATTACCCGTGGTTTCTATCGTTTTTTTTTAAAAAAATTTAAAAAAAATTTAAAAAATTTTTCTGTGCTTCATAATATGAAATAAAATTTTATATTTATGGGAATCATGGAAAATATATTTTATGGAATTAAGTCTATGGAGTTAATTCCATATATATGGGCTAAATTCCATATATATGGAATTATGAGTATATTTATTATAAAACTTCTAACTTGTTATATTTCAATAGCTTACAAACATTTTAAATAATTTATCAATTTTGGCACGCCTTATGCTATAAATTAATTGACTTAGCTTTTATAACAAAGTTGAGATAGGAGGTATAATAATGTCAGTTAAGGTTGATAACATAGTAACATGTGATGTTTGTGGGCGACTTTTTAAAGAAGTAAGAAAAAGATATTATTGTGAGCACTGTAATAAATATTTTTTTGTTTGTCCGGTATGTAAAGAAAACATGTCAATCTGTACCTATTGTGGTATACCTTTAAAAAAGAAAAGTGCTCCAACAGTTGAGTTTGCAAATACATAATAATTTAGTATATTGATTTTTTTTATAAAAAGTCACTTCCCATCATATAGCCATCCAGGAACAAATCAAAAAATCTAACCCTTATGGCCCTTAAAAAGCTGGATGGCTTTCTTTTTTTATTAATGATGATAAACTTTATTTATTTTATATATCATATATTTACAAGCCGTAATCATTAATTTTTTTAAGCAATGTTTTATAATCTATATCAAAAAATCTTGAAACCCTGCTTTTATTACCGTCGAATTTCTGCAAACCTTTTTCCAATATTTTTTTTTCTATTCTTGCAGAATACTCTGAAACAGCCTTTTTTAAATCAAGTTTATCAATCTCATCAACATTAAATTCCTCACAAGCTCCTGTTTGATAATATGAATAATTTTTACCGCCTAAAAGTTCAAAATGCTCTGGTCTAATCTCACTATCGCTTATTATTATTGCTTTTTTAATGGCATTCTTAAGCTCTCTTACATTACCGGGCCAATGATAATCATAAAGCATTTCCAATGCTTCTCTTGTAATATTTTTTGTGGGTATTTTTAACTTTGAAGATATCTCCTTAATAAATCTTTGAGCAAGCATTGCAATATCTTCTTTTCTTTCCCTTAACGGAGGAATTGAGATGCTAAATTCATTCAAACGGAAGTAAAGATCCATCCTGAAACTTCCATCATTTACCAATTCCATGATATTTTCATTTGATGCTGCAATTATCCTTATATCCAGCTTTTCGGTTTTAGTAGAGCCTACTTTTCTAACCTCTCTTTCCTGTAATACTCTTAATAATTTTTTCTGCATTTCAAGTGAAAGATTGGTAATCTCATCCAAAAATATTGTACCGCCGTTTGCCATCTGGAAGGCGCCGTCTTTTGTCTCAGTAGCACCTGTAAATGCACCTTTAATACACCCAAACAACTCGCTTTCTATCAATGACTCCGGTATTGCACCGCAGTCAATACTGATTAAAGGTTTTTTTTCTCTATTGCTGAAATTATGTATAGCATTGGCAATAATTTCCTTACCTGCTCCTGTTTCACCATAGATTATTACGGAAAAATCCGTTTTTGCCACCTTATCAACAGCTTTATGAACTTCTCTTATCCTATGGCTGTCACCCATGATATACTCTAAATATTCTCTTTTTTCCAGCCTGTCTTTCAGTCTTTTTACTTCAAGATCAATCTCTTCAACCTTTTTTTGAGCCGTAATATCCCTGTCGATTCCTCTAAATCCGACAAATTTATCCTTGTTATAGATAGGAATTCCGCTTGATTCTATAACAACAATCTTTTCATCTTTTCTTTTTTTTAAAATTTCCATATGGTTAAAAGCTTTTTTCTTTAATATAGTATCTTTTAAAACATCCTTCATTTCAATATTTTTATCAATAATAAAATCCCATATTTTTTTATTCATCATTTCCTTTGGGGTAATCTGAAGCAAATCTTTGCATTTCGGACTAACATATGTATATTTACCGTATTCATCGGTTTCCCAGATCAGATCGCTTATATTTTCTACAAGCGACCTGTATTTTTTTTCACTTTCTTTTAATGCTTCTTCTACTTCCCTGATCTTGGTTAAATCCTGTACAACACTAACCATCCCGTCAAGCTTGTCATTGTTTAAAAGGTAATTCCATGAGATTAAAACGGGAAACGAAGACCCGTCTCTTCTGATATTCTCACTCTCAACAGTAAAAGGAGGCTTAACTTCTTTATTAATAATTTTTTTATATCTTTTTAAACCATCGATAGGCTTCTGCCCCGGTAAAATTACATCGATTGATTTACCGATTAGCTCCTCTTTTGTATAATCATGCATCTTGCAATAAGCATCATTTACATAAATGATTATACCGTCTTTATCTATTAAATTTATTCCTGCCTGCAATATGTCAATGATTGATTTATAGTGGTTAATTGTTTTCTTCTTTTCCATATTACTTTTTTCCATAAACGTTTCCCGTTACTTATTTTGTTTTATGATTATATACTATAATTATAAAAAAATATAAAAAATTTACTTATTATTACATGAATATTTATAATAAAAATAATATAAATTTATTAAAGATATTTGACTTTATAATAAAAAAAAAAGTATACTGTCATACATAAAGGAGAAAAAAACATGAAAAAATTAATTAAAACATTTTTTATTGCAACATTTTTATTATATGCATCATTTATCTTCTCACAGGATATAATCGGTAAATGGGAAGCAGAATTAATAGATGAAAGAGAAAAAGGTCTTTTTATTTTTAATGAAGATAATACATTTGTTGTAAAAAATAAAGAGGATGAAAGTGATGACGATAGTTTTAAAGGCGGGTATAAAATAGATAATGAAAATATGACAATAACGATGTGGAATCTTGAAAATGAAGAAGACAATTTTTCCTTCAAATTTAATTTAAAGAATAATATAATGGAATTCTTTTTAATTGATTTAACCACACCGATGGTTTTTACGTACCTTTTAGAAGAAATTGAACAAATTAAAGAGGGAAAAAAAGTAACCGATGAGTTTTTAAATGAAATCAAACAGATGAAAGATAAAAACAAAATAACAGATGAACTGATAAAAGAAATGGAAAAACTTATAAAAAAAATAAAAAATACGGAAAAGCTTACAGAAGAGTTAAAAAATTTATTATTACAGATGCCTATTATAAGAGCTGTAAAAATATAAAAAAATATAAAATTATTTTTATTTAATCCAACTGTTAAATATATAAATATATTTTACCGGTTGGATTTTTTTATTAATGAATTTATAAGAACAAATCTATAAATTTTCATCAAAAAAATTTTAATAATACTTTTTTTTGATTTTTAAACATAAAATATATTATAATAAACATACAACTTCCTTAAGGATCATATCATGCCTGAAGTCACCACTCATATGCTTAACGAACTTTATAAAAAGTATAACTTAAGACAAATAGCTTTTAATCCTTCAATAATAAAATTTACAGGACTGGAAATAAAAAAAGTATTAATTAAAATTTTCGGGGAGCAGTATAATTGCATTATTTATTCCTGCTCAATGAAATCAGCAAATATTATAGTCAACCTGGACAATACTGCATTTAATCTGCTTAAAAAAGCAAATAATTATATTACACTCAGATTTTCATTTTTACCGGAAGATTATAAAAACTCAATAGTATTTTTTGTGCCATGTCATCTGGAAGGCTATAAAAATTTTAATAATAATGAACATACATATTTTATGAATCTTCTATATACAAAAAGACCGCCGGATGATCTTGTAAAAATATTGGGCAGGATTATACAGGAAAAAGAAAATTATGAAAAAAGAAAGCACATAAGGATAAATCTTGTGGAGCAGGATATTTTGTCAAGATTGGGATTTCAATCAAATAAAGGCATTGCAGTAATTGACAAAATAAAAAGACCATGTATCATAAAAGACATCTCAACAGGCGGTGTTATGATAATTTTATCATGCATCCCTAAATTCTTAATGAATAAACAGATTTCACTCTTTATGTTTTTAAAATTCTTAAAAAATCCGCTTGCAATTACAGGTGAGATAGTAAGAAGTGAAGCAATCGGTGAAAGAAAAGACATACATGGTATAGGCATAAAATTTGATGAAAAAAAACTGCCTTTGGAGCTTGTAAAAATTATTAATGAATATATAGATGAAAGTGAAAGTAAAAACAAAATTAAAGATAAAAAAGACATAAAAACACAAGAAAGTAAGGCTGATAAACTGGCTAAAAAAAAGGAAGAATATGAAAATAAAATGGTAGAGTAAGCTGTTATTTAATAAAAATAAGTCTTATTATATTTATATATTTTTGTCATATGTTTATAATTAACGGAAATGCTGTGCAAATTTTAAAAAATTAAGAGATATATAATGTATATGATTTTATATACAATTTTATCATATGACTTTTCATTAATATCTTTTCACATAGCTATAAACATTATTTTTTTGTGTTTTTTCAAAGGTTCATATTGGAATGATTTTCCTTATATAGATATACTTCAAGAAAATTATAAACAAAGATCTGATTTATAGAAAAATAATAATATTTCTATACTTACTTATAGTTACTTACTTGTTATTATTAATTTATATTTTCTTGTAGATTTAACACGAAATATTTTCTGGAAATTACATAAAAAAAGAGTAAACCAATAATTGATTTATATAATGAAATAGATCTTCTTGAAATTTTCCGTTTTATTATTATTTTAGTAACTTATATATACTTATCTTGCATTAAAAATAGTAACGCAAATTTATGTTATTATATTTTAAGAAATATTTATATTTGGAGACTATTACTAATTGTTATATCTTATTTGAATGAAATAATTATTATAGAAACTAATTATTCTTTTATAAAATCATTAAATAGAAAATTTTTATTTTTTTTATTTCATTTTATGCAAGTAACAATGATATATTCATTTTTATATACTACAAAATATTTTAATATCTTTGAAGGAAAAGAAATAGGTTGGATTGCAATTTTAAAAACTTTAGGCATTTTTACATCATGGAGTATAAATAATAAAAACATTTGCAGTATACAATCTTTTTTAGTTATAAAACAAATATTCACTTTTGTAATAATGTTTGCTTTCTTTATTGGTAATATTTTTAATTTTAAATATAAAGATGAAATATAAAATATTTTGTATAGTACATCTGATAACTAGGCCTAACACGACATATACTCAGTTACATGAAATTAGTTTATAAACAAATATATGCAAGAAAAGTTGCGATTAATATTTATTTATTTTTTATAATAAGTAATGGAGGAAAAAAATTTGGATATCCTTTCAAGATTAAATGTAGTTATTGATTTTATTGAGAAAAACTTAACAGAAGAGATTAAATATGATGAAGTTGCAAAATTAGCATGTATCTCTACATACAATTTTCATCGAATGTTTAATTTTATAGCTGGTTTTTCAATAACTGAATATGTACGCAATAGAAGATTAACATTAGCTGCATTTGAGTTACAGGAAAAGAAAAAAAAGTCATAGAAATAGCGCTTAAATATGGCTACGAGTCTCCTGTTTCTTTTGCCCGGGCATTTCGCTCTTTACATGGTATTTCACCTTCTGAAGTTCGAAGGAAGAATACTAAACTCAAGGCTTATCCAAAATTATCCTTCAAAATACAGATTATAGGAGATAAGGATATGAATTATCGAATTAAAAAAAAACCAGAATTTAAAGCATTTGGTATTGTAAAAGAGTTTTCTCATAATGGAGATAAAATGCAAATATCAAATTTCTTTAATGAATGTATTAAAAATGGATCTTTCGATGCATTAAGAAAATTAAGTCATGAAAAATATTTATATGAAAATATGCCTAAAATGAGTGAAATTGGTTGCGGGAAAAAAGGAAATGATAAAATGTTTTCATACATGATAGGAACTTTAATTTTTAATGATAAGCAAATTCCCGACGAATATACACAAATCACTATTCCAGCACACATGTGGGCTATATTTGAATCAAAGCACTTTCAGGATGGAGTAGATGATGATACGAAAATAATACAAGACTTATGGGAACGTATTTTTAAAGAATGGTTACCGTCTTCTACTTACGAATTAGCAGATGCACCTAGCATAGAACAGGACTTTTATGATAATCCTAAAGAATGCTTTGTGGAAATCTGGATACCAATAATTAAAATATAAAATCTATAAATGATTAAGTACTCTCTTTTATTTAAAAAGAGAGTACTTAATCAATAAAATACAAAAATTAAATTAACAACGAATGATTTAATTGATTCTCAAGTTTTTATTTATTAACCAAATTATATTTTTATTGCTATGGATGATAAAATTTTAAAAAGAATAAAATATATCATGAAGTTGGAAATATTATTAAAACCATTATTATCTGATAACACCTTATTATAAAGCATACATATGAAGAATAAAATTCTACAATATTTTTATAATAATTGGACTCAAAAAGATGAAGATGGCTGGACTGAAAAACAGGTTTGATAAAGCTAAAAAAAGAGTATTAGATAAAGAGGTAACATTAAAAAAATGTTACCTATGTCTTGATGTTATTTTATTACCAATGTGATGACGTTGGACCCTATCACAATTTCATTTTGCTACTTATTTTAAACACTATAGATATAAAAAAGTTTAATATTTATAAGGCAAAAAATTATTAAACCGGTAAGTTATTGATAATACTTACCGGTAATTTTCATTTATTTTTCTTGTAATGTTTCAGCATATTTATCTAATAGCGGTATGACCTCTTTACTATGAATTGGGCCTTTCCATGATATTTTTAAACCTGTCGCATATTGTACTCTCTGCTCAAAATTAATAGTGATCCTATGTTTTCCTTTCTCTAAATAAATTGTATCATTTGCAGGTTTAATATCCGGATTTGGATAATTCCAGCCTTTTTCTATGAATAATTCTTCATCAAAAAATAATTGTGCGCCGTCATCAACATTCTCCAGATATAATGTATAATATCCGCTTATAGGCGCTACTAAATCGCCTCTCCATTTGACACTATAATTTATACCATCTGTTAATTTGTCAATTATTTTAAGATTTTCATAAGGGTATGAACCGCCAAAATCTTCAAGATGAAATGATATAGGCTGCTGAAAGTTTTTTGTTAATAAATAAGATGACTCTAAAAGATGCGTTTCATCATAGTAATCTGCTTTTAAATGATTAAACCCTCTTTTTAATCTCTTACCGGTTGGTTTTGTAATTATGATTCTAGCTATAAGACCATCAGCATAATCAACTTCTTTCATTTCATTTTTTAAAGGATCATTAATATATACCATCCTATGTATTATATTATTATTATCTGTATATATCCTGTACCCAACTATTACTGTTACATGAGCAATATATTCATTATAGTGTTCAACAGCAATTAAAGGTCTACTTTCAGCTATTTCATCCATAATTTCATAATATTGATCATCTCCCGCAACTTTTATATGTGAATCAATTTCATATATATTGAGTATATTAGAGATTTCCGCCCATTTTGGAGGATGATTATGAAATTGATTGTATATAAATGTTTGAGTTGGACTTGCCTTATAATAATATTGTAAAATCATCTGTATTGATGCGGGAATGCAGAAATGTCCATTTTCTTGTTCTATCAATGGGACATCAAGAATTATTTCTATATCTTGTTTTTTTGAATAATCATCCTTATTTGTAAAATTTCTATTTTTATCTACAGATTTTTCTTCATTAATCAAATTATCCTTTGATGAGTTTTCAAGATTATCCATACTGCAGGTAAATGTAAAAAGCAATAAAAAAATAATAAAAATAAATGATAAAATATTAAATATTTTTTTTAGTCTCATAAAAACCTCCTAATTTAAAAAAAACAGCAATAAATTTTTTAAACATGATTATTTTTCTCCTTAATTTTAAAATATAATAAAGAGCTCTTTTATCTTTTTTATATGCAAAATATGATCTTTTATCTTTACATTTTTCAAAAAAAACTTTACATTATCCAAAAAAAGCTTCTATTCCATGAAAAATAAAGTATTTTCAATATTATTTATTATACCTTTACTTGCTTTGATGCTTTATCTGATACTTCACTTTCATATTGTTTCAAATCTTCATGTTGATCACACTCTTTTTTAATTCCAAACTTCTCATACCTTCCATCCTGTTTTGACTTATCTTTTGTCATGGATGCATACAAACTATAATATCATATAAGATGTTTTCATTTTAGTGGTATATGAACCGTAAAATTAATAATAAAATCTAATACACTAAATAATTTTACATTTTCTTCCCAATATTCATTGTATTTTGTATGATATAATAATTTCTCCTTTACAGATTCATAAGTTATAAAATAAGCAGGGAAGAGATATATTTAAAAATTATAGGGCAAGAAATAAATGTTTGTCTATATTGTAAAAAAGGGATGATGATATTAAATGAATATATTGTACCAAAAACCAAAAGTTCAACAAAGATAGTATAAAATAGACTAAAAAATATAAATAAGGAAAATATTATTCAAATACTATTAAAAGTTAATAGGATAAATTTGCCAAAATAAATATTGAATATATTATATTTTATACAATCATATAAATAAATTATTTATATATGTGAAAATATCACATATATTTTATATTTAAAAAGTATAATTTTTTAATAGATATAATAATAATTCAATATTCTAATAAAAAAAAGCAACTTGTAAAAAAATAATAAATAATATAAACTCCAATATAGCAGAATGTATGCCGGATTAATCGGTAGTTCGATTTCAGTTCAACTTTGGAAAGTATATCAATTCTATAAAGATTAAAATACTTTCCTTAAAGTAAGTCGAAATTACCTGTTTGACCAGTCGATAAAAAAGAGCAAGTGCCTGTGTCAGTGCTTATAAATCAAGGGACATTTTTAGCTCTTTATATCTGATATTATAAAGACTGCTTGAGCGGTCTTAATTACATTTTTTGGAGGAATTTATGGCGATTCAATGGATTGAATATAAAGATAAAAAAATCTTATATTCTGATTATAAGGGAATAAATGATATTGAAAAAGCAATTTCCCAGCTTGAAGAAGAAGCAGCTATTATAAAACAATCAAAGGAAAAATTACTTGTTTTAGATGATATGAGAGATTTTTATGTAACAGATAAATTTTTAGAAAGAGGAAAAGTATTAGGAAAGGAAGTTAGTAATAAAGTCGAAAAAATGGCACAGGTATATTCTATTATTGGTGTAAAAAGAATATTAGTTAATATTTTTATTAAATTTTCAGGAATGAATTTAAAAATATTTGATAATTCAGAATTTCAAAAAGCCAAAGATTACCTTGTTTCATAACTACTTAAAATAATAT
>Ga0209164_1000822_pt1 | contig 53010 bp, 33 predicted proteins | sample MTBNYHSulfiMetaG_FD_187458 | JGI IMG/M metagenome (GOLD analysis project Ga0209164, IMG submission 187458) | Enrichment culture microbial communities from rom New York Harbor, USA that are MTBE-degrading - MTBE-NYH (New York Harbor Sulfidogenic)... | ecosystem: Environmental > Aquatic > Marine >... | reverse complement strand
CGAGAATATGGTGTATACTCTGTTCATGGTCTGTTCCTCCTTGCTGGTATAGGGTTTCGTCACCACTATTATCCAACAATCGAGTCGAACAGGCCACTTAGCTTTTAACTTTTACCGGCCACTGTTGATTACAACAATCAAATATGATACCGACGGCAATGAGCAATGGACAAACCGTTATAATGGTCTCATAAATGATGAAGACGGTGCTACTGATGTCAAAATAGATAATGAAGGAAATATTTATGTTGTAGGAACCAGTAAAAGTATCTACGTTCATGATTTTATTACAATCAAATATCATCCATCAGGCTATGAACTTTGGCATAAGATGTATAACGGAAGATATGAAGATTATGTTACCTCTGTGGCGATAGATTCCAATAATAATGTATATATTACAGGGAACAGTACTGCCCACGATACTTTTGAAAACTTCGCCACTATCAAATATGACTCTTTAGGGAATGAACAATGGATCAAGAGAAATAATAGTTCAGGATTTAGATGTAGTGGAAGTTCGGCTATTGCTGTTGACGATTTCGGAAATATTTATGTTGCCGGAAACAGTATCGGTGACTGGATGATAATAAAGTACAGTCAAAATATCTCGCCTGCGGTTCCAGATGGAGCAAATGGATGGTTTAAAACTATGCCTTCGGTAAGTCTCTCCCCCAATGAGGTTTCGAATACGTATTATTCATGGTCTTCGTCTAATGGTCCATGGTTATTATATTCAATTCCATTTACTGCCCTCAGCGGAGAAAATACACTCTATTATTATTCAGAAGATACTTCAAACAACCTTGAATCTGTGCGAAATTATGGCTTTAAAGTTGATACAACTTTTCCAATCACAACACCTTCTATAGTTGGTGGAGTATATTCTTCTACTCAACATATAACATTATTGTGCGATGATGATGCGGGATCTGGCTGTGACAAAATTTATTATACTCTAGATGGTTCCATGCCAACGATAAATTCTTCTGTTTATACTATTCCAATTATGATATCTGAAACCACAACTTTGAAATTTTTTGGAATTGATCTTGCAGGAAATAATGAGAATATAAAAACAGAATTATATACTATAAACATTGACTCCTCTCCACCTACCGGGACTATTGTTATTAATGCAGACGCTTCCTATACCAATTCTCTTACAGCAACCCTCACCCTCACCTGTTCTGATTCTGAAAGCGGCTGTTCCCAGATGCAATTCTCCAATGACAATATCGACTGGTTGACTCCTGAAGCATATGCAGAATCAAAGACATGGTCGTTACCATCAGGAGACGGCACAAAGACTGTTTATGTAAAATTCGGGGATGCTGCAGGCAACTGGTCCGGTGCGTATTCAGATACCATTGTGCTCGATACAATTGTACCAACGACCACTGCCTCACCGGCAGGAGGCACGTATACCTCTGCCCAGGATGTCACATTGTCCTGTAGTGACAGCACAGGCAGCGGCTGTGCTAGTACTCTTTACTGTCTTGGTGCCGGGTGCACGCCCTCGACCACCTATAGCGGAGCCATCACCATTGCAGGTTCAGAAACCCTCCGGTTCTCTTCAACAGACAACGCGGGAAACAGTGAGTCGGTGAAGTCCGAGGAGTACACTATCACTGTACTGCCCTTAGAAATTTCAACCTCATCCCTGCCTTCGGGGATGATGAACATCGCATACAGCGCCCCATTAACAGCCGCGGGCGGCACTGAGCCCTATGACTGGTCAATTTCCGCAGGGAGCCTGCCGCCCGGTCTTGGTCTGAACAGCTCGACCGGTGTTATAGCAGGGACTCCGTCGTCGTCAGGGACATTCAGCTTCACTGTGCAGGTAACGGACGCGGCCTTCGCTACTGCGGTAAGAAATCTGTCGATCACCATCCAGAGCTATCCGGTCCGGGTTATCAGCCCGCCAAGATATTTCTCTGCAATCCAGGATGCGTATGACGCGTGCAATGAAGGCGACACCATCGAAATTATTGCGCAGGACTTTTTCGAAAACCTTATATTTGACCTCCCGGGATTGATCTATCTGAGGGGCGGCTGCGATGCCGACTTTGTGAATAATCCGTCTTTCACCACTATCAACGGTTCTTTGACCATTACCGATGGGACTGTAGACATAGAGAATATTATCATTAAATAATAATTGACATTATGAATAAACAGGAGAATAATGGAAGTAAGAGGGAAGAAAAAAATATCGGCAATAACAACCGGAACACAACCAAGGAGGGCATAATGAAGGCGAAAAATGTTGCTCTCATGATCATGTGCACCCTTTCGTGCATTTTCCTGACGGCATTCATGGACGATGCCGCCCGGGCAGACCCTTTGGCAAACTGGGCAACGATCACTTCGAATACAGATCAATGGTTTTATGGGATGGCTTACGGGAATGTTTCTGGAAACGATATGTTTGTAACCGTCGGAGATGACGGGACTATTCTCACCTCACCCGACGGCGTAGCATGGACACTTCAGGATTCAGGAGACACGCACCATCTGTTTGGAGTCGGATATGGCAATGGGACATTCGTCGCCGTAGGCACCGTCGGCACAATCCTGACTTCAACCGATGGAGCATCGTGGACACTAAGATCTTCAGGCACAGGCAGTTATCTCTATGGAGCAGCCTACGGAAACAGCCGTTTTGTTGTTGTGGGAGCCTCCGGAACGATCCGCACCTCAGCAGATAACGGGGCAACCTGGGTTGATCCATTCTGGCCCTATATACCCCCTTACGACAACTGGCTGTATAGTATTGCGTATGGCTGGGAGTTCGCTGCAACCGGAGAATATGACGGAACGCCGGCAACCACCGAGTTGCTTACCTCCATGGATGCAGTTACCTGGACCCAGCAGAACTCAGGAACAACATCCCATCTCTTCGGGATAGGATACGGGAACGGCACCTTTGTGGCTGTCGGAGATGAGGGGGTAATCCTCACATCGACAGACGGTGTCCTCTGGACTACAGTCAGAGCACCTTTGACCGAGAACGAGGATCTGGCAGCGGTTGCCTTCGGAACTGTAAACAGCGTCGATTATTTTGTCGCAGTCGGGGAATTAGGAACTATCCTCACCTCACCTGCATCTGATCTGGTTACCTGGACCTATCGCGCTTCAGGAACTGACTATGACCTTGAAGCAGTCGCTTACGATTCCACAAATCAGGCTTTTGCAGCCGTAGGCGGCTATGGCACAATCCTGCTCGACGGCGACACCATCCCGACCAGCCCGGTAAGGGTCTGGAATCCGCACGACATCTATTTCGAAAGCATCCAGACAGGATACGATAGTCTAGGCTCCGGTACGCTCATAGAGAGCCAGGCACTGCACTTTAATGAAAATATCCTTTTCGATGAAAACAGGGTTTTCACCCTGAGGGGCGGTTTCGACTCAGTCTTCGGTAATAATCCTTCATATACAACAATCAATGGAGCTATAATCGTCACTGAAGGCGCAGTCATGACCGAAAATATCATCATTCAGTAAGAAAAACGTTCACCGTTCGGTGTAGAACCCTGAACGTTTTTAATAAGAAGGAGGGAACAATGAACAAATCGTTAGTCATAGGGTTTCTGGTTTCAGTCCTTTGTCTCAGTGTTACAGTTCTTGCATATGGCGAAGGGTCAATCGGAGTAAATGTTGTAACGCCTCAATATAATTTTGATCTTTCAAGCGCGGGTGCTATGAAGTCTTCAATGCACTTTTCGAAGGATGGGAATGATGTTGGAGGGTGGATAACATCCGTTGCTGACAATAACTTTTTTGTGTCTTCAGGTGCTATATGGGATTCTTCACAGGGCGGATGGGTTCAAAAATCAGCAGACGGACTTGCTGTCATGGCAGGTTCGGGTAACACCGGATACCGTATCTTGATGAGAAGCGGCTGCCCACAGGGCACGGTGTGTCCGGTAACCGAACCTCTCCGGATAAGCTTCAACGGTAATGTCGGTATCGGTACCACTAATCCTCAAGGCAAGTTAGATGTAAATGGCCCAATATACCAGAGAGGTGGCATCTTGCACGCTGATTATGTTTTTGAGCCGAAATATATAATGGAGTCTATTGAGAAGCACGCCCAACATATGTGGGAAAATAAACATCTGCCGGCTATTGCGAGAGCAAAAAAAGATGAAAACGGGAAGGAAATTATAGAAATAGGAGCTCACCAGAGGGGCATTGTCGAGGAACTGGAAAAAGCTCATATTTATATAGAACAACTAAACAATAGACTTAAGGCTCTTGAAACCAAATTAAACGCCTTGGAACAAAAATAGAACCTTTTTCAGCAATAAGGCATATTACATATGCCACTTAACTGCATGAGCACAGTGACGATCCATTAGTCCCTATAATTGATCGCCGCAAATACATTCTCTGGGAAGTGGGTATTTTCATTCAGCCATTGCTTAAAAACCATACTATTAATTTTACTCTAGCACTTCATGATCCCTCTTTTTTCGATAGATGACAAAACAGACAGAGAATGAATAATTGGCTTTTGCTAAGTCATAGTGGCACAATGAACGGGGATAGGTCCCATTCTCTAAATGAGAATTGACTTACAGTAGTAGTTCAGCTATCTTGTGCCTAATGGAAATTCCAGCAGACAATTGGATACGCCTAGCTATGCCTGAAATGGACATAAAGTCTTTAATATCATATTTTAATACCCTGAAGCAGTTTCTAAAGGAATAAGGCAGGTTCATGTTCATATTGCTTCTGTCTTCATAGACTCGTCCAACAGGATTTGACATAAGATTGCTGTGAGTTCTATGAGTCAGGTGGGTTATAATAATAAAATCATGGGACATCTAAGGAATAAATATTCATCCAACTATTTTTTAGGTGGTGTCGACCAAGATACAGGAAAACCTTATGGGGTTTTGGGTCACGAGGATTTCTGCGAAGATAGGATACATGAGAGACTCGCCAAAGAGTTCGATTTTACGCTTTCGCTAATAGGGTCGCTCTCAGGCATTAATGTTCTCGATATCGGCATTGGGCGGGGCGACCGGATACCCTTATTTTTAAAAGAATCTGTCGCGAGTTATACTGGCCTTGATTTCAGTTTTTCTGCCATTGAAATAGTCCGGGAAAAATATAAAGACAGAAGAATAAAACTTTTACACATGGATGCAATTCAGATAACAGATGAAAGAGCTTTTGATCTTATTACGATGTATGACGTTGTAGAGCACATTCCTACTTTTGATATGGAGATAGTTTGGTCTAAAATATCTCGGGCTTTGCGACCGGGCGGCTATGTGGTATTCAGTACACCGATATTTGAGAATCCAAATGTTGCTGATCACACTGAGCAAATACCTTCGGTCTGTGGCATACACTGCAATAAACAGACCCTCGACACGTTGATGAGAACATTTTTAAGGCATGATTTTACCTTAGCCCGCAGGGAAGACCGTATATTTGGTTTGGTAAGAACCGAGGACCTCCCAGTTTTCACAACTAGTACAAGGGAGATATATGTAAAAGAAAATGAGTCACTTTTTGAACAGAAAGGTATCAGCGATTTTAACAGCGTGCTTTCTGAGGAAGTGTTTCGCGCTCTCGTGCCGGGTGCAGGTCGCGTAGTTTTAGGATGTGTCACAGAAAACCGGCCTAAGTATCTTACGCAGGCACTCCGTCTTCTGCAATCCATTCGATGGTTCGGCGGACTAATGTCCGGGGTAAATTTCTTTGTCTGTTTCGTTGAAAGTATCGATGAAAGTTATGCGCAAGAGTTTGAGCGCCTCGGTGCTTTTTTGCGAAAGGTAAAAAGATTTAGTAACAATCATCCTCATTCGAACAAACTTAGTTTTTTCGATCTGCCTGAAATTAAAGTTTACGACACAATTATGCTGCTTGATTGCGACACGATAATTGTTCAAGACCCCTGGCCTTTTTTGGATGGTCAGAATTTACAAGCAAAAATCGTTGATTTGCCGACTATATCACATGGAATATTTGTCCGCTTGTTTAACTACTTTGATCTTCCCGTTCCACCTGAAAAATATCGTTGTACTTACGATGGTTCGCCAACCATTTGGTATTGCAATTCCGGTGTTTTAGTTTTTCCTTCCAAGATGCTAAGTAGCTTCGTCCCTATATGGCGCGAGTATAATACAAGACTGAGCAACAACATTGATCTCCTTTCTCCCCATCAAAATTACTGCGATCAGGCCAGCTTAAGTCTTGCTTTTGCAGCCCACCCTGTGCCGTTTCAAGAATTGTCTGTCTCCATGAATTTCCCTTTGCATTTAGCTGCTCCTAAAGCGCCTCCTTCTATGATAGAATGCGATCCGGTCATCCTACATTACCACGACAAAGTTGACACATCAGGCTACTTGCTTCCTTCACTCTATCAAAAAGCACAGGATAGAATACAGCTAATTAATACTAATATTAGGGAGACAAGAAAGAAGAATTTCAACAATCAACTCTTTTGGGATTTCCGCTATTCACAATACCCTGAACTTGGCTCGGGCATCGGGTCAAGGGGTGACGTTTTGGATTACAAGAAAAGTATTCTGAGAGAATTTATAAACGAATTAAAGCCATCTTCGGTCTTGGACGTCGGCTGTGGTGATTGCGCCCTAACAGAAGGATTGCTTCTTAATTCATATACAGGCGTAGATGTCTCCCAGGTAGTTGTTCGTCGAAATCAGCTAAAGATGCCTTGGCGTAAATTTGTTTATGGTGATTTTTTAAACCTTGAGCTTGGTGAGGTAGACTTAGTCTTGTGTTTTGATGTGCTTATTCATTTATCCGACCCAAAAAGCTATCAATCATTTGTTGAACATTTGGTCTCACGAACTGGTCAACACGGGCTTGTTTCAGGCTATGAGGATACACCTATAGAAAATGGAGATATAGTTTTTTATCATGAACCCCTGAGTACCACGATTAATCGTTACAATGTGCATGCTGTCCGAAAAGTTGGCCAATACAGGAATGTGGTAGTCTGGTATTATAAAAAAGCATATTCAAAATTATCTGACACGATAGTGAGCAATCCCACGGCCAGCCTGCATGCCCCTGTTTTTTTAGTCGGTTCTATGAGAAGCGGCACAACCCTTCTCGCAGACCTTCTTGGAACATTTTTTGGCATAATCCATTGTCCTTTTGAACTCAAGGATATTTGGTCATCTGTTGGTCATGTGCCAATGGCCTCTCCTCGAACGCGTGACACAGCCTGTTATCAGATGGGCGCGGATGATGTGAGGCCAGGACAGGCTGAGAAACTGTCGACTGCTTTCTTAAAAAGAATGCAGCAGAACTCTGAGGGAAAAAGAGAAGATGCTATTTTTTTAAACAAAAATCCGCACCTCTGTAATAAACTCCCTTTTGTAAATACTTTATTTCCAGATGCTCGTTTCATATGGATTCACCGCCCTCTTCCACATGTCGTTGTCAGCCTAAGAAGATTATTTGAAGATGTTCTCAAACGGCAAGAGACATGGCACTATTGGCCTGAACTTGAAAAAGGAACTACAGAACGTTGTTGGCAGGCCTTTCATCAAAAAGAAGCTCCAGCAGGATTTGACCATCAACGGCTGTTCCCCGGAGGCGATATAAAGCATATTGCTGAATACTGGCTGGAGAGTAACAGAGCTGTTGCCAAGTTCTTTTTAACATTACCAAATGAAAGACATCTTGAAATAGATGAGGAAGATCTCGTAAATGATCCGCAAAAACAAATTGATCGATGCCTTTCTTTTTTAAATCAGCAAGAAGAAATATCTCCTGGAATTTACAAAAATCTCGACCCCTCTCGGAATGACCAATGGAAATCCTTGATATCTGATGAAGACCGAAAAAAACTTGAGAATTTTGTTGAAACGAACATTGATAAGATTAAAAACATTTTCCCTTCACAGAACTATGTTGGCCTTTCCACCCCTAAAACATTATCTGCTTCGCAATATATAGCAAATAAACCAAAAAGAATATCCCCCCAAAATCTGCAAAAACAAAAAAGGCAGCCCCTCTGTATCACCGGGATGCACCGTTCGGGCACATCTATGGTTGCAAGGCTTTTGAATGTATGCGGCCTGTATCTGGGGGAAGAGAAAGAACTTATAGGGCCGCAGCCCGACAATCCGGAGGGATTCTGGGAAAATTCCCAATTTGTAAACCTGAACACCGAAATACTTTTAAAACTGGGAGGCGACTGGGATTTGCCGCCAGAACCCGAAAAAGGCTGGGAACGGCAGCCTAAATTCAAATCTCTTTCGAAGAAAGGATCATCACTGATTCAAAGGTTTGAGCCTCATCATTTTTGGGGATGGAAAGATCCGCGCAGTTCTTTAACTGCTCCCTTCTGGAATATGCTGATAAAGGATCTGAAGTTCATAATTTCTGTCAGGCACCCCCTTGAAGTCGCCGGATCTTTGCAGCAGCGAGGGTATAATTCTCAGTCTTTCAGCCTCAACTTGTGGAATATTTACAATCAACAGCTATTGTCCGGCACCAGGCGTCAGCAGAGAATAATCACGCATTATGATTCATATTTTAAAGACCCCAAGAATGAGCTAAAGAGAATTTTTGATTTCCTCAACATGGACATATCTGAAGAATTGCTTGACCGGGCATGTGATACAATAAAAAATTCATTAAAACATCACAAAATCCAGTCCTCGTCCGAAAAATTGCCTCCGAAGACCATAAAGCTCTATAAAAAGTTATACCTTGATGCCGGTCCGGTCTACGACCAAGGTGAGGTTTCTTCACCTGCTATACTGCCAGAAGTCTCACAGAAAAGCGCCGGCTCTTTTGCGGCTGTCACACTATACGACAGCCAAATAGCAGCCTTTGAAAATCTTCTGAAATTAAGACCTGATGACACGTCCGTCCTTAATATGCTCGGCGAACTTTACCTGAAAAAGGGAGATAAGGAAAAAGCACTACACTGTTATGAAAAACTTGTGGGATTGTCGCCGGAAGATGTGGATGCTATGAAAGAACTTGCCGACTTGTATAAAAATGAGTTTGCCCGTCCCCAAGAAGCCTATACAATTTATAGAAAGTTGCTCGAACAAAATCCGGATGATGAAGAAGTGCGCCAGGAAGTGGACCAACTCGCAAAGCTTTTGGGAAAAGCTGAGGATATTATAAATATCGATCATGATATTAATTCCATGGGAGGAGAAAAAATAACAAAAAAGAGCGAAACTCAAGAACCGAATATCCTTGCTACCGCTGCTTCGAGCGGGGAAAAAGTAATACAACAACCCGAGGAAGCAACACACCCTCAAAAAATTGATGGGCCGATTCTCGTCTATAATATGGGGAAAGTCGGCTCACGTTCTATCTATGAAACCCTTGCCGATATGAAGATAGGGGTGCCGCTTTACCATGCTCATGTTCTCGATAATCTTGACAACATGGCAAATTCAATAAGGAAACGCTTTTCAAATCCTATTAATTCATTAGCAGTAATCAAACAAGGCAAAGAATTGCGGCAATTAATTGATGGTAATCTCGAACAGCGTTGGTACCTTATTACACCCGTGCGAGAGCCCATTGCGCGAAATGTGTCCCGCTTTTTTCATAGCATCGAAGAGGTTATCCCGGACATACGCCAACAATTAGAAGCAGGACATATTTCTGTTAATGATCTTTTCGATGCTTACTTGAAAAAATGGGAACATTCATCCGCTATTAACTGGTTTGATTGGCAATTCAAACCGGTTTTTAACATCGATGTCTACTCGAAGCCTTTCCCCGCTAATAAGGGTTTTGATATTATGCATAACGGACGATTTTCAGTACTTTTAATTAGACTTGAAAACTTGGACTCCTGTGCAGAGCAAGCGCTACATGAGTTCTTAGGTCTGCCAAATCTAAAATTAAAAAAGAGCAATTTAGGCGTTGAAAAATGGTATAAGGAGCTTTACAGGCAGTTTACTTCGCAAATTCAATTGCCTAATGAATATTTAGATGAGATGTATAATTCAAAATATTCACAGCATTTTTATTCTCCTGAAGAAATAAAATCTTTTCGGTCAAAGTGGACTCAACAACTTCAAACGGTATAAAAGAAATCAAGACAAAATAGAATGCTTGTGGTGAGAAACAAAGGTTACTGTTATTGTTGTGATCAGCAGGTATTTTTTTCTTCCAAAAATGAATGGCTTCGCGACCACTATATTTGTGAAAATTGCGGATCGATACCAAGAGAACGGGTATTGATGTACTGCATTGAGACCTTTTTCCCGGACTGGAAAGATTTAACCATACATGAGACATCTCCCATTAGTCGAGGCGCTAGTCTCAAGTTAAAGAATAATGCGCCCCGATATTCGGCATCGCATTATTTCAAGGGTTCCCCGTTAGGGGCAATGCATCCGTCGGGCTTCAGTAATCAGGATTTGGAACAAATGACATTTGAAAATGAGTCATTTGATCTTTTCATATCACAGGACGTCATGGAGCATATTTTTCATCCGGCGAGGGCGTTTTCAGAAATTGCAAGAGTTCTGAAAAAAAATGGGGCGCATATTTTTACCGTCCCGCTTATTAATAAAAACAAACCCAGTGAAACAAGGGCCGTTTTCAATCTGGATGGTTCGCTTTCTTTTGTCGGCGAACCGCAATATCATGGCAATCCTGTGGATGAAAAGGGTTCTCTTGTTACAATGCACTGGGGGTATGATGTTGCAGATTTTATTCTGAAAAATAGCGGTTTATACACTACAATTATATTCATTGATAATATCGAGTTAGGAATCAGGGCTGAGTATATAGAGGTTCTCATAAGCAGAAAACTATTTCAATAATTAATAGTCGAGTGTACGGGCGCATTACAGCACAATTCAATAAATATATTTTTTAAGAAAGGGGATAACGTGCCCAAGCGACAACATCTTGATGATTAGACCAGCCTGCCTCTTGATACGATAGTAAACGTAACTCAGTATAATCCATACCTAATTCAATGATACGTGCTGCCGTAGTTAGTGACACACCATAGTTGCCTAAATCTTCTCGACCATAGCTCGCATATCCTGCTCCAGTTTTGCTATAGCCAGCCATAATAGCATCCCAACGACCTGCTGATATATAGGGATTTCGAGCATGCATTTGAATAGCTCTACGCCCATGTGTTGTGGCGATAAAAATACCAGCATTTGCTAAAGAGAGAACGAGTGCATCAAAAAGTAACTTAGCTCTGTCAATGTCGATATGCGTGAAAACAGAACCAAGCCAAATTATATCAATATCTTTTGGCAATTTTTCTAAACTGACAACTTCGCCAGAAAATGTTTGTGCACAAAATTCAGCAGCTTCTTTATTTAGCTCGCAAAAATACAGTTCTGCATTTGGGAAAAAAGCCCGAAAATGACGTGCACACCGACCAAAGCCGCAACCAAAATCAAGAATTCTATCAACTTTTTTAATTGGTGCTACTACAAGTAAACCGGCTACAACATGCATTGCGGATTCCCCGACAGACCAATACCATTCTTTCCCTGTTGAGTACATCAAGTCGTTCTCATGAATAGTTTTGATAATTTCTATTTTTTTGTAGTTATCCCATGCTGTTGCAACTCCCATAATATTCATAAATCTTTTCCTTTTTTAATATGTAGAATTCAATTATAAAAATACAACTATTAATAATAAATTGCTCAAAAAAGAAATTCGATGGCTTGACGACAGGCAACTATAATAACTACCATTAATATGACAGGTGACAGTTTAAACTGTTGTATCTTGACTCTCAAAAGCACGATCAGATTGTTTAAACAACCTGATCAATCTACCATCTTCTGAAGGAGATATATATGACATCTTCACATTCGAATGAAATTGACCTGAAGAAGCTCGCCGACAATGTCGGCAGGGACTGGATTACGTCACCCTACTATGACGAAGCAGAAGAAAAGTGGATGCACGTCTTCTGGGGCCCGAACACGATGTTCTACAAGATGTTTTACCAACTGGACAGCAGTATCATCCTGGAACTGGCATGCGGGCATGGCCGTCATTCAGCGCAGATGCAGGACTGGGATAATCAAACAATATTGATGGACATAAACCAGAGTAATATCGATTTTTGCATTCAGCGTTTTGCGGGTTTTCCACGGTTTACCATACTGTTGAATAACGGCTTTGACTGCAGGCCTCTCGACAATGACTCCTGCACGGCTGTTTTCTGCTATGATTCAATGGTTCACTTTGACAGCGAGGTTGTCTTCAGCTATCTGAGAGATATCTTCCGCATTCTGAAGCCCGGGGGGCGTGCGCTCCTGCATCATTCAAACTATACCGGAAACCCCGGAGGCCACTATGCCGAGAACCCCCATTGCCGGAACTTTATGTCGCAGAGCCTGTTTGCGCACTACAGCAAAAAGTCGGGTCTCAGTATTGTGGAGAGCGCTACGATAAACTGGGGGCATGACCCTGATCTCGACTGCCTGACCCTTGTTGCAAAGCCTAAATAATTAGGAGAGATTGCCGCGTCGCTCCGTTCCTCGCAATGACCGGAAGAGAACACGTGCTATAAGACATGTCATTGCGAACGTAGTGAAGCAATCTCGTTGTTCATACAGGCCGGATTGCCGCATCAGCCCGAATGCTTGACAATAAGACTTATAGTTTATAAAATATTTTAAAATAGCTTATAAACTATATAATCTATCGTATGGATACAAATATCAGAGATATGCAGAAACAGATTCTCGATGTCTTTTCGAGAGAAGCGAGGCATTTTGCGCTGGCCGGCGGTACAGCTCTGGAATTATATTACTTGCAGCATCGTTTTTCCTCTGATCTTGATTTCTTCTCACCAGGATATGATGTAACCGAGATACAGGACCTGCTCTCTGCGTTTGAAAAAAATGTCAAGAGGACAATATCTCTGGATTCCGAGCTTACTGCGGGAGAGAGAGCCAGGGTCAGATTTTATACCTTACCGGTCAGGGGATCAAACAGGCCATTGAAGATTGATTTTATTGAGGACGTTCTTTTCGAAAAACCGGTGATCCGGAAGATAGAAGGGGTTAGAGTGTACAGTGTGGAAAATATATATTTTCAGAAAATTGCCGCAATTTCGGGGACTCATTCCGAAACCGATGAAACAGGCAGGCAGATCATGGAGGGCCGCAAGGAAGCCAGGGATGTCTTTGACATCTATATGCTTTCAAAACAAATAAAGCCTTTACACACATTTCTGAAAAATGTTCCAACACTATTACAGAGAGGAATCGTTCATTGGTACAGAACATTTTCAAGACAGGATATCAAACTGGCGCTTATTGATTTGGATATTCATGAACCGCGGTTCAATTCCAAAGAGATGATTACGTATCTGGAGAATGAGATAAAGACATTCATAAGAGAGGTTATCGGGGAATGAGTATCGAAAAATATTTTTGGGGTCTGAATGAAAAAGCATTGAAGGAAACAAAAGAGATCCTGAAGGACCCGCTTCATCCCAGGTTTCCTGAGCGCACTGTTACTCTTCTGTCACGTTGCGACAAACCAAAAGAAGTATTCTCTCTTATTCCGAAGCAACAGTTTGTTGAGGTCTGGCCGAAGATTAGAACATACTGGATAAAGCATATGCGGAGGTCAGTCTTCAGAGACTGGTGGGAGACAATCTATGAACAGATTTCCGAATCGGATCGTGAAAAACAGACAAAGACAATAGGGAGAACACCGGGCACATTCCGCGCCGTCGGCATGAAAATCAGGGAGGCAAGAATCCGGAAAGGATTGAGCCAAAAGCAGCTGGCCCTCCGGATCGGAATGAAGCAGCCGGATATTTCCAGAATAGAAGAAGGGAAGAAAAACATCACGTTGTTCACCCTGACCCGTCTCTGTAAAGTTCTGGGCATTGAGAAAATAACTATACTGTAACCGGTATGCAGACTTAAGTTGCCGACAGTGAGACAAAAGTCTGGGCAGAGTGCTAAAATAAACAGAAAAATCTCCGGACGGCTTTTGGCCGCAGAGGAGATAATACTGGACGCAACCCATTGGTTTTGCCAAAAAAAAGAAGGAGAAGTCCGGAAACCATTTTATCATCAGTATCATAACTGAATAGCGCAAGAACACTCGGATAAGCAGAAGAGGATAGCAAGGTCGTTGTTTCTGCATTTTCAATGCAGGCAATTGACCTGAAATTCATGGGGGGGGGAGTACCCGGATGCAGTCGTCGCACAAAGGCAGCAGGCTGAAATGGCAGGGGTTGTCGTATTTCGATTACTTGTATCATATGCTTAACGGCAGAGATAAAGATTTTACCCCGTTGTCCCAGCCGGATCTTCCTGAAACAGATATCAGGCTCATAGCTTTTTATCTGCCCCAGTTCCACCCTATCCCTGAAAACGATGAATGGTGGGGGAAGGGGTTTACCGAGTGGACCAACGTCACAAAGGCCTTGCCCCAATTCTTCGGCCATTACCAACCGAGACTTCCCGGAGAACTCGGTTACTATGACCTGAGGAATCCTGAAGTTCATGAGAGACAGGTTACGTTGGCAAAACAATACGGGATCCACGGCTTCTGTTTCCACTTCTATTGGTTCGGGGGGAAAAGGCTGCTTGAAAAACCCCTTGAACTATTCATTGCTAACCCGGCGATCGATTTCCCCTTCTGCATCAACTGGGCAAACGAGAATTGGTCGAGACGGTGGGATGGCCGAGACACTGATGTATTGATTGCGCAAAAACATTCTCCCGAAGATGATCTGGCCTTTATCCAATACGTCTCACGGTATCTGAAACACCCGAACTACATAAAGATAAACTCTAAACCGCTGCTCATCGTATACCGGCTGGCCCTGCTTCCGGAACCTGCCAGGACCGCCGAGAGATGGCGGGAATGGTGCCGGGAAAACGGCATAGGAGAACTATATCTCGCCCTGACCCATTCCTTTGAGCACGTGGACCCGGGAACGATAGGCTTTGATGCAGCCATTGAATTTGCGCCCAATACCTTTCCGCTTTCAGACTTCAGGGGTCAGGTGAAATTGATCAATCCCCGTTTCAGCGGGCATATATTCGATTATCAAAGCGCGGTCACTCTTGCAAAAAATTACCGGAAACCAACGTACAAAAAGTTCAGGGGCATTTGCCCGGGATGGGACAACGAACCCCGGAGAGCCGGGAGGTCGACGGTGCTTGCAAACGCAAGTCCGGATGCGTACAGGAAGTGGCTTCAAATGCTCTGTGAATTCACTACGGCGAACTTCACCCCTGAAGAGCGCTTCATATTCATCAACGCATGGAACGAATGGGCAGAAGGCGCTTATCTGGAACCTGACCGCCGATATGGGTATGCTTATCTTCAAGCAACGGCGGCAGGTGTCACATCATGGAGAAAACCGGCATTGCCTCATGACAGTTTAAATATTTTATTCGTTTCTCATGATGTGGCTGTAGGTGGCGCTCAGGCTGTTCTCTTGGATATTATCTCCTGGGTCAGAAAACATACGTTTATTGATCTAAAAATAATCTGCCTTCAGGGTGGTGATTGGTTATACCGGTTCAAAGAATTAGGCGACACACTTGTATTAAGCGAGTTGGGAAGCGTGATATCGAAAAAAGATTTCAATCAGCACCTCGACGATTTCTTTAACCATCCCTTTAACCTTATTTATTGCAATTCCATCGCCACCGGCAAGGCATCTTCCTTGCTGAAGCCTCTGAATATTCCAACAATTATGCATTTCCACGAGTTGGGAATGAGCATAGAACGGTATGCAGCAGATTGCATTGATGATGTCCTGAAAGATTACTCCCACTTTATCGCCTGTTCAGGAGCTGTACGCAATAACCTTATGGAAAAATATGAGGTTGATCCAACAAAAATCAGCACGGTATATTCAAGTATCCGGCCTGATAATGCGATTAAGATGGCCTTAGAATCAGAACAAAAGGGAATGAAAAAGAACCTCGGGATTGAGGATAACACTTTTTTAGTATTCGGTTGCGGACTTACCATGGCTTTTCGTAAAGGAGCAGATCTTTTTCTGGACGTCGCCCGTATCCTGCTCAAAAAAGAAGTTAAGAACTTTCGTTTTCTGTGGGTAGGAGGATTTGACAAGGATGAACTCGATGATAAAGGGGAGACTTGGGGTAATTATCTCTCGAATCTCGAAAGTGAGGGACTCGACAAATATGTAACTTTCCTCGGACTAAGACCTGATCCCAGACAGTACTTTCGTTCTGGCGATGTTTTCCTTGTAACATCGAGAGACGATCCGTTCCCCCTCGTTGGCCTCGAAGCTGCAGAATGCGGATTACCGGTAATCTGCTTTGCTGATGCCGGTGGCATGCCAGACTTTGTGGAGAATGATGCGGGATTTGTTGTGCCCTTCGCTGATACAGAAGCCATGGCAGAGAAGATTATGGTTCTCATGGATAACAGCAATCTGAGGCGACAACTGGGTGCCCGGGCACGGGAGAAGCTGCTGGAAAAATTCACGCCCGACCAGACCGCGCCGCACATTCTGTCTGTCTGCCGCAAGGTTGCAGAAAAAAAACCTGTCGTTACAGTGATCGTTCCTACCTATAACCATGCACGCTATTTACCAGCCCGCCTCGATAGTATTTTCGGGCAGACGTTTAAGGATTTCGAGGTCATTATCCTGGATGACGCATCCACCGATAACAGCAACGAGGTAATAGAAAAGTATAAAGACCGGGCCGATGTCCGGATAGTGAGAAACGAGCAGAATACCGGGTCGCCCTTCCCCCAGTGGCTGAAGGGGTTTGCCCTCGCGCAGGCAGACATCCTGTGGATAGCAGAGTCAGATGATGTGTCTGCCCCGAAGTTTCTGGAGTCCCTGCTGCCTTCCTTTGAGCAGCCTGATGTCAAACTGGCCTACGCGGATTCTTATGTCATAGATGAGGAGGGCAGGATCACGGGGGATTATGTAAGCGGCGAGTATCTGACTTCACTTTCGCAGACAAAATGGACGAACAGCTACCAGGTTTCCGCAACTGAGGAGATTAACGACGGCCTCGGGGTCAAAAATACTATTCTGAATATCAGCTCTGCCCTCTTCAGAAAGCCTGTCATGACGGAGGAATTTCGTGAAACCCTGAATCGCATGCGCATCGCCGGGGATTGGTACTTCATTGTTCGTGTAATCAAGAACGGGAAAGTCCATTTCGACAAGAGAAGACTCAATTACCACAGAAGACACGGGGAAAGCGTCATCGGCAAGATGGTATCGGAAAAGAAACTGGAGGATTTTTTCGGAGACTTTTCCACAGTCCAGCAGTTCGTGGTATCCCATTACGAACTTGATAGCAAATTTTACCGGAAATGGGAGGGCTATCTGTCGAAACAATGGAATGATTTTTGTCCAGGCCGGCCCTTCGAGGAAGTAAAGGCTTATTATCCACTGGATATAATACGGGATAAGATTCTTGCAAACGCTGCAAAGTCAGCAAAAAACAGAACACAGGAAAGCCCGCCTACTGTTTCGATTATTATCCCTCTGTTCAATAATCTGGAGTTCACCAAACGATGCATCTCCTCTATTACTGAAAACACTTCTCCGGATATTTATGAACTTATCCTTGTGGATAACGGCTCTACAGACGGAACGGTTGCGTATCTTGATTCGCTGGCTACTCATACAATCAGGGTTATCAGGAATAAACAGAACCTCGGCTTTGCCAAAGCCTGCAATCAGGGAGCTAATGCTGCACAAGGAACGTATCTTCTGTTTCTTAATAATGATACTGAAGTCCAATACGGCTGGATGGAACCTTTGTTAACTGTATTGAATGAAGACCCTTCAGTTGCCGCCTGCGGCAGTAAACTCCTTTTTCCTGATGGTACCATTCAGCACGCCGGGCTTATGGTTATCGATGACAGGGCATTACCGGACCCCCTTGTTGCGCGCCACATTTATTATCAAAAGCCTTCGACTTTTGTCAAAGCCAACTGCATGACTACTTACCAGGCTTTGACAGCAGCTTGTCTCATGGTCCGCAGATCAGCCTTCGAAGATATCGAGGGCTTCGATGAAGAATACTGGAACGGGTATGAGGACGTCGACCTGTGCTTTAAGCTGCAACAAAAAGGATGGAGGCTTGTTTATAACCATGAAAGCGTGGTAATTCACCATGAATCGAAGAGCGGGCCTGAGCGCTTCAGGAAAGTCCGTGAAAATATTGAGAGACTGCATAAAAAATGGCTCGGTATTATCACGCCCGACTTCATTATCGAGAAAAACGGATCAGCAACACAGACGAACGCAAGTCATATACGGCGATATGTTCTTCCCGAATCAATTACACGGGGAGGACAATTACGATCGGATGCTACAAGAGACATTACCTCGATCATCATCCTTACTCACAATCAGCTGAAACATACAAAGTTATGCATTGAGAGTATTCAGCGCCTTACGCCAGAACCCCATGAAATTATTATTGTGGACAATGGTTCGACCGATGGCACACTTGAGTATTTGAAGTCCCAGATAGAAATCCACGATGAGATGAAGGTTATTGCAAATGCTTCTAACCGCGGTTTCTCTTCAGGCAATAACCAGGGAATTTCAATTGCAAAAGGAGAGTTCATACTCCTCCTTAACAACGATACTATTGTCACAGAAGGCTGGCTTGGCCGTATGTTGAATATTTTTAAAAACTTCCCCAAAACCGGCATCGTTGGACCCATGTCCAATTATGTCCGCGGGGTACAGTGTGTTCAAAAAGCAGACTATAACGACCTTGATGATATGGAAGCTTTTGCATCACAATGGACTCTCAACAATGAAGGGAAAACTATGGCATCGCACCGCGTAGTCGGCTTTTGCCTTCTTGCAAAAAAAGAAGTCATCAAGAGAATTGGCGGACTTGACGAAATATTCGGCAGTGGCAATTATGAAGATGACGATTTCTGTATCAGAGCAGCGTTAGAAGGATACGAAATAAGAATTGCCCAGGACGTTTTCATTCACCATACAGGCAGTCAAACATTTATCGGGTCCGGAATAGATTACCGGCATAGTATGCTGAGAAACAGGAACCTCTTTAAAGAAAAGTGGGGATTCCTGCCTTTCCAATTCGGAGGAAGAGACGAGATGATCCCTTCCCTCCCTCCTGGGAAAAATCTGCTGATACCACTTCCCGATGTTGCTTCTGATCATACATGTGACGTTGACAAGCACTGGTGGGAAGAAAGCGGAATTCGAGAGAGAGTCGAGAACTATGATGAAGAAACAATACAAGATGGCAATCGGAAAGAGGCGGGAGCAGAAGTCCGTGCAGAAAATCTCGTGTCAATCGTTCTGCTTGTTACGGGTCGGCAAGATATTACAAAAGGATGTTTGAAAAGCATCAAACGATACATCCCCGAACCGTACGAACTCATTGTTGTCCCTTACAACACTGCAAAAGTTCCTTCCAAACTACTGCGAAAAGTGCTTAAAGACAATATAAATTATAAGATTATTCAATACCTGCATCCTTCGCATGATTCGACAAAGGGCAGAAAAGAAGCAGCATCTGAAAATCTCAGGAACTTTGCATTTTCCTGCAATCAGGCAATAAAAAAATCAACAGGCGAGTATATCGTTCTTCTGACGGATGAAATAGTGGTGAGCGATTCGTGGCTCACCGGGATGATAGAACACCTGCGGAGATCCGATGACATCGGCATCGTGGGGCCGATGATTATAAATGGAGAGGGAAGACAGGGAATAGCAATAAAGGGTTCAGGGATTCAAGGGGCCAAGGGTTCAAGTGGAAACCCTATAAAGAGAAGCTCGTTCACCGGAACTCTGGAACTCTCAAGCCCTGAATTTATTAATGACTATGTAAAAGCCTTCAGGGAGAGGAACCGGCATCGCCGGATTACGGTAAAAAGTCTGATCGGTCCCTGCATCATGTTCAGGCACGAGCTTTTCAGAAAACTCGGCCCTTTCGATGAACAGTTTCTCACCGGTAAATTTACCATCGATGATTTCTGCCTCAGGGCGGCAGCAGAAAAATACTGCACCCTCATTGCCGGAGATACCGTAGTGTATCTCCACAAACCGGCTGATCCTGTTGCCCTGAACAGAAAAATTTCTATCGACAGGAGATCATACCTGGGTAAATGGGGCGACCCCGGTACTGAACATCCCGCCTATTTCAATCTGCTTACTCTCAGTGTTCTGGCTGCCTGCGACGAATTCAAACAGAAAGGGCAGGGAGATAAGGCTGTATCTGCCCTTATCGAGGGACTGCAGAACAATCCCAATGACGAGAGACTCCATTATGCATTAGTCGACCTTCTCCTGGAGATGAAAAAGTTACTGGATGCCGATGACGTACTGAAATCCATGCCTGATCTCCTGAAACACACCCCCGCCTGGCTTGAGCTGGCCGGAGTATGCAAAGCTGCATTGCAGGAGAATGATGATGCAGAAGGTTATGCTGACCAGCTGCTCTCCCGTGATACGACTTCGGTAAAAGCGCTCAACCTCAAAGGGATACTGGCTTTCAACAGGGGGGAGCTTGCAGAAGCCGAACGCTTTTTCAACGGGGCTATAGCCTCAGATCCGGGGTTCGGTGAGGCATATGCGAATCTCGGAGGACTGAAATGGAGTTCACAAGACTTCGAAACTGCTTTTGATCTCATCGAGCGGGCATTCGTCCTCTCTCCGGTATCCGAGAGCATCGTAACAAACTATCATTCAGCTGCTGTTGCCCTGTCACAGGTAGAAAGGGCCTCCCCTCTCTTCAGGGAAGCTGTTTCCCTTCATCCGTCGAACAGAAGGCTGAAATACATGCTTGCCGACCTGCTTTTACAGCAGAACAGCTATCATGAGGCCATGGACGTTTTAGAAAATGCCCTGCTTGCATTCGACATGGATAACGATTCTCTTGCGCTTGCCGGTGCACTGAGGGAAAAGATAGGGCCGAAGACGATTGAGAAGGGTCTAAGGATTCAAGGATCCGAAGGGTCAAATGAGAAGGATTCAAGGATCCAAGTGTTCAAGGATTCAAGTGAAACTGAAAAGCAAGTTGTTCACTCGGGTCCTCGAACCCTCGAATCCTCGAACCCTACTCTTTCTGTCTGTATGATCGTGAAGGATGAAGAAAAGAATATCGGGAAATGCCTGCACAAAATCGAACCCCTTGCCGATGAGATAATCGTCATTGATACCGGTTCAACCGACAGAACCAGGGATATCGCGAAGGTATTCGGGGCAAAAGTCTATGATTTTGCATGGACAGACAGTTTTTCAGATGCAAGAAATTATTCGATTTCGCAAGCTTCGGGCGATTGGATACTCGTCCTTGATGCGGATGAAACCATCGCACCGGCTGATTTTGAGAAATTGAGGGAGAGGATTGCAAAAGGGCCAAAGGAAAAAACAAAGGGGTCAAGGGGTCAAGGGGCCAAGGGTTCAAAAAAAGAGGGTTCGAGGATTCAAGGGATCGAGGGGTCAAGTGACTTGACCACTGGAACCCGTGGATCCTTGGACCCTGCTTCTTTTGTTTTTTCATTCACCACCCGCAACTACGTTCTGCCCATCAACACTCCCGGTTGGGTTGCCAATGACGGCACATACCTTGATGAGGAAGCAGGCACTGGCTGGCTTTCGAGCACAAAGGTACGTTTATTTCCAAACGACAGGCGCATTCGTTTTGAAGCCCCCGTGCATGAATTCGTCGAGGGTTCGGTTGTGAACGCCGGAATGAGCATCAGGGAATGTCCTGTTCCCATACATCATTACGGAAAGCTCGATACAGAGAAAATAACTTCGAAAGCACGTCAGTACTACGAATTGGGAAAGGCAAAATATTTGGAAAGGGGCGAAGAGGACACGCTGTCCCTGTTTGAATTAGCGGTACAGGCTTCAGAACTGGAGAAATTTGATGAGGCGCTGGAGTGGTGGAATAATCTGATTGCATTGAACCCGGATTTTTCGAAGGCCTATTACGGTCTCGGGAACACCTATTTCAGGATTGGAAGATTCAAAGATGCTGCACGGGTTATCGAAAAAGCCATACAAACCGCCCGGACAGATACAGAGTGGAGAGATGCTGTCATCCTGTTTTCCCATGCAGCTGCCTGCGTTGGAAAAACCAGAGAAACCATCCAGTATCTCAACCAGCTCCTGAAAAAACAACCTGGTGATCCGCTTGCTTCAATGTTGTTTGCAGCTGTGCATTTATTTGCAGGCGAAGAAGGAAAAGGGATGGAACTCCTGGAGGGGTTGAAAAGGAATAATTATGATTTAGCCGAATTTCTTGCCCAGTACGCAAAACACCTCTCGGACCACGGCGAATCTTCTCTCGCCCATGTGCTGCTGTCTGCTGCGATCAAAATAAACATGGTAACGAATGAAGTACCGGCGCTGATTGCAGAATGTGAGAGAAAATTAGAAGAAATAGATGAGCAGGGTTCAAGGATTCAAGGATCCGAGGGGTCAAATGAGAAGGATTCAAGGAGCCAAGGGTTCAAGGATTCAAGTGAAACTGAAAAACACGTTGTTCTCTCGGGTCCTCGAACCCTCGAACCCTCGAACCCTACTCTTTCTGTCTGCATGATCGTCAAGAACGAGGAAAATAACATCAGACGCGCATTGGAAGGTGTCAGACCTCTTGTTGACGAGATGGTTGTGGTTGATACAGGCTCAACAGACAAAACCCGGGAAATCGCACAGGAAATGGGAGCGAAGGTATATGATTTCCCATGGACCGACAGCTTTGCCGAAGCACGGAACTTTTCCCTCTCCAAGGCAACAAAGGACTGGATACTGGTTGTTGATGCAGACGAGGTGATATCGCCGGAAGACCATGAGGCACTGAAAGAATTAATAAAGGGTTCAAGGGTTCAAGGATTCGAGGATTCAAGTGACTTGCTCCCTGGAACCCAGAAATCTTCGAACCCTGCCACTCTCGCTTATTCCCTGACAACACGGAATTACATAACCGAGATCAATACACCCGGATGGACAGCAAACAATGGGTCATACCCCGGATATGAAGCCGGTGCAGGCTGGTTCCCGAGCAGGAAAGTGCGTCTGTTCCCGAATGACAGACGCATTTATTTTGAAGCTCCGGTGCATGAACTGGCCGAAAACTCACTTGCTGCCGCGGGAATCGATATCCGGGATTGCCTGATTCCAGTCCATCACTACGGGATGCTGGACAGCAGCAGGAGGGCATTAAGAGACGAACAGTACTATGAACTGGGCCGGGCAAAATGGATCGAGGGAGGGGCGCAGGACCTTGCTGCACTTTTTGAGCTTGCAAAGCAGGCCACAACTCTCAGACGATTCGAAGATGCCTTGGAATACTGGAACAAACTGGTGGAACACAATCCCGATTTTTCAAAGGGATTCTACGGGTTAGGCAGCACCTATTTTACGATGCACCGGTTTGAAGATGCCGCCGCATCTCTCAGGAAAGCAGTCTCGTCTGCCACAAATCACGCTGAATGGAGAGACGCCGTTATCCTCCTTGCCCATGTCGCACTCTTTGCCGGAAGATATGAAGAAAGCCTTTCCCTGCTCAACGGACTGCGGGAGAAGGAACCCGGCCATCCCATGGCCTGCTTCTTCATTGCAGCCGCATATGTCTTGATCAATGAAGAAAAAAGCGCCGTCACACATCTGGAAGAGTTCAAAAGGCTTCAATTCGAGGCTTCACGGTATCTTATTGATCTTGCCCGGCAGTTCATGTCTGCCGGCGAATATTCACCGGCATTGTCGCTGCTCAATTTCGTGCACACGCATAGTATTGCTCCAGAGACACTGCAGGCTCTGATTGAGGAATGTCACGAAAAGATAAAAAATTCAAAGACTCAAAAAGCTGAGGAAGACCCGGGAAAGATCCAGTCCAAGCCGGGATAACAAATACTGGGAAACCGCAGCTTATACCACTTGACCCCTTGAATCCTCAACCCCGTTACTTTTGGCACCATTCCATCCACATTTCTCGGTAGGCAGATTCAAGATTTCCGGTGAACTGCTGTTCGTCGGTAAGAGGAGATTTTGCCATCAGGTCTCTTAATTCTCTTCTCAGAGAGGCGAGCCTGTCGAGATTATCCCCCAGCGTTTTTGCGATCTGATGGTATTCATCAGGAGAACCGGCGACAAGATCGGTAAGCCCGAGGTTCGAAAGCAAGCTTGCCCCTACCCGTGATGCATGAGCCTGCCCCGCAAGCGTAATAACCGGGACTCCCATCCAGAGGGCTTCACAGGTAGTTGTTGCCCCGTTATAGGGGAACGTATCAAGAGCAATATCGATGCCATTATAGAGAGCAAGGTGCTCCGGGACCGTATGCGTCGGAGGAGACAGGTGGATGCGACCTTCTTCGATTCCGTGCCGCAGGAAAAATCCCATTTTGTCGTTTGCCGCCTGTTTGCTAATCAACCCTTTGGCCTTTATGAACAACCGTGACCCTGGCAGCGCTTTCAGGATCTCAACCCACACGAGTGCTATATCATCTGAAACCTTTGCCAGATTATTGAATGAACCAAATGTGATATATCCATTCTTCAGTGCAGGGAGGACACCAATGTCCGGCGCTTGCCTGTCGGGGAGGTAACAGAGAAAGCTGCCGGGCAGGCGAACCAGGCGCTCAGTATAGTGTTGTTCGCTTGCACCGGGCGGGTCGGTATACCAGTCGACAATTTTATAGTCAATTGCCGTGATACCCGTCGTGGAAGGATACCCTATCCAGCTTGCCTGCACTGGAGCAGGTTTCCGGGCAAAGACAAAAAGCCGGTTTTTTGCAGTATGTCCTGCAAGGTCAACCAGGATATCGATTTTTTCAGCACGGACCAATTCAGCAATCTGTTCGTCCATCAGTTGTGCGATATCCCGCCACTGATCTGCAAGGCTCCTGATGCGTTTTGTCACCTCGTCCGGTTTTGCGATATCCGAATAGCAGAATACTTCAAAAAGTTCACGGTTATGCGCCTTGATGACAGGCTCAATAAAATACGCGACAGAATGTCTCCTGAAGTCCGGGGAAAGATATCCGATCCTCAATCTGCGGCCATGCTCTTTTTCATTCCTGAAAGAATAAGACTGCGACGGATAAAGAGGTTCTGCAAATTGTCTTGCATAGTTCAGGTGTTCTGCGTACACTTCTCCCGCGGTATAGCGCGAAGTATAGTTCATGGACAGGAGAAGATTGCTGTGCACTTTGGATAATGCAGGCTCTCTGGAAAGCGCCTCCCGGTAATATTTCTCTGCTTCTTCCGGCTTGCCAAGTTCGCTGAAAACATTCCCAAGATTGCTGAACGCACGTGCAGAGCGCGGAGAGTAATTGTCAAGCCTTAGCATCTTCTGAAAACAATCTACAGATTCATCAAGCCGATTTCTCTCGCCAAGGACCACCCCCAGGTTGTTATAGGCGTCAGCAAATCCCGGATTCACCTCTATCGCCTTTTGATAATGCCGTATGGACTCATCGGAGTAACCCGTTTCATGAAGCACATCGGCAAGGCTGAAATGCGCCTCATCGTAAGAGGGGTTAAGTTCAAGCGCTTTCCGGTAGGAAGCTATGGATTCGGAGAGTTTTCCCTGATCCTGCAGCACCTTCCCGAGATTTGTGTGGGCCATAAAATCAGCCGGGTCTGTCTGAATCATTGCACGAGAAATTCTCTCCGCCTCCTGAAAAGATTCCTGTTTTCCATAAAGTTTCCCCTCCTCATGGAAAACACTTGCCAGCATGAGCAGCATTTTTCTGTTGTTTGGCTCATGTTGCAGCGCTTGCCGGTAGGAATGTATGGCGTTCGCAAAATCCTTCATTTCCTGGCAAATAACTCCCAGGTTATACTGGAGCATGGCAGATTCAGGTCTTAATGCAGCAGCCTTCTGATAATGTATCAGGGCTTCCTCTCTCAGTCCTCGCTCCTTCAGCAAATTTGCAAGATTGTTGTATGCTTCAGCGTAATTGGGGTTATGCTGAATGGTCTTTCGATAATACTCGATTGCCTCTTCAAGCTGCCCTAGTTCCTGGTAAGACATGGCCACAAGATGATATCCGTCCGGGTTGTTCGGATAGAGAGCAAGCGATTCCTTGATGTACCGGATAGCATACGCATAATTGCCGAGGTGAGAGTACACCACGCCTAAAAAATAGAGCACCTCAGCATTATTGGACTCTACTTTCAGTATCCTCTTGCATACCTGCTTTGCCTGCTGATATTCTCCTGCATGGTAATACTGCAAGGCTTTCTGAACTTCATTCTGTATATTCATAATCGATGGTCTTGAGTTACTAATAGGGTCATATGTATGCGAACATAGTCATTCCGGCTTGTCCGGAATCTGTCCCGGTTTTTCAGAAAGATTCCTGACGCGTTTCACTTGCAGGAATGATATCATGTTACTTTACTCATGGTCTCCTTAGTATATTCATTCTCCCAGTTCCGTACTATCAGGTATACCATATTTTCCCCGGTATTTCTTGATAAGAGCTTCAACACTTTGATTCCATTCAGCTCCTGTTGCTGATCTGGGACCTGTGGAATGATGCCCTCTCCGGTGGTACCAGAAAGGGAGTGGAATTTTTATGCATTTGTATTTATCCCATAAGCGGAGGTAATAATCAAAATCTTCACCTGTATCAAGATCCTCATTGAACGGTGTGTCTCTCGCTATTGAGGTTTTAACAAAATGACCTATACCAAGGGTGACAAAAGGATCATCAGACAACACATCATGAATGCTGTATAAAAAAGGCTTCTGGTGCGGACGCTCCCTCGCCGTCTTTTCACCGGCTTCAATAGGCCAGATTGCCCCCCATATAGCCTCATAATCAGCAAGATACGGGGACACATATTCGAATGCAGACAGCGCCATCACATCGTCGGCATCAATGAAAAAAGTCCATTCAATGTCTTGCTCAGCAGCTTTTGCAACAGCTGTGTTTCTTGCCCTTGAACGGCCTATTTTCCCCTCTCTGTCATCAATTATGAAAGGGATGATTTCTGAGAAAATACCCCTATGCATACGAAACGATTCATGTACTGATGTGAGCGCCTTTTCAGAGAGCAGTTCATGTCCGGGACCAACCGGCATGATAACCGCGCATTTCGGTCTATTACCTTGATATAAAGTCTTCGGATATTGCCCTGTTCCTTCCTTTTCCTGTTTATAAGATATCTCGATGGGGATATCACAGATATTTTCTACCACGCACTGCTTAAGAGCTTGCGATATCTGCTGCAAAACTCCGTCCCAGTCTCCCAAAGTCTTCTGGCGGAACAGTCGCACTGTCTGATACCACGGAGTATCCTGAAAATCCTCCATCCACCTCCACTCACATACAGAGGGCAGCAATACCCACACCGGCACTCCCAGTGCCCCTGCCATATGCACGGTAGAGTTATCAACCGAAATCACCAGATCGAGTGCTGCAATCCGGGCGGCAAACCCGTCAAGGTCTTTCAGGGGGTCCTGGTCCTCCCAGGCGTGAATGTCCACGCCCAGTTTCTCTTTCACATTTTGCAGTTCTTCAGTGCAGTCTCCATACTGGAGGTTGATGAAGTGCACCCCGGGAACAGAAAAAAGTTCAGCCCACTGTTTAAGCCTGACGGACCTGGCGCGGATGATATCAGGCGTGCTGCCGCCGCGCCATGATATCCCTATGTTCAATCCTGTGCCAAGCCCCGCGTACCGTGTTTTCCATTCCTCAATTTTTTTCATGTCAGGAACAAGATATGATTTCTGCTGAGGGAAGTTCTTTATGTCCGGCCTTAAGTATTTCGGAAGGCTCCCAGACGCAATCCGGAAATCTGCGCGGGGAAGACCAAACGGATATTTGTCATCAGCAAGCCTTCCTGTCACTTTCACACCCGGGAACGAACGTTCAAATACCGGTATCAGTCGTTCATCAGCCTCGATCACACAGAGTTTAGCTTCGCCCAGAACCTGAGGGATACAGGAGGCAAACATGATTTCATCGCCGATGCCCTGTTCTGTGTACACTAAGAGTATTTTGCCTCCCAACGGTTCCCCTTTCCACAACGGTTGAGGCAATTTGCGTTCTTTCGCATATTTCACTTTCCACCGCCACTCGTACCCTTCCCATCCTTCAGCGAAATTTCCCCTTGTTAAATCCATAAGCGCTTTACTAAACACTGCATCAGCATTATCGCGATTGAGTAACAAAGCCTTCAGATAACAGGTATACGCCTCCCTGATCTGCCCTTGTTCTTTGCAGACGGTTCCAAGATTTATGAGTGCTTCTTCCATAGCAGGGTTAAGCAGGAGCGCTCTCTCGATATTTTGTTGCCCTTCGTCATAATGCCCCAACTTACTCAGTGCATTGCCGAGGTTATTATAAGCTTCTGGAAAATAGGGGCTAAGCTGCACAGCTTTTCTTAGATGCAGCAACGCCTCTTCCATATTCCAGACCTCACTCAGAGCGTTTCCGAGGTTATTATGAATCTCGGCTGATTCAGGATGAGCCTGCGCCAATCCTCTCAGGAGCGGGATTGCCTCAGAGAACTTGCCCTGCTGCACCAGAATAGGCGCCATAGCGAGATACGCTTCTGTCAGGCGGGGGTTTAACCCGACCGATCTGCGAAAATACATAAGCGCCTGATCAAGCTGCTCTTCTTTTACGAAAACCGTTCCCATGTTGAAGTAGGCGTCAGCATAATTCGGCTCAAGCTGTATTGCCCTGCCATAATACGCTACCGCTTTCTCAAGCTCTCCCTGTTCCTGGTAAGCAAACGCAAGGTTATTATGGATCAATGCGTTGTGAGGCGCCAGTTCAAGAGCTCGCTGATAATGGCTGATGGCTTTATCAAGCAATTCCTTATCATGGAAGATCATTCCGAGATTATTATGGGCATTTGAATTTTCAGGCTCAATCTCTATTGCCTTCTGATACACTTCAAGCGCTTCATCGGGCTTCCCCTGTTCATGGAAAACATTCCCGAGGTCATAGAATATGTCAGCGTTGCGCGGTTCAAGGTGCAACGCCTTTTCCAGATATTGAACCGCACGCTCATGGTCCCCCTGCATATGGCAGGTCACTCCAAGCAGATGCAGTATTTCACTGTTGTCCGGCTGTTCATGCAGAATCTCAAGGCAATCTGCTTCTGCCTGTTGAAAATTACTCTCCTGGTAGTGTTTGAATGCAAGGCTCAATTTCTCATTGATCTCCATAAGTCAGGTTGCCTCCCTCTCAGAGTATCGCAATATCAATCCAACCAGGCATAGGCCAGTGTGAATACGACTGACGCAACACTACCGGATGCCTGTTTAGTATTATTACTCATTTGAAAGAATTTTTCCCAACTATAAATCTCTTATTCCGTGATTTGCGTTATAATAATGAAACTCGGAACAGTTTTTGATACATAACTTATTCATCAAGGAGATACGTTCATGACAAACAAAGAAGAAAAAACAAAACAGCAACTTCAGGAGAAAATTGCCGGACAGAAAGAAACCAAGGACGGCATTCATCAGCATGTTACAGCAATGAAAACAATCACAGAGTCCTTCATTGCATTATTGTCTGCGAAGGAACCCTTTGCCGAAGAGGACCTTGATGCCGCTTTTGCATTGAATGATTCATTCGAAGAACACTGCCAGGAAATAACTGCGCTCCTGTTCGAGTTGAGAGATAAATTGTAAGAAAACCTCTCTCTTCTCCTGACTCACCATGAACACCGGCGGAAAAGCTACTCTGGCCCTGTCCCATTTGAAAAAGGGGAACCTGCGTGAAGCTGAGAAGTTATATGAGGAGATTCTGGCAACTCAGCCTGATGACGTCAATGCCCTGCATTTTCTTGGGGTCGTCTGCCACCGCATGAAACAGTACGATAGGGCTGTTGAGCTGATAAAAAAAGCCCTTAGCCTGCAGCCAGAGTACTTTGACGCACATAACAATCTGGGAATTGTCCTCCAGGAAACAGGCACGTTCGACGAAGCGATAGCATCATATGAACAAGCGCTGCAGATAAAGCCGGATTCCTATCAAATATACTTTAATCTCGGCACTCTCTTTGAGAAAAAAAACCTTGTAAAAAAAGCCATCGACTGCTATCACAGAGTTCTCCAACTCAATCCTTACCATACCGAATCATATTTTAACCTCGGGAATATCTTTTCTGAACTTGGTCAGGGCGATATGGCAATCAGATGTTATCATCATGCCCTGCAGATCAACCCAAGCCAACCCGAGGTGTTGAACGCTGTCGGAGTTGTTCTTGATAAGCAAGGCAATGTTGAGGAATCGGGACGCTATTTCAGGAAGGCTATCAATATAGATCCGGCGTATGTACCTGCACGGCACAACCTCCTGATGAATATGTGCTATAACGCGAAATATGATATGCAGACAATTTTTATTGAACATAGAAAATTCGCCGGGCAATTTAAGAAGCCTTCCCCGATTGCTGTATTCATAAATACCCGCGATCCGGACAGAAAATTGCGGATTGGCTATCTCTCTCCTGATTTGAGAAAGCATTCAGTTGCATATTTTATAGAACCGGTCCTCATGTGGCATGATAAAGCAGAATATGAGGTTTTTTGCTATAGCAATCTGGCACTTGAGGATGAGGTAACAAAACGCATCAAGGAATACGCAGATCACTGGGCAGACATAGCAGACGTGCCGGATGCTCAGGTCTGTGAGCTCATCCGGAATGACGGGATTGACATCCTGATAGACCTAGCGGGGCATACAGCCATGAACCGTCTCCCTCTGTTTGCCCAAAAACCGGCGCCGGTTCAGGTAACCTGGATTGGTTACCCCGCTACAACAGGACTGCCTGCCATGGATTACCGGATCGTTGACGCCATCACTGATCCCCCGGGGATGACTGAACGGTATTATACTGAAAAACTCGAACGGATGCCCGAAAGCTTTCTCTGCTATCTCCCTGACAGGGATAGCCCTGAGGTGAAAAGCCTGCCGGCGCTCTCAGCAGGGCATATTACCTTCGGTTCATTCAATAAATTATCAAAAATAACGCAAGAGATGTTTTCAATATGGGCAGGAATCCTTAAGGATATCCCAAACGCTGTCTTGCTGCTGAAGACCATGAGTTTTTCTGATAAAACGGCATGTCAATACGTTGTGGATACCTTTGCCCGGAAAGAGATCGGTCCGGATCGCTTCCGGTTGTTGCCGTGGATTGCTTCAATGGAAGAACATCTTGAATTATATAACAAAATCGATATCGGACTCGATACCTTTCCTTATAACGGGACAACCACAACCTGTGAGGCGCTCTGGATGGGGGTTCCCGTCATAACTCTTGCCGGAGATGCTTACGGTGGGCGTGTTGGGACAAGTCTCCTGTCGAATCTCGGCCTTTCGGAACTTGTTGCGAAAACATCAGAAGAATACAGGAATATTGCCATAACCATTGCAAGCGATCCTGAAAAATTGCAAACTCTGCGTTCAGGGTTAAGGGATATAATGGCCCGGTCACCCCTGACCGATGCAAAACAGTTTACCCTGCATCTCGAACACCGCTACCGGAAAATGTGGGAAGACTGGTGCAGGGCAGATGCATAAATTTATAATCAGAAGAATTCTCCAAAACTTTGCTTTTGGGCATTACCATTATTCCCTCCACTTTTATGAATGAGCGTCAAAGGGAGATACTATGATGAAAATAGACTCAACACCCTCCCCTATCCCTTCCATCAAGAGAGGGAAGGTTTCTTTCCTAACTTTGAGGTTTTCTTCCTGACTTTTCGGCGTGTACGGTAAATTAAAAAAAGATCGGGTTTCTCTCTCCCTCTCCCTCGATGGGAGAGGGAAGGGGTGAGGGTGTTTGTTCGATTTTCCCATCAACGCTGTAAAGAAATACTCTGTATCTGGTATAATAAATGTAAGCATGCTTTGCCAGCATGAAAGATAAGGAATATGGCCCTAACGCTTGCAATATGCTGCAGCACAAGACTCTTCTCTGAAGCTCTGTCAAGCCTCCTGAAAAACGAGCAGGGGATTTCCCTTATTGGTATTTTTTCTGGTCACAACTGGTTAAGCGACCTGAAAGAAGCAAACGCGCATTATCCTGATGTTATCATTACTGATATCCATTCTGACCTGAGTGCACTTATCAACCTCCCCGATGATTTTTTTATACAGCCACGCCTGAAAATTCTTCTTTTAGGCGACAGAACCGCCCGTTTCATCACGGACAGACATCTCAAAAACCTTCTCGCAAAAGGCGTAGCAGGCGTACTGCCCCCAAGCGCTGATTCAGACCTCTTGAAAAAAGCCCTCAGGGCTGTTTCGACAGGAGAAATATGGCTGGACAGGACAACATTAATGAAAATTCTCTCTCTGGCAAAACAGTCTTCTCAAAATGTCCGTCTTGCACACAGGGAGAAAGAGATTATTCAGCATATTTGCCAGGGATACAGGAACAAGGAAATTGCACAAAAACTCAAGATAAGCGAACAAACGGTTAAATCGCACTGTAATCGCATATATAAGAAACTTGGGGTAACTGACAGGCTCCAGCTTGCGCTCCATTACTCTGAGTTTATATAATTTGACATAATATTTTGCAAAAAGTAAAACTTTAGTATTAATATTTACTCAAACTTTGTAATCATTTTTTTCAAACTTTTTCCTGCTTGCATCTTTTTATGCAATATTACTAAAATTTATCAAATTTACGTAGATTCACGTAGCCAATCAAACAACAGATACAGATATTACCGAGTCCAGCACGAAACTGGGGGATTCCTTCATGAGGAGGGAGAATGAATACAATTGCTGAAAGCATTCCTAACACCAAAAAAGCCACTCCATCCATTCCGATATGTCTCTCCAGTTTTTACAGTCAGTTTTTGTACTACGGCTTCGGAATGCCTTTAGCATTGAATGTCGAAAGGAGGTGAGTAAGAAAGACAGAGTATCGAGAAGTTGCAAGCGTTCCGATGTGTTTTGTCGGAACACCACAGTTATTAGTATTTTAAAAAAGAGATGGAGGTGAAAGAATGAAGAAAGTGTTTTTGTTGGCAGTTTCGCTCATGCTGATTTTTAGCGTTGCAACACTGCTTTGGGCAAGAGAAAGCAACCAGCCGGGTATCGCAAACACTCCCCATGACGTCGCCGTCATGACAGGAGAGGCCGGCCTTGAGCCCTGCGCAATGTGCCACAGCCCCCACTCCGGAACAGGAGACTATCCTCTCTGGAACAGGGATCAGGCATCCCAGACTTACACGCTCTATGACAGCCCTTCATACGATATGAACGAGGACCAACAGCCCCAGGCTCCTTCCTCGCTTTGTCTGGTGTGTCATAACGGTGTGTTCAGCTCGCTGGTAAACTATCCGGGACCGGGTTCCCACACGAATGAAAACTATGACTATGAGATGAACCCGACTTTCTGGGCAATGCTCGGAACCGATCTTACCAACGACCATCCGATCAGCTTCACGTACGACCCGACAAAGGACAACAACCAGGACAACAACGGCTTTCCGCCTGCACAGCCTTGTCCGACAGCCCCCTGGAGACTCTGGATTCCCGGAGATCAGGGACTGCTGAGTTATCCTTTGTATGGTTCAGGCGCAACAGCTGACCAATTCGAGTGCTCCACCTGCCATTCTGTCCACGACACTGTTGCATATCCAAACAAGTCAATGGTAGGCGGCAAATCAGTCGGCGCACAGGTATTCTTCCTGAGATCAAGCAATGCAGGGTCTGAGCTGTGCAACGATTGTCATGTGAACAGATGGTAAAGCAGGAGGTATCTTGAGCACATTATCGCGAAGGGATTTCCTGAAGTCACTCTCAAAGGACGCAGTGAAAAACTGTGTCCGCACATGGCAGGGATTCAGTACAGAGATGAACAAGGAAGAAAACCGGGTCTTTTCCTGTGAAGAGGCCGCATTGAAAGTTTTCAGCAAAAACTCGGGAAAGAATTTCCCGAACAAAACAAGCTTTTCCATGAATAGAAAGGAGGGAAAGAAGATATGAGAATTTCCCGTAGAGAATTCTTGAAGTACTGCACAATCGCTGCAGGCGCTCTCGGGCTCACCACAACCGACCTGCTCAAGATCGAACAGGCCATCGGTAAGGTCGGCGACCCCAGTGCTCCCCATGTGGTCTGGCTTCCGGGTCAGTCATGCACCGGCTGCACAATGTCGCTGACAAACAGCATATTCTACACCGACGTCGGTTCGCTCGTGCTGAACGACATCAACCTCGACTACAGTGAGACACTCGCAGCAGCCTCTGGCGAAAAGATAGTCGAGTCCGCGATTTCTGCGATCGGCAAACCGATGGTGCTTGTGCTTGAGGGCGCAATACCGCATGGTGGCACCGGCGATGTCAATGAAGAGTTCTGCACCGTATGGACCCGCTCAAGCGGTATCGTTGCGGCCGGATCGAAAGTAGGCGGAGCCTCTCAGACAAATGGTATCCTTACCCGCAAAATAAATCCAGCTGGGGTTACGTTAATGGAGGATGACGTCATCAAGGCAGGCAGTGAGATCGTTGATGGCACGACCATCCCGGCCGGCTCAATCGTAGCAAGCGCAGCCGACAGGGCAGCCCTTGGAGGCTCTTACAGCGGAACCGCTACGTATGGAGACAATACGCTGAACACAGCGGTAACGCTCTCTGCAGCATTGACAAGCACAGGCGATATTACCATGTATGGCGGCACCGATTCAGGACATCCTTCAGGCAGCACCCTGGCAAGCGGTTCAATAATCCTGGACGGCACCAACTACCATGACTCGTTTGACCGTGCTGACCTGGAGCTCTATGGCACACCGGTAACCACCACTGACGCCATAACCTGGACATGGGCTTCAAACGGAGGCATGCTTCTGACAACCACCTCCGGCACTGGTGTCACCATGGGCGCAAACAGAGAACTCAGCGGCATGGTGGAACTGGCAATAGGAAGCACGCTTGCCGCCGGCACCATATTACAGGCAGGCACAACGGTAGATGCCCTTGCCGACCGGCTCGTAATCGACGCAAGCCTCGTTGCATTCGGCTTTACCGCAGCAGGCGATGGCAATGTCCTGACAGGCACTCTTGTCACCGCTGTTGGTGCAGATTATGTGCTGGCTGGGGACATTTCCCTGCCGGTCTCCCCTGCTACCGCATCAGGCTTTCTCGTAGCCGGAACCACTGACCATGACAAGACCATGCTGAACGAGTCTGTGCTGTTTGCCACAAGCGCAGCAGCCGTACTCTGTGTGGGAACCTGTTCATCCTTCGGCGGCATACCTGCGGCAAAGGGCAACCGCACCGGCGCATCAGGCGCACTGTACAAGGGCTATGTCAAGGCAGGCAAATTCAACGGCCCGGACAGCCTGGTCCAGTTTGCAGCAAAGACGGTCAATATCCCCGGCTGCCCGCCGCATCCTGACTGGATTGTCGGCACAATAGCCTTCCTACTGAAGACCAACTTCCAGCTGCCCCAGCTCGAGGCCTATGGCCGTCCGATGGACTACTTCGGCCAGTACCAGTGTAATGCAGGCCCGTGCGAATGGCGGTATAACCAGGGCTACAGTCCTACAGAGGAAGCGAACTACTTCAACCCGAAGACGTTCGTTGGTTCGACTGCAATAACAACCGATTCGAAGATCACCACGAATTATCCGGGCTTTGGGTATCTGCCAGTAGCAAATGCCACGATCAACAGCTCGAAGCTCTACAAGTACAAATGGGATCTGGGTGTAGGTGCCCAAGGGACTACAGGCCTCAGGTACGTCGGCTGTCTCGGACCTATCGGCTGCAAAGGCAGAAAGACAAAGGCAGACTGCTCCCTCAGGAGATGGAACGGGGATAACCCGCTGCCTCAATATGGAACTAACTGGTGTGTCGGCGTTGGCTCAGGCTGTAAGGGCTGTACCGAACCGACATTCCCCGACAAAGTCGGTAAATTCTTCAATTTTGCTTAGGAAAGGAGGTGTAAAATATGCCAACTATAATTATTGATCCCTTAACGAGAATAGAAGGTCATTCAAAATGGACTGTCGTTGTTAATACCACTTCTGGTACCGTCTCCAGCGTTCAGGGAAGCGGCACCATGTTCAGGGGGTTTGAGAACATCCTGAACGGAAGGGATCCGAGGGACGCTCCGGTCCTCACCCAGAGAATCTGCGGCGTTTGACCCACCGGGCATACTATGGCTTCAGTTAGAAGCCTTGATAATGCATTGGTAACAGGAACTGGGGCCCCGATACCGGGAGCACCGATCACTGACGACTTTGGCGTCACCCAGATACCGGACAACGGCAGGCTGATGCGGAACCTTATCGAGGGCGCAGACCTGGTGATGTCGAACATCACCCATTTCTACCACCTCTCGGCACTTGACTTTGTGGATGCGACAAACCTCGGCCCGTTCTTCAGCCCTTCATATACTAACCTCGGTGCAACCAACCAGCAGATGATACCGGGCACTTTCCCCATGGCAAACACGGCATCCGTTGTTGCCAACTACGTGGAGGCCCTCACCATGAGGAGGAAATGCCACACCATGGGCGCTATCCTCAGCGGCAAGCAGCCGCACCAGAATGCGATCGTGCCGGGCGGCGTAACGACCCTGCCGAGCGCATCTGACATGGCAAACTTCGATACGCTTCTGAACGACATCAGGGACTTCATCAACACAGCCTATGTGCCTGACGTCCTCACAGTCGCGGTTACCGCTCCAACAGCATTCCCGGCACTATTTGGTGGTTACACCAACTATTGGACCACCACCGGGTCAACAAGTGCCATTTCCTATGGTATTTTCCCATGCCAGACGGGAACAACACCAGAGCAGCTCCTCATAGCAAGAGGTTGGATAACCGGCACTGCTTTACAGACCGCCCCGGGTATTGGACCTACCGCCCTGCTAAATCAGGTCATCGAGGATACCACATACTCCTATTACAACCAGACGACGCAGGGACTCCACCCGCACAGCGGACAGACAAACCCTGATGTGTCAATGGTCGGAGACGGAACCCATTACTCATGGCTGAAAGCCCCGAGAATCGGTCCTGCCGGAGCCGGGCAGACAGTCGCTGAAGTCGGACCACTGGCGCGTATGGTTGTTTCGTTTTACGCAGAGAATGCTGCCCCTGGCACTTTAGCTACGGACGCTGACGGAACAGGTGCTCAGGCAGTTCCAGGACCTTTTGCTGGAACCTTTGCACCGTTGGCAGCATTAACCAATTACTCGGCGCATACCATCGTGAATGCTGCGGTAACTTTACTGGGAACTATACCACTTGGACCAACAAATCTCTACAGCACATTCGGAAGGCATGCATGCCGCATGCTCGAGACCAAGCTTATCGCGGATGCAATGAAAACCTGGTCGGCCAGGCTGCAGAGCAATCTGACCGGCAGTTCCTACATCTATGCGAAGCTCCCGACAAAGCCTGCAAGGGGCTCGGGTTGGACTGAGGCTCCGAGAGGCGCGCTCGGCCACTGGATAACGATCGAGAAGAAGAAGATCGTGAATTACCAGTGTGTCGTACCGACCACATGGAACCACTCTCCGATGGATAGCCAGGGTTTTAACGGTCCTGCCGAGCAGGTCATCGGTGCCCTGAATGTCGGTACCGGTGCTGTATCAACAGACCAGCAGGTCGTCAACATCATCCGTGCCCTCCATCCGTTTGACTTCTGCATCGCATGTGCTGTCCACATGGTGAAACCGGACGGCTCAACGATCGCGAAGTTCAGCATGGATATGGACGGAAAGGTGACCAAAATTCCGCATGATGTTGAGATTTAGTTAGAATTCACGCTCATGTTCAAAAGAGGTGCCTTCGGGCACCTCTTTTTTTTAGCTGCCGCCAGGAAAAGCCTTTTTGCGCAATCCCCCTCTATATCCTTCTACCGCTTCCTTGACCTGATGTATCACTGCCCGCCAGTCTCCCGGCGATGGTTGCCTGAATAGCCTCATAGACGGATACCACGGGCTGTCACTCCTGTCGAGCATCCACCGCCAGTCCGGCGCAAAAGGCAGGAGCGTCCAGACAGGTTTCCCCATTGCCCCGGCTAAATGTACTACTGCCGTATCTACTGAGATCACCAGATCAAGATTCTGTATGAACGCCGCTGTATCAGAAAAATCCCTTATCTCATCAGTGTAATCGAGAAGCCTCATACCTTCAGGCGGATTCTTCGCCTGCACAGAGGCCTCTCCCTTCTGGAGACTGTAGAATACGCACCGGGATATCCTACCCAACGGTGAAAACAATTGAAGCGGGCAGGACTTTTTTTCGGGGAACCCGCCTGCCCATGCAAGCCCGACCCTGAGTTCTGAAGGCTCAGACTGCATTCCGTCCCTCCATAGTTCAGTCAAATGCTGATCTGCCGTCAAATACGGTACGTTGGAGGGGATGGATTCAAGAGTGGTTTGCATGAAAAAAGGCAAGCTGAGCAGGGGGCAGTACATATCGAAATCAGGCAGTGGACTGCCCGTGGGTATAACTCTCTGTATCCCTTGCATATCCTTCAGCAAGGGGACCAGTTCTCTCTGGCACACCAGAATGACTTCAGCGCCTCTTTCTGCAAGAAGAGGAGCATATCTGACAAATTGGATTGTATCACCGAGGCCGTACTCGGAAACCAGCAATAGTATTTTCCCGGCGAGATTCTGCTCACCATTCCAGAGAGGCTTTGCAAAATCAAGGTCGTAGGAAAAACCTTTGATTCCTGACCGCAACTCGAACCCCCTCAATCCTTCTTGAAAATTGCCCGTGAGAAGGTGCACCAGAGAGAGATTCCATTCTGCCTCGGGGAAATGTGGGGAAAGTTCCAGCGCCCTTTGAAAACAGTCTTTCGCCTCGTTCCATCTGCCTCTTTCCTGAAACGCCAGTCCCAGTTTGTTATAAACGTCATGGTTGTCCGGACTCACCTGGAGGGCTTTCTGATAGGATACAATTGCTTGGTCAAGCACCCTCTCAACATGCATGCAATCAACGTCAGAACGGACATCGTGCCGCCTGGCAATTGCTGTGACCTTTTTGTAATAGGTCATTGCCTCGAATATCCTGCCCTGTTTTTCAAGTATCTTGCCGATTCTGTAATAGACATCTGCAGAAGCCATATTATGCAGGAGCATTTTTTGAAAACACTGCAGCGCGTCGTCATACTTTCCAACTTCCTGATAGGTCATTCCAAGATTGAATCGGGCGTCCGGGTAATACGGATTAATCTCCAGGGCATTTTTATAAGACATGATTGCCCGATCATATTCATGCCTCTCATGGAAAATTATCCCGAGATTATAATGGACAGTACTCAGGGAAGGGTTTAACTGTAGAGTTTTCTGATAGCATGCTATGGCGCTTTCATATTGCCCGATTTCCTGGAGCAGGACCCCCAGATCGTGACAGGCACTGACATAACTGTTTTGTATGGAGAGGGCACGGGTGTAAAAATCGATGGCAGACTGATAATCCTTCCGTTGATAAGACAATAATCCGCTCAGATAGAGCATGTCAGCATTCTCAGGATAAGCGGCAAGAATAGTTTTACATATCTCTTCGGCCTCCTCAAAGTTTCTTGCAGCATATAATTCAAAGGCCTTTTGTACCGGTGGAGCATCCATATCTGTATTGTATACAGTACTGGAGCAAAATGGGTATCCCCAACTATCCTGTCGAATGTCATAGATCGCCGGGTATTGGCAATCAAGTACGTTATTGTTCCTCCAGGCAATCTCTTCAGCCAACATGGTAATATATACTCTATGCAGGACATGAAACCAATCCTCATCCTCGGCATCGGCAATATCCTCCTGAAAGACGAAGGGGTTGGCGTCTACACCATTACGAAGATGAGGGAGATTGACCTGCCGCCTGATGTGGAGCTTATGGACGGAGGGACCATGGGAATGAACCTCCTGTACCATATCGAGGGGAGAAAAAAGGTGATCGTCGTGGACACGGTGCTGACCGACGACCCGCCCGGTACCATCTACCGGTTTACCGATGAAAGCCTTCTCGTGGAAAAACCCCCTCTCAGGACGGCACACGGCGTTGATTTTACCGAAGTGATCCAGACCGCCAAGATGCTCGGCACAAAGCCCCACGAGGTTGTCTTCATCGGCATCAAACCCGAAAGCCTCGAAGAAGGCCTCGAACTCACCGCTACGATAGAGAAACGTGTGCCGACATTGATAAAGATGGTGATGAAAGAACTTGAACAGACAAATTCAAAATCCTAAATTCTAAATTCTAAACAATGGTAAATGACCAAAATTCAAAATTCTAAAATATATGATTTAGAGGAAAGGACACTGAATTTTTCCAAACGGATTATTAAACTCATTAATGCTATTCCTAAAACCTTGACTAATATTGAAGTTGGTAAGCAGTTGGTGAGATCTGCTGGTTCAGTAGGAGCGAACTATATTGAAGCAAACGAATCACTCGGCAAAAAAGATTTTATCATGAGAATCAAAATCTGCAGGAAAGAAGCAAAAGAAAGCCGTTACTGGCTCAACCTCTTGAATATCAACAAAGATTTTGATGGAGAACAGAGCAATCTAATCCAAGAATCTAACGAACTTATGAAAATATTCGGAGCAATTCTGGAAAAAACAATTACGAAATCCTAAATTCTAAACTATTTTGAGCATTGGATATTTGGTTTTTGAATTTGTTTAGGATTTAGATATTAGTGTTTAGAAATTTATGACTGTTATACAAAAGTTCACTAAGATTATCTTTCTTGCTCTTGTTTTTCTCTTCATTTTCGGTCTTTTTTCCGTAGAAATCAGAGACCCTGATTTCTGGTGGCATCTGAAGACAGGGGAATACATCTCCCAGAACCGCGCGCTCCCTGAGACAGACCCCTTTGCCTATACCTCAACACCCAAGGACCCTCTCAATCCAGAATCGAGAAGGATGCCCTTTGTTCTGACGCAGTACTGGCTGGCCCAGGTATTTTTCCACTGGATCTATTCATTGTCCGGTCTTCAGGGCATTATTCATCTGAGGGCAGCGCTGCTCACTCTCCTTATTTTTCTCCTCTACAGGGGCATGCGGAGAGAAGGTGCGGGGCTTTATACATCCCTGATGCTCCTTATCCCTGCACTGCTGATATTCTCTACGTTCACCGGAGAACGTCCGCAGCTCTTCTCATTCCTGTTTGCTTTCATTCTGATTTTTTTACTCGAAGGATTCAGAAAATCTGCTTCTGTCTCGACGAGTCTCAATAGGTCACCGCGTATCTCCGATCTCAATCTGTCTCAACGAATCTCGTTGTTTTCTTATCTCCTCCCAATCCCTGTTCTCATGCTCATCTGGGCAAATATGCACGGAGGATTTATCTTCGGTATAGTACTCCTGTTCGGATACTTTGTTGCTGAAACGATCAAATACAAACTGAACAGGTTCGGCCCGGTCCTTTCTGCATATGCACTGAAATGGCTTGTTGGGACAGGAGTCGTATCGGTGCTCCTCTCGCTGGTCAACCCAAATACTTACAAAGTCATCCCTTTTCTGGTTGAATTCGAGAGCGGTCTGTATAAACAAATGATCACTGAATCTGTCCCGCCCTTCAGCCTCCTCACCTCGGGCTTTTACGAACCGCAATTCATTACCTATTTCGTCCTCCTTGCCGTTTCCCTTCTGCTACTTTTTTTGACGCTGAAAAAACCGGATCTTACCGTCCTGCTGATATTTTCCGGACTGACGGCAATAAGCCTATCCTCATCGAGGTACATACCTTTCTTTGCTCCCTTTGCCCTCCTCCTCATTGCCCGATATGGCATGAGAATGCTTCAGAATCTGCCCGGCAAGGAACGGGCACGCAGTCTGGTGAAAAGATGGGACCCGATGATTGCGATAATCCTGTCAATAACGCTTGTTATAGTGATAAACAATTCCGACTTTTTCAGGACAGGCGTCAGGGGTAATAAGTATCCTGAAGGCGCAGCCCGGTTCCTGAAGAAAAACCATATTGCAGGGAATATGTTCAACCCGTATATCTGGGGAGGCTACCTGCTCTGGTCCCTGTATCCTGATTATCAGGTGTTCGTTGACGGCAGGGGATTGATCGAAGAGGTATTTTTCCAGGAGGTCCGTATTCTCGAAGCGGACAGAACAAGCATTGCAGGCATGCCGGCATGGAGAGCGCTGCTTGATGCATACCGGGTGAATTTCATCGCGACGTATTCTGTCGGAAATTTCACCGGGCGGCTGGTTCCGCTGGTAGGAGCCCTGCTCAATGAGCCTTCATGGCACCTTGTATACATGGATAACATCTCTCTCATCTTTGTTCGGGATACGCAGGAGAACCACGGGATTATCAGCAGACACGCCATTCCGAAGGAATGGCTCTGGAACGAGGTTGCGGTTGAAGCTGCGCTGAAAGCGAAAGACGCGCCGAACAAGGGTGATTATTATGAAACCATGGGGGATGCGTTCTTTGCAAAGAAGAGTTATCACGAGGCGATGCAGGCATACAAGAGTGCCCTCGCATTGAAACCCGGGAATGCCAGGATAGCGCAGCAGCTGAGCATCCTTAAAACACTTGTTCCGGCACAAAACGAGCCGGGGAACAGGTAGATATCGAGTGCAGGAAAAAATACAGAAGATATCCGGATTTATTTTATCAGCACTACTCCTGGTGTGGGTATTCGCATTATTTTCATCCCCGGTATCAAGTCCTGATTTCTGGTGGCACCTGAAATCAGGTGAGTACATCTGTCAGACAAAATCTCTCCCGGACACAGATCCCTTTTCCTATACTACTTCCCCTGAGGTTCATGACAGCCCTTCCCTGCTGAGGATACGCTTCATCCTTCAGCAGTACTGGCTTTCGCAGGTCATGTTTTTTCAGACGTACCAATATGCAGGATTTGAAGGTATTATTTTCCTTCGGGCATTGATGCTGTCACTGCTTGTTTTGCTGGTATACAGGGGTTTGAGAAAGGAAGGGACGGGGGCTCTGCTTGCAATAGCGCTGACTACCCCGTTTATTGCCGTTCTTTTTTATGGGTATACTGCCGAGAGGCCACAACTTTTTTCATTCCTCTTTGCGTTTCTTTTGATTTCTCTCCTCGAAAAATTCAGAAAAGTTTCTTCAGTCTCAACGAGTCTCAATGAGTCACCGCATATCTCCGATCTCAATCTGTCTCAACGAATCTCACTGTTTGCTTATCTCCTCCCAATCCCCGTTCTCATGCTTCTCTGGGCAAATATGCACGGGGGATTCGTCATAGGTATTGCAATCATATTCGGGTATCTTTTTGCTGAAACTGTGAAATATATATCTAAAAAATTCGGCACCCCCCTGCCCCACAAGGGTTTCATCGTTTTCTCCCTCATTGGAGTGCTTTCTCTCCTGATTACCCTGATGAATCCTAACGGATATTCGGTTATTCCGTTCCTAGTGCATTATGAATCTGGTATTTATAAAAGCATGATTACGGAAACCATATCCCCCTTCCGGCAGGTCAGCCTTGGATTTTACAGCCCCGAACTTATCCTCTATTTCATCCTCCTTGTTGTAAGCGCCGTGGTGATGGTTTGCAATATCAGGAAACTGGATATTACCGACGCAGTGCTTTTCAGTGGCATCGTATTCCTGAGCCTCCAGTTCTCTCGTACAAACCCTTTCTTTGTCCCTGTTGCGCTCCTTATGACCGCCCGTTACAGCTCCCGGTCAAGAGACAGATTCCGGTTCTTTTTCAATGAAAAAATACTGAAAAACCGTCTCGCGGCAACCCATAAAGCCTTCCTCAACACATTGTTTTCGTTGATTCTTTCGGCAATCATCCTGTTCGGCATGGCGAAAGGGAATTTACTCGCTCCCCCGCTTACTGAAGTTTTTTTACCTCACTATACTGTTGTCCCGAATAAATATCCCTCAGGGGCCGCACAATTTATTAGGGAAAACATATTGCCGCATAAACTGTTTCATCCCTATGACTGGGGAGGGTATCTCATGTGGGCACTGTACCCGGACTACAGGGGGTTTGTAGACGGAAGAGGGTTACAGGAGCAAACAGTTCTGGATGAAAGGAAAATCATGGGTGCATCGGCAATGCCCACAGCCGGCGTTCCGGAGTGGCAAATCCTGTTAGAGCAATACGATATCCGGACAATTCTGACCTTCTCGGTTGATGCCTTTTCCGGTCAGCTCGTTCCCCTTATTCCCGTTCTCCTCCATGACCCCCATTGGCAGCTGGTCTATATGGATGATATCTCTCTCGTCTTCATGAAAGACCTGTCTGAAAACCAGCGTCTGATCGGTCAATTCAGCCTGCCGAAAGAGTGGCTCTGGAATGAAGTGATTACGGAAGCCACTTTTAAGATGCAGGGCTTCTGGAGCAGCTCTGTCAAGGCGAACTTCTATAAAACTCTGGGCGACGCATATCTTGCAAAAGGCGGGTACCGTGAGGCAAAATGGGCGTATGCCAGATCCTTGTCCCTCAATCCGGAAAATAGTATCATTCAAAACAAACTGCTCTTATTGAATAACTATGGATATTAAAAAGTCGTGATAACCCTGTGCTAATGGTGACCCAGTGATGCAATACAGCGAAACAGAACTAACCGAAGCAAGAAAAATCATTGCTCATGTAAGATCAGTACGCCTGTATGCCATCGTTGCATCGTCGCTGAGTTTTATCTACCTCGTTTTCAAAATATTTCATGCTACAAAGGGCTCTGAACTTTATCTGCTTATCTGTATTATTGTAATTATTATTCTGGGAAGCGTTGTCTTCATGGTGAGGTTCAACTACAGAACAGCCATGATTTTTGGCTTAAGCCATATTACCGGAGGAGCTCTTTTCATATTTTCGGCAGTCTTTTACCAGAGGGAAGCACCGGCCCTGCTTATGATAACAAGCATCATTGCGGGACTTATCGTTATCAGGCAGGGAATCAGCACAGCATTTGGCGCCCGTTTACAGGAAACATTCACAAGAGAATATCAGAAGAAAATTGCTTATGTTAAAAATCTGACAAAGTCAATGCAACAAACCCCTCCAAGCGATAATAACCTGATTCATTGTACGTATAAAGACCCTAAAGAGAAAAGAAGACCGTTGAAGATCCTTTTACTGGATGATATCGCATGCTTCCTTTTACAGGGAGAAACTTTCCCTGTTTTTCTCGACCTCAATAACGTTTTTATGATTGAACTGCAAGACGATCCGGACTTCTTAAATGTATCTGTTCTCGCATATGATCATGACTGGCTGGAGGCTCAAATGAAAAAGGCAGACTTCAGAAAATTCCAGCGATGGAAAGACAGGTGAAATAACTTTTCAAAAAAAGAAAATTTGTTCAAGTATTGTATGACTGAAAGATTATTGTTCTTCCGTATGATTGCCTGATGCAGGATGCAACAATCCTGGATGTTTCCCTTATGAAAGCTCATTTTTTACTATCGTGATAAGGAAGTCCTCAAGGGCATCAACACAGGTTTTGTCCTGATAAACAAAATGTTTATTTGAAGCTATTTTTTGAGCTATCTGTTTTCGCCAATCTGAATCCAGTCCTAATCTGACTGCTAATTCTATATATTCATCTATTGTGGACGCAATCGTCTCAGTCACACCCATCATTGTCAATATTGCTGCGCTGTGCCTCCCTCTCATTAAATTGCCGGGGAGGGTTATGATTGGAATATTACAGGCTATGGCCTCCAACGTTGAGTTGCATCCTGACCAACCGAGACTATCAAGATAAATATCGGACACATTGTTCAGTGCGTGATATTTCCCTGGATCAAGGCCGGGCAAAAACACGATATGGTCATCAGCTATGAGACCATGTTGCTGAAAAGCTTCCCTGAAACGGGTTTGAATAATTTCTAAAATGTGATTATTATTATGGGCGATAAAGAGAAATTGGCTTTCAGGTACTGATTTGGCAATACGGGGGAAAATATCATCATATTGAGGAAGATATTTATACAGAGACTGACAACAAAGATAGAGAACAGAATTCTCACGGAGGTTGAAAGTATTGCGATCCGCATCTTCCTCCGAGACTTTCAGGGGAGTGTAATAGATTGACAGGTTAGGGAGTCTAACTAACTTCTCAGTATAATGGTCTTGAGCCTCAGGAGGTTCCATGAGGTCACTACTGAAAAAATAATCGATAGTCGGAAGTCCTGAGGTTTCGGGGTGTCCCCATGCAGTGCATTGAAGAGGTGCCAAGCGCATCATTGCAAGCCTTGCAGCTAATGGGTCCATACCGATTTCCGGATAAATTAAAACATGAAGATTATCATCAAGAATAATCTTACATAATTCCTCAAAGGAATGTATGCCTTCAACAAAGCGAATACAATTTTTTCTCGCTTCTTCGGTGCACTGATCTTTCTCTCTTCCTGTATAGTATCCATAAAGGGCGAATCGTTTTTTATCCGTATTTTCGATCCAGCCTTTTATGGGTATTTTCCAGTTTGAGTGCAGACGAAAAAATCCTGAAACAAAACCTATTCTTAAAGGTTCTTCAGGCAGCCACTGCATGATACGTGGATGGCTTGCAAGATGCGGATACCGCACAGCCATGATTCTACAACTAAGTTCGCCGTAAAGTTGCTGCAGTTCACGATCATTTAGGCCCTGATACGCCAGATAAAAAGGTCTGTGGGTACCCATTGCTTCTGCAAAACTGTTAATTTCGCGCTGTGCAACTGATGTAAGTTCATCCTTTAATCGTATAAGCTCTGCATAATACCGTTTTCGATACATATCGATGCTTGAATAATCTTCATACACAATAGGCAAAAGTGAAAAGCACTTGACCCATCGTGCTTTACCCGCATCGGGACTATTTGAAATTGCAATATCATAATTATTTATCGCTTCTTCTGTTTTCCCGAGTTTATAGAGTGATAATCCAATTAATATGTATAGATCAAAATGTTGTGGGTCAATTTCAAGCGCTTGATTGTAATAGGTTATTGCTTCATCATAATTTTCCTTTAATCGGAAGATATCCCCTAAGCGAATAAAAACATTGATGAGTTCGGGATTTAATTGTACTGCTTTTTGATAATAGGGAATAGCTTCGTCAAGATGCCATTTTTCGTATAATGCAGTGCCAAGGTAAATATATGCATTAAGAAAATCAGGATCCAGTGCAATAGTCTGACTATAACAACCGATAGCCTTGTCAAGTTCACCTCTAACCATTAAGGAGTTCCCGAGAGTATAATAGTCTTTGGCTGTATCAGGATTAAGTACGGCAGCTTTTCGATAACAGCGGATAGCCTCATCAGTGGCCCCTTGTATTTTCAATACATTCCCTAATTGTATATAAGCATAAACATTTTTTGGCTCTATAGTTAAAATATCACGATAGACTTGAAGAGCCTGTTCAAAGTCTCCGTTCTCCTGCGACTTGGCAGCCAATTGAAATAATTCATGAATAACCATACTTCTTTATACCATACAGACGGAAGAAATATATACATGCGGGTGCTATTTTAACAAAAATGATTTTTGCAGACCTTGAAAAGTATTATTCATCATACGAGGATTGCAGCGGCGTGCACCTTTGTTCGTGAAGGACACGCTGCTGATGGCCGCGAACAGCACTATCCTTCATAATCTTTTCCCGAAAACCAAATCATATTCCCTGACTAAAAACCCGAGTCTTAAATAAAAATTCATGGCATCCGGATTCCGTAGCTGGGTTCTGACGGTTGCTGTTCCCAAACCCTGAGCTGAAAACCATTGCATTGCGCGCAGCACCAGTGCAGTTCCCATGCTCTTCCCTCTCATGCGCTGCCGAACTCCGACGAGTACAATTTCGCCTGACCTCCTGCCCGTTTTCCGGCAGGTAATAAACCCTGCAGTATCAATACAAAAAACGATATCAGCGGCTGAGCCTTTCACCGAGTTTTCTATCCATTGCTGATAGAGCCTGTCCGCCTCTTTTTTCGAAAAGAAAGGATCGTGGTAGAACCTGCTTTGCAGGAAGAGGCCCCTGGCCAAATCCCGGAGCATCGGGATGTCTTGCAACTCCGCAGCCCTGGGAGACTTCATCCATCGCATTGATGCTGCGGATTCAGCACTGCATAAAACATCCGGCTTTGCGGAGAGGGTCACCCCGATATCGGCAAGATAAAATCCCTCTGATTCCAAAGCTTGTGTAACAGGGATATCAAAAGATTTTGTTTTCCATGTGAGATACTGAAACCCAGCGCGACGTGCCTTTTCTAGAGCACCAGCGGTCTTCGGTTCTTCTCCCGGGCACATGACAAGTGTGCCGATCTTCTTTTTGAAAAAAGCACTGTCCCATTGAAGTTCTTGAATCATAATCATTTTTTTATTTCTCGGGAATCACCCTCCCCCCTCCCATCAAGGGAGAAGGAAAATTCTATAAAAATATACACAAAGCCATTGAAAGTTTTGTTATGACAGAGACTCCCTGATGATATAGAGCGGCCTTTTCTGCACCTCCTGGTAGGTCCTTCCCAGGTACTCTCCCAACATGCCGAGCACAAGCAGCTGGATACCCCCGACAAAAAATACCGCTACGATCACCGAAGCATACCCGATGATAGGGATACCGAGAAAAAGTTTTTTATAAATGAAATAAATTCCGATTATGAAGCTTACGACCGAGGTGAACAGCCCCATATAGGTGGCAAGCTTTAGGGGAACAGTCGAAAAGGAAGTTACGGCATGGAAAGCAAGTCTGAACATCCTGGGGATATCATATTTACTTGTTCCCCTGACCCGAGGATTATGTTTCACCTCAACGGTTACGGTTTTGAAACCTGTCCAGGCCATCATGCCGTGGATAAAACGGGCCTGCTCCCGCATGTCCCTGAGCACGTCAACAAGCCTCCTGCTTAAAATACGCAGCATGGTCTGTCTCCTCGGGATATCGACACCTGAAAACTTCCTGAGTATCCACCAGAAAAGATGGGAAGACACCCTCTTCAGCAAAGGATCGTTTCGTTCCTTCCGGATACCGTAGACCAAATCAAAGCCTTCCCTGAATTTACGCAGGAGTCTCGGTATCTCCTCAGGGGGGTCCTGGAGGTCCCCGTCCATCAGGATGACCGCCCTGCCCCGTGCATGGTCAAGCCCCGCGGTCAGTGCGACATGGTGACCGAAGTTCCTCGAAAAACTGAGCCCCCTCACCCTCTGGTCTTTTGTGTTGAGAGTCCTGATCTCCTGCCACGACCTGTCGGTGCTTCCGTCATCGACAAGGATGATTTCAAAACAGCCTTCAGTATGTTCTGACCCCGCGCATATCCCCTCCATTACCTGAACCAGTGTTGCATAGAGCTGAGGGATATTGTCCTCTTCATTACAGATAGGAATGACAATGGAAAATTCAGGAGAGGGATCCATTCTTGTACCTTTCCTTTCTCCAGATGGAGACGCTGTATTTTAATACTTTTTTCACTAGAAAGATTTTATAATATTCCAGATGAAAAAAATAGAGTTTTTCCATCATAACATCGACCGGGAAGACCGGGCCCGGGTATCAGAAGTCCTGCAGTCGATATTTCTCACCACGGGAAGCTATGTTCAGGAGTTCGAGGCAAAATTCTCAGAGTACCTCCGTCTGAATAATACGATAGGGGTTACCAGTTGCACAGCAGGACTCCACCTCAGTTTGATTGCCTTGGGGATAGGACCCGGCGACGAGGTAATCACCACGCCCATGAGTTTCTGTGCAACCGCAAATGCCATTCTCCATATAGGTGCGAAACCCATTTTCATAGATGTTGAAGAAGAAACAGGCAACCTGAATGCAGAACTCATTGAATCCGCTCTGTCAAAAAGAACAAGGGCAATTATCCCTGTGCACTTGTATGGACAGATGTGCGATATGAAGACATTGCGTCTGCTCGCAAACCGGTATAAATTGAAAATCGTTGAAGACGCAGCCCATGCTATTGAAGCAACCCGCAACGGCATCCCTGTCGGACATCTTGCCGACACGGCGTGTTTCAGTTTCTATGCGACAAAAAATATCACTTCCGGAGAGGGGGGAGCTGTCAGCACAAACAGCAGCAGGACAGCAGCATTATTGCGCATGCTCAGGCTTCACGGCATTGACAGAAGCGCGGCCGACAGGTATACCAAACGCTACAAGCACTGGGACATGCCGGTGCTCGGATGGAAATACAACATGGACAATATCCAAGGGGCTCTTCTGTTAGGCCAGCTTAAACGCATAGAAAGCCTGTGGAAAAAACGCGACACACTCTGGAGGTTCTATGAGGAAGAACTGCGATCAGTCAGTGGGGTACGGGTGCTGAAAACCTTACCGGAACTCAGACATGCCCGCCATCTGTTCACCGTGCTTGTCCCGCCTGCTAAACGCGACGCTCTCCTGCGGACTCTCCAGAACAAGGGGGTGGGTGTTGCCGTAAACTACAGGCCGATACACCTGCTGAGATTCTACCGGAAGACGTTCGGTCATAAAAGCGGAGACTATCCCGTAGCTGAAGATATCGGGAGGAGAACAATTTCCCTGCCGTTATACCCTTCGCTCAGAATTACAGAGGCAAAATACGTAATAAGAGTTTTCAAGGAAAGTATCGCCGCATAAATTTATTTTCTCAGGAGACATCGTATGAAAACACTTCTGGTAACAGGAGGAGCCGGTTTTATCGGGAGCAATTTTGTTGAGTACATATACAACAAATATGATAATTGGAAAATTATTGTGCTTGACATGCTTACCTATGCTGGGGACATAGACAATATCCCGCCTGAAGTAAGGGATTCCGACAGGTTCGAATTCTGGTACGGAGACGTGAATAACCTCGACCTTGTGAGTGATCTTGTAGGTCGCTCTGAAATAGTGGTACATTTTGCCGCTGAAACCCATGTGGCGCGATCACTATACTCACAGAGGGTTTTTTTTGTTACCGACGTCCTCGGCACCCAGTCTGTAGCCAATGCCGTCCTGAAGCACTCTGACAGAGTAGAGAAATTCATCCATATATCAACTTCAGAGGTCTATGGGACTGCTCTCTATGAGCCGATGGACGAGGGCCATCCGTTGAACCCGTCAACTCCTTATGCCGCTGCAAAAGCCGGAGCAGACAGGCTGGTTTACTCTTATATTGCTTCCCATGATATACCGGCAGTCATTATCAGGCCGTTCAATAACTACGGCCCAAGGCAACATTTGGAAAAGCTAATCCCTCGTTTTATTACCAGTTGCATACTCGGAGAACCTCTGACTGTGCACGGGGACGGCACTGCTGCGAGAGACTGGATTCACGCCATGGATACTGCAAGGGCGATCGATCTCGCCATTCAGGCGCCGGGGGAAAAGGTTATTGGGAAAGTATTGAATATCGGAACGGGTCATAGTTGCACGGTACTCGAAATTGCGGAGAGGATAACAGCAGCTTTCGGCATAGACAAAAGAAACCTATCCTACATACCGGAGCGGTTCGGTCAGGTACAGAAACACCGAGCCTCTTTGAAAAAAGCAGAGGAAACTCTTGGATTTACTCCTGCAATACCGTTTGACAAGGGGTTAACGGATACCATTGCATGGTATAAAGCACATCAACCGCTCTGGTCCAAACAATTGCCCCTGAGGGCCGTCCCGATCAAGACCAGGGATGGCAGGGTTATATGGTACTGAATGCGTTATCACCATCCTGACTGACAAACAAATCATACATTTCCGAAGGCTATTGAATATGCCATTTTTCTGAAAAACTCTCACTGAGCAAGGGATATCCTTTTTCGCGAAGCACATCACAGAAAGCCTGCAACAAGGGTTTGCAGGCTTCCTTTTGATCGAGTTGATTTTCATCGACCATCTTCACAAATTTTTCCGCACTTTCATGCAAATTGCCCTCGCCTTGCATATTGGCAATGAGTTTTTTCATTTCTTCTCTTTCGCCCAAGTCATCGCTGAATAATTCGTTCATGTCCATCCCCTCAATGAGCATCAGTTTGGATACTATATTTTTTTGCAAATTCGTGGGCACATTCCGTGTACCCTCTGAAATAGAGCTTCTCGTATAAATAAGTCATGATATCTGATATCTCAAAAATATCATGTTCATCTATGAGCTTAAATATCTCTTTCATAATATAGTCAGGGTTGTTATATAAATTGAGTATCAGGTATTCAATTTTTGTTATTACCATTACCTTATCAATCGGCAAAGATTTTTCGTCCATTCAGCATCCTTTCATAAGCTCATTTTGCATGCATTCCATAACAGCTGTGAACAGGAAAAAGCCGGATTATTCAAAATTCTTTCAATATATTATAAAATATCTTCAAGACATATAGGTATAGCAGAATATGGCCTCAAGGGAAAAACTTATAGTTTCCTTTATGAGTAAAGATAATTAGAATTATTTTCCCTGATAATACAATAAGTTATACTCAGCTGGTCTGGGGAATGATTGTGTGGGTTATGAGAACATCAATTATCTAGGCTGAATCATATTTTTTCCCTTGACAGAAAAAATGGTATAAGTGTATCCTGATAAAGCAAATTATCAAAAATTATTATTTACCTTAATGTACAATATACACCTAACACTAAATCAACACCTAACGGAAAATTTTGTTGACTGATATTAAAAGGGGGCACATATGAAGACGGTGCTGCAGTATATGAAGCAAAAGAAACTCTTCTGTTTTCGCTTTTTCTGTATTCTGCTGGTAATTGGGTGCACTCTGGCTATGTATTCGTTTTCCGGATACCAGGACGCCTCTGCAGGGAATCCCCCGCAATTGTCTACTTCAGACTGCATAAAATGCCACCAAGCAGTGGCTGAGACTGTAGCAAGCAAAGGGGCAAAGCATAAGACCGCAGTAAGCTGTTTTGACTGTCACACGGGACATCCTCCGATGGTCAGCAAGGACAAGGTCATCCCGAAATGCAGCATGTGCCATGCAGGGAAAAAACATTATGAAATCGGCGGATGTAACACCTGCCACTCAGATCCCCATGCCCCTCTTGCCATGCAGTTGGGTGCAAACATTACAGGGCCATGCCTTTCCTGCCACGAACCGCAGGGAGTTGAGCTTAAGGAGCACCCTTCCCGTCATTCAAAGCTTTTCTGCACAACCTGTCACAAACAACACAAGCAGGTGCCCCCGTGCCTCCAGTGCC
>Ga0209164_1000820_pt1 | contig 53036 bp, 43 predicted proteins | sample MTBNYHSulfiMetaG_FD_187458 | JGI IMG/M metagenome (GOLD analysis project Ga0209164, IMG submission 187458) | Enrichment culture microbial communities from rom New York Harbor, USA that are MTBE-degrading - MTBE-NYH (New York Harbor Sulfidogenic)... | ecosystem: Environmental > Aquatic > Marine >... | reverse complement strand
CCTTTCCGATGTCAGAAGCTGCTGTAACCCGCTAACAGTGAAGTTTACCGACGCGTCTACTGCCGGAGACAACCCCATCGTCTCCTGGAGCTGGGACTTCGGCGATGGCGATACCAGCACAGCCGAGGACCCCAGCCATACCTACGACACGCCTGGTACTTACAACGTCACCCTGACGGTGACCGATTCCCATGGCTGCAAGGATACCGAGACCAAGGAAGCCTACATTACCTCGAACGAAGGGCCGACGGCAGATTTCTCGTCCGATGTGACCAGCTGCTGCGACCCTCTAACGGTAAAGTTCAGCGATAACTCCACCGCCGGGAGCAACCGCATCAAATTCTGGAGCTGGGACTTCGGCGATGGCGGCACCAGCAACGCTGAGAACCCCAGCCACACCTATGACACGCCTGGCACTTACAACGTCACCCTGACGGTGACCGATGAGCACCTCTGTAGTGATACCGAGACCAAGACCGAGTACATCACAGTCAATGAAGTGCCAACGGCAGATTTCTCGTCCAATGTCACCGACTGCTGTAATCCTCTAGCGGTGCAGTTCTCCGATAACTCCACCGCCGGGAGCAACCCCATCGTCTCCTGGTACTGGGACTTCGGCGATGGAACCAACAGCACCGCCGAGGACCCCAGCCACACCTATGACACGGCTGGCACCTACACAGTAAGTCTGACTGTCACCGATTTACATGGCTGCAAGGATACCGAAACCAAGACCGAGTACATTACGTCGAACGAAGGGCCGACGGCAGATTTCCTTTCCGATGTCAGAAGCTGCTGTAACCCGCTAACAGTGAAGTTTACCGACGCGTCTACTGCCGGAGACAACCCCATCGTCTCCTGGAGCTGGGACTTCGGCGATGGAACCAACAGCACCGCCGAGAACCCCAACCATACCTACGACACGCCTGGCACTTACAACGTCACCCTGACGGTGACCGATTCCCATGGCTGCAAGGATACGGAGACCAAGGATGCCTACATTACCTCAAACGAAGGGCCGACGGCAGACTTCTCGGCCAATGTGACCGACTGCTGTAATCCTCTAACGGTACAGTTCTCCGATAACTCCACCGCCGGGAGCAACCCCATAATCCTCTGGCACTGGGAATTCGGCGATGGCGATACATTCACCGCCGGCTTCGCCGAGAACCCCAGCCATACCTACGACACGCCTGGCACTTACACCGTCACCCTGCTGGTGATAGATGAGCATGGCTGCAGCGATACCGAGACCAAAGAGAATTACATTACCTCAAACGAGGGGCCGACGGCAGATTTCTCGACCGATGTCAGAAGCTGCTGTAACCCGCTAACGGTGAAGTTTACCGACGCGTCTACTGCCGGAGACAACCTCATAGTCTCCTGGAGCTGGGACTTCGGCGATGGAAACAATAGCACCGAGCAGGACCCCACCCACACCTACGACACGCCTGGCACTTACAACGTCACCCTGACGGTGACCGATTCCCATGGCTGCAAGGATACGGAGACCAAGGAGAATTACATTACGTCAAATGAAGGGCCGACGGCAGACTTCTCTGCTGACCCCGCCAGCGGCTATGTTCCGCTTACGGTGCAGTTCACCGATGAATCCACGGCTGGAGACAACCCAATTGTCTCCTGGTACTGGGAATTCGGCGACGGTGGCACGAGCACCGTCCAGAACCCCAGCCATACCTACAACAATGTTGGCACTTACACCGTCACCCTGACCGTCACCGATGAGCATGGCTGCACCGATGATGCCACCACCCGTGTTGTAGTAACGGTTCCTACTACTCCCCCTGGTGGTGCTGCTTGTCCTACGACTAAATACCTTACGGTAGACTGGGAAGGAAATAACACCACGGAGCCCCTTTACAGCAATGACCGGCTAGCGGTGAACCTGCTCGGGCCCAGTTCCGATGGCAGTCACAACTTGTTCCTCGAGTGGGGGACTCACGCACCTGTTGTTGGTGCAAGGACACATTACCTGATAGTAGTCAGAGCACTCGAGGAAATACCTGCTCTGCCAGAGGATACTACAGCGATTGTGGTCTTCAACATAACTCCTACGGGCGCTGGGTTCGACAAAGATATTTTCCTGACGCTCGGCCTGGATGAAGCGCAATTGCCCGAGAATGCTCTGAATGTAACCATGGCTTATTATGACGATATTAATGGAGTATGGGTACTGCTGGAGAGTGAAGCAGGCGGACCGAGTGGCGTGGCAGAACTGACTCTATCCGCGCCGATAAACCACTTCTCCATATTCGGCGTACTGGCTACGCTTGAACCGACACCTCCTCCACAGCCTGCCCATTTTGTAGCGAGTGGCTTGAACATCGTGCCCAGTGTGGAAAAGACTGTCTTCGTAACCAAGACCGGGGAAAGCGTTACTATTACCGCCAATGTAGCCAACGACGGTGGGCAAGGAGACACCTATACAGTTCAGCTAAAGCTGAATGGACAGATAGTGGATACCAAGACGGTGACAGTACCTGCAGGACAGAGCAAGCAGGTTAAATTTACCCGATCCGAACTAGATTACGGACAGTACGAGGTGGAGGTTGCCGGGTTGAGTGGTGATTTCACGGTGTCACGAACCATCACCTGGTGGCTTATCATTGTCATAATAGCCGCGATTGGCTTGATTATCTGGGGAGTGGTCTGGGGAAGAAGAAGGCGCAAGGCGCAGCAAGAAGCATAAAAAGATAAAACGGGGATAGCCGAGCCTCAGGCTCGGTTATCCCCTCCCTCTTTCACCGTACCAAATCCGGTTAAGTATAGACGTGAAATAGCTTTATAGCAAGGAGATTTGGCTGGCAAAAAATATCTGGCTGTGTGTCTATAAGTTAGGCGGTAACAGCGGTAAATATCATAATCATAAGTAAATAATTCGACAGAGGTTAGTTAAACTGATGGAAAAAAAGAGGGCAACAGACATAAAGCGCGTATTAGCTCTCGTCATCCTTGTCTCGCTGGTGGCGTTGCTAATAATTACTTCTGGATGTGTGGTAGCTGGAGCTCAAACGAGGGAGCCTTATACCTATTCCACTGAGATTTACGATGCCTCTAAGATTTCGCCGGCAACTGAACAGGAAGTTCTGGATTTCCTCGCTCAAGACGCCACAGATAAGAATTTGTGGCAAGCGGGGGTCTATGAGTGTGGACATTTCTCCGCTGATGTCTGGTGGAATGCCTATATGCAAGGACTGGAGGCCTGCATGGTCTGGGTAAAGCGCTGGAAGTGGGGTGAAGAGCAACCTCACTGGGTAGTTAAGTTTCGTATTGAAGATGAAACTCAAAACTATTGGCTGTGGGTAGAGCCGTCAAGTGATGAGGTTGTTGACGAAGACGACTACACAATCCAGGACACTTTTTGCGGGAAGGAAGCTTTCAATCTTTGCCAAACTTGGTGGGAAGAAAGCCTTAGCTAGTCAAAGCTTGCCTATTCCTCTCCTTCCTTGATAATCTCAAACAGCTTTTCCGGGCTCTCCAGATGGTCAATATATAGAACGCCATCGAGATGCTCAATTTCCTGTTCGAGAGCCTGAGCTAGAAGCCCTTGTGCTTTGAGGCGAAATTGCTTACCGTGTCGGTTTTGCGCTTTGACTTTCACCGTTACCGCCCTTTTTATTTCCCCAAAGTAGCCAGGTATGGATAGGCAGCCTTCTTGAACTATTCGCTCACCTTCCTTTTTTACTATTTCAGGGTTAATTAGAATGATGAGTTCCTGTTCTGGCACTTCGATGACTGTTATGCGGAGTGGCACTCCAACCTGCGGGGCAGCGAGGCCGGCTCTATTTGGTTCAGCGCGTAATGTATCAATCATGTCATCGATTAACTTCTGAATGGATTTGTCGATCTTGGTTACTCTTTTGGCCTTTTGCCGCAACACGGGGTCAGGCAAAGTGCGAATCTGTAAAACTGCCATACTTCCTCTGAAAAGGTGCCTGGATTTTTATCTCATTCTGATTATACCACTGCTTGCTGACTAGAATCACCTTAGATATTCGAGGTTGATTCGTAAAGTCTCTCTGTTAGCGGGATTTTTGTCTCTATCATTCTGAGCATAGGGGCGGTGGTGTGATATAGGGAAAGACAATTGACCTTGGTCGGAGAGGAGATGTAAAATCAGCCTGAATCTGAAAGTTAATCTATGAAAGGGGGGACGAATGGCAAATCAAGACACTGTTCGACTGGATATCGAAGATAGTATTGCCACAGTGCTGTTGAACCGACCGGAGTCATTAAATGCTTTTAACCTGAATGTCTTTTTAGGGCTTCAAAAAACGGCGCAGGCTATCAAGGAAAATCCTGAGGTCAGGGTCGTTATCATAACTGGTGCCGGTGATAAGGCGTTTAGCGCCGGTCTGGACTTGAAGATGGTGGCCTCAGGGAAAGGGCCCACGGAAATTGTTCCCAGTTACCGGCAGGGTTATGATTCCCTGTACAATTTGAAAATGATATTTACCATGTACGAAGAGCTGGCCGTACCGGTTATCGCTGCCATAAACGGGTACTGTTTAGGGGCAGCCTTCGAACTCATTCTTTGCTGCGATGTACGCCTGGCTTGTGATACTGCCGTATTCGGACTTCCTGAGATTCAGCTGGGAGTCATCCCTGACCTGGGAAGCACACAGCGGCTGCCCCGGATAGTGGGACCGGGCATCGCCAAGGAGCTGATTATGACGGGACGCAGAATTGACGCTGCCGAAGCACTCCGGGTTAGGCTGGTAGACCATGTATATCCCAAAGACCAGCTAATGGTTGAAGCCAGGAAGCTAGCCGAAGAAATAGCCAAAATCAATCCCCATCTTATTCAAGGCGCCAAGAGAGCCACTACTCTTGCTTTGTCAACCCCGCTCGACATAGGGCTTCGCATGGAGACCGACATATGTCTTGGCTCAGGTAGTGGTGCCGAAATGGGTGAAGCTGCCCAACAGTTTACCAAGAAAGAGTAGCCTCAACATGCCTGGGGGACGGAGTCAGGTTGGCCAGACGCGAACTCTGGTTATTCATTGCCCTCCCACAAAAGGAGGTTTTTAGACAGCCTGTATGCCGTGTCCAGCGAAGTTGTTTTTAGAATCAGCCAGTAGTATATATTTAGTTAAGGCTAAGAAGCGAATGGAGTTGTCGGAAACTTTGGATAGCTGCGTATGCTTTCTCTACAAGTAGTGCAGTTGACCTAGGTACGGCTAATCACTATACTAGGGTAACCACAAATGAGTTATACCCTCACTGTCGAGAGTCTTGACGGCGTTACTTCTTCCTGGGACAAGTTGCAGAACTGCTTGAAGTGGGGCTCCATTTTCGTTTTACCTGCCTGGCTGAAGGTCTGGTGGGAGGCATTTGGTGGAGAGGGTAAACTGTATTTACGTACGCTGCGGCAGGGGGAGAAAATCATCGGCTTTGCCCCACTTCTAGTGAATAAGGAAACGGCTTCTTTTATCGGTAGCGCTGATGTCTGCGACTATTTAGACTTTGTTATTATCGCAGGAAGAGAGAGTGATTTCTTCGAGGTACTGCTTGATGATTTGAGAGAGCAGGGTATAAAGAAACTGGATCTGAAACCTTTGCGGCCTGATTCTACCGTGCTCACTCAACTCGTAAGCGTCGCCCAGAACCGGGGGTATGACGTTCTATGCCACCCCGAGGATGTTTCTCTGGAATTAGATTTACCTACTACCTGGAATGAATACCTGTCAATATTGAAGAACAAGCAGCGCCACGAAGTTAGGCGGAAGTTAAGGCGGTTATGGGAGGCTGGCGATGTAGAACATCGCTGTGTTGAGGCCGGTCAGGAGGTTGAAGATTATTCGGATATTTTTTTGAAGCTCTTTTCATTAAGCAAGGATGATAAAGCCAGCTTCATGAATCACAAGAGAGAATCGTTCTTCAGGTCACTGGCTAAGGCTATGGCTGAGATTGGGCTATTGAGGTTAGGTATCCTACAGCTGGACAAGGTACCGGCGGCGATGACTATGGGTTTTGACTATGATGGCTCGCACTACCTCTATAATAGTGCATATGATCCGCAATTCGGTTATTTAAGCGTGGGACTGCTTTGTAAAGTCCTTTGCCTCAAGGAGAGCATCGAAAGGGGCAAAAGGAAATGGAACTTTTTGAAAGGTGGAGAACCGTACAAATATCAACTCGGTGGCCAGGAAGTGCCCCTCTACAGTTGCCAGATAACTATCACCTGACGACAATAAGGAGGAGCACACTATAATGTCGGTTAGTCAACTGAGAATAGCTATGCTCAGTGCCCATAGCTGCCCTGTGGGAAAGCTAGGGACAAAAGACACCGGTGGTATGAGCGTCTATATCAGGGAGCTTGCTTACGAATTGGGTCAGCAAGGGCATTTCGTGGATGTCTATACTCGCGTTCATGACCCCAAAGACCGACAAATGTATGAACTCAATCAGAATGCAAGGCTCATTCACCTCAAAGCAGGGGAAGACGAGGAGATACATAAGTTGGCCGTGTACTCCCATCTTCCCCACTTTGTTGGAAACCTGGAGAGTTTCAGGAGGCAGAATGACCTCCAGTACGATTTGATATTTAGCCATTACTGGCTTTCTGCACTGGCAGGAGTCTATTTACAGCAACAATGGCATGTCCCTCATGTCGCTATGTTCCATACATTAGGCGCAGTTAAGAATGCAATAAAAGAAGGAGCTTGTTTGGCCCTGGACGAGGATGAGCTCAGACTTCGTATTGCGACAGAAAGGGGCCTGGTTAAAAAGTGTCATCATATTATCGCTCCAACAGAAAGGGAAAAGGAAGAGCTTGTTCGACACTATGGCGCATCGTCGGAAAAAATCAGTGTGGTGCCCTGTGGTGTGAATCTGAAGCAGTTTAAGGCGTTAGACAAAGCACAGGCCAGGCAGTATCTGGGCCTTGGTAATGATAAGATTATTCTCTTTGTGGGCAGAATTGACCCCTTAAAGGGTATAGATAAATTGATAAAGGCTTTGCCCTATCTACGGAACATTCAACAAATAAGACTACTGGTAATCGGTGGCGGTGAACACAGCCAGCATGAAATAGAACAACTACGGAAACTAGCTTGTAATCTTAAAATACAGAATTCAGTTGCCTTTCTGGATTTGGTGAAGCATGAGCAGCTACCTTATTTTTACAGCGCGGCTGACGTTTGTGTGGTTCCTTCTTACTACGAAAGCTTTGGGTTAGTAGCTCTGGAATCCCTGGCCTGCGGCACACCAGTAGTGGCTACTGATGTAGGTGACTTCAGAAGCATTATTCGAGAGGGAGAGACTGGGTATGTAATAAGTGACAATTGCCCCCATCGTCTTGCTGACAAAATAGCCTTGCTTCTTTCCCGGCCAAGTGCAGATACAAAATCTGCCCAGTTAATTCGGGCGACAGTAAGTAAATTTAGTTGGTCGAATATTGCTGAAGCGATTATCAAGGATTGCCAACTAGTATTGGCTAACTACCTTACCCCTGTGTCCTAATTTATTACCTTTTCATACCAAAAAGTGTTAGCCTGAACCTCAAAACCAATGGATCGGTAAAGAGCACAGGCTGCTTTGTTCTCGCTGTCCACAGTCAACTCGGCACCTTGTAAACCTTTACTTCTAAGGCGGGCTAACCCGGCCAGCACTAATTTTTTGCCCATTCCTTTACCCCTGTAATCTGGGGCCACCCCGAGCATAAGGATCCGCCCCTTTCTTATACTGGGGATTCCTTCCTCACAGCTTATCCCCGTCCAGCAATAGCCGATAGCTTTATCTCCCTCGTAGATTAGAGTAATATCCTTCCGAGAACAGGTGCTTGAGTTGACACGAAAGGTTATTTCCTCTACGGTATTGGGATTGTATCCCCACGTGCCAGCAAAAGCACAATTCTGGAGCTGAGTCAGCTTGTCTTCTTCACCACGCTGTAGATAGCGGCACCCTGGAGCCGCCTGGGCCATATCTAATTCGCCAACACCGGCAATGTCTAACCCCAATTCAAAAAACCGTCGGACGAAGCTGAAGCCCCGTCCGTGTAGCACCCTCATCGCAACCACGTTGTCCTCCCTTATGTTTACATGAGCTACTTTGGCTCCTAGTTCTTTGGCACGGTCTGTAGTATAACTGAGGAGTTTTGTCGCCATCCCCTTTCTGCGATGCTCAGGGGCTACCCAGCAGTCGAGAACCGCTCGCTCAATGGTCAGCTCTGGTTTAACATCCATATAGCCGACCATATTCTCACTCCACACGATAAATAAGTCTTCCTCGGGGGAGTAGTTTGGCCGCTCTAATTGCTCAACAACAACCGGCGGTGAAACACAACGCCCAGTCGGCTCCAGCTTTTCGGCTTCAGCAATCAATAAGACGTACTTATTGAAATCCGCCAGTTGATAATTTCTAATAGTATAAAGGGAATTGCTCATTGCCTTTGCTGGCATTCCCAACCTGAATTGTATCAGCTAGAGGTATGTTATACAATTGTTACCGCGTACCGCAATTCAAGAAGGCTCAGGCATAATGATCAAGCCAGCTTATGTAATGGTGATTACACCGCATCCTGATGATGCCGAATTTGGTGTTGCCGGGACTGTAGCTCGCTGGACAAGTGAAGGCAAGGATGTTATTTACGTGGTATGCACCAATGGCGACAAGGGCACCAGCGACCCCAATGTGAAACCAGACGAACTAGCCAGAATCAGAGAGCAGGAACAGCTAGCAGCAGCCAAGCTATTAGGGGTGAGGGAGGTCATCTTCCTACGCCATCCAGACCAAACCCTGGAAGATACGCCTGAATTTAGAAAAGAGATTGTGCGCCTGATAAGGATGTATAAACCAGAGACAGTGGTCACTGCTGACCCATACCGGCGATATATCTGGCACCGTGATCATCGAATCACTGGACAGGTTACACTTGATGCCATCTTCCCCTACGCCAGAGATTTTCATTCCTATCCTGATTTACTGGAGGAGGGGCTTCCGCCTCACAAAGTCAAAGAGGTATTGCTCTGGGCCGCTGAAGAGCCTAATTACCGCACCGATATTACCACCACCTTTGCTATTAAAGTTACCGCTCTGCGTTGCCACAAGAGCCAGATAAGCGACAATCCTTCGGCTGGATTGGAAGAACGTCTCAGGGAACGACATAAGGCGCTCGCCCACGGGGAAGATTATGAACTAGCTGAAGCTTTCTACCGGATAGAGATATGGTGGTAGTCAACCTCCTAATTTCAGTGGGCAATGCTTTAGCCTTGCCTACGTTGAAAGCCAGAGCACTTCGCCGTACAGGTTGGGTTCGTGAGATCGAGAAGCAAAGACAGCAAACTCTTCTTTCTCGTTCTTTAATACGGTGGAATTCCCATGGCCAGGGTATACCTGTGTATCGTCCGGCAATACAAAGATTTTCTCGGTTATAGACTTGATTATCTGCTTAAAATCGTCTGAGGAGCTTGTCCTCCCCGGTCCTCCAGGGAAAATGGTATCTCCTGATATCAGGTAGCGACCAACCCCGAAGCACAGACTACCTGGGGTGTGCCCTGGTGTATGAAGCACTGTAAACTTAAGCTCTCCCAACCAAACCGTGTCACCATCATTTAATAATATCTCTGGTGGCGAGGTCAGGTTCCTTGCGTCTGAAGCGTGGGCAGCCAGGGGAACTTTTAGTTCAGCGCGTAATTGGGCAAGGGCACCAATATGGTCTATGTGGTTGTGAGTCAACAATATGTATTTAGGTGTGGTATTTTTCAATTTATCTGTGATGATGTTCGCCTCCTCGGGAGCATCTATTAGCGCACTATCTCGGGTTCTTCGACAGGTTACAATATACGCGTTGGTCCCGAAGGGACCCAGTTCAAGCTTCTCAACCCGAATAGCATTGTCTTCGGCTACGATTGTCATAGTTCGACATTCCCTGGTTTGACTGTATATCGTTGATTATACCATGAAGGTGAGAAGGACTGAACATCAGTAAGCAGCAAAATTTCATTGACGGTGAACAGAAAAATAAAGTAAAATCCATGGTAATGTACAACAAAGCTGTGCTTGATAATGGCTTGCGAGTTATCACCAGTACTATGCCTCATAGCCGATCAGTATGCCTTGCCATCCTCGCAGGTACTGGCTCCTGCTACGAAAGTGAAGAGGAAGCGGGCATCTCCCACTTCGCCGAGCATTTATTCTTCAAAGGCACACAGCGGCGACCAACGTCTAAGGACATAACCCAGGATATTGAAGGCGTTGGTGGCATAATCAATGGTGGCACAGACAAGGAATTAACTATCTTCTGGTGTAAGGTTGCTAGCCCTCACTTTCCCATCGCCCTTGACGTGCTATCTGACCTCTTGCTCAATTCCCGCTTTGATACCAAAGAAATAGATCAAGAGCGGCGGATTATCAGCGAGGAAATCAATATGAACATGGACCTCCCTCAGCAAAGGGTAGGCATGCTCATAGACGAGTTGTTATGGCCGGAACAGCCTCTGGGGCGCGAGGTCATCGGATACAGGGAAACTATATCTTCGATTACAAGGGAGCAAATTTTAAAATACGTTGCTCGCAGATATATGCCCAATAACACGGTGCTTAGCATTGCTGGCAACATACAACATGAAGAAGCAGTGGCTCAAATTGAGCCTCTGTTTAGTGAATGGGCTGCCGGGGAGCTAATGACTAGCTATATAACTAATGACAAGCAAACGGAAGCCAGGTTACGTATTGAGCCAAAAGATATCGAGCAAGCGCACCTTTGCCTCGCTGTTCATGGCTTTTCTCGCTCCCACCCGCAACGTTTTACCATTGACTTGCTTAACACAGTCCTTGGCGGTGGCATGAGCAGCCGCCTATTTACGGAGATACGAGAACATAAGGGGCTGGCCTATGATATTCACAGTTATACCGAGCACTTCCTCAAGTCGGGGTCATTTGGTATTTATGCCGGCGTTGACCCCGAGAAAATAGAAACTTCTGTGGCAGCCATCCTCGAAGAGATATCTCAGATTAAACAGGGAATTACTGCCAATGAACTTACCAGGGCTAAAGAATTGTCAAAAGGAAGATTATATTTGCGGTTTGAAGATAGCCAAAATGTAGCGTTATGGTACGGTGGTCAGGAAATATTAACGCAGCAAATCCTGGACATAGACGATGTTATTTCTATTGTGGATGCCATTACCATAGATCAGCTAAAAGAGGTGGCCGAGGAAATTATGACCGATAGTGGGCTTAATTTAGCTGTAACAGGACCGGTTAAGGAAGATAATCTTTTCAAGGAAAAGCCTTTAAGGCAATTGTTTAAGATTGTATAAAAAGAACCGCCGTGAGGCGGTTCTTTCTGCTTCTGGTGAAATTTAGTTTAATTCCAGCCCCAGAGGCTACATCATGCCCTCGTATCCTCCTCCTCCTCCTGGCATCGCCGGCATCTTTTCCTTCTCAGGAATGTCGGTTACCAGGCACTCCGTAGTCAGAATCATAGTGGCAATGCTCGCACCATTCTGTAGAGCGCTCCTGGTGACCTTGAGAGGGTCTACAATGCCCCTTTCTACCATATTTACACCCAGTTCATCCTTGAAGGCGTCGTAGCCGATGCCTGGTTTGCTCCCCTTTATGGCATTTATCACCACTGAGCCCTCCCGGCCACTATTTTCAGCGATGCACCTCATAGGCTCTTCCAGGGCTCGTTTCAAGATATTCGCCCCAGTAGCCTCATCACCCCCTAACTTGAGCTTCTTCAAGGCAGGCAAGGCATTGAGGAGGGCAACACCACCACCAGGCAGGATACCTTCTTCCACAGCAGCTCGAGTAGCTGACAAGGCATCCTCTACACGATGTTTTTTCTCTTTAAGCTCTGTTTCCGTAGCCCCACCTACCTTAATGACTGCCACGCCGCCTGCTAATTTAGCCAGTCTTTCCTGTAATTTCTCCTTATCATAATCCGAGGTGCTTATATCAATCTCGGACCTGATTTGTTTGATTCGAGCCTCAATATCTTTAGTCTCGCCCTTGCCTTCAACAATGGTGGTATTATCTTTATCAGTAATCACCCTTCTGGCTCGTCCTAAATCCTCCACGGTCACCGAATCTAATTTCCTGCCAACTTCTTCAGATATAACAGTGCCTCCGGTAAGAACGGCTATATCCTGAAGCATGGCTTTTCTCCTGTCGCCAAAGCCAGGTGCCTTAACAGCCAGGGGAGATAAAGTGCCCCTCAGCTTATTGACAACTAACGTAGCCAGGGATTCGCCTTCCACATCTTCAGCGATAATGACCAGATTCTTGGATATTTGAACAATCTTTTCCAGAGCCGGCAATATTTCATTTATAGCGGAAATCTTTTTATCAGTGATGAGGATGCAGGGGTCTTCTAGCTCTGCCCTCATTTGTTCGGCGTTGGTGATGAAATAAGGGCTGATGTAGCCGCGGTCGAACTTCATCCCCTCAACATATTCAGTCTCGAATTTCAGCCCTTTGCCTTCTTCGACGGTGATAACGCCATCTTTGCCTACCTTTTCCATAACGTCAGCAATCAAGTTGCCAATTTCCTGGTCAATAGCTGATATAGCGGCTACCTGAGCTACCTGCTCTTTACCAGCCACCGGTATAGACATTTTCTTTAGCTCAGCAACCAAGGCCTCTACCCCTTTATCAATCCCACGCTTTATAGCCATGGAATCAGCTCCAGCGGCGATGTTTTTGAAGCCCTCACTAATAATAGCCTGGGCTACAATAGTGGATGTACTGGTGCCATCGCCACATTGGTCGTTAGTTTTAGTGGCTGCTTGCTTTACTAGCTGCACCCCCATATTCTCAAAAGGATCGGGTAACTCTATTTCTTTGGCTATAGAAACGCCGTCGTTGAGAACCGAAGGAGCGCCCCATTTCTTATCCAGTGCTACAGGCCGCCCGCGTGGTCCCAGAGTCACCCTGATAGCATCGGTCAGGGTATCTACGCCGTTCTTTAATGATTTCCTTGCTTCCTCGCCGAAAATAATTTGTTTTGCCATTCGCTTACCTCCTTTTCTTAGCTTCTCTTGGCCAGAATGTCACCCTCACGCAAGATAACCAGCTCTTCATCCTCTAGCTTGAACTCTGTGCCAGCGTATTTGGAATAAATAACCTTGTCTCCCTTTTTCACCTCCATGGCGATACGTTTGCCATCTTCAGTCAGCCTGCCTGGACCTACAGCAATAATTTTCCCCTCCTGGGGCTTCTCTTTTGCTGTATCTGGTAAAACTATCCCTCCTCTGCTTACTTCTTCCTTGGGCGTTGGTTTTATCACTACCCTGTCTCCCAAAGGTTCAATTTTAGCCATGTTTCCTCCTTTCCTGGATTTATTTTAGCACTCTATCCTTGAGATTGCTAAATTTTCATTATATCAAGAAAAACCAAAAATGCAAGAGGTTTTATTAAGATTTGGCAAATTTTTCTTGAAATATTACACTGAAGCGTGTATAATTTTTAAGAGATGGAGCGGCAAAAAAAGAGAAAAAGGCAATGGAGTAAAGAGGAGGTTCGGGCGTTGAGGCGACACCTGGACTTAACTCAAGCAAGGCTAGCCGAGGAATTAGGCACGCGGCAGCAAACGATCAGTGAATGGGAAAAGGGAATGTATCGGCCTCGCGGAGCATCAGCTACTTTGCTTGGCATAATTGCTGAGCGTAGTGGCTTTACCTACAGGGCCGAAGAAAAGCATGATGGATGAAATTAAAGTCGGTTGTTGCGCTTTTCCCAAAGACAAGAAGAAATATTGTGAGCATTGCTCTAAGGTTTAAGCAATTGATATAAAGAGACAGGTATTTTTTAATGCCATGATTACACGTAATCGGATAAAATTTTCGGAAAAGCAAGCAGCTTTAATATGGCAACAAGTGATGGGAAAGAAGCTGACCTCATCGGAGGACGGGCTAGTCAATGTAATTTATCCTGGAAGGACTAATGGTGATAACGGCCCCGATTTTCGGGATGCAGTTATTGTAAATAAATCTCATTTGACGAAAGGAGATGTAGAGGTTCACGTTAAATCCAGCGATTGGTATAGCCATAAGCATCATACTGATGCTGAATATAATAATGTCATCCTCCATGTTGTGATGTGGCATGATTGTAGTTCAGCTACCTTACTACAAAGCGGCAAGACAGTTCCCGTGCTATGTCTGGCGAAGGCATTGCGGTACCAAGCTTATTTGCTGCCTTACCAGCTCCCTTGCTGTCAGATACTGGACAGCGTGGATAGGCAAACTTTGGGAAATCTATTGAACACTGCCGGTGAAGAAAGGTTTAAGCAGAAGGCGATGCATTTTCGAGCCGAGATTCTTCGCTTCGCCCGGAAGGAAGAGGCAGGGCAGGTGCTCTTCCGGGGCATGATGAGGGCTCTGGGTTATGCTAAAAATACAAAGCCCTTTGAAGACCTTACTGACAGAATGCCCCTCAGTTCCATCGAATCCCGGGAAGGCTTGGCCCTGAAGCAAGCATTGTTGTTAGGCACAGCTGGGTTATTACCTTCTCAAAGATGGCAAGGAAAGTCTGCCAAGGAAAAAGGAGTCCAGGAATTGGAGCTTATATGGCAGTCGGCGGATAAAAAAGTTAAAACCATGAAGAAAGGTGACTGGAACCTCTCACACATATACCCCAACAATTCTCCAGTGCGACGTATTATCGCCCAGAGCTACATTCTTGAGCGTTACTCCGAAGGAAAACTGTTAGCAGGGATATTGCAGCTAGTGAAGGAAGCGCCTCTGTCCGGTGGGCACCGCTTGCTGGAAGACAGATTGACGGTGACCGGCGATGGCTACTGGCGGGACCATTTCGATTTTGATGTCAGAAGTAAAACAAAGATATCGGCACTTTTGGGAAATAACAAAGCAGGTGAAATTGCAGTAAACGTGGTATTGCCCTTTGCTTTTACCTGGGGAGAATTAACTAATGAAGCGAAGATAACAGAGAATGCTATAGAGCTTTATCGTAATTACCCCAAATTGGCTGAAAATTACATAACGCGGCATATGAAGAAGCAGCTTGGCTTCGAAGAATCTTTCGATTTCACTGCCTGTCATCAGCAGGGGCTCATTCACGTCTTCAGGCACTACTGTCGTGAAGGAAGATGCACACAGTGTCCTCTGGCTAGTTGAGAAATACTTAGGCGTAAGCTCAAAAATCGTCGACCCAGCCGACAACCCCTGAATCTGCGTTCATATGAGTGAGGGCGAAGTCCTTATTTGAAATCTGGCTGGCCCCGGGAATATCGTTAAGGTCGTCAATGGATTTTTGCCCATTTTTTATCGCCTCCTCAATTGCTGCTTCGATTGCCGCTTTAAGAGTTGCGACCTCATCACGGAGCCGTTTTACTTCCATCTCCAATTTCCTACTCCCCTGATTGGTTATTACCCTCAGTATAAAAATCTTAATAAAAGTTCTACAGCCTGTCTATGACCCAAAAGTCCTACACCTGGACATCAAGGCTTTCGTGCTATAGCCCAAAAGTACCAAGGAAAAGGAAATTGAACATGATCTATAAGTAAAACGAATTTGATTGGAAAGAGTTAATAGCTAAATAATTCGAGTATCAAAAAATTTCAAAACTGCGGTTTAACAGGTCACCCAAGGCCAAGGCTGGGCACTACATCCAGGTCGTAGCCACTTATCTTGCCAGCCTGGAAATGATAATAGCCACAAGCAGCCACCATAGCAGCATTATCAGTACATAAGTGGGGAGGAGGAATAAGGACCGGCACTGGCGATTTGGCAAGGAAATGCTGGGTCAATATCTTATTGGCTGCTACTCCACCACTAAGCAAAATCTGTTCCACCTTCAATTGTTTAGCGGCTTCAATTGTTTTGGCAACTAAAACATCGACTATGGCCAGCTGGAAGCTTGCTGCGGCATCAGCCACTGAGACCCCTCCCTGGTGAACAAGATGCCACAAGGCGGTTTTCAAGCCACTGAAGCTGAAATCATGGCTTTCCTTAAGCCAGGCTCGGGGAAGGGTCAAGCAGGGGATTCCAGAGCGGGCTGCCTGTTCAATAGCTGGACCCCCAGGGTAGCCCAAGCCCAAGATTCTAGCCGCTTTGTCAAATGCCTCGCCGGCAGCGTCATCTAGGGTCCGCCCTAACTTCTCAAAGTGCCCATGTGCCTTCATCAATACTATATCGCTGTGCCCACCGGAAACAATTAGACAGAGGCAGGGGAATTTCACTCTGCCCTTTTCGCTAGGTAGGGAAGAATCCAGCCAATTAGCATAGATATGTGCCTCAAGATGGTTAACCCCGGTAATAGGTATTTTTTTAGCTAAGGCAATTGCCTTGGCCACGTTAACACCGACCAACAGCGACCCGGCCAGCCCTGGGCCGAAAGTCACGGCAATGCCATTGATATCCTGCCAGGAGACTTTGGTCATTGCCTGGCTGACAACCGGGATAATGGTGAGTAGATGCTGCCTTGAGGCAACTTCGGGGACTACGCCGCCATAGCGAGCATGAATGTCTATTTGTGAAGATACAACATCGGATATAATTCTGTTGCCGTCCTCCACTACGGCAGCGGCGGTTTCATCACAAGAGGTTTCAATACCCAGGATTTTCATGGACTACTATATGCTTGCTTCTCCTGCCTTCTTAACAGCGTATTGTATTAGAGGTGGTGCCAGGAGTCCATGAACTACTGTTGTGGTCGCCATAAGTGTGATTATTGTGCCTCCAATCTCATACCCCGACAACGCTTGAGCTGCCAGGAAAGCAAGACCTACTGCGACACCTGCTTGATCTAGCATCGCAAGACCAAGATACTTCTTAATTTTTGGCTCAGATTTGGAAAGGACACCTCCTATGCTACATCCTGCTATCTTGCCGATACTTCTGCCAACGCAATACACAATTATAAGCGACCACATGAGAGTAAAAAGTGAGAAGTCCATCTGCATACCAATAGCAGCGAAAAACAAAACAAATACCGGCGTCATGATATTATCTATTAATTCGTTTGAGCGGGTGCCGATTTGGACATTGAGGTTAATCACGGCAGTTCCTAAAGCCATACATGTGAGAATTGCTGAAACTCCAATCATTTCCGCAAGGCCCCAGCACAGCATAGCAACTGCAATAGAAATAATAAAAATGTGGTCGGAGGAGAGATGTATTTTCTTCGCGAGGTAGGAAAGAGCGATTCCAATTACTCCTCCAAGACCCAGGCCACCAAAAATCTCCCATAACGGGTAAGCAAAGACAAATGAAATGCCTGCTCCTTCGCCCAACAGCACCTTAGCCCAGGTAATCCCTACTGAGTAAATAACTATTACAAGTGCGTCATCCAATCCCACAAGAGCCATAGTTATGTCTGTAAGTGTCCCTTTTGCCCTTAAGTCTCTTAAAACTGCTATTGTTCCTGCCGGGGCGGTTGCGGGGGCGAGCGAACCCAAAATTATGGAAAGTGGGAGGTCCCTCGTTAATAAATATACAAAACCCAATGTTGCAATAAAAGTCATGAACACCTGCACAAACAATATAATGACCAGTTGCTTACCCATTCTTTTTAGAAAAGCGAACGAAAAGCTCAATCCTATTATGTAGGCAACAAGAGCAAGCGTGGCTCCGGTGATAATGGCAGTGAATTGTTCGGGTAGGCTGAAATTCAAAACCTGTCCTATGATAATACCTGAGAGAATATACGCTAAAATTTCTGTCAACCTTAGCTTGCGTAGTATCCTGCCGAGTATGAAGCTAAGTATGAGAACTAGGGCTACAAGGACATAGATATTCATAAGGTATTCAGGAACTTATTTCTGAGATTTCTTACCAGGAGCTGTATTGTTATTTCTCCCAAGAGTCTTTTATTTTCATCAACAACTGCCAATCTGCGGATATCGAAGGAGGAAAATTTCTTCAAGACATCAACTACAGTTTCCTCCGGCGAGCATACAACAGGATTATGTGTCATGATATCCTGGACGACACTTTCTTTATGCAATATCTGAGCCCTGGGAACTCCGAATATCCGTAACTTTCTTTGCCCAGGAGGAATAATGGAACGCAGCATATCATGTTCCGTTACTACCCCCACCACTTTCATTTCCTCAGTATTGTTAACCACCCATGCGTGTGCCCTAATGGAAAGCTTGCTAAGAAACTCCACCCAACTCGTGTTCTCCTCCATAAATGGGGTGTCATGCACGGGTAACATTATTTCTTTTACCTGTATCTGGTAAAATTTTTCCATCATGTCCTTTTAAGAAAAACTACCTGTCTTGATTTGGCTAGAAACTTGCAGTAAAGCTTTATCATGTGCTTATGTTAGTATTCTAATAAAGAGGTAAAATTTAGGCAAGCGATAGCGACTTGCTTGGCTTTGTTCACTATGTTAACGTAGTTATAAATTCCGGAAGCTTTGGCATGACTTCTATTATTCTTGCCGGTGGCAAAAGTTCGAGGCTTGGTCAGAGTAAGTTTTTGGAGACTATTGGTACTAAGAGCCTTATCCAGTGGGTGATCGACCGCCTTGCTATTCTAAGCACAGAAATCATCATAGCGACTGCCTATGGCGAACCAATTGCTTGCTCCTCGGCTGTAAGGATAAAAATGGTGGCCGACATTTATCCTGGAAAGGGTCCGCTCGTGGGCATTTACTCAGGTTTACTAGCCTCAACTAGTTCGCGGGCTATCGTTGTAGGCTGCGATACACCATTTTTGAGCGTTAGCTTGCTTGAATATATGACTCAAATCTGCTCCACATTTGATGTTGTTGTTCCCCGGATAAAAAATAAATTAGAACCACTTTGCGCAGTGTATTCCAAGGATTGTTCAGGTCCCATTCAAGATTTACTGGAGCAAAATGAACTAAGGATTGACAAACTTTTTAGCATGGTAAAGGTGAAGTACGTTGAAGAGGCAGAGATCAATAGATATGATCCAAAGCACTTAGGCTTTTTCAATATAAATAACCGAAATGATCTGGAGAGGGCAAGAAAGCTGGCAGCCGATAAAAGATGGTTTCCCAAGTAGGAGTAGAAGTACTACCTTGCCACCACATCCCTCACTTGAACTTAGCTGCTAAGCGTTCAACAGTTTTCCTTGTTGTAAGCCTGACATAGCCCTAAGATTTCTCCTGGGATAACGAGATAACTTAAGTTATTTATGAGCCTGGACACTGGCTGTTCCAAGCTGCTCCGTAACTTTGGCTAGCTCATAATTGTCTCCCCTCAAGGGATTGGGGCCTAGCTTTTTAATTTCCTCAACGAAATCAGTGACTACCTGAGCAAATCTCTGTCCCTCGGCGGCGGAAACCCAGTCCAGCCGTAGCCTCTCTGGCTCGATTCCAAACTGGGGCAAGAGCTTTTTTAGAAGCAAAATTCTCCTTAATGTTTTGTAGTTTCCCTCCAGATAGTGGCAATCTCTAGGGTGACATCCCCCTATAAAAACACCATCAGCTCCTCGTTGAAAGGCTTCTAGAATATACACAGGAGCTACCGCTCCAGAACACATTAGCCTTATCATTCTTAAATTCGGTGGATATTGGAACCGGCTTACCCCGGCAAGATCAGCACCGGCATAGGCACACCAATTGCAACAGAAGCCGACAATTCTGGGCTCAAACTCATCCATCTTCATACTCCTGATAAAGCGGCGTTAATCATTACCGAGATTTCTTTTCTGGTAAATCCTCGCTGCTGAACAGCGCCGGAAGGACAGGCGGCACAACAAGTGCCGCAGCCCTTGCAAAGAGCCTCGTTTACAGCAGAAACTCCCTTTTCTCGATCCACAGCTATCGCCCCATAAGGGCAAAGGACCTCGCATACGCCACAACCACTACATAGCGCCTCGTTCACAGAGGCGACGATTCCTTCACCAATTATGGCATCCTTAACCAATATGGTAGTGGCACGAGAGGCAGCAGCTTTTGCCTGGGCGATGCTTTCCTCAAGGGATTTCGGCGCATGAGCAAGTCCGCAGACAAAGACTCCGTCTGTAGCAAAGTCTACAGGACGAAGTTTGACATGTGCTTCCAAGAAGAAGCCGTCGTCATTCACAGGCACCTTGTAGAGCATCGCAAGCTCCCTCACCTCTGGTGAAGAGGCCATCGCTACACTTAGGGCAAGAATGTCAGCATCAATAGCTATCTCATCGCCAAGCACTTTATCCTTAATTTGAATTCTGAGCAGAAGCTGACCATCTTTTCTCTCCTGTCTTACCTTAGGTTTATCTTCCAAATCATAATGCAGAAAGATAATTCCTTTCCGCCTTGCCTCTTGATAATACTCCTCGTAAAATCCGTATGTCCTTATATCCCGGTAAAGGATATAAATATTCATCTCAGGTTTCATCTCTTTAAGCTTCAAGGCATTCTTAATTGCCTCGTTGCAGCATACCCTGGAGCAATAGGGTCGTTCGTCATTTCGACAACCTACGCACTGGACCATTACCAGGTTGTCACAGTTGATGATATCCGGGTTTTTTCTTACTATTTCTTCCTCAAGTTCAAGTTGAGTAAGCACCCTCGGGTCTCTTCCGTAGAGATATTCGTCTGGCTTATATTCCTGGGCTCCTGTGGCAATTATAGCGACACCATGGTCTATCTTTTCTATAACCCTACCTCTATACCTCATTATTTCTGTGGTGAAGTTGCCGACATATCCATGGACGTCCACAATCCAAGTATCGGTATATACTCTAATCTCGGGATGTTCCTGGACTTTCTTAATAAGCTTGCCAAGAAATTGCTGGATGTCCTCACCGTCCAAATTGTAATGTATCCTTCTGGCTATCCCGCCAAGCACGTTGCTCCTCTCGATAAGAGAAACTTCAAATCCCTGTTCTGCTAATGTCAAGGCGCTGGTCATTCCTGCTACCCCTCCCCCAATAACTAATGCAGAGCGGTTAACCGGAAGAGACAAAGGCTTCAGGGGCTCAATCAGCCCTGCTTTGGCTACTGCCATTCTTATCAGGTCTTTTGCCTTTTCTGTTGCTTTGTCCGGCTCATGCATGTGCACCCAGGAACACTGGTCTCGAATATTCGCCATTTCAAAGAGATGCTTATTCAAGCCTGCTTCCCTTATGGTCTCCTGGAATAAATGCTCGTGGGTTCTGGGAGTACAAGAAGCTACTACCACCCGATTAAGATTATATTCCTCGATTACTTTCTTTATCCTTTCTTGAGTATCTTGAGAACAAGTGAAGAGGTTTCTTTCAGCATAGGCCACATTTGGCAAGGTCTTAGCAAATTCGGTGATATCAGGAACATTTACATACCCGCCGATATTGATTCCGCAGTGGCAGATAAAGACCCCGATTCTTGGCTCTTCTCCAATCACATCTTTTTCGGGCGGGTACTCTTTTTCTTTGGTCAAAGTCTTCCTTGACGGAGCCAAAAAACTAGAAATCTCACCCGCAGCACCACTCGCTTGCATCACTGTCTCGGGAATGTCCTTAGGTGCCGAAAAAGCCCCACAGACGTATATTCCAGGCTTTGAGGTCTCCACTGGTGAGAAAGGCTTTGTTTGACAAAATCCGTAAGGATTGAGCTGTATGCCAACCTGCTTAGCGAGCTTAACTAATTCTGGAGAAGCCTGGAATCCGACAGAAAGCACCACCATACTGAATTTCTCAGTCTTTATTACGCCATCCTCTGTAGCAAATTTGACCACTAAATCCCCGGTGCTATCAACCGCCTCAATGTTATAGACCTTCGATCTGACGAACTGTATGCCACTTTCTTCCTTGGCACGCTCATAGTATTTATCGAAATCCTTGCCGTATGTTCTGATATCCATGTAGAAAACGGTTATTTCCAGGGGAATTGTGCTATGTTCCTTGGCAATCATAGCTTCCTTAATGGCATAAGTACAGCAGACGGAAGAGCAATACGGTCTGTTATGCTTTGCGTCCCTTGAGCCTACGCATTGAAGGAAGGCTATTTTCTGGGGAGGAACTCCATCAGAGAGCCGTTGTAAGACGCCTTGAAATGGTCCAGAGGCACTTAATATACGCTCGAATTCGATACTTGTTACCACGTTGGGAAGTCGCCCATAACCAAGCTCGTAAAGTTCACCTGGGTTATAGCATTCAAATCCTCCAGAGAAGATAACTGCTCCCACCTCTATTTCCTCAAACGTGTCTTTCATAGAATGGTCAATAGCCTTGGCTTCACATCTGTCAACACACTCAAGGCATTGGATACATCCCGTGACCTGTCCGGCAAGACATCGCTCTGCCTCCTCACGCGCTTCTTGCACCGGGTAACCCAAAGTAACCTCTTCAAAACCTTCCCTTTGCTCCAAGGAGATTTCTGCCATTTTATGCTGTGGATGCTCACCAAACCGATTCCTCAACCTTTGTATTTCCTCTTCTGTCAGTTTCTGAGGTTCCACCCTTTCCTCTACAGGCAAAGGCATTCCTTGCAGGAATGCATCTATAGAGCGAGCAGCTCGCCTGCCTGCTGCCATTGCGTCTACCACATAGGCTGGGCCGGTTGCCACATCACCGCCGGCGAAAATACCCTCAATATTGGTTGCACCGGTACCAGGGTTCACTTCTATGGTTCCGCGCTGGGAGAGTGAAATGCCCAGTTCCTTAACAAAATCGGTTTTCGCCACCTGTCCCAGAGCAGCTATAACAGTATTTACAGAAAGTTGAAATTCAGAGCCTTCAATAGGTATTGGTCGGGGGCGTCCTGAAGCATCGGGTGCGCCAAGCTCCATCCTGATAAGTTCAATTTTAGAGAGGCTTTTATTCCCGATAAAACGGCTAGGAGCAACAAGAAATTCGATCTTGATGCCCTCTGCCTCTGCAGCATTAATCTCTTCTTCAGATGCTGGCATCTCTGTTCTGGTACGGCGATAGAGGATGGTAACTTCTTTAGCTCCCAGGCGCTTAGCTGTCCTGGCGCAGTCAAGCGCCGTGTTTCCGCCGCCGATGATGGCAACTTTTTGGTCCACTCTTACCTTCTTACCTAGGTTCACATTGCGTAAGAACTCAATCCCTTGCACAACGCCGGAAAGGTCTTCCCCGGGAACTCTTAGTTCCATCCCCTGATGAGCACCAACACCAATAAAGATAGCGTTGAATTCTGCTCTAAGTTCGCCTAGAGAAATGTGATTACCGACCTCAACGCCGGTCTTTATCTCAACGCCGAGTTTTGTTATATATTCAATCTCCTTACGGACAACTTCTTTGGGAAGGCGATATTCGGGTATTCCAACCTGGAGCATCCCCCCTGGCTTGGGAAGAGATTCGAAGATAACTGCTTTATGTCCCTTAAGAGCGAGGTCATGAGCTGCAACCAAACCTGCTGGTCCTGCTCCTACTATTGCAACTCTCTTCCCCGTTGGTTCAACAGTAGGTACTTCAAGCTTCTCTATATCGGAATAATCAGCCACAAATCTCTTGAGATCTCGTATGGCTAATGGCTCATCAATCTGGCCACGATTACAAGCTTCCTGACAAGGAGCATAGCATATTCGCCCACAAATAGCGGGGAGTGGGTTCGTTGCCCTGATGAGCCTATAGGCTTCTTCATTCTCCCCTTCAGCTATCAGCTTAGTGTAGCCAAGAACGTTCATATGGAGGGGACAAGCATCACGACAGGCGGCATGACAAAGTCGCTCTTCTTCCTTATCAATCACATCCTTTTTAGGAACTGCTTGAGGAAAAGGCGTATAGATGGCACGGCGAGACCCGAGTCCCATGTTGAATTCGCTTGGCATTACCACGGGACACCATTCGCTACATACCCCACAACCAGTGCACTTCTCCCAATCAACATAAGTTGCCTTTTTGCGCAGCTTTACATTGAAATTTCCAGCCTCACCATTAATGCTCTCTATCTCTGTGTAAGTAAGGAGGGAGACGTTCTGATGCGAGGCAACCTCCACCAATTTCGGAGAAAGAATACACATGGAACAATCATTGGTAGGGAAAGTCTTATCAAGCTGGGCCATAACGCCACCAATGGAAGGCGACTTTTCTACAAGGTAAACGTAATATCCGGACTCAGCAAGGTCCAAAGCCGCTTGAACCCCTCCTATGCCCCCACCAACGACAAGGACTGCCCCTATTTTGCCGTTTCCGCTTTGCTTTTCCATAATGACACCTTTACATTACAATCTCTGCAATGCCTCCTTAGCAAGCCCTGAAGGCTCTACCTCCGCTCCTTGAGACCGCGAGTCAACAATTGTCCCCACCATCTCATGGCGTAATTTCTGGCAGAAGACATCGATTTCTTTTACCTTTTCAACAAAAGACGGGGCAACGTATCCTTCTCTAACTGCTATGCTTCTCAAAGCCTTCATGATATCGGCAAAATCAACATTCTGGGGACAGTGTCCCTGGCAGTTATAGCACTGAATGCAGAACCAAATAGTATCTGAAGAAAGGATCTCTTTCCTCATCCCCAAAAGCACCATACGAATTATCCGACGGGGATTGAATTTCTGGTCGATATCAGCAACAGGGCAACTTGCAGTGCAGAGGCCACAGGCGAAGCAAAGTTTAATATTTTCTCCTCCCGGCTCATTGGCAACATCGTACTTGAACTCCGTATCCAGTTCATTCAAAGCTACAGTCATTTTCGCCTCCTTAATTCCCACTCGGGGGAATCTTATGGTAGTCCAGCAGCCTCCAATATCTCGGGAACTCTTTCCTCCCGCCCAATAAACATGATGTGCACTCCATCACAGATTTTCTCTTCTTTTATTTGCTTTATCATCCGGGCAGCTATTTCGATTCCTTTAGAAACTCCTGTTCCTTTCGGAGCTTGAGCCAGCTCGTCAATGACATATTGAGGGATAAAAATGCCCGGGACATTCTCGTTCATATACGCAGCCATCTTTGCGCCGATAACAGGTACTATGCCGGCAAGGATCTTAACCTTTTCATCTATATTGCGGACGAATTCCGTAAATCTCTTCAGTTCATCAAGTTCATAAACCGCCTGCGTCTGAATGAAGTTCACCCCCGCCTTGAGCTTCTTCTCAACCTTGATAAGCTGTGGCTCGATGGGATCGGCTGAAGGAGTAGCCGTTGTTCCAATACAGAAGTCAATGCCTCCATCAAGTTCATTGCCTGCCATGTCTTTGCCGGAGTTCATGGTGTGAACAAGGTGGATGAGCTGCACCGAATCGAGGTCGAACACTTGCTTGGCTTCCTTATGGTCACCAACATCAATGGAATCACCAGTAAGACAGAGAATATTACTTACTCCTCGGGAGTAAGCGAACAGGAGATCGGCTTGAATTGCCAGACGGTTCCTATCCCGGCAGGTTACTTGAAATACTGGCTCGCCACCATGTTCTTTGATCAAGAGACAAATTCCCAGGGAGGGATAGCGCATCACGGAGCTTTGATTGTCAGTCACATTTAGACCATCAACCTTATCCTTGAGAAGCTCAATATGCTCTATCGCCTTTGACACGTTGGAGCCTTTCACTGGCCCCACCTCGGCTGTTACAACGAAGTCCTTTGCTTTAAGAATTTCCCTAAAAGGTTTTGCCATCCTTAACCCCCTTAAGCTTTTGACGCCTGGACTTTGCCGGGCCTTTTCACCGCCCGATAATTCTTCGGCGCATAGTATTTCCGCATCACATCAAGTCTACCTTGCTTTTCCAACCTGCGATAAATCAGAACCCAGGCACAATCCTTATCCGGGTCTATTTCGCACTTTCCTCCCTTTCTCGTGCCACCACAGGGGCCATTAAGAAGCCCTTTGGCACAGCGAACTATAGGACAAACACCTCCAGTTCGATCTAGAAAACAATCACCGCAAGCACCACACATTTCCACCCAAAGCCCTTCTTTCTCCGGCATCCCGATAAAGGTAGTGTTAACCGCCGGGAACACGGGCTTGTCCTCAAACATCTCAGCCATCGTTTGCACTCCCGACCCACACGCTAAAGAGAGAACCGCTTCAACTTCGGCAACCTTATCCTTAATCTCTGCTACCATTTCCCTTTCACATTGTCTCTCCACTGTAGCCTCAAGGGCCACAATCTCATTCCCCTCCCCACTTCTAGCTAACCTGAGTTGTGAGGCAAGCATCGCCACCTCTTTTTCTCCGCCAGCCCAACAAACGGTGACGCAAGTACCACAACCCGCCACAAGCACTTTCTTGTAGGGGGCAATTAATTGCTTGATCTCTTCCATGGGTTTTCGTTCAGCGATTATCATCTTACCTCCCAGACTCTTTTGATATCTTGGCTATTTCGTTTACTGCTCTAATGAATTTGTGGGGTGCATTGGGGCTGAGGTTGAACATCGCAACAAGTCTGCCGTCTACCTTAACCTCTTTCAACAGCATATTGCAGTATTTCACCCTTTCTTTTGCTCTGGTGTTTCCGGTGATGTGATGGCAGGCACCATCCTCACACCCCATCACCAGCACTGCTGCTGCGCCCTTCTCAAAAGCTTTCAGGATATGAAACACATCAACCTGGCCGGCGCACGGAACCCGGATTACCCGTATGTTCTCTGGGTAGTGAAGCCTTAATCTTCCTGCTAAATCAGCAGCAGGATAGGCAGAATGTTCGCAACAAAAAGCTACATTGCGCCCATTCAATGATTCTCCTACGGCCTCAATCTGGGCGAGGATCTCATCATCTCCATAACCTTTAAATCTTATTGCCTTAGCCGGACATATCGCGGCACAAATGCCGCAAGCATAGCAGGCAAGGTCTGAAATTCCAGCCACCTCCTTACTATTATCTGCCCGAACTAATTGGATAGCACCATGCGGACAGACACGAATGCAAGTAAGGCATGCCACACATTTCTGAGGATCAGCCTTTACTATCTCCACATCCACCACAGTTTTTCCTGAAGACAAAAGTTCATGGACATTTATGACTACGCTGGAAATATCTGTCAATACCCGACCAAGGTCTAAGTCGCCCCGACATCCCCCGATAAAGAATATGCCCTTCTTCTCCGAGCCAACGGGATAGAGATGCACATTTTCATCCTGGTAAAAGCCTCTGGAGTCTCTCCTGGTGTTCAGCAGGGAGCTCAATTTTTCAGTTCCTTCGGCAGGGAGATACATCTCCTCAGCAACCAGAACGTCACAGGTCAGGGTTATATCTTCCCCGAGAAAAACATCTTTAGCCTCGATTTTCACACGCCCATTATCTGCAGTAATCCGCGGCGAGGTCTCAGACTTCAAGAACACCACCCCGCAGTCTCTCGCTTCCTGGTAAAGGTTTTCCATTCCTGCGCTATCTACTTTGACGCTTTTGTAAAAGACATAAACCTCGCTGCCCCATTTCCTCTTTGCTTCCAAAGCGTTATATAGAGTAGCCAGTGTGGGAAAGCGAGAGTTTTCATCAGAAAAATCAAGCATGAAACCTATGCTTTTGGGTTTTGTTTCCAGACACGGGTTCCTAAGCATACTGCAGAACTGCTCTTGCGACACAATGTTCTGACTAAACTCCATCCCAGAATCTAAAGCAAGCTCGGTTTGATACCCGGTGGCAAGAACTATCGCCCCATACTTGAGGAAAATTTCCTCCTCCCCTTTTCTTATCCTGACGTTGAAATCTCCTATTTTCCCTTCTACTGTGGTCATCTGAGCAGAGGTGAGGACCTCGATATTTCTGTCTCCCTCTACTGCACTTATCATTGAGCTTGGGTCAAAACCATAAAAGCTTTCCAATTTTCCAGGCCCATCTCCCAAAACCGCCTCTTTTTCCAATAGGGTTGTCCGTAAGCCAACTCGGGAAAGCTGGAGAGCCGCGTTAATTGCCGAGAATCCGCCACCGACCACCAGAACCTTCCTGTTCACGGGTAACTCTCTCTCCTCCACCGGCAGGAGCAACCGAACCCTGTTTACCGCCATCTTTACAAGTTCCACAACCTTCACGGTAACATCCCCTTCGTGGGCCCAGGAACATTGCTCTCTTATATTTGCCATAGACAGGAGATGACCATTCAGCCCTGACTTTTCCAACACTTCCCGGAAAATATGCTCCGTGAATTCAGGAGAGCAAGCAGCAACAACCACTCTCTCTATATTCTCCTCCTTGATACAGGAGAGCATCTTCTTCCTTCCTTCTTCGAGACAAAGATTGGAACTCAAGTTGACACAGGTGACACCGGGTAATTTCGTTACTTTTTTGGCAACGGCATCAAAATCAATATTCTTGATAGCCCTGCCGCAATTGCAGAGAAAAACGCCTATTTTTGTTTCCATTCAATGTCTTTCTTGATTACCTCGCCCTTGGCTAGCAGATTGGGCCAGCACTTGCATTGCCTTCGATGCTGCTGCTATCCCATGAGCAATGGAATCAGGTATATCCTTGGGGCCTTGACAAGTTCCAGCGAGGAAAATGCCATCAACATTGGTTTCATTAGAACTAAGAGGATGCCTTATATCAAAGAATCCGTCGTCAGCCAAATTTATGCCCAGAATCCTGGCTAAATCCCAGGAGTTCTTTCCAGGAGAAATACCCACGGAAAGGACTACAAGGTCAAATGTATCCCGGCAAACTTTTCCTTGAGCGATATCCTCAAACCTTACTTCAAGCTCGCCGGATGAAGTTTGTAAAATCTCGACTGGTAATCCTCTGACAAATCGTATACTTTCCTTATAATTTTCGTAGAATTGAGCAAAGCCTTTACCGGTAGTCTGCAGGTCGATGTAAAAGATAGTCACCTGGGTATCAGGATTCTGATATTTGATAAGCCCGGCAAGTTTAATAGCATATTTGCAGCACACCTGTGAACAATACCCATGACCTTTGTCCCTGGAGCCAACACATTGAATAAAGGCAATATTTTGAGGTTCCTTACCATTTGTGGGAAGTCTAAGGTAGCCTTCACGGGTGAAAATCTGCTCCAGGTCAAGACCAGTTAAGACATTGGGATATCTACCGTAACCTAAGGAGCCTTTCTCTCTGGCATCAAAAACGTCAAAACCGGTGGCGACAATGACAGCACCGATGCTAAACTCTTGCTCTTTTGGCTTGACCTCGAACTCGATAGCCTTTGTAGGGCAGCTCTCCTGGCAGAGATTGCATTTCTCCTCTTTAAAGCGCAGACAAAGTCCTTCATCCAGAACGTAGGAAAAAGGTGTCGCTCCAGCAAAAGGTGGATAGATGGCTTTGGGATCAGTAGGACAGACTTCAGTGCAAAGACCACAAGCTATACATTTCTCTTCATCGACATACCGAGGTTGTTGAATTATCTCAACTCGAAAATTGCCCAGCTCACCGCTAAGTCTTCTTATCGTGGAATTAGTTAGGAGCTTAATTTGAGGATGGATTACCGCTTCTTTAACCTTATCGAAAACTACACAAGCAGAACACTTGGAGCAGATATCTGTTGCCTTACAACAAAAAGAGGCACTGTGCCCACCAATCACTGCCTCCTTCTCTAATAAATAAACACTTACACCTTCATTAGCTAACTCTAACGCTGAAGCTACACCCGATATACCCGACCCCACAATTAAAACATTCTTGCTCTCCAAGCTCGTTCCTTAAATTTCGTAAATCGTGCCATTTTACCCCTTTTTTACTTTTTAAGCAACTCCTCTATCCTTTTCACTAATTCCTCAGGGTCAATTGGCTTTTGGAGATAATCCTCTGCCTCCATCATCATTCCCTCTCGCATGGAAAGATGCATTTTTTCTCTGTCTTCAGGGTAAACAGTGAGCATCAACACGGGGATATTAGAGAAAAAATGGTATTTTTCGTCGGTTTTAAGCTCATGGCAAACATCAAATCCATGCTTACCAGGCATTATCACGTCTAGGATGATTAAGTCCGGCCTTTCCTCCACCACTTTGCTTAAACCTTCGGTCCCGTCATATGCAGATACCACCTCATAGGACTTGGGCTCAAGGATTTTTTTCACTACTGCGTGCACATCAGGATCGTCATCAATGACCAAAATCTTAGTCTGTTTTGGCATCCTTCCCTCCTTTAGACAAAAGCTTCTCTACCCGCTGGAGCAACAAAAAAGGCTCGATGGGTTTTTCTATGTAATCATCAACAGCAAGTTTACGGCCTAACTCCAACTCATAGCGCCGCTGACTGGCTTCCTCCCTTACTGAACTTATGACAAGGACAGGGATATCAGGATATCCTCTCTTCTGACAATTTTCTAATTCCCTAACCACGGCAAATCCATCCATTCCTGGCATTAAGAGGTCCAAAAGCAATATGTCTGGTTTTTCTTCCTTCAATTTTTTTAACGCCTCATATCCATCACAAGCCTCAATTACCTCATAAGAACGAGACTTTAGCACGCTAGCAATTGCCAGCCGCATATCAGGGTCATCATCCACTATCAAAACCCTTGCCATCTCCTTTACTCCGCTTGTTTGGAATTTTTGGGCAAAATAAAGGTGAACATGGTTCCTCTGCCTGTCTCAGGAGAGGGACTTGTTGCAGATATTTTACCCCCATGACCTTCAATTATACTCTTGCTTATAGAAAGACCCAAGCCAGCTCCCCTTTTTTCCATATTCAGACCCTTATAGAAAGCATCAAACACTTTGGGTAGATCCTGGGTAGGGATTCCGACTCCTGTGTCTATTACATCAACCCGTACATGATCCTTTTCGTTCTTTGCTCTAACCGTTACTCCACCGGAGTTAGTAAACTTGATAGCATTGGATAACAAGTTTGTCATTACTTGCTTAAGCCGGCCAGCGTTCCCGAGGACCGTGGGAAGGTCTTGAGATACTTCAACAACCAATTGTAGCTTCTTTTCCTCAGCTAAAGGTCGCATGGTCTCAGTGCAATCTTCGATCACTTTCGTCAAGGTAACTTCTTCTTCCCTGAATTCTCCGAAATCAACTCGAGAGAAATCAATCATGTTGCTTATTAAATTAAGCAGGTCAGAAAGTCTCTTGCTACTCCTTTGCACTATGTTTTTTTGTTCTTCACTCAGTTGTCCAACGAAACCTTCCAGCAAGAGCCGATTGTAGCTTTCCGCGGCAGCCAGAGGGGCTTTCAAGTCATGGAAAATAATAGATAGAATGTGCTCCATCGTTTGCTTAGTATGCTGCAGTCTCGAAGCAACTACTTTCACAAGGTTGTTTGCCACTTTATAACCTATTTGAGGGTTTTCATCCAGCAAGGTTTTAATCTTTTCGCCGTCTAATGCGAGAACCTCAGTCTTCTCCAGACACCGACCCGAAGAGGTAAGAATATGAGGTTCCATCAGTGCTGACCAGCAAAAACTATCCCCTTCTGACAACACATCGATTGTGGCTCTTTCAGCTCCCCTTCGGCTTATAGCAAGTTCTGTTTCCAAAGCTACCTTGCCTGATTTGAGAGTCTGGATATAGTTACACTGCGCGCCTTCGCAGAACATGACCGCCCCTGCTTCATACAACTGCTCCTGGCAAAGAGGGAGCAGTTTATCTAGCTCATCATCGGTCAAACCCTGGAATATTTCTGACGATCTTAATGCTTCCTTAATTGGGTTTGATTCGGTTGTTTGTTGCATTGGCCGCTGCACATTATAAACACTTTTAGAGATTATTGCAAAAAGAAGAAAGGGTAGTTCTACCATGTTGCTCTAAATGTGACATTCTGGCATACTGTGCTAAAATTCTGTCGGGAGTGCAAGAATGAAGACGAAAAGCAATTTAGAAAGGATATTAGAGGGTGGGCAATTTGCTGTTACTGCTGAAATTGGTCCCCCTCAGAATACAGAGACCGAGGCGATAAGAGAAAAAGTTAATCTGCTTAAAGGGTACGTCGATGCCTTTAATGTCCCTGATGGACAGGCAGCGGTGGTGGCGATGGCAAGCTGGGCAGCTTCTCTGATAGGAATGGAGGTAGGCATTGATCCCATAGTGCAAATGACTTGCCGTGACAGAAATCGAATTGCCCTTCAGATGGATATTCTGGGCATCTCTGCGTTTGGTGTTAATAACATACTTTGTGTTTCTGGGGACCCTATTTCCTTTGGAAACCAGCCCAATGCAAAGCCTGTGTTTGACGTTGATTCTATCGGGCTTATCAGGATAGTCAAAGGACTCCGAGATGAAAAAAAATTAGAGAATGGCCAACCGATAATTGGAAAAGAACCCAGACTTTATGTTGGGGCAGCGGCAAACCCTTTTAGCCAGTCCTTGAAGTCTGAGGTGAATCGTCTTAAGGACAAGGTTGCTGCTGGAGCAGATTTTGTCCAGACTCAGCCTATTTATAACATTGAGGGCTTTAAGAAGTGGATGGAATTGATTCGAGAAGAAGGATTACATAAAAATGCAAAAATCCTTGTTGGAATCACTCCCCTGACATCCGTGGCGTCAGCAAGATATATGCAGACAAAACTCCCCAACATGGATATTCCCAACGAAATCATTGAACGTCTTCGGAAGATTAGCAAAAAAGAAGACATGGCGGAAATTGGCATTTTGATCGCCGTGGAAACAATAAATCAATTAAGGAAAATAGAAGGAGTAGCGGGTATTCACATCATGACCTTGGGGCGGGAGGAAATTATTCCGAAGATTTGTAGCGCACTCGGCCTTTACCCCCGCCCCTGAATAAGGAGGCCCTCGTCCCTTTCCAATTTGCAGTAGCTTACAAGGATCCCCGAGTAGGCCTCACCATTTTTCCTGAGATAATCGCAGCATAAGCCAGGTCTTAAGGCGCTCATCCAGCTTGCCCAGCCATGCTTCTATCTTGCGTATGTCTCCGCTCATCAACGCAGCTTTTTCCTCCGCCGTCAGTTCATAATCTTTCAGAGCCTCGGCAGGATTTTCCGCCATTCGGGCCAGGAAAGCGTTATCCTGGGCGGCTCTATCAAGCACCGCTAAGACGGCATTTACTGCTGAGACCTTGTACTCCGGAATCTTTGCCAATGGGTCGAGAGCATCATTGGTGAGAATATTTGCTGCTGCTTCACGCCAGTGAAAGGGCATAAAAACAAGTCCAGGTGGTAAGTTTTCTGTAATATGGACTGGAGCCTCCAACTTACCTCTTTTTGAGGCAAGCACTATCAAATCGTGCTCTACAAGACCAAGTTTTGCTGCATCACCGGGGTGCATTTCGACAACGCCATCAGGACGAAGTCCAGCGAGTACTCTGGAGCGCCGACTCATGGTGCCAGTATGCCAGTGTTCCAACACCCGTCCAGTAGTGAGAATCAAGGGGTAGTTCTCAGATATCGATTCTGCCGGCGGAATATATCCTACAGCATGGAACTTGCCACGTCCCCGGGCAAAGCTGTCTCGGTAAAGAAAGCTGGTTCCTGGGTGCGAGACATCTGGGCAAGGCCATAGCAAACCGCCGTGGTCGAGGCGGTCGAAGCGGACACCGCCATAAATAGGAGTCAGCGAGGCAATTTCTTCCATAATCTGGCTGGCACTCTGATAGCCTAACGACTGTCCCATCTTCTCTGCCAGGGCGGAGATGATTTCCCAGTCAGGCTTTGACTCCCCGGGCGGCAGGACTGCTTGTCTTATTCTTTGAATTCGTCTCTCAGTATTGGTAAAGGTGCCATCCTTTTCTGCAAATGCAGCTGCCGGGAAAACAACATCAGCTAGCCAGGCAGTCTCGGAGAGAAAGATATCCTGAACCACTAAAAATTCAAGTTTCTCCAGCGCTTGCTTCATATGTTCCAGGTGAGGCTCGCTTAACATCGGGTTCTCACCCATAACAGAGAGTCCTTTAATGTCTCCCTTAAATATAGCATTAGCTATCTCAGTAATTACCACCCCGGGACGGTCGTTCAATTTGCATCCCCAAGCGGTTTCAAATTTAATTCTCACAGCGGGGTCATCAACCCTTTGATAGCCGGGATAGACGTTAGGGAGTGCTCCTATATCACAAGCGCCCTGGACATTGTTCTGACCTCGAAGGGGACTGAATCCAGTGCCCTCCCTGCCAATATTGCCGGTAAGGAGCAGCAGGTTTGCCACACTTTTCACATTATCGGTGCCAGTAGTATGCTGGGTTATTCCCATCCCATATAGGATACAGGCGCTTTTAACTTCTCCAAAAAGATGAGCAGCCACCTCTAAATCAGACTGCAGTACCCCAGTTATCGCCTCCACTACTTCAGGAGTATATTCTTGTACAAGCTTCCGCATATCCTCAAAATCTTCAGTGCGCTCCCGGATAAATTCCTTATCTTCAAGGCCATCCCTGATGATAACACGCATCAGCCCATTGATAAGGGCAACATCCGTTCCTGGCTTGTGGTGAAGCTTGGCAGTGGCGTATTCGTCAAGTTCTGTAGAGCGAGGGTCAGCCACAATAAGCTTAGCTCCGCCAAACTTGACCCTCCTCTTAATTATTGCACCAATAACGGGATGGCAATCCGTAGTGTTAGAGCCGATGACAAAGAAGAGTTCAGTTTTCGCAAAATCATCATAAGAATTGCTCATTGCCCCTTGACCAAAAGCAGCAATTCCACCGACAACAGTAGAGGCGTGACATAGTCGGGCGCAATGGTCAATGTTGTTAGTGCCTATCACAGCACGAAAGAATTTCTGCATAGCATAGTTATCTTCATTAGTGCACTTAGCTGAGCTTATAGCCGCTATGCTATCTGGCCCGTAATCTTGCTTGAGTTCAAGGAGTTTATTTGCCACCAGCTCAAGAGCCTCATCCCAGCTAGCTTCACGGAAGATTTCTTGCACTTTTCCGTTGTGACCTGCTTGTCGGGCGATGCCTGGTATTCGGATAAGGGGTGTTGTTAGCCTTTCAGGATGGTTAACAAAATCGTATCCCCAGCGTCCTTTAACGCAGAGGCTGCCCTTGTTAGCCGGACCATCAGAGTCACCGCGCACGGAAACAATCTTATTATCTAGAACACCTAAGTAGAGGGAGCAGCCAACTCCGCAATAGGGACAAATGGTTTTAACCTCTTGGGCAGGTGGTTTTTCCCACTTGGGTGTCAATGCTCCTGTAGGACATCGGGCAACACATTCCCCGCAGGACTTGCAGATGGATTCGACAATCGGTTTATCACCGAATGTAGCTACCTTTGCTGAGTTGCCTCGAAAAGCTAAGTCAATGGCACCAACAACAGCAATTTCATGGCAGGCCCGCACGCACTTAGCACATAGGATACATTTATTCGGGTCACGGATAAATGCCGGATGGCTTGTATCTATAGGAAGCACTTGAGTGCCTTTTCTAAGGCGGTCAATATGCTCCTGTTCTATTCCGAGATATCGAGCAATCTTAAGCAATTCGCAGTCCTGGTTTTTGGCACAGGTAAGACAATCGCCGTGGTGATTAGCGATGATAAGCTCCATGGTGGTACGACGTGACCGATTTACCCGTTCTGTCTCGGTGTGGATCACCATGCCATCGGTTGCTGGCGTGGTACACGAGCTGACCAGGCCCCGCATTCCTTCAATCTCAACCATGCAGAGGCGACAACCCCCGTAGGGTTTAAGGTCAGGGTCATAACACAGCGTGGGAATATAGATTCCAGCATGGAGTGCCGCTTCAAGCACAGTTTCTCCCTTTTTCGCTATAACCTCGCGTTCGTTGATGGTCACCTTGATGGTATCTACTTTTCTTTCATCTATTTCGGTCGGAGCGACTACAGTCATTGTGGCCTCCTCTTTATTAATCTTCTTCCAGGTCGCATCTTAAGCACCTCTTTGCTTCCTCAATTGCCATTTCTTCTCCAAGACCAAGCTCTACTTCAGCGAAGCTGCAAAGTCGCTTGCTTAGAGTCAAGGTGGGTATGGAAATGCGGTGCCTTTCCCCTTCCTCAAGCTCAGCTAATGTCTCTATTTCTTCAGGTGAAGCTAGCTCTTCGTCTATTATCCCGCTACCACCTAGATATTTGTCTATAGAAACCGCTGCTCGTCTTCCGGCAGCGATAGCTTCAATGACTGTGGCTGGGCCAGTAATAGCATCACCACCAGCAAAAATACCTTCCCTAGTTGTGGCTAAAGTATCATCGTCAACCTGGATAGTAGTTCCACGTTCCAAAGGAAGTCCAAATTTCTCCGGAGCCTCTGGCACTTGACCAATAGCGGCAATTACGGTGTCAAAGGGCAGACTAAATTCATTACCTTCAATTGGCACTGGGCGCCTTCTGCCACTTTCGTCTACCACTCCAAGCTTCATACGGATGCATGTAAGCTCTACCATACCATTTCTTCTCTCTATTCTGATTGGGGCAGCGAGGAACTCTATCTTTACACCTTCAAGCAACGCCTCTTCTATCTCTTCCCCACTTGCGGGCATTTCATCCCTGGTGCGGCGATAGATAATTGTTGCCTCTTTAGCACCGAGGCGAAGTGCGCTGCGGGAAGCATCTATGGCAACATTGCCTCCACCAATGACAGCTATCCTATCTCCTACTCTAACTTTATTCCCTATATTTATCTCTCTGAGAAAAGACACACCCTCCATAACCTCAGGACTGTCCTCTCCTTCAATTCTTAATTTAGCTCCTTGATGAGCGCCAATAGCTAGGAAAATGGCATGGTAACCATGTTCAAAAAGCTCATCCACAGAGCTAACCTTGGTGTTTATCTTTATATCAACCCCAAGGCTTTTTATTTCTTCAATCTCTTCAGCTAACACTTCTCTAGGTAAGCGATACTCAGGAATGCCATACCTCATCATGCCACCTGGCTCAGGAAGAGTCTCAAATACAGTGGCAGCATGTCCCCGCTTAGCTAAGTAATAAGCTGCAGTGAGTCCTGCTGGACCTGAGCCAATAATGGCAACTCGCTTATCTGTAGGAGCAGCCATTTTTGCCTTCGCCTTCCAAAGCCCGTTCCCCTTTTCTGCGGCAAAGCGCTTGAGTGCCCTTATGGCGATGGCTTCATCAACTTGCCCTCGCCGACACTTGGTTTCACAAGGGTGAGGGCAAACATGCCCGCAAATTGAGGGGAATGGTATCTTTTCCCGGATTACAGCTAATGCCTGGTCATACTTGCCCTCACTAATAAAGCGGATATAGCGAGGGACATCTATACCAGCAGGGCAGGTATGGCTACAAGGCGCCTTGACCAAGCCCCTGCACACCGCAGCAGGACAATGATGCTTTTTGATGTGTTCTTCATACTCATCGCGGAAGTAGCGGATACTGGTAAGCACTGGGTTAGGTGCTGTTTGTCCCAAACCACAAAGGGAATTATCTTTGACCGATTCCGCTAACTCCAGAAGCAATTCAATATCATCGGGTCTACCTCTTCCATTGGTTATATCCTCTAGTATGTCTAACATCTGTTTAGTGCCCCAACGACATGGTATACATTTACCGCAAGACTCAAGTTGTGTGAAAGAGAGAAAGAAGCGGGCCATATCAACCATGCAAGTATCCTCATCTGTCACTACCATACCCCCGGAGCCCATAATTGACCCTGCCGACGCCAACGATTCATAATCAATTGGCGAATCAAGCAAGCTTGCTGGTAGACAACCTCCGGATGGTCCACCAGTCTGTACTGCTTTAAAGCGCTTGCCGCCAGGGATTCCTCCGCCGATTCCGAATATAAGTTCTCGTAAGGTGATGCCCATAGGAATCTCTACCAAACCGGCATTGGCAATCTTGCCTGTTAAGGCGAAAACCGCTGTCCCTTTGCTCTTCTCGGTACCAATGCTAGCGTACCAGTCTGCACCCTTGCTAATTATCACAGGGATACTAGCAAGGGTTTTCACATTGTTAATATTAGTTGGCTTTCCCCATAGCCCTGATTGTGCTGGGAAAGGAGGGCGACTGCGGGGCATGCCTCTTCTACCTTCAATGGAAGCCATAAGTGCTGTCTCTTCACCGCAGACAAAAGCGCCGGCACCCTCTTTAATATGCACAATGAAGTTGAATTGTGAGCCAAGGATATTTTTGCCCAAGAATTGTTTCTCTTCAGCCTGTTTAATGGCAATACGCAAACGCTTTATAGCCAAAGGATATTCAGCGCGGCAATAAATATAGCCTTCGCTGGCCCCAATAGCGTAAGCTGCAATAATCAACCCTTCGATAACGGTGTGCGGATCACCCTCCATGGTACTCCGGTCCATAAAAGCACCAGGGTCACCTTCATCAGCGTTGCAGACCATATACTTCTGTTCCCCTGGTGAATTACGGCAAAATTCCCACTTTACTCCTGTGGGGAAGCCAGCGCCACCACGACCTCGCAGCCCTGATTTTTTAATCTCGCTGATAACCTCCTCTGGAGTCATCTGTGATAATACCTTCCCAAGTGCTTCATAGCCGCCAGTGGCAATGTAGTCTTCAATCCTCTCGGGATTAATGTGCCCACAGTTACGTAGTATCAAGCGAGTTTGTTTCTTATAGAAATTTATCTCTTGATATGTGGGTATTCCTTCACCGGTAACAGGGTCGCGGTAGAAGAGACGCTCCACCGGCTTACCATCTTTTAGATGTGAATGGACAATCTCGGTAGCATCTTCTACCTTAACATGGGCGTAGAAGGTACCTTCAGGTTCGACAACCACTATTGGTCCTTGCTGACAAAAGCCGTGGCAGCCAGTAAAATCCACTTCAATATTGCTCAATCCTGCCTGATTTACTTCATGATCGAGCGCACTTCGAATTTCTTCCGATTTGGAAGATGTACAGCCAGTACCCTGGCAGACTAATACCTTGCGGTGCCCATTAGAATGAATATTGAGTTTTTTCTCCATCATTTCTTTCCTTTAAATTGCTCTAAAGCCTCGGCTGCCTTTTTAGTTGTCATTTGCCCATGGGTCTCATTGTTTACTACCATTGTTGGTGCTAGGGCACAGGCACCGATACAGGCCACTGTCTCCAAGCAATACTCTAGGTCCGGGGTACTTTCCCCGGGCTTAATGCCCAGATGTTTTTCCACTTCTCGGAGGATACGGGCGCCACCACGCACATGACAGGCAGTGCCGCGACAAACTCTGATGATATTCCGCCCTGAGGGGACAAGCTTGAATTGGGCATAGAATGTACCTACCCCAAAGACGGTGCTTTCTGGCAGTTGGAGGAATTTGGCTATCTTTTTCATTATCGGCTCTGGCAGATAACCAAAAGCCTGCTGGACTTGCTGCAAGATGGGAATAAGCTCCTCATTATTACCCTCGTGGGAGGATAGAATCTCGTTTAGGAGTTTCTCCATAGTCTCTTCTTGCTCATGTGGACGCACTTGAGTGTCCTGCGCTATTGAAGGATTTGCCATTTTATGCCTCACTAATTAATATTTTTCTTGTGACAGCCGACACCATAGCCAGGTAGCCAGCTCTTTGTCTAGCTTGCCGACCCAGGACTCTATTTTCTTGATGTCGCCGCTGGCTAAGGCTGCTCTCTCCTCGCTGGTCAAAGAGTAATACTCCTTGAGAGCCTCGTGCGGGTCATCGGCTAATCGCGCCAGAAATTCCGATTCGTTGGCCGCTCTCTTTAGAACAGCAAGCACCTCTTCTTTGCCTGGCACCACATGCGCCTCAACCTTTCCTTTTATTACTGCAGCATCTTTAGTCATTTTTCCCTCTCCTTTCCTCTTCATTTCACTACAATTCTAGCAATTGCCTGATTGTCTGCCATCGTCCATAGGTTATAATTTGCAACAGCACTTTGGTGCTATCCAAAAGGGCAGTCGGCTTGCCCAAATGTACACATAGGCTTATAATTACTTCGGAAACTGGAAACTTGGAGAAAAGAGAAAAATTAACCGTCTTAATTGCTGACGATCATCCTTTAGTGCGTGAGGCTTTACATCGAGCGCTGGATGTTGAGGAAGATATGAAGGTTGTTGCTGAGGCCAGTGATGGTGAGGAGGCGGTCAAGCTTGCCTCGGAGTTGAAGCCCGACATAGCAGTGATGGATATCGTTATGCCCAAACTCAATGGAATTGAAGCCACCAGAAAGATTAAGGAGATTGCTCCCGACATAGCCATCCTAATCCTCACTGCTTATGATGACGATGAGTATGTATTAGGATTGCTTGATGCTGGAGCTGCTGGTTACCTCCTGAAGAGCGCCAGAGGGCGCGATTTGGCTGGAGCTATTAGAGCTATAAAGTCAGGTGAATCAGTGCTCCACCCCAAAATTATTGCCAAGCTGTTAAAGCGGGCTATGGTAGCGCCGGTTGAACAACACAAAGCATCGGAAATATTGAGTGAACGAGAATCAGAGATACTCAGATTGGTCGCCCTAGGGATGATCAATAAAGAGATAGCAGAAAAACTGTTTCTCAGCGAGCGCACAATTAAAGCTCACTTAACCAATATCTTCAATAAATTGAATGTCGCCTCACGCAGCGAGGCAATCGTCAAGGGATTACAATGGGGATTAGTTACCTTAGAAAATACCGAGGACAAGCTCCGGGGTTAAGAAACCCACATCTCTGGATCATAATCGTCTTATTCGTTTTTTTAACCATATCTCATTTTACCCAACTCTTATCTCAAATACCTGTCTTGAATGAGATTTCGATACCTGCGGCTCTAGAGCTTTCGCGACACAGTTTGGAGCGACTTTTCTATCTCTTGGTGATATTGTATTCGGGCTGGACGCTGGGGATAGTCGGAAGCGCCGCAGTATGGCTATCAAGCGCTGTGGCAATGTTACTCCGCACTTTTCTTATTTCCCCCAATTTTAGAGATGCACTACTAGAAAGTCTAGCTAGCCTGGTTATTGGCGCTTTGGCCATTACGCTTATGGCGGCCTATCGTCAAAATAAACGACAACAAGAAAAACTAAGAAAAACTGTGAGCGATATGAAATTGGCGCGGCAAAACTATGAAGAGTTGTTTACCAACGCCAGCGATGCTATCTGGGTCCACGATTTGGAAGGCAATATCACTTTGGTTAATAAAGCTGGTGAAAAGTTAAGCGGTTATCCGGTTTCAGAATTAATCGGCAAAAATATCCGGGATTTCCTTAACCCAGAGGCACTAACTTTGGCAAGACAAGTAAAGGATAAGCTGCTGAGGGGCGAGACTATGGAACAACGCTATGAGCAGCGGTTAATTAAAAAAGATGGTTCTGAAGCAATCATACAATTAACCACCCGTCTCATTGTTAGCGATGGCAAGCCTCAAGCTTTCCAGAATCTGGCTCGTGATATAACCGAAGAAAGAAAATTACGAGATAATCTGCAATTCTACCTCAGGCAGGTTCTACAAGCTCAAGAAGAAGAACGCAAACGCCTTGCTCGTGAACTACATGACGATGCTTCTCAGCAAATACTACTTTTGACTCATGGCGTAGATAACATTGCCTACGAAGCTGAGCGATATTCGCCTCAAGAGCTAAGAAATGAGCTAGGTAAATTATATGAACTGTCCCAGCAAACTTACCAAAACATTAAGCACTACGCTCAAGCTCTGAGGCCAAGCATTTTAGATGACTTAGGCTTGGTGGCAGCTATCAAATGGCTGGCGGAGGAAATACACAAACTTAGTGGAATCGAAATTCAGGTCAAGGCAGATAACATACCGCTACTCCCACCAGAAACACAGCTAGTTTTGTTCCGTATTGTTCAAGAATCCCTAAATAATGTTCACCGACATTCTGGAGCATCTGAAGCCAGCATCATGGTTGAGTGCCAGGGAGCTGAAATCAGGGTGACCATTAGCGATAACGGCAGGGGCTTTAACCTTCCCCGGCAGTTAAGCGAGTTTGCCGGTCAGGGTAAGTTGGGGCTTACCGGTATGGCGGAACGAGCCCGGTTAATAGGTGGGGAAGTTGAAGTTGGTTCCCAAATAGGTAAGGGAACCACAGTAATAGTCAAAGCACCAACAAAGCTTTATAATCAGGGCGACAGTTAGAGCAACTGAGGAGGTTTCTTCCCTTTCGCTACGCTTGAGGCTTTGGCTCTCTACAAGCTATTTCTTGTAAAGTGTTTAGATTTTCTCCACTTTCACTGCCGAGACCTTGAGTTCGGGAATTTTGGATACCGGGTCGAGCTTGGGATTAGTGAGGATATTGGCAGCACTTTCGGCAAAATGAAAAGTCATAAACACCAAGCCAGGTGGCAATGCTTCAGTTATTTTAGCTTTGGTGATAACTTCACCACGCCGGGAGCTGACTTTCACCTTGTCACCTTGATCTATGCCAAGCTGTGAAGCATCCTGAGGGCTGATTTCCACTACCCCTTCGGGCTCTATGATGTTAAGCCCGGCTACCTTGCGGGTCATCGTCCCAGTGTGGAAATGATACAAGCTGCGCCCTGTAGTGAGAATCAGCGGATAATTCTCATCTGGCATCTCCCCCGGAGGAATATATTGTAATGGGATAAATCTACCTTTTCCTCTAACAAAAATATCCGTGTGTAATATCGGTGTACCTGGATGATCATCGAGAGGACAGGGCCACTGGATTCCGCCATTCTCTAACCTCTGGTAACTTATGCCACCGTAGCTCGGAGTAAGATTGCGGATTTCTTCCATTATTTCAGATGAGTCGCTGTAGTCAAAGCCCTTGGCATCCAACTTCTTGGCTACCTGGCAGATGATCCACCAGTCAGGCTTGGAATCGCCCACGGGCTCGACAACTTTCCGCACTCTCTGAACCCGGCGTTCGGTGTTGGTAAAAGTGCCATCCTTTTCAGCAAAACTTGCCGCCGGCAGTACAACATGGGCAAGCTTTGCTGTCTCAGAAAGGAAAATATCCTGAACAACAAGGAAATCAAGCCGAGACAGCGCCTCGCGGACATGCTGGGCATCAGGGTCGCTTAATGCTGGATTCTCACCAACCAGATATATCGCCTTTATCTCTTTGCGGTAGGCGGCGTCAAGCATCTCAACCAAGGTCAACCCTGGAGCTAATGGTAATGAGCAGGCCCAAGTAATCCCAAACTTATCTTTAAGGGACGGAGGCAATGAGCACCCCCAGGCAGTTTCGAACTTTTCTCTGATAGCTGGATTGCTTACCGCCTGATAGCCAGAGTAGACGTTGGGTAAGGCACCCATATCGCAGGCACCCTGCACATTGTTCTGACCTCTAAGTGGATTGACCCCGGTGGAGGGCTTGCCTACGTTCCCGGTGAGCATTGCCAAGTTGGCAGTAGCCAGCACATTGTCAGTGCCATGGGAATGCTGGGTAATGCCCATGGTGTAGAAGATGATAGTAGCTGGTTTGCTAGTGGCGTAGATGCGGGCTGCTTCCGCGATCTCCCTCGAGGGCACCCCTGTCACCTGTTCCACAAAGTCGAGGTCGAAGTTTGAAAGCGAGTCCTTAAAGACGTCGAAATCCTGACAACGTTGCTCGATAAAAGATGAGTCAAGCAGTGCCTCATCAACTATAACTCTCATCATACCCATGAGCAAGGCGACATCAGTGCCCGGACGCAGTCGAAGCCAGAGGTCAGCAAAGCGGCAGAGGTCAACTTTCATGGGGTTGGCGACGATAAGCCTAGCTCCATTTTGGACCGCCCTCTTTATCTGTAACCCGATTACAGGGTGGCTTACTGTGGTATTGGTACCTATACCAAATATGCAAGCGGCGCCCTCAGCCTCGTCGATAGAATTGGTCATAGCACCACTACCGAAACTCTGGACTAGACCAGCCACAGTGGGGGCATGACATAACCTGGCGCAGTGGTCAATATTGTTGGTGCCCAGCACTGCTCGGGCGAACTTTTGTATGACATAGTTTTCCTCATTGGTACATTTAGCTGAGGCAATTACTCCTACTTCCTTTGGTGTATAGCGCTTCAGCCCTTCCGCCACTAGCTCCAGTGCATCATCCCATGATGCCTCTTTCAACTCTCCATTCTTTCTTATCAGGGGAGAGGTCAACCTTTCAGGGTGATGGACGAACTCGGCGATACCAAATCGGCCCTTGACACATGCCTGCCCATGATTAGTTGCGCCATCTGGATCAGGCTTGGAAGCTATTATCTTCTCATCCTTGACCTCAAGCTTTAGTTGACAACCAACACCACAATAGGGACAAATTGTGGTAACTACACGGTCAGGCTTAGCAATCCCGCGGGTAGCCAAATCAGTGAGGGCGCCTGTGGGGCAAGAATCAACGCAGGCACCGCAAAACTCACAACCGGCCTCGCGAAGGGTCTGCCCTCCCAGCGGGGCAATAGCATGACACTGGAGGCAACGTTGAGCTTCAGCAACCGCCATCTCCCAAGTTATACCATACTCCACCTCGGCAAGACCCTTAACCCGTGTTTCAGGTGGAAGGTAGGATAACTTAGCCAATCTCTCTCCCTTGGTTACATCTTTCGACCAAGTTGTTCCTTCCTCAGCGGGTACAAGATGCTCTGTAATATCTCCCTTGCCGCCAAGATGGCGATCGATAGATTGAGCTGCCTTTCTTCCGGCTGCGATAGCATTGATGACCAAGGCCGGCCCACTGATACAGTCGCCACCAGCAAAAACGCCCTCTCGACTCGTGCTCAGGTCTTCATTGACCTTCAATACATTTCCTCGTTCTACTTCGACCTGAAAGGCTGTTGGGACGTCTGGTCGTTCGCCGATGGCAGCAATCAAAGTATCAAGCTTAGCGATAAACTCAGTCCCCTTAATAGGAACGGGTCGGCGTCTGCCACTGGCATCAGGCTCTCCTAACTCCATGCGGATTAACTCTAGCTTCAGATTACCATCATCCTTAAAAATCTTGGAGGGAGCGACGAGAAAGATGATTTCAATTCCTTCCTCCAACGCTTGTTCTACCTCTTCTGTTTGAGCCGGCATCTCGTTCTTTGTCCTGCGGTAAAAAATGCTTACCATCTTAGCACCTAGCCGCAAAGCAGCACGGGCAGAATCAATAGCAACATTTCCCCCGCCAATCACCCCTACTCTATTTCCTATCTCTATCCTCTCTCCAAGGTTGAACCGTCGAAGGAATTCCACACAGCCGATTACCCCAGGCAAATCTTCTCCCTCAACGCCCAGCTTCATTTCCTCATGAGCCCCGATGGCAAGAAAGACCGAGTGGTATCCTTGCTCAAAGAGGGAGTCCAGGGACTCAACTCTAGTGTTCAACTTGATTTCCACCCCCGCCATTTCAATTTCTCTAATTTCATCGCGTAGTATGTTCCGTGGAAGGCGATATTCAGGAATTCCCATTCTCATCATTCCACCCGGCTCCGAAAGAGCTTCGAATACGGTTACCCTGTGTCCTAATTTAGACAGATAGTAGGCACAGGTGAGCCCAGCTGGCCCCGCCCCCACTATTGCTATGCTTTTGTCGGTTGCTGGAAGAAACTTCGCCTGCTTCTTCCAGCTATCATCACCCTTATCAGCGGCGAAGCGCTTGAGCACTCTTATGTGTAATGATTTATCCACATCACGGCCACGTCGGCATTCCTCCTGGCACGGAGCAGCACATACTCTACCTAATACAGCAGGAAAAGGAACCTTCTCTCTTATTACTGCCAAGGCTGTACTTGGTTTTCCTCTTCCAATAAGACGAATATAGCGAGGAATGTCTATGCCGGCAGGACAAGCTACCTGACAAGGAAAGGCAGTCTCAAGCACCCCAAGTCCTCTTATCTCGTCACAGACCCGAAGACAGCGATTGCATAAAATGCAAAAACTGGAATCACGGGCGAAAAAGGGATTGTCCTCTAAAGGAGCTAAAGATCTAGGAATATGGACGGGCATATCCTTTAAACCAATATAGTCTATTGCTTTTTGAAGCTCGCAATCTCTTTTTTCAAAGCAGATATCAGTAGGTTGTCTAACTAAAATGGCAAGCAGATGTTTTTGCTGTAGGTCTCGTATCTTCGGTGTATTTGTCTTAACTACCATTTTCTCAGATATAGGAGTGACACAAGAGAGGACGAGATTACCATTCGCTTCCACTATACAAAGCTGGCAAGCCTCGTCAGGGATTACCTGGGGTAGAGGTTTCAGGCCGGGATAGTAGCAAAGACTGGGAATATAAATTCCTGCGCCTCTGGCCGCCTCCAGTATCGTCTGCCCCTGCTTGGCTTCTATATCCTTGTCATCAACACTTAATGTAATTATTCCATCTTCAGCCATTGCCTGTTCCTTTCTTAATGAACACTAGTTACATTACATTACCTTGACCTGAATAAACTAAATTGGGAAAACCTAAGTCGTGAGATAATTGTCTCCAAAAACATACGACCAACCAAGTTCCAGAGAGCAACTTCAAAGCTTGGACTATATCATAAACAGAGGCTTTAACGCAAATAGAGATATTGAGAATTATTCATTTCGTGTCAAAGCGATAGCTAAGGAGTTGTTGGGTCAGGTAGAGGGAATACTTTTGACCATCTTCCAAATAATAGTTTCGGTAAGCACAGTTACATCCTCGGTGGAGAGATAATCAGAAATATTAGCGTCAAATAATATCCCTCCAGTAGGAGAAAACTCCTCATCACCTCTCCACAAAGCAAAGGTTATAGGCACATGATTGAAGGCGTTGATGGTTACAGATACATCCCCCTGGTCCGCTTTATAGCCACTCATTTTTGCTGAGATGTCTATTAGCAACTCAGGCTTTTGGCCAAAGTGCTTTACAAAAGGGTTTATGGCTCTTTGGGAAAATGCCGGAAAATAGCTGACACCTCCCGGCAGCTGTTTATAGTTAATCAATATACCGATAGACGGGGTGCCCTTTGCCAGAGTGAAATAGTGAAGTATCAGGATTTTGTCCTTCAGTGGAACTTCCGTTTTGCTGTCCTCCAACGATATTTCGGCATCAGGAAGGGTAATGTGATATGGCTGATTTAGATAATCAATAATTATCTTATTAGGACCTACACACCGCGCACCGCTTTTATGGCATTGTTCTTCTATATCGTTGATTTTGGACAACTGCTCACAGACAAGCTTGTAGGAAAGCTCAAAACCCTGCTCCCGGGAACCGCGTGATGAATAATGTTGGCTTTTCATTATGGGGTAAACTTGGGGCGAGGTAAAAGACCAGCTGCCTCTACTATCTCGGGTACTGCCTCTTCCCACTCGATAGCCATGAGGTGAATACCCGCTACACCCTCAATTTCACGTAGTTGATTGATAATGTCAATGCAGAGCTTGATGCCCTCCCCAGACACCTGCTCTTTAGCCACTCCTTGAAGCCGGGCGACAACGTTGTCGGGCACATCCATTCCGGGAACTCGGGTCTTCATATATTTTGCAGCACCCACTGACTTTATGGGAGCAACGCCAGCAAGTATCTTTACCCTCTCATGTAATCCTCTGTCCCGTACCATCTTCATCCATTCAGCGAACTTATCCACATTGTAGATAATCTGGGTCTGGATGAAATCTGCCCCTGCTGCCACTTTCTTAGCAAGACGTGCTGCCCGGAACTCGAAAGGGTCAGCAAAAGGGTTAGCAGCAGCTCCGATAAAAAGACGAGGCTCAACCGTCATCTCTTCACCACACTGGAACTTTCTCTCATCCCGCATATCCTTCACCATCTTAATCAGTTGAGCGGAGTCAATATCATAAACACCTTTGGCCGTAGGATGATTGCCGAATTTCTGGTGGTCGCCAGTGAGGCACAACAAGTTATTTATGCCCAGTGCTGCTATACCCAAAACATCCATTTGAAGCGCAATGCGATTGCGGTCACGGCAAGTCATCTGCACAATAGGGTCTAAACCCTCTTCTTTGCCGATAAGACAAGCTGCCCACGATGCCATGCGCACTACTGCAGTCTGCCCATCGGTAACGTTGCAAGCGTCTACATGACCTTTGAGTATCTTTGCCTTTTTCCTAATTACTTCGGCATCAGCGCTTTGTGGTGGTCCCAGTTCACCTGTGACAGCAAACTGTCCAGCTTCTAGCAGCCGTTCTAAATTACTTTTCGTCTTCATTGCGCCTCCAATTGTTTAACTCATAGTCACATCTAGGAAATCCTCTTCACCGGTGGCCCGGATATAAGGCTCACACTCCAATTCTTCGGTGGCACAAGCCTTTCCAATTTATCAAGTTGTCCTAGTCTGGCAAGGCGATCGACAATCTCTTGCCAGACGCATGGTATATCCGGATCGACTTCACATTTACCACCTTGTGAGCCACCACAAGGACCATTGAGCAGATGCTTGGAACATCGGGCGATAGGGCAAATACCGCCAGTGAATTCCAGCATGCAATCACCACACTCAAGGCAGCGTTCTGCTTCTTTCCATTCTGCATGAGCACCACCTGAGGACAGAGTGTTGCAGCCAGGATGTACTACCTTATTTACTAGTTCTGCTACAGTCTGCACCCCAGCCCCATCGGTCAGAACCAGGATAGAATCGGCAGCAGCAATTTCCTTTTTGTAGGTTCTGAGTTTCAACTTGATTAATGCACTATCACACAGCATATCCACAACTACTGAACCTGCAATAGTTTTGCCTTGCTCCTGCAGGCTTTTCCCCATTTCTGCTACTTGTTTTTCTCCTCCACTCCCCCATCCCTCGGCACAACCCTTACAGCCAATGAGGAAGATATTCTTATCACCGTCAAGATAGCTCAGGATTTCTTCAAGTGGTTTTTGCTCTGAAATTAACATTTCATCTCTCCTTTACACCCTTACCTTATTCCTCTCCCCTGATGGAGAGGTTAGCTGAGGTATTAAGTTCTGACAAAATTGTATCTATTATCTGAGGCATTTTCTCTTGGAGTTCCGGCGATAGTTCTAACCCCCAGTTAATCTCCCTGGGCTCGACTCCAATGATTACGGCCTCGCTTATATTGTGCCAAGGCTGCATTAGCATTAAGTTATCCACTAAGCCCACATCGTGGAGGGATAGAAATGGCTTTTGCTCCAGAGTTATATCCTTAAGGTGAAAACGGTAAATTTGTCCAGGCGTTCCTCCACCCTTAACAGCATCTACTATAACCAATTTATCAGTGTACTCAAGAAACTGCAATACATCGGGGCATGTCCCCCCATCTATTATTTTTACATCGGGGAGAGGGATTTCCTCCAAAGCATGTGCCACATGACAACCAATCCCTTCGTCTCTTAATAAGACATTACCTATCCCCAGAACAAATTTTCCCATTCCTGACTTTCCTCAAAATTTTTACTAACTAACTCTAAATTTACCCAAGTCATGCCCTTTGGGATTGAGCAAATGTACAGAACAGGCGAGACAAGGGTCAAAAGACCTCACAATACGCACTATCTCAAAGGGATTAGCCTCATCCTTTATCTTGGTTCCAGTGATAGCCTGCTCCAAGGGTCCAGATTGGTCTTCATCATCCTTGGGAGAAATATTCCATGTAGAGGGGGTAATGACCTGGTAATTAGCAATCTTGCCTTCTTTTATTTCTATCCAGTGCCCCAGGGCGCCCCTCGCTGCACCGACCAGTCCCATTCCAGTAGACTCCTGGGGAAGTTCGTAGTTTATATAAGCTGGCTCACCGGGTTTGAGCTCTAGAACCCAATCGGCCATAGCATCGGCTATGAGTTTAGTTTCCAGGGCTCGAGCAAGATTACGCCCCATGACAGAAAACATCTTATCGGGGCTTAGCTTTGCTTGCGAAAAAGCAGAGTTAACCAAGCTCTTGACTTGAGGATTGTCACCAACATAGTTGACCATGATTCGGGCCAGGGGCCCAACTTCAAAAACTGCCTTATCATAGCGAGGTGATTTTAGCCAGGAATAAGCTCCCTTCTTCTCTTCGTCAAGAACAACATCTCCCTGGGAGGGATGTCTGCCGCTGATAGAATCGGCATACCAAGAATGCTTCACCTCTTCAGTGATCTTAGTTGGATCAAATTTATTAAACTTGAGACTGGTAGAGGTTATCCCTGGCTTAAAAAATCTTTTCCTCTTGGTGAGGTCGGCTTCCTTTCCATCTAGCTCATAAGAGCCATAAGCAAGCAGGTTTCCACAACCACCGCCAATCTCAAAATAATCTGAGTAAACCTGGGCCACCGCCAGTACATCAGGTAGGTAAATGTTATCAATAAACTCCTGAAGCTCCTTCAACTTCCACAGGAAGGCTGTCATATTATCAACTGTGGGTACAGAGGCAACTCCGCCGGGCATTATGCCCATGTTGTGAGGCATCTTACCACCGAACAGGGCAAGCATCTCCTGGCCTTTACGACGCATGTCAAATGCAGAGACATAGTGTGCTACAGCCTGTTCATTAGCTTCATCGGGCAAGCGATAATCACCTTCATAACGAGGTACAAAAGGTCCTAATTCCCCTCGCATAATAAAGCTCTTTATTGAATTCAGGGCTGGATTATTTCCCTCATATTTTGCTAATTTAGCCACATCTACATAATCAAGAGCCACTAAGTGATAGAAATGAAGGATGTGGTCAGCAATATGGGCTGCCCCCAGAATTAGATTACGAATAATTCTTCCGTTGTCGGGAATTTTGTCAGCGATGCCGAAGGCACTATCCAAGTTTAAAGTAGCGGCAGTAGAATGACTTGTAGGGCAAACTCCGCAGACACGTTGAGCTATCCGCTGGGCATCACGGGGGTCTCTCCCCTTCATGATCAGCTCTAAGCCGCGGAATAGCATCCCTGAACTTTTAGCCTCTTTCACTTTACCACCCTCAACTACCGCCTCTACCTTAAGATGTCCTTCAATACGACTTACTGGATCGATTATAATCTTGCCCATTAATTCAAACCTCCTCTGGCAGAGCAGCTTCGCTAATTTTTTCATAAAGCGGAGATATGTCAAAGAACCCGGGCTCGGTACAGCCGATACAAGTGGCACCACAACCTACACACCAGTTCACTTTATTGTTCCACAACCTCACAGGACAATCGGCATGGGTTATAGGCCCTCTGCATCCTAATTCATAATTACACCCGGGGTCGCCGAACTTTTTGGCAAACTTATTCTCATCATAGTAGGCTCGTCGTGGACAATTCTCGTGGATTGTTTGCCCATAGAAAGCCTTGGGACGCCTATGTTCATCCAAATCCTCTGGCTTCGGCAGACCGAAAAGCAGGATTGTTGCCACTGTGCCTACAAACCAGTCAGGGTGTGGTGGACAGCCAGGGATGTTTACCAGTGGAGTGTTGATGCCTTTGGCTTGAAGAACCTCACCGACGCTGCGACACTGAGTAGGGTTGGGGTAGGCAGCGGGAATTCCACCAAAGGCAGCACAGCTACCCAAAGCGATGACCGCCAGGGCATCCTTAGCCAATGTTTCCACCCATGATTGCATAGTCATTGGTTTACCACCCTTTTCACCGATCACCCCATGGATACCACCTTTAGCTGTGGGTATAGCTCCCTCCACAATCAAGATGTAACCTCCCTTTTTCTTCTCGGAGGTATCCACCATAACTTCAATTACAGGCGCTCCCGCCCCTGCCATGACAGTAGGATGAAACCTTAGATTTATATGACTGCCCGGGAGTACTTCGTCAACTAAAAGGTTTTTGATAGAGGGATTTATAACGTTGAGAAGGGAGACTGAGCAGCCGGTACATCCAGCGGCTTGTAACCATATCGCCGGGTATTCTTTTGTATCCATAAGTCCTTACCTGCCTTTCGACTTATTTTCGCAAATCCTCCGCCAGTGAGGATGTTTTCTCAATTATATAAACCCAAGCCTTCAATCATCTCCTTGACCTTTAATTGAAGGGGAGATTCCTGGGGGAGTTCAGTTATGGGTCTTCCCTTCATTTCCAAAGCCGCCATATTGGAGTCTTCTGGAATCAGAGCAATAACCTGAAGGCCAGATTCATCGATTGCCTTTTTTATCTCTGGAGATAACTCACCTTTGACACGATTGACTATAAGCCCGACTTTGCCCATCTTTGACCTTAGTTCTCCAATGAGGTCCTTCATTCGCGCTGCCGTGGTGATGCCTCTTATGGTAGGGTCAGACATAATGAGCAAAACATCCACATCCCTGGTCGTTTGCCGGCTAATGTGTTCCATGCCTGCCTCACAGTCCATGACAATATAATTATACTTATAATCTTTAACTAGCTTATCTAAGGAGACACGCAAAAACTCATTAGAGGCACAATAGCATCCAGGCCCTTCCGGACGCCCCATGGCTAATAGGTCAAAGCCCTTGGACTCCACTAAGGATTCCATTATCTTGCTAAACAGATATTCCTGCTTGGCAATGGTGGGGCTAAAGCGACCCTTGGAGACATCCTCAGTCATCTTTTCCCTTATTCTGCCCACAGTCGTATTATCATCCAGAGACAGGCCCAGTGCCTGGTTAAGATTGGTACTAGGGTCAGCATCTACAGCCAAGACCAACCCTTTTTGCGAAAGGAGCTTGATTAATAAGGCAGCAACAGTGGTCTTACCTGTGCCTCCTTTTCCTGCTATGGCAATCGTTTTGGTCATTTTCTGCTTTTCTTACCGGAGTGCGAAGGAATCTTTTCCTTCGCCTTCTCTGGTGAAGGCAACAAGCTAACAGGCGATAGCTTCACCACTGCATTATACTCCGGTGGGCAGACTTCCAGGCAAGTACCACACTTAGAGCACTTTTCCTGGTCTATGATTTTGACCTCCCCTTTATCTCCTTTAATTGCTTCTGTGGGACAAGTCAAAACGCAATGCTCACAGGCTCTATCACACTTATCTGGAAGGATATAATAAGCAGTAAGTTCTGGACATACCCTGGCCGGGCAGCGTTTCTCTAAGACATGAGCTTCATATTCGTCCCGGAAATAACGCAGGGTTGTGAGGACAGGATTTGGAGCTGTTTTTCCTAAGCCACAAAGCGAGCCTATCTTGACGTCCTTAGCTAATGTAAAGAGAAGGTCGATATCCTCTATTTTGCCTCGCCCAGTTGTGATGTCATCTAAAATGTGTAGCATTTGCAAAGTCCCCAGGCGACACATGGTGCATTTGCCACAGGATTCCTTGGTAGAGAAATCAAGAAAAAACCTTGCGGCATCGACCATGCAATTATCCTCATCCATGATAATCATACCCCCTGAGCCCATCATTGAGCCAGCCTCTCGAAGGGAATCATAATCAATGGGGATGTCAAGCAAGGTCTCAGGGAGACAACCTCCTGAGGGTCCTCCTATCTGTACTGCTTTAAACTGTTTATCTTTGGCAAGTCCACCACCGATGTCATAAATAAGCTCGCGAAGTGTTGTTCCCATGGGCACTTCAGCCAATCCCGAGTTAGTGACTTTGCCTGCCAGAGTAAACACCGCCGTGCCTTTGCTTCCCTCAGTGCCGATGGAAGCAAACCAATCCCCCCCTCGCTCAATTATCAAAGGCACATAAGCAAAGGTCTTCACATTGTTTAACAGAGTAGGTTTATTCCATAATCCAAGCTCAG
>Ga0209164_1000819_pt1 | contig 53448 bp, 45 predicted proteins | sample MTBNYHSulfiMetaG_FD_187458 | JGI IMG/M metagenome (GOLD analysis project Ga0209164, IMG submission 187458) | Enrichment culture microbial communities from rom New York Harbor, USA that are MTBE-degrading - MTBE-NYH (New York Harbor Sulfidogenic)... | ecosystem: Environmental > Aquatic > Marine >... | reverse complement strand
CCTAAAACCAAAGATTTGCCTGCTTATAGAAGATTGATTTTAAGGATTGATTTCGCCTTGAGATATTTAAACCAATAAAAATATTCTGTGTCGACTCCTATATAAAAGACTTGCTTTTTAACATAGAGGGAATGACATCCACGGCTATTTAACACCGCGTCTCACCCCGTCGCAAGCGGACGGGGTATCTAAAAAATAAATGCGTTTGTATTAAAAAAGGCCAGAATGTCCGGTCAAAAAGTCCTCCTTATCAACCCCAATAGAATGAAGCCTGTCGTTACGCCCGTGGCGATTGATTACTTGGCGGAGTCACTGGAAAGCCGGCGAATAGATGTTGATTTTCTCGATCTTTCTTTTTCCGAAAATGTGAAGGCGGATATTGAGCGTGCTTTCAAAGGACCTCCTTTTATTGCTGTTGGAGTTACCATCCGCAATCTTGATGATTCCTATTTTGCCAGCCAGGATTTTTGTCTAAGAAAAAGCAAGGAAATCATTGACCTGATCAAACTCCATACCAATTCTCCCCTTGTTCTCGGCGGGATCGGGTTTTCGATTGCGCCGATACCCGCATTAAAATATTGCGGTGTTGATTACGGCATCTGGGGAGAAGGAGAACGCGCCTTCCCCCTGCTCGTAAAGGCTTTTGCCGAGGGAAGGGGGTATGAAAAAATACCCGGGTTACTATGGAAAGACAAAACCCGCTATCGCCTAAACGTTGCTTCCTACCTGAACCTCCGGAAAGCGACTCTTTCCCGTAGAGGTACGGTAGACAACCTGAGATACTTTCAAGAAGGAGGTATGGTTGGATTTGAAACAAAAAGAGGCTGCAATCAAAAGTGTCGTTATTGCGCTGATCCCGTTGCCAAGGGTAAAAGAGTTCGCGTCCGCTCTCCTGAGGATGTAGCCCTTGAACTTAAGGGCCTTGCTGACAAGGGCATATCCTGCTTTCATACCTGTGACAGCGAATTCAATGTTCCGCAAGATCACGCCTTGGAGGTGTGCAAAGAGATCGTAAAAAAAAAGATAGGAGATAAAATCACCTGGTATGCTTACGCGAGTCCTTTTGGTTTCTCAAAAGAGCTTGCTTATTGGATGAAAAAAGCCGGATGTCGGGGCATAGATTTTGGGGTGGATAGCGGAAACGAGCTGATGTTAAAAAATCTTGGCCGAAACCACACCTCTGAAGATATTCGGGGGGTGGCTAAAATATGCCATAACCACAATTTTGCTTTTATGTTCGACCTTCTTTTGGGGGGACCGGGCGAAACCAGGGAAACCGCGCAGAAAACTATAGACCTAATGAAGGAGGTTAACCCATCCCGGGTGGGAATAAGCTTGGGAATTCGTGTCTACGCCGGGACCTATTTCGGAAAAACCCTGAAAAAAACAGTCCGTGCATCGGGAAGCGGGTTTTTCGGCACTATGAGTGATGGGATGTTAAGGCCCCTTTTCTACCTCTCCCCTGAGTTAGGAGAAAACGTTCAGGAATTTGTTAGGGGGCTCGTAGCCGGGGATGTTCGTTTCCTCTTTGGCGGAACCGAACAAATCGACGAAAACTATAATTACAATGATAACACCAAACTCATTCAGGCAATTGCAAAAGGCTTTCGCGGGGCTTTCTGGGATATTCTCAGACGGGTTGAAGAGGAGGAATCGGGCTGAGACTTAAGCCCATTCTAAATCAACCACATAGGGATAATGATCAGAAGGATAAGCGCCTTCACTATTATCCCGAATTATCTGCGCATCAATCACCCTAAAATGCTTGCTTACTAAGATCCAATCCATGCGGGTTTTTTGGGGCATTCCTGTGAAACCATGGTGGGTCATGCTCTTTTCATCTTCCTCGCGACCCAATAGTGCCCAAGAATCACGAAGTTCTGATTCTGTGTTGGTTAAAAGCTGGTGTACTCGAGATCCCGGCTTATCATTAAAATCACCCATCAGAATTGTTGGCCCAATGTGGTTTTGGATAAATTTATAGACAATTTTAGCCTGTTGCCAGCGCGCTTCGCTTCCTTGATGATCCAGGTGGGTAACCGCAGCTAAAAAATATTTTTTACTTTCCTGGTCTAACCATAAACCATAACTCATCATTCTGGGAAAGGCGCTGTCCCAATTTTTGCTGAGATGAATTGCCGGAGTTTTTGACAGCCAAAATTCACCACCTTGCACAACCGTAACTCCACTTTTCTGATAAAAGAGCGTCGGGTACTGAGAAGTATCATCAATCACTCGATCCGGCATGTAAACATCATAGCCGGATAAGTGTTTTTTAAGGTAAAGGAGTTGCTGCCACTTTCCCTCTTGGGTGCCTACCAGAGCAGGAGAATGGCGGTGAATAATTTCGGCAACCAAGTCACGACGGTATTGCCAGGCGTTATTTTTGTCGTGCTCGTTTTCAAAACGAATATTAAAGGTCATTATCCGCACCGTGAATCTCCTTTTTTGTTTATAAACGTGAGCAGAAAACGCACCCTAAATGGTGCGGCTACCCTCTAAAATATCAATATGTTATGTTTTGCCCCGCTGAAAGCGGGATTAGCCTGCGTAAATAGTTTTGCAACAGCTTACGAGGCAATCGGTTTTCTTTTGCGGTAGAAAATAGTTTAATTTTTTGTTACATTATTATCAAGTCGCAGAATAAAGTAAACTATTAATCATTTTTGGGATCGAAAGGAGGTCTTTTCATGGCAACCAAAGAGAATCTTAAAGAAGCTTTTGCAGGAGAAAGCCAGGCCAATCGAAATTATCTGGCATTTGCCAAGAAGGCGGAAGCTGACGGTTATCCCCAAATCGCAAAATTGTTTCGGGCAGCAGCTGAGGCTGAGACCGTTCATGCCCATAATCATTTACGGGTACTGGGTGGCATAAAAAGCACCAAAGAAAACTTAGCCGCCGCAATTGAAGGTGAAGGTTTTGAATTTAAGGAAATGTATCCTAAATTTATTGCTGAAGCAGAAAAGGAAGGTGACAAACAAGCTTTAACGACTTTCACGTATGCTAATGCAGTGGAGGAGATTCATCACAAACTCTATGCTGAAGCTCTCGAAAAACTTAATACCGGCAACGATCTCCCCGCAGGTGATATTCATATTTGCAGCGTCTGCGGTTATACTGTTTGGGGTGAGGCGCCCGAGAAGTGCCCTGTGTGCGGATCAGCGAAAAAAGTTTTTCGCCGTATCGATTAAAATCATCCTTTATCATTTTTGTCTGAAAAATGGCTACCCATAAAGTTACTTTTTTCCGATTGTACCCTTTTGAGGTCGGACAAAAAATTCACATCCATGATGGACCGCGTAAGGGAGATTGGGAGGTTATCGGGGTTAATGATCGCAAGGTAAAATTTCGTTGCCCGGTCTCCTTTCGCGAGTTCGAGTGGGATAGATTTTGCTGTTTTGTGGAGGAACGCGACGATGCCGACTGGCCAAAGCGTGATTGAGGGCTGCGGTTTATGAAACTCTGGCAAAAAATTTTCGGAAAAAAAGTAGACCCCACGATTGATTCGGAAGAACAGGGAAAAAACGCAGTCTTTAAAAAAAAATATCAATCCTTTAAGGCCTTGCTTGCGAGTAATGCTCTTGTGCGGGAAGTAATGGCTGACATGAAGGAACAGGCAACAAGTAATTCCCCCTTCGAACAGGAGTATGTTAACCAAAATATCGCGACCCTTGTTCGTGAAGTTAAAAATAGCATCAGCAACCTCAATCTCATCTCAAACAATAAATATGAGGCCCTTCATAAAGCGCTCAAGGACATCAATGCGAAGATAGAAAATTTGTTTCAAGAGTCATCCGCAGACAAACAACTGCCTCCGTCTCTAAAAAACATTCTGAAAATGGTTATTCCCCTGAATTCAGTTAATCAAGAAGGACAAAAGTTCACCCTTGATTCCTGTGAAACCCTACACGATATTATTTCCTTTTGTCAGGCAATAGCCCGGCAAGAAATGTTTAAGTTTACCGAGATACCTTTTAAAGAACTTAATAACGCAAGGAAATTGGTTGCCGGGATTCCGCTTCAATTCCACCTTATTGACTTAGGGGGCGGTATAGAAGGTAACCCAAAATATCTTTACCCTGAACATATCTCCTCATTCCCTTTGCGTGCCTTTTTACAAGGCTTGATAAAGATGAACTGGCCCGAGCCGCCGCCGGTTGATGTGGGTGGTTTTTTTGGAATGATCGGACACACGTTAACCATCTCAGAGGAAGAAATTTTACAGACCGGTGAAAATAGCTTTTCCTTTATTTCCGATGAATACATGAATTGTTCCATCAGGCTCGGATATCACTTTTCGAGCGTAGAGGCTTATGCGGGGAATAACCCTGACGACAACTACATAAGAATTTTTTTTAAAGGAGGAGGAGCAGTAATAGAAAGGCGAATGCGAAGAGTTCGGTTAATAACTGAAATACTAAAAAGCATCGGGTTTGGGATGTTCAAGGTAAATGAAGATGTCATCGATGCAATTATTACTCAGCGGGATAAGTCAACCATGGGAAAAAAATTGGAGGTGTTGGGGAAACTTACTGCTTATACCAAACAACAGGATATGGCTATGTACAATGATGCAATTACGGACTTTTATATTAAAGAGTTTTTAAACCAGCATCTGCCCGCTGGTGAGACTTAGGAGGTTCCGCATTTCCTTTTAGGGACGAGTCAACAAATTCTCTTGAATTAAATTGTGTTTCTGATTAAATTAATTTTTCAGTTTAACCACATTGTGGGGAGAAAACGTTCATGCAACAAAAAAAGAATATTAAAGAACTGGCTACGCCCTTGGAAAATTATCCTCACCTCCCTTATTGGGCCACATTAAAAGAAGCCCTTATTCAACTGGGAAGCGCTTTAGAGGATGGAATTAGCACCGTTTTGGTTTTCAATGAGGCCTACAAATTAATAGGGATTCTTACCCCAAGCGACCTCCTAAGGGGAATTGAGCCAACCTTTGGCCACCGCTTTAAAGAACGGGCCGAATTTTGGTCAGACCTTCTTTCAACTGCTACCAACGAGCGGATGATGGAACCCGTAAAACGCTTTATGAGCCCGGCCCGGGTGGCAATAGATGCGGAAGATAGTCTTTTTAAAGCCTTGCATATTATGGTGTCCGAAAAACAACCGCTTTTAGCCATTCAAGAGCATGGGAAGATTATTGGAGTTTTAAAATTAGATGATGTTTTCCGGGAAATCGTGGAACTGCTGCTCAATAAATAATGAACTACCCCGCCGCAAGCGGCTGTCATAAACACCTTTTGGTAGCCGCAAGCTTTAGCTTGCGCTTCTCGGATATGTAACTTCAATATGTTACGCAGCCTAAAGGCTGCGGCTACCCCCAATTTTCGAATTGGGACACAGCCTCCAAGCGGACAGATATTAAAAGTATGAAGAGGCCTAAAAGAAGTAAATGGCACCTCAGGGAAAGATATTGATTGTTGAAGATGATGAGGTTACTCGGAAAAACCTTTCCCGGCTCCTGAATCGGGATGGACATAAGACGATAACTGCCTCGACCGGAAGCGAGGCAATCAACCTTGTGGGCAGACATTCGTTTGACCTGGTGATCACCGATTTGGTTTTGGAAGACCTGAATGGTCTTGAGGTATTAACAGAGGTCAAAAAAATGTTTAAGGACATTGAAGTAATAGTTATCACTGGATATGGCTCGATAACCACTGCCATTGAGGCCACAAAAAAAGGGGCTTACCACTACCTCCAGAAACCCTTTCGCTCCGACGAAGTGCGCCATCTCGTGGGGCAAGCCCTCGAAAAAAAGAGCCTCAAGGATGAGATGAAAGCCCTTGAGGAAAAAGTAAAGAACCAGGAAGTGGGGTCGGAATTGATCGGACAGAGCCAACCTATGACGCAATTGGCTAAATTAATCCGGCAAGTGGCCTTATCCGATGCCAATGTCCTGATCAATGGCGAGTCGGGAACCGGTAAGGAACTGGTTGCCAAATTCATTCATCTGCACAGCTCCCGTTCCCAAAAAATATTTCTCGCCTTTAACTGCGGGGGCTTTACCGAAGAACTCCTGGCCAATGAATTTTTTGGTCACGAAAAAGATGCTTTTACCGGCGCCACCACAACGAAAATAGGACTTTTAGAAAGCGCGGACGGCGGGACTATTTTTTTTGACGAAGTGGGTGACATGCCGATCCCCATGCAGGTGAAACTGCTCCGCGTTATTCAGGAAAGAGAGCTTATTCGAGTGGGAGGAAACAAACCCATCCCTATTGATGTCAGAATTATTGGCGCCACCAATCAGGATCTGAAAAAAGCGGTTTCGACCGGGACATTTCGTCATGATCTTTACTATCGTCTCAATGTGGTTACGCTAAACCTTCACCCCTTGCGAGACCGGAAAGAGGACATTCCCTTGTTGGCCTCCTACTTCCTTAAACGATCCATGAAAAAGTCAGGCCGTATAGTGAGGGGCTTTTCTGATGGGGCGTTTAAAATCCTTATGAACTATGATTTCCCCGGTAATGTCCGCGAGCTTGAAAATATCGTGGAAAGAGCAGTGGCCTTGGCTCCCGGCGATATCATTGAGGCAAAAGATTTGCCCCCTGATCTAACTGAAGTAAAAATATTCTCCTACCACAATAAAAATCAGGAAATACAAACCTTAGGAGAGATGGAGCGTGAGTATATCCAGTGGGTTCTCAATAAAGTAAATCGGAATAAAGGTCAAACCGCTAAAATTCTGGGCATTGATCGAGCTTCGCTTTGGAGAAAACTGAAAAAGTATGAAATCCAGGAGTAAATGTTGCGATTTGCAACAATTGCGTTCCATTTTACAACACCCCTAATACCTGCCAAATAAGCCTTAGTGGGCTGATAGCCGCGAAAATTTGTAAGACATTCGCCTTTTTTATGTTGAAAAATGCAACATTGCCTGATGACATCTTCTCTCTCGTGTCTTTAAAAATATTTGTTATTTTAATAGGATAAGCATTTTGGTGCTTACGGCATAATTTCTGCAAAGAAATCTTTCATACCAAGTTGCATTCAAAAGCAGATCGAGGCGGCGACGTGGTATCAGAAAAACTTTTTAAGAGGTTTACTTTGGCCCGGAAAACATTAGTTCTCTTTGACACGCTTGATATTCGAAAAGAGGTTGTTCGGTACGCTACCGGGCTGGCAAAACGAACCGAATCTGAGCTTATGCTTTTGATCATCCTTCATCCGAACTCTCGGAATATCGAAGACCAGATTACTGCCGGAGACAAAGAATGGGAAAATGCGGGCAGAGAAGCCCTTACCCCGCATCTTTTAGACATCGAAGGGGAAGGCGTCCAGGTTACTGCCGAGGTCTTAATCGGAGATCCCCCTTCGGAGTTGTTGAAATTTATGGCTAAAAACCATCCTTTTCAAACCATTGTCTGGGGGGGAGCGGAAACAGTTGTAAAAGCCAAGTCCAGCAAAATGGAGGGCCACTGGTTAGGACAATTAAAAAATAAAATAGATTGTCCTTTGGTCGTTCCCACCGTGAAATCTTAGGCATGATTAGGTTGATTATGTTATACCAAGTTGCATTCAAAAGCAGATCGAGGCGACGACGATAAAAACGTGAAAAGTGAAACGTGAAGTGTGAAGTGTTTTAACACCTTACCTTTAACTTTTTACGATTTACGAAAATTGACGAGGAGCCAACAAAGATATGCACATGAAGGCTGGTATGAACCCTCATTTCAATAGGAAGTGACTATGCAAATTATCTGTATTTCGAGAGGAACGTTTAGCGGAGGTAAAACGCTGGCGGAAAAAACCGCCGGCAAACTCGGCTACCGCTGTTTGAGCCGAGAGGATCTTGTCGAGGAGGCAACGCGCTCGGGGGTTGCGGTGGGAAAACTGGAGGAGGCGATGCTCAAGCCACATGTTTTCTCCGAGCGGCTTGCCCTTGAACGGGAGCACTATCATGCTTTCTCCACCATGTATCTTTGTGAGCAAGCAAGAGGGGGAAGTCTTGTTTATCACGGGCGCACCGGCCATTTACTCCTTCCGGGCATCTCTCATGTGTTGCGAATCCGGGCAGTGGCAGATATGGAATATCGAATCACTGCGGCCATGCAGCGAATTAATGTCGACCGCACCAAAGCCAAAAAATATCTCGAAGAAGTAGAGGAAGGGATCAGACGGTGGGTTCACACCTTTTACGGAGTTTCCTGGGATGATTCTTCCCACTACGATATGATTGTCAACCTCGAACAGATGAATGTGGACAATGCCGCCACAGCTCTGTGCGCTATTGCTCAATTGCCCGATTTCCAGATGACTCCAGCTTCAGAAAGGGCAATGAAAGATCTCTGGCTTGCTGCCAAGGCTCGGGTACTATTAGCCCTGAATGAAAGGACCTCCAAATGCAGCTTTAAGGTTCGGGCAGTCAATGGAGTGGTTACGGTCGCATATCTGCCCCGTTATGCTCACGTTTCCGGTTATATTCCCCAGGTTCTGGAAAAATTAGAAGGGTTGAAAGAGCTTCGCCACACGATTTCCACCACCAACATCCTCTGGATCCAGGAAAACTATGATCCTGCGGCTGAAACTTTTCAGCAAATCTTAGAGATCGCCAATAAATGGAACGCCGCCGTGGAATTGCTGCGCATGACCTCGGAAGAAGAAAAAAAACCAGCGGAAATTTTCGGTCTGGAACGCAAAGATGAACCTTTACCCCCGGTGATACCACCCTATAATGGAGGAATTGAGGATGATGTGTTTACGCAGGAAGAAAAAGATAACGGGGGGTTTCAAAAGACTCTTAATGAACTGGTAAAGTTCGGCCGGTCCGGCGGCGGCCGCTCCGGGGGAGAATCGCCACAGAAAATACTCGATTCCATTGATCGTTCGGTGCCTTATAGTTTGATTGTGGTGGGCAATATTTTTCTCTCCAAAGCAGAGGCAACTCGTAAGCGCATGATCCGGGAACTTCAGAGTCTGCTCATGGATAACATTAAGACGCCGGTAGTAACCGCGGAAGAATTGAAAACGCAGTTCCTTTTTGGAGCGAGACATCTCCCTCGGTTGATCGCTTTTTTACTTATAACCTCGGTGGTATACATTCTGGTATTTACCAATCAGGAGCCGGTCATGAATTTTCTCTCTGTTCGTACCTGGTCCGGAAAGTGTCTTGCCGTTCTGGCAGTGTCTCTTTTTGTGCCGCTTATAGCCTACATCTATGGAAACGCCATTAACCTCATCTTAAAATTGATAAAAATGGAATAACTGTTCTTTTACGTTAACTACTCACCATAAGGAGATTTTTATGCCTGAACCATTCGGTGTGCTTTTTATCCACTTAGATCCGGTTACTGCTCTTCAGGTTATTGTTTTAGGAATAATCGGTGGAGTATTGAGCGGCTTTATCGGAAGCGGCGGCGCTTTTTTCATGACCCCGGGAATGATGAATCTGGGAGTCCAGGGGGTTGTGGCTGTAGCCAGCAACATCACCCACAAGTTTGGCAAGGCCATGATGGGGTCCAAAAAACATAGCGAGATGGGAAATGTGGACAAGCGGCTGGCGATCTTTCTTATTATGACCTCTTTTATCGGCATTCGCATTGCGGTTTTAATTAATAGTTTATTATTTGAAGGCGGTGGAGATAGCCATGGCGCTGCAAAGGGAGCAGGAGCTAACCTTTATATCAGCCTGATTTTTATTTGCATCCTCTCGCTGGTTGCCGTATCAATGCTTCGGGATGCGTTAAAAACAATCCGGGATGAAGAGGGAAAAGGGCCTTCCAAAAAGATTATTGAATTTCTTTCCCGCCTTCGTTTGGCGCCCACGATCTATTTCCCTGTATCTGATGTTAAAGTCTCACTCTGGATTCTTCTGGGGGTTGGGCTTGCCACGGGTTATTTGGCGGGAACCATCGGGGTAGGAGGATTCATCGGCGTACCGGCGATGATTTATGTGTTTGGCGTGCCTACGGCGGTTGCCGCCGGGACCGAATTATACCTGGCTATGTTTATGGGAGCTTTCGGGGCTATAAACTATGTTTACCAGGGTTACGTGGATATCCGGCTGACCATGCTTCTTTATCTTGGCTCTTTGATAGGGGTTTATATCGGCGCTTACGGAACTAAAGTGGTAAAGGAAGTTATGATCCGGATTGTGACCGGGGTCATCATTCTGTTATGCGTTATCAGCCGTGCTGTTGCGGTCCCCATGTATCTGCGCCAACTGGGATTCCTCGCCATGGACCCTAAGTGGGATCCATACTTTAACAATGTCAGCAAAGGCTTTTTGTTCGCTGCCGGACTTTCCGGTGTCGCGATAATTTTTTATAATGTCGTCAAAGCGTACCGCCAGCGAAGAACCATTCGGGTAAGCCTTATGACTGAGATCAAAGGGGCCTGAGAGAACGAAATATCATTTTGCCCTTGAAAACCCTTAAGAACATTACCGATGAAAAAAACTTATGCAAATGTAACCAGCCCCACAGTCTTTTCCCCCCCGGAAGAAAAAAGCACTGATGCTGCTCAAAAGGCACTGCTGGAGAGGCCAAGCATAGGGTTCCGCTTTCGAATTATCCTTGGATTCTCGCTCTGTTTTTTATTGAGTGGAGCCGCTATCTTAACGTCTTTATTCATTATCTCCCAAGTCCAGAAAAAGATGTATTTTTTGGAAGCAGCAGGCGACTATAGCCTCGAAATCCAGCAGGCAAGACGTTTTGAAAAGAACTTTTTTCTTTACGGCACAAACTTAGGAGATGCTTTGGAGAATATTTATGCCGCACGGGGGGTTCTTGAAAGTGACCCCAGCAAATTCGAATCTGTGATTGGGAAAAAAAATTTTGCAAGCATGTTAGACCACTTAGAAAATTATGAAAAACTGCTCAAGCTCCTTATAGCTAACAAGGATTCCAATAAAAAACATGAGATCGAACTGGATCTCCGTCAGCATGGTTCAGAGATGGTTTCGCACGCCATGGACCTGGTAAAAAAAGAACGCCAATCGGTTCAAGAAATGCTCCGGATGTCAAAACGTCTGCCGCTTGGTTTTCTTATTGTCCTTTTGGTTCTCATTATTTATTTTGCCAATTTTTTAGCACGGCAAACGATAGGAACATTGTCCCGCTTTGTTGATTATACCCGTCGAATTGCCAAGGGTGATTTTTCTCCGATACTGCCTACTCGGCGTTATCGCGATGAATTTACCAACCTGGGAATTGCTATTAACATAATGTTGGACCAATTAAAGAAACACCAGGAAGAATTAATTCAATCTCGCAAAATGGCTGCTCTTGGAATTTTGACCTCCGGGATCGCGCATGAATTAAATAACCCTCTTAATAACATCAGTATCACAACCGAATCCCTCCTGGATGAGCTTGAGGAAATAGACAAAGTGGAGATAAAAAAAAGGCTTAATGATATTTATACCCAGACGGAACGGGGGGCAGGGACCGTTAGAAACCTCCTGGATTTTACCCGTAAGGAAGAGCCATCCTTTGTCCCTCTCGAAATTGATGAGATTATTAATTCTACCGTGAGGCTGGTTGAAAATGAAATCATTTTAAATAATGTCCACTTAGAAAACAAACCGGGAGACAACGTACTCAAAATTCGAGGGGATTTCAGCCAACTCCAACAAGTTTTTTTGAACTTGATTTTAAACGCTATCCAGGCAATGGATCAGGGTGGCACATTGAGCATTGTAAGCAAGGTAGAAAATAATAGTTATGTAAGGGTTGATATTACTGATACCGGGATTGGGATTCCTGAAACTATTCTTCCCAATATATTTGACCCATTTTTTACAACCAAAGAAATAGGAAAAGGAACGGGTTTGGGTCTTTCGGTAAGTTACAATATTATTCAAAAACACAAAGGAAAAATTCTTGTGAAAAGTAAGGTAAACCAGGGAACAACCTTTTCCGTATATTTACCTCAAGCATAGAAGAGAGATATTTCATGGATTTTCATATCTATCTGCCGATTGCAGGAAACAGCGTTTCTATTGTGCCCTTGTTAGGCTTGGGGGTGATTGTGGGATTTTTATCAGGCTTATTTGGTGTCGGTGGTGGATTCCTCCTCACCCCTCTTTTAATCATGATTGGTATTCCTCCTACTGTGGCGGCTGCATCGGATTCCAATCAGATTGTGGCGGCCTCCGCCTCAGGAACTTTTGCCCACTATCGGTTGGGAAATGTGGATTTTAAGATGGGAATACTGTTGTTAATCGGGGGGATCGCCGGTGGGACCTTTGGAGTGCAGCTTGTCAAGATTTTACGATCTACCGGAAACGCGGATTTTGTCATTCAGATTACTTATGTGATAATGCTGGGACTTATCGGCGGATATATGTTTTTAGAAAGCCTGAGAAACTTGAGACAGGGGCTTTCAAAGGTTCAGAACGAAAAACCCTATCCCGCGAAGCCTTCTCTTTATGTCCGGATTATGAAAAATCTCCCGGCAAAAACTAATTTTGCAAAATCAAAAATTCACGTTTCCATTTTCCTCCCTTTTCTCCTGGGAGCCTTGGTCGGAATTCTTGCCGCCATTATGGGTGTTGGGGGTGGTTTTGTCATGGTTCCCATTATGATCTATCTGCTTCGGATACCTATGCATGTGGTCGTCGGCACAAGCCTGTTTCATATCTTTTTTACGTGTGTAAATGTTACCATCATGCAATCTTACTTAAATCATACTGTTGATTTTTTGTTGGCGTTGATTTTGCTCATTGGCTCAACAACCGGCGCACAAATTGGAGCTAAGATCAGTAAACGGCTTAAAGCCGACCAGATCAAAATTCTGCTTGCTTTAATTGTTTTAGTTGTAATGATTAAGATGTTGTTGGGTCTGGTTCTTGCCCCTCATATTCTCCTTGCTTATAAGGGAGGTCATTAATTATGAAAAGGGACATCAGCGTTACTATTTTACTTATGCCCTTGTTGATTCTACTATGTTTTTCCTCTTCTGTAACCTGGGGAAAGGCTGGTCCACGTGCAACAATGACGATAACACCTCAAAGGGTGACTATTAGTACTTTATATAACGGCAAAACTATCTCCGTACAAGCAGAACTACCCAAAGGTACTGAAGTAGCTTTAACGTGCGAAGGACCGGAAAACACATTAACATTAATGCGGAAAGGAAGAATATGCGGGTTATGGATGAATGTTGAGGAATTAGTATTCCATAAAGTTCCGACTCTTTATTTCTTGCAGACCTCAAAAAAAATAGAGAAAATTAACGATCACGATACGATGCATGAGATTGAATTGGGGTATGAGAGTCTTTGTTCACGGGCTCAATTAGAAAAAAAGGGGGAGGAGGAAAAGGCAAATCTTTTCAACCAGCTGGTAAAGTTAAAAGAATCTGAAAACTTATATTCCGTATCAGAAGGGACAATAAAGATCACTCCCGCCGAAGATAATAGTGCTCGGATGACAACCACTTTTCACCTCCCGCCCAAGGCACAACCCGGAGAATACAAAATCAATCTTTTCCAACTTAACAACTCCGAAGCTGTCTTACTCAATAGTCAACCGGTGACAGTGGAACAGACCGGACTCACCACGTACCTTTCGTCTCTGGCGATTAATCATGGCTTGCTTTATGGATTCATTGCGGTCATTATAGCAATAATCAGTGGGTTAGCGGTGGGAATCCTTTTTGGTTCCAAAGGTGGACATTAATTAATAATTGTTTTTACTTTTCTTCAAAATTATTAGCTTTAAAAGTATGGGGAAATTCAAAGATATTCTTTCAGCCCTCCAAATCACAAAGAAAAAAGATGCGCTTCCCTTAAAGACCATCTTCGCTAACTTTCGACAATTGTTAGAACATAACAATCGAGTTTTAGAATTGATTGCCGATATGGGAGATAAATTAAGCGGGGATTATCTGTTCGACAAACAATATATCCATGCTATTTGCCGAGAACTTGATGAAGAGGTCTATAAAGTCATTTATAACTTAAATCTAATTTCTCATAAAAAATATCTTAAGCTTTTTGATTTATTCGAAAAAATAAAAATAAGCATTAAAGCAGAATTAGATTCAAAATCGTTTATTCCGAAAGGTGATTATATTATTGCTTTCGAAGAAATTACGACTGATATAGTGGATAAGGTAGGTGGGAAAATGGCAACCTTAGGGGAACTAAAAAACCGTCTGGGTATGAGGGTACCGGAAGGATTTGCCTTTTCTACTTCTGCTTATAAACGATTTATGGAATATAATCATCTTGACACAATGCTGGAAAAACTTTCCGATAAAATTTCTTCTCAAAGTCAGAAAGACGTGGACGAAGCCTCCGATACAATAAAGGGATTAATCCTCAAAGGCAAAATGCCGCCGGATTTGAAAAAAGATTTAAAAAAACACCTTTCTGCGCTCAAGAAGAAAAATAAACAGGAACTAAAATTTGCCGTTCGCAGCAGTGCACTGGAGGAAGATGGTGAGGTCAGCTTTGCGGGTCAATACGAATCTATTCTTAATGTTCCCCAGGCTGAACTCTTATCCGCATACAAAAAAGTTTTAGCCAGTTTTTTTTCTTCTCGCGTCATAGCTTATCGCGAGGAGCAAAAAAATCTCCCTAAACCCAACGCAATGGCAGTTGGATGTATGGTAATGGTTCCCGCAGTCTCAAGTGGTGTTCTTTACACCTTGAATCCCTCCACTCCTCAGAAGGATGCTATCGTGGTTTCCGCCTCATGGGGGTTGGGTAAGATGGTAGTAGAGGGAGAAGGGGTGGTGGATCAATGTGAACTTTCCAAGGAAGCTCCGTATAAAGTTGCCTTTAAAAAAATTGCTAAAAAGGACAAAATGTATGAGTCTGCCCCACAGGGTGACATCCGGTTAATAGATGTGCCTGAAGAAAAACAGGTTATTCCGTGTGTTATTGATGATGATTTGGCCCGCCTGGCTGAAGAGGCTATTAAAATTGAGAATTATATGAAATGCTTTCAAGATATTGAATGGTCTCTTGATGATCAAAGAAAAATTTTTATATTACAGGCACGTCCTTTACACATCCTGCTTGCTAAAAAATCCCAACGTCCGGCTGAGTTGACAGAGGCGGTTAAAAAATATCGAGTTTTAATACACGGCAAAGGTGTTGTTGCCTGTCGGGGGATTGGAGCAGGGAAGGTTTTCTCTATAGATAATGAAAAAGAGCTAAATAACTTCCCCCCTGGAGCAATATTGTTACTGAGACATACGTCGCCCCGGATGTCTAAGCTCTTATCCAGGGCCAGTGCCGTAGTTACCGATGTAGGTGCTACAACCGGACATTTTGCCACCATCGCCCGAGAATTTCGAGTGCCTGCTATTGTGGATATCGGCCACGCTACCCAAATCCTTAAACCCGGTATGGAAATCACTGTGGATGCAGAGGAAAATATTATCTATGAGGGAATCGTTAAGGAATTACTAAAATTTCAATTGTTCGAACAGTCTTCTTATGAAGATAGTCCTGAATTCAGACTGCTCCGGAGAATCTTAAAGAAAATTGCACCCTTGCATCTAACTGATCATCAAACAAAAGAGTTCTCTCCATCACAATGTACCACCTATCATGACATTATCCGTTTTGCTCATGAAATGGCGATAAGAGAAATTAGTGAAGGAATTAGTTCTAACCAGGAAGAAAAAACATACGCCGGGAAACAGCTTAAACTCCCTATACCCCTGGATTTACTTTTGATAGATATTGGTGATGGACTTTCGCCTGACATTCAGGGGACCTTTATTGAACCAATGAAGATTCTTTGTTCTCCTCTTCGCATTCTCGTGGAAACGCTCATCATCCCCGGTGTGTGGCAATCAGAGCCGGTTGATATGGACCTGAGAGGTTTCATGTCAAGTTTTACCAGAACAATACCTCTCGATATTCCGGGATCGACTAAAATTGATTATAATTTAGCAATTATCTCTAAAGACTATTTAAATCTTAGTTTGAGACTGGGATATCATTTTAATATGGTTGATTGCTATCTGAGTGATAACCGTAACGATAATTATATTTATTTTCGTTTCTTAGGGGGGGTTACGGAAATAACCCGACGATCGAGACGTGCTAAACTCATCAGTTTCATTTTAGAAAAATCAGACTTTACGGTGGAAAGCAAAGGTGATCTGGTAATTGCTCGAACAAAAAAAATGGGCCGACAGGAAATGGAGGAAAGCTTGCGGATAATAGGAAGATTAATAGGGTTCACCCGGCAACTCGATGTATTATTGCGTACCGATGACTCTATCGAAAAATATGTAGACCTTTTTTTTGGAGGCAAATAAAACCACCACGGTGTTTAACATATTACCCTTATCAGGAAGCAGGTGGTAAATAATTTATCCTTGATTTTAAAAGTTACCTGCATAAGAGGAGGTTATCATGGAAAAGGTAAAAAATGTTCTTATTCTCGATGATGAGCCCATTGTGGGTGAACGATTAAAGCCGGTTTTAGAAAAAGCGGGCTTTAATGTAGAAACGTTTACTGAAAGTCAAAAAGCCCTTGACCGGTTTGAAGAAAAAAAATTTCATGTTGTGATTACCGATATCAGGATGAGTGGTCCGGATGGGATGGATGTTTTAAGTTTTATTAAGAAACGCGGGCTTAATACCCAGGTAATCGTGATTACCGGTTATGGTTCGATAGAAACAGTTTTGGAGAGCAAATATCTCGGAGCCTTTAGTTATGTGAAGAAACCTTTTAAGATGGATGAGCTGTGCAAACTCGTTGTTAAGGCAGCGGAAAAGTAACTCAATAAAATATCTTTATTCATAAGACAAAAAAATATATGCTCTTTCCTCTATGAGGTAATCTTAGGGAAAGGATAAAAATGGAAGATAAATTACAAATATTAGTTATTGATGATGAACCCATCGTCTGCGAGCGCATAAAGTCGTCCTTGGAAAAATTTGATTTTGTTGTTGAAACCTTCACAGAAAGCCAGCAAGCGGTAAAGAGAATCGCCGAAAAAAAATTTCATATTGTGGTCACTGATCTTAAAATGAAGGGCCTTGATGGCATTGAAATTCTTAAAATCGCTAAAAAGTTAGACTCTGAAAGTCAGGTAATTATTATTACCGGATTTGCTACGGTTGAAAAGGCCAGAGAATCCTTAAAAATTGGTGCTTATGACTTTATTGCCAAACCTTTTAAATTAACTCAATTACGAGACTTAATCATCGAGGCAGCGAATAAATTAGATAAAAAATTACTTTCTCCCAATCAAAAAGGTAACAAACCAATCTAATCTGGGGGGTTTTTATATGGCTGTTATTACAATTTCTCGAGGAACCATGAGCGGAGGAGAAGAGCTTGCCAACTGCCTCTCTGAAAGGATAGGATATCCCGCCATAAGCAGGGAGATCATTGCTGAGACAGCTTCGAAAAACGGGATATCAGAAACATTGCTTTTACAACAACTGACAAAAGCACCAGGTATCATTGAAAGGTTGACCGGTGAAAAGCGAATCTATTTAAGTGCTATTCAAACTATCTTAGCAGAACGAGCCTTGCAGGGGAATTTTATCTACCATGGTAACGGCGGACATTTTCTTCTTAAAGGACATCCGGGTGTTCTGAAGGTCCGTATTGTTGCCCCGATAAATTATCGGATTAAAAAGGTAATCGAAAAAAAGAAACTGACTTTTAAAGAGGCAAAAAAGTACATCAAAAACATTGATCGTCAAAGGACTGAATGGACAAAATTTCTTTATGGGGCGGACTGGCACGACCCATCTCTCTACGATTTAGTGATCAATATTGAAGATCTAAGTATTACAATGGCCTGTGAGGTAATCACTCATACCGTCAATCTACCCGAATTCCAGAATACACCCGAAAGAAAAAAAGAACGAGAAGACTTCTACCTCGCCTCTCTTGTGAAATCTAAGCTAACGTTAAGTGAAAAAACAAGGGGGATGGATATTAATGTAGAAGCCTCTGACGGCAGAATTGTTCTTTCGGGTAAATTCTATACCAGCGGCCCTTTTCCCCGAGGCATCCATAGGACTCAGAATGATATATTGGAAGTTGTTCAGACAGTTCCGGGCATCAAAGATATAAAAATAGGTATTGAAGCATTAGGAATCCCCGTTGAATAATAATCTACCTCACTTCAGCAATAAGGGAGGGCCGCACGAGTGAAAAGGACTAATCTATCGCAGGATGAGAAATATATATAATTAAGTTATTCATCACTATTGTATTCCTTTATGTCGTGGCTAAAACAAAAATTATTAGGAGGACCATCCGTAACGCTAATTAAGCGCCGCTCCTTCCGCTTTCAGAGACTTCTTAAAAATTATGGAGAGATACTGGAGCTTTTAGATGATGCTGCCGAGAAACAGGGGGGGGGATTCGTTCTGGACAAACAATATCTTGTAGCATTGACCAATAAGCTTTTTGATCTGGCGGATACCATGGTCTACGACCTTAATGTTTTGACAAGAGAACAACACCTTGACTTCTATGATATGTTAGACCGTTTTAAAAAGGAAACCAGAGAGCTCATCTCCGACCAGCCTGCTTTTTTACAGAGTGAACTGGTAATCCCTTTGTCCGGAGTCAAAGAATTCCTGCCCCAGCATCTGGGAAGTAAAAATGCTTCTCTCTTGGATATTCATCGGCAGCTGGGAATAACAGTGCCGGAAGGTTTTGCCATAACGTATTCTGCCCACCAACGAATCATCGAAACCAATAAGCTTGGTGACTTTATCAAAACCGCAATTGATAAGTTTCAAAAAAATGACCCTCTTGCCGCCAAAGAACTATTGGCAGTGCAAGAAAAACTACGATCGTCCGCTATCCCCTCAGAACTGAGTGAAGAAATCTATCAGGCGCTCACTATCATGACTGAAAAATTTGGGAATGACCTTATGCTTACGATGGACTTCACCATACGGGGTAAAAGGATTGATTGCAAGGGTAACGGAAGTGATTACACGAAAACCGTTTCAACCATTAAACCTGATAAGGTTTGTGATGTCTACCGGGAGGAGATCACAAACTTCTACGATCCCGCCCAGGTATACTTTCGCCAGATGAAAAGGATACATGGGACTGCTTACCTTGCCGCAGTTTGCAAAAGAATAATCCGGGGGAAAGCCGCTGGTAAACTTTATACCCTTGATCCGGCTTCTCCTTTCAGCAACTTTATGGTCTTAACGATTCGCGCCAACCGCGATGACCAAAATGTTCCCCGCGAAAAATATAGGATATCGCGCCACTCTCCGTGGGAAATAATTCCTTTTCAAAACGCGGGGAATAGGAAGCAGAAAAAAAATGATATCTCATCGCTATCCGCCGGTCCACAAGATGACGGATGCCCCATTTCTTATGACGCAATAGCAACCCTGATAAAACTCGGCCTGCGGATTGAACGGTATTTTCAGCAGGCCCAGGAAATCGAATGGATTCAGAATGATGATGATAGCTTTATTATCAGCCAGGTCCAACCGCTCGAAAAGACTTCGATCGCCGGAATTGATCGAAAAACCCTGGCCACTGCCTTAAAGAAATATCGAGTGCTCTATGATAATGTCGGCACCGTAGCCTGTCGAGGAATCGGGTGCGGCCCAGTGTTTTTAGCGAATCATGAAGAAGATATCAAAGAATTCTCCGAGCAGGGGGTGCTGGTAATTTCCGATCCCCTTCCGGAGGAGACACAAACCCAGGTCATGCAAAGGGCAACAGCGCTCCTCATTGATTCCGGAAAGATCGCCGATCCCATGGTATCCCACGCCCGGTTTTTTCATGTTCCCTGCATAACCGGATTAGGGGATGTGACGAAACGCCTTGCCCCAGGGAGCGTAATCACGGTTGACGCTGACGAAAACGTTGTTTATGAAGGCCAAATTGATGAACTGGTGAATTACAATCTAATAGAAGGATTGGGATACGAAGATGTTCCGGAATATCAGATGTTTCGAATAATCCAGGATAAGATCACCCCCCTCACCCTGAACAACCTTGCCCATCCTGAATTAACCATCAGTGCTTGTAAGACTATCCACGATCTAACCCATCTTGCCTATGAAAATGCCGTTATGGTCCTTACTAACCAAGAGTTATTCCGGAGAGAGTTTTTATCTATAAGCAAACGCCTGGCGGGTAGCCATAATCTTACCTTTCAGGTTATTGATATTGGCGATGGTCTGAAACAAGAAAAATCCTCAGGATCAGTGATTGGTATCAACGATCTTCAGTGCCGACCGCTGTTTGTTCTCTGGGAGGCTTTTGGCGCTCCCGCTATAGGAAGCGATTCCCTTCCTCCTCATGCTGATCTTGGGTCTAACGGCATCAATACCGCCCTCGTCTCCAAGGAATACCTTAATCTGGTGATGCATGCGGAAAATCTCACTAATATGATCGATTGTTTCATTTGCGAGGAGAATGATTTAAATTATATTTTCTGTCGTTTTTCTGAAAGAGCGCATCAGAACGGCTTAACGATTCTATCCCAGGAAGTGATGCGCCGGCTTGACCTTAAGGTGGAAAAAACCTCAAAGGCTCTCCATGCCTGGTTATCAGGTCTGGCGCCACAGGCCATGGAAGAACGTTTGCGCTTTATTGGCCACCTTATTGTTTTTACCAGAGTTTCAGACCAGATGGCATTGAAAGATATGTCGCTGGAAGACCAATGTAATTTTTTTTTCACCACGCTGCCCCAAAAAATATTATTTAGATAAGACCATAGTAAAGGAGATAAATTTATGGAAAAAAGTCCTCACATATTAATCCTCGACGACGAACCCATTGTGGGAAAGCGACTTAAACCAGCCTTAGAAAAATTTGGTTGTCATGTAGAGGTGTTTGAAGACGGGAAAAAAGCGCTGGAGCGTTTTAATGAAAAGCATTTTGACATTGTAGTTACTGACGTGAGAATGGAAGAGGTTGACGGCCTGCAGGTGCTCGAACAGGTTAAAGCTAAATCGGAAAACACCAAGGTAATTATTATCACGGGATACGCTACCATCGAAGTAGCAAGGGAAGCCCTGATCAAAGGGGCTTTTGATTTCATTGCCAAACCCTTTAAGCCAAATGACTTAAGGGTGATTATTGAGCGAGCGGCAAAGTCGCTGGGATACAATGACTTTAGTGTAAAGGGATAAAACTAAGACAAACCAAAAAATGAATCTTAAGGAAACAGGATATCACCTGACCAATAAACCGACTGCAGTAGCAGAATCCCTTCGCTTTCGCTACAAAGGGCTTCGGGCATTATTGGCCAAAAATAGCGAGATGCTTGAAAAGATGGCTGATCTGGAAGCTGACCTGAGCACCATGGTTCCGGAAGAGTCGCGAGTTCGTCTCTCGGTTATCCAGCTTCTGTCCGGCACTCTCCTATTATCCGAAGACCTCAACCTCCTCACGGAAGATCAATTTCGTTCTCTTTATGGCGCTTACCAGGAGATTGAAAAAGATCTGCTCGATCACCTCCGATCATCTTCATCTCTTGCTTCTCAGCCCCTCGTTATTCCTCTTGATCAGATTAACCTCACAAAAGCATATGAGGTAGGGGGCAAAGCAGCGAACTTAGGTGAACTTCGTTCGGTGATCAAGGAAGCTTTGCCCCAAGGTTTTGTTATCACGACCGCGGCTTACCGCCTTTTTCTGGCGCGACACAACCTGCACGGAAGAAGCCGGGCTTTATTAAGCAACCTCGAGGCGATTACTGATCGTGAGTTATTTAAGGAACGCACCGCGGAAATCCGGGCTTTGATCGAATCGGCATCGGTTCCTCCAGAAATTAAAGAAGCAATCACTCAGGGGGTTTTACGTGTGCCCGAGTTTCAAAACTGTACGTGGGCAGTCCGTTCGAGCGGCGTGGGGGAGGACGGCAGCTTCACCTTCGCGGGACAATTTGAAAGCCTGCTCAATGTGGAGGTTGATGAACTGGCATTTGCCTATCGTAAAGTGATTGCCAGTTGTTATTTAAATCGAGCTGTCATCTATAGAATCGTGAAAGGATATTCCGAAGCCGACACTTCCATGGCAGTTTTATTCATGCCTATGATCAATGCGAGTCGTTCAGGTGTTCTCTATACCCGCGACCCTCAGGACGGATCCGCAGATCGTATGCTGATCAATGCAGTGTGGGGCTTGGGAGAAAATCTCGTTCGCGGTCAGACCGAGGCGGATTTTTTTGTGGTAACCCGAACCGGCAAAGTTTTGGAAGAGCGTGTGGCTGAAAAATCTGAACCTCAAAACCCTCAAGAAAAAAACATTCCCTCTTTATCCAGTAACCACATTGAGTCTCTGGTCACCTATAGCCTTGCTATTGAAAAACATTTGGGATCCCCTCAGGATATAGAGTGGGTAATTGATGACAACCATAAAACCACTATCGTTCAATCACGACCGCTTCGGGTGGAGGACCGCACTATTCAAAGCAGCGCTCCCTCGGTTGATCTCCCCCCCTTACTTTCCGGGGGTACGACGATATTTCCAGGAAGAGCAGCTGGTCCTGCCCAGGTTGTTCGGTCTCTCAGTGAAATCGACGAGGCGCCGGAAGGGTCGGTCCTCGTGGTGCGTCAGGCTACTCCGGAATTAAGCACGGTGTTGCCCTTTCTCGCCGGGCTTATCGCAGAATACGGAAACCCTGCGGGCCATGCCGCCACTCTGGTTCGTGAGTTTAACATTCCTTGCCTTTTTGGAATGAAGGGCGCCACTGAAGGGATTGAAAGCGGGAAAACGATTGGCCTCGATGCCACTCATCGAAAAGTCTTTTTAGGAAACCCTTGGTCTGATGTGGAGACAAGCGTCCGGAAACGAATCTTTATATCGCGAACGGGAGACCATTTTGATGTTCTTCACGAGCGGATTTTAAAACTTAACCTGACGGATCCTCTGTCGGTTAACTTCAACGCTAAACGATGTAAGTCCATTCATGACATTATCCGCTTCACCCATGAAAAAGCCGTGGCAGCTATGTTTACCCTCGGCGATAAGGAAGCGAGGCGGATGCGTTATCGTGCTAAGCGTCTTTTATCAGCTATCCCCCTTGATTTTTACATTCTGGATTTAGGGGGTTCGCTGACGGCAGAGCTTTCCGAAAAAAATGAAGTTCCGCCTGAAGAAATTCACTCCATTCCTTTCCAGGCCCTGTGGCGTGGCATACGGCATCCTCAGGTGAGCTGGGCCGGAAGAACCAGGGTGAGCATTTCCGGATTCATCTCGGTTATGTCGGCTTCAATGCATGACCCCCGCGCTTCCATTCGCCGGCTGGGAGAATACAACTACGTCATCGTAGCACCTGATTATATCAATCTCAATGCGCGCCTGGCTTATCACTTCACCATGATCGACGCATTAGTAAACGACACTCCCGAATATAATTATGTGAATTTTCGTTTTCGGGGCGGAGGCGCCCAGGCGGATCGGCGCAACCTCAGAGCCCGTTTTCTCTCCGAAGTATTATTACGGTCAAACTTTAGGGTAGATCGTCGCGGTGACTTAGTTACCGCCTGGATGCGGCGTTATGCCCGCGAAGCATCTGAAGAAGGCCTATCGCTCCTGGGCAAGCTCATGGGTTGCGCTCGACAACTCGATATGTTAATGGAGAATGAGCAGACCATGCATCACTTTGTCGAACGCTTCCTTGAAGGTGACTATCAACTATTTGCTTGATGGGGATAGATATGGAAACCAAATCTTCCGGTCTTCCTGACCAAAACAGCTTTTTTTCTTCCCCTGTCCGAGATGAAGCCGCTCGTAATTTTTTTCGGAATGAGATAACCCTCATGGATAAAGCTGAAACCGATGCTCAAAAAGCATTACAGGAACGGCCGAGCTTCAGCATCCGGGCTCGTCTCAGCTTAGGATTTTTTCTGTTTTTTATCCTCAGCTTTGGTGTCACTGTGGCTGCTTTAGTCATTATCTCGCGAATTGAAAGCAAATTAAAATTCATGGAGGCGGTCAGCATCTATACCTTCGAGATTCAACAAGCTCGGCGTTTTGAGAAAAATTTCTTTCTTTACCGAACTAATTTTAACGACGCACTCGATAATGTTCATATGGCGCAGCAGATTCTCTTTGCCAATGGTGATAAAATTAAATCAGTCGTGGGCATAAAAAATTACGACATTATGCTTACGCATGTTGAGCGTTATGAGGAACTTTTAACCCGCTTGCCTTCCCTGCAAAAGAGAGAGACTGGTAATGCTCCGCAAGGGCTTGACGCCATCGAAACCGAACTCCGAACCCATGGGGGGGAAATGGTTTCGGTTGCCCAAAAACTGGTTGACAATGAGCGTCAAAGTGTGGACCGGATGCTTTCCATATCCAAACGAGTGCCCCTAATTTTTCTTATATTTCTCCTTCTGCTTATAATTTATATGATCAATTTTTTGGCCCGGCAGATGTTGGGTCCCCTGACCAGACTGATGGAAGCTACTCAACAGATTGCCGCAGGAGATTTTACCCCCCTTCGACCTGCCCGCCGGTATCGTGACGAGTTTACCAACTTGGCGGTGGCGCTGAACCGAATGATCCACGAACTTCAGCATCGTCAGGAGGTTTTAATTCAATCCCATAAGCTTCAGGCTGTTGGTACTCTCACTGCCGGTGTCGCCCATGAGCTAAACAACCCGATCAATAATATTATGTTGACCGCAGACATGCTTTTAGAAGATTATAAAGACCTTTGTGATGAAGAACGATTAGAAATGGTAAAAGACCTCGTTGACCAAGCAGAGCGTTCAAAACGCATCGTAAGTAACCTGTTGGATTTCGCCCGAGAGAGTGAATTAAAAAGCGAACCTCTTAATATTGAGAAGTTGATTAACGAAACAATTCAACTGGTAAGTAATCAAATCAAACTTTCCAAGGTCAAACCTACCCTTGAGGTCCCTTCCAACCTTCCCCCCCTCCATGGTGACCGGCAGCAATTAACTCAGGTTTTGCTTAATCTTATCCTGAATGCTTTAGACGCAATGCCTCAAGGTGGTTTGTTGAAGATATCCGCTCGTAACTCCAAAGAACGAAACTTTATTGAAATACAGGTGTCCGATACCGGCGTGGGTATTCCAGAGCATCTCCTCCCCTCCATTTTTGACCCATTTTTTTCTCGCAAAACCTCCGGGAAAAAGGGCACAGGATTGGGGTTATCTGTCTCCCTGGGCATCATCCGCAAGCATGGTGGCGACGTGAGGGTGGAAAGTAAGGTCAATGAAGGTACCACATTCATAGTCGTTTTACCGACCGCGCAGATTCCTGCAGACATATCTTCAGGATAAAGAAAGTTACTGTTTCCCCTTCTTTTCTCTTTTTAAAGGGTATGGTAACCATTCCCTTGACAATATCCCTTCTCTTGAATAAGAATAATCACATAGCAAACAATGTGTTCACCCAAACTTCAAATGTCTTGGTTGCTAAGCTGTAAACATGATTTCGTTATTGAATATTTTTAAGCCGCGGCAAAGATCAAAACCCATTGACCGACAAATTTTTCGTCAACGGTTTGAAAATTATCAGGAAATTTTAAAAGCTAATCGGGATGCCCTCGAACTGATGGCCGATACCCAACAAAAACTAAGCGGTAATTATCTTTTTGACCGCAATTATCTTCTCACCGCAACCTCTCACCTGGAAAGCAGTGTTCAGAAAATTGTTGAACAACTCAATCTTCTCGCAGATCAGTCCTATAAAGAATTAAACGAAGCTCTGGAAAAAATCATGGCCTTGATCAAAAAAGAGCTGCAGGAACCCCAGGTGATTCAAAAGTATCCTTTTACGATTCCTTTCCGAGAAATAAGAAAAGATATCTTTCCGGCAGTAGGTGAAAAATGTGCCAACTTGGGGGAAATTCAAAATGTCTTTGACTTTCCCGTTCCTCCGGGTTTTGCCATCAGCACTTATGCCTTCCAAACATTTATGCAAAAGAACAACCTCCAAGACGTTATTAATAAAACCCTCAATAAACTGGATGTTAAGACCATGCAAGACCTCGAAGAGGCAAGCAAACACATCCAGACCCTTTTTATGGACACACCGCTTCCCGAAGAAATTACAAAGGCAATCAAGGAAGCATATGAAAGATTAGTGTCAAAAAAAAGGGCACGGTTTCCGGTAGCGGTCCGGAGCAGCGGAGCTAAGGAAGATAGTCCCTTAGATAGTTTTGCCGGTCAATATAAATCCTTTCTTAATGTTCCCGGCGACATGATCGAAAAATATTATAAGTTGGTTATCGCAAGTCAATTTTCTCCCCGCGCTATCTACTATTTTAAAAGCCGGGGTTTTGAGTATAGCGAAATTCCCATGGCGGTCGGCGTGATGGCCATGGTCCCGGTGGAAAGCGCGGGAATTGTTTATACCCGGCATCCCGAGACTCCTCAGGAGGACTTCCTGATTATCAATGCGGTGTTCGGTTTGGGAATAACTGCCGTGGGCGGAGAAACAACCCCCGACGTCTATCGGGTGTCTCGAAAAGACCCCAAGAATATTCTCTCCCAGGAAAAGGGGGAACAGGAAAAAATGGTGGTGAGTGATTTTCCGGGTACGGTTGCTCATCGTACCCTTCCCCCCGAAAAAAAAAACCAGCCGGTTCTCACCGCTTCTCAAATCACTGAACTTTCAGCCCTGTCCCTGGAGCTGGAAAAAAAGTTTGCTTGCCCCCAGGATATTGAATGGGCAATCGACCAAGAAGGAAAAATTTTCATTCTGCAAGCACGACCATTAAAATTGCGCCGGCATGACCGTTCTGCCGAAATATCAACACCAAAAATGGTCAAAACAAATTCGCCGGTACTCGCAGAAAGCGGCGTTATTGCCAGCACGGGCATCGGCAGCGGCCCGGTTTACATAGTGAAATCATTCGAGGACTTGAAGAACTTTCCAGCGGGTGCGGTTTTAGTCTCTCACCACGCACCGCCTGATTATACGCTGGTGGTTGATCGAGCCAGTGCCATTGTTACCGAAGTAGGAAGTGCGGCAAGCCATATAGCGACAGTGGCCCGCGAATTTATGGTGCCTGCTCTTTTCAATGTTTCACGAATCACTGAGGTTGTGACACCCGGGGAACCAATTACCGTGGATGCAATAAATGGCTTTATTTACCAGGGCATCGTTCAAGAACTTCTTGACTCTTATCAGGAAGCAAGACCACCATTTAAAGATACGGCCATCTATCAGTTACTCAAGAAGATCATCCAATACGTTACACCGTTGAACCTGACCGATCCGAGGGGACAAAACTTCAAGCCGGAATATTGCGAGACCCTTCATGACATTACCCGGTTTTCTCACGAGATGGCCATGCAGGAAATGTTTACCTTAGGAGAAAGAAGTTCTTTTCCTGAAGGAGCAACGAAAAAGCTAAACATTCCCCAACCGCTGGATATTTATTTAATCGATCTCGGCAAGGGTTTGAAGGAGGTTAAACCGCTTTCATCCGGGGTTACCCCAGATGATGTTAAAAGCCGTCCATTTTTAGCGCTTTGGAAAGGGATGAGCCAGGTAACGTGGGCGGGGCCGCGGCCCGTGAACATCCGAGGATTCATGTCGGTAGTAGCCCGTTCTGCTTCTGACCCCACGGTGATGGAAAAACTCACTTACAAAAACTATGTGATCATCACTGATACCTACATGAACTTCAGCACCCGCCTGGGGTACCATTTTTCCAGCATTGACGCGTTTATCGGAGAAAATATTCAAGACAATTATGTTCAGTTCATCTTTAATGGGGGTGGCGCTGACCTCACCCGACGAATGCGGCGCGCTCGTCTCATTAGTATGATCCTTAACCACCATGGTTTTAATACCATTTTAAAAGAAGATAATCTCTATGCCCGCGGCGAAAATCTTAAACCAGAAACTATTGAAAAAATGCTCACCGCCTTGGGGATCGTAGTGGTTACCACCCGGCAAATGGACATGGCTATGTACAACGATAAGATCGTGGACTGGTATTTTCAGGAATTTATAAAGGGAAATTACTCTTTTGGCGCCTCGATCCAAAAGTAACCTATGTCTTTTTCTTTAGTTTTTTTGAAAGACATCCTTCTGATTGGGCTGAAACGAAAGTGATAAAAATCAGTTGTTCAAATGATTTCTTTCATTTTTTTTTGTTTGCCTCTTATCTCTTTTTTTATACAATAAGCCGAAAAACTAAAGAGATCGTACCTAGTTTCATACCACGTTGCATTCAAAAGCAGATCGAGGCGGCGACGATCAAAACGTGAAAAGTGAGACGTGAAGTGTGAAGTGTTTTAACACCTTACGTTTAACTTTTTACGATTTACGAAAACTGACGAGGAGGCAACAAAGATATGCAAATGAAGGCGACGTGGCATCAAACCCCATAGGACCACTCATGGTACCGGGCAATAGAAATGAAAAAGCCGAAACAAGCTCAGCCTTAGGTAAAACACCTTACAGGTTTCGTCTGCGATTATTAGGCAGTATCATTATTTTTCTCCTCATATTAGGACTCTTCTTAGGGCTGCTTACTGCTCGAATATTGCGCTCCATTATCAGTGAAGACTTCAACCAGCAGCAATTGATTTTAGCTCGCCATATCGCTCGGATGGTTGACCAGAATATTCAATTTCTTAAAGGAGAACTCGTCTCTTTAAGTCTTTCACCGTCCATTGCCGCATTCCGTAAAGCGGGAGAAAGGCGGATGGAGGACCGGATGGAAGACCGCATGGATATCGCCCTCAAAACGGTCAGAAATTCTAATGTAGTAGCCCTTGCCTTACTTGATTCATCGGGCCAAATCTTAAAAATAGTGGGCGAAAGAGAGGCGTATCTTGCCGGCCCTCCTTTTAACTTTAATAACCTTCCCTTTCTTCAGTGGTGTCTGCTCCCCGAACACCGCAACCATGTCTTTATCCGGCAATTCGAACCCCATAAAAATTCTGGTGACAATCATCTCTATATGATCATGGCAACCCCCGTTTACCAATACGCGGATAGAGCTCACCGCAATCCTTCCCTTTCAAAACCTATTGGTTTAGTCGCCTTTCTTATTGATTCTACTCAGTTTCTGGAAAAGTTCACTAAAGAGATCCAAAGTGGAAAAACGGGTTATGCTTGGGTTATCGATAATAACGGAAATTTCGTTATCCACATTGAAAAAAATTTCATAGGCGAGAATGCGTTTTTAGCCCGTAAAGCCCGGGACCCCAGCATAAATTTTGTTCTTATCAACACCATCCAGAAGAAAGCGATGCTTAAAGGCAAAGAGGGAACCGGCTGGTACTATAGCGGATGGCACCGGGGGGTAATGGGAAAAGTAAAAAAATTGGTAGCCTTTACTCCCATTCACCTCTCCGAAGAGGATCCGAGCTATTTATGGTCCGTGGCGGTAGCTGCCCCCAATTCCGAGGTGGAAAATGTTGTCCACACAGTCTACCTCCCTCAGTTTATCGGAAGCGGAGTGCTGGTCATGGTCATAATTTTAGTAGGCTTTTACATAATCAATTTTGGAAGAACTTTAAACCGTACCTTAGAAGAAAAGGTTCGAATAAAAACCGAAGAACTAAGGCAATCCAATGAGGAACTGGCCCAATCAGAAAAACGTTACCGTGCCTTGGTGGAAAAGTCCCGCGATTTGATCTTTACCGTTGATTACTTTGGCCGATTCACCTCTTTAAATTACTACGGAACCGAGCTTTTCGGAAAACCCAAAGAAGAGTATATCGGGCAAGGGTTAGACAAAGCGTTTTCTCCTGAGGGGGCTGCGAAACTTCTTAAAATCGCCCACGAAGTAATTGATACCGGTAAAGATATTCAGCTTGAGCATGACATTATTATCGGAGGCAAACTGTTTTGGTTTTTGTCTCATCTCATTCCCTTTACCCAGGAAGAAGAAAAGACTTCGTTGGTTTTAGTTTTTTCTCGCGATGTGACCAGCCAACACCAAATTCGTGAAGAAGAAATTGTGCGCACGGAAAAACTCGCTGCCATTGGTACCTTGGCAGCAGGGGTAGCCCACGAAATCAACAACCCTATTTGTATCATTTTAGGTTTTGCGGAATATCTATTAAATAAGACCGACCCGCTCAGCAAAGAATTCGAGATTCTCGAAACCATCAAGCGCCAGGCTTCTAATTGCCAAAAAATTGTCGAAAACTTGTTGTCATTTGCCCGGGTTCCGGCTAAAGCCACCAACTTAATGAACGTAAATGATGACTTACAAAAGGTTATTGAAGTTACACAAAATACTCTCCTCACCAAAAAAATCGACCTGGTGTTAAACTTGGCAACGGATTTACCTCACGTTATGGCCGACAGCTCCCAGATCCAGCAAGTCTTTCTCAACTTCATAACCAATGGGGTTGATGCGATGCAAAACGGAGGTCGGTTTACTATAGCTACCCGCCTTAACCAAAAAAAAGATCACGTTGAGATTGAATTCCGCGATATCGGGATTGGAATAACGAAAAAAAATTTAACCAAAATATTTGATCCTTTTTTTACCACTAAAGAGGTTGGGGAAGGAACCGGGCTTGGCCTCGCGGTAAGTTATGGAATTATTAAAAAATTCGGGGGAGAAATCCAAGTAGAGTCAGTAAGCGCCGAAGAAAACCCTAACTCCACAAGCGGCACGGTCTTTACCGTTAAACTGCCTATCTATAATTTTATTAACGAGGAAAAACCTTAACCTTCAACAAGGGAGGGTGTGAATGAGCGCACGAATCTTAGTGATTGATGATGAAGTTGATATGCTATCTCTTATCCGCCTTATCCTCACGGAGAAGACGGATTATGAGATTATTACTACCAATAACCCGCTTGAGGTTTCGAATCTGCTTAACGAAAAAAAATTTGATGTAGTTGTCACTGATCTTAAAATGCCGATCATGGATGGTATGGACGTGGTGGATGCCATTCGTAAGCAAGATGCGTTGGTCCCGATTATCATTATAACCGCCTATGGCTCAGTCGAATCGGCCGAAGAAGCGGTAAAAAAAGGAGCCTTTGATTATATCACCAAACCGTTTCGACAAGAACAGCTCTTGATTTCCCTCAAAAGAGCTTTAGAGTGGTACGCGTTAAAAAAAGAGTACTTGGAGTTAAGGGAAAAATTCATAAAGAGCCAGGAAGCCGAAAAACCATAAAACAAAGGAGACCCTTCTATGGATATTTTTCTTCCTATTGCCGGGATGAGTTTTAACTTCCTGGTCATTGTTGGTGTTGGAGGATTGGTTGGATTTTTGTCCGGGCTTTTTGGGGTTGGGGGCGGTTTTCTTTTAACGCCATTGCTGATCATGATTGGGGTTCCACCCTCGGTAGCAGCTGCCAGTGATTCCAATCAAATTTGTGCAGCGGCGACCTCCGGGGCTTTTAGTCACTGGAGGTTGGGAAACGTGGACCTAAAAATGGGCTTGGTTATTCTTATCGGCGGTGTTGTCGGTGGAACCGTCGGTGTCCAGGTAGTAAAGTATCTCCGGGAGATGGGAAACTTCGACTTTGTTATCCGGGCAGTATATGTCTTGATACTTGGCGGAGTGGGAAGCGCGATGTTTGTAGAAAGCCTTAATGCCATAAGAAAATCTAAAGCTGCTTCAGCGCAAGGGGGCGATATTGGCCCCAATAAATTCTCGTTGTTCTTTGCCCGCTTACCCTTTAAGATGCATTTTAAGCGATCAGGGTTGGAGACTTCCGCAATTTTTCCTTTTAGCGCCGGTTTCTTAGTAGGTTTTCTTGCGGCTCTCATGGGTGTTGGCGGGGGGTTTATTATGGTACCTACCATGATCTATATTATCGGCATGCCCACCATCGTCGCGGTGGGAACCGATCTTTTTCAGATCGTTATTACCACCGCAAATGTTACTTTACAGCAAGCAATTACGAACCATACGGTTGATTTAGTACTGGTAGTAGTGCTTTTTACGGGATCGGTTATCGGCGCTCAGTTTGGTGTTCGTGCAAGTCGCTTCCTCCGGGGAGAACAGATCCGCATTCTTCTTTCCATCATCGTCTTGTTGGTGATGGTGAAGATGCTCTTTGACCTCTTAGTGACCCCGGATAACGTCATTGGTCTTGCCAAAGCTGCAGGAGGGCATTAATCATGAAAAGAACGTTTATTAAAACTTTGGTCTTCGTGGTCCTCTCGCTCATTTTTTTTGTTCCGCCGGTAAGAGGAGAAACGTGCTTTACCTTGTTGCAGGAAAAAAAGGTCGCTATGGGGATAGGCTTTGGAGGTGACACAATAAGATTTAAAGGTACCCTTCCCCAACCTGGGGCCACAGTAATTGTGCAGGTAAAGTCAGAAAACAATCCTTCTTTAAAACTGGTTCGCAAAGGCAAGGTGGTTTTTTTCTGGATGAGCGTCAAACAATTTGAAGTTTCTCATGTCCCTTTTCTATATAAAGTTTTCTCATCTAAGAATCTCACTGAAGCTTTGAATGAAAACTTGAAAAAAGAACTTAACATTGGTTACGATGCCCTAAAACAAAACCTGAGGATCAAACTTTTAAGCGGAAAACCCAGTGACGATGATCTGAGCGTGGTTTTTGACGGTTTTTTGAAAATGAAGGAAAAAGCCGGGCTCTATGGGGTGAGGGAAAACGTCATTGAGATCAACAAAGAAAATAGCTCTTTTATGTTTGATCTCCATTTCTCCGACCGCGCAGTGGAAGGAAATTATGCCATAACCTGCTGGGCAATCAAGGATGGAGTGATCTTAGGGGAAACTCAAGAAACAATTGCCATTGAAAAAGTCGGCTTATCCCGATGGTTTACTTACATGGCACAGCACCATAGCGCCGTTTACGGAATCATTGCCGTGGTCATTGCGATTGTGGTAGGGTTGCTTGCCGGTTTTATTTTTAGGGGAAAAGGCGGCCACTAATCTTCTTTCTTGGCTCTTTTTTTCGTCATGGTGAGTCCCATCCCCTCAACCAAAAACATGAGGGCAAATCCCCACCAAACACTATAGAGCACATAGAATACGAGCAGCCCGGTCATGGTGCCGGCTCGCTCGGAAACCTTCACCGGCTCGATCCGGTAAAAATTGTAAGCGGCTTCGACCACCTTCTTGTTCACATCTGATAATATTTTCGCATTGTCAACTACCTTGATTTTCTTAAATTCCTTGCTCATTTTATCAAAAGCTTGCCACCAGTCTTTCATCACCTGCTTTTCATCGTAGCCGTAAGCGCTTTTTAGTTTTTCTCCGTCGTTGTAATACATAAAATTAGAATCCCTTATTCCCGTGGCCATGATCTTGCCCAAGCTTCCTTCTATCTTTAAAGTGCCTTCCTGTTGTTCAGTCCTTGCTTCGGATAACGTAAGCAGGTGGGCAGTTCTTTGGGCATCTTCCGGGTTTTCATATTTGATGGTGACTGAAATTTGTTTAGCCACAAATTTTTCGATGCTCTTGGTTGCCTCGGGGATAAAATAGGAAGACCCCTTAGAAAGTTTGTTAAAAATATCATCGGCATACTGGAGGCCATTTTTCCCGCCGAATACCGGAGACATGATCACCAGAAGCAATAATAAAAAACTGATCGCTAATATCACGCCAAATGAAAAATGTTTTTTATCCTGTATGAGCATGGTTATTCCTCCCTGAAGGTCCTTATATTTCTAATAAAAGTGCCTAATACCCAAAGGACAAAAGTCACTATTATTATCCAAAAAATATAAAAGCCGGCTTTTTCAATCCCAAGGCCCAAGGTTTTCGGAAGATTGATTATCCCGAGTTCGGTAAACTGTTTGGGGAGCGCAGTTACTCGATTTATAAAACCAGCCAGGATGGTGGTAACCCAGAACCCCCTTATGGTAATGCCTTTTACCACCTTAGTAGTAAGCGCTCCGATCTGGATTCCCAAAAGAGAGCCAAGCAGCATCCCAATTGCCAGGGTATAAAAAACAAAGCCATAAATGGCATATTGGGCGATGCCGGAATATCCGGCAGTAAAAACGATTTGAAAGATATCGGTTCCCACCGTGGTAAAAGTAGAAATACCAAACACATAGACAAACATCGGGAAGGTGATAAAGCCTCCACCAACTCCCATCAACGTAGAGGCAAGACCAACCACAAAGCCTCCGACAGCAAGAATTACCCCGGAAATTTTTTTGCCGCCGGGAACTATGTCTTCATCAAAGGTGACTGCGGGGGGAATGTTTAAAGACTGTAATCTAAAGGCAAGCTTAACTTCCGCCGGCGTCGGCGGACGTGCTTCTAAAGGAATTCGGAACTGTCTGCGTTTTTTGAGAAAATCGGATACCCCATACCAGCCAAGAAGTCCAAGGATCAGAGCATAGATAATGCTTAGAAATGCATCGCTTAAGATCGGGTCTTTGGCATAAATGGCCTTTTGAATTATACCGCCGAGGGTAGCGCCTCCGATTGAACCAACCAAAAAAGCCACTGCTACCTTAACATTGACATTACCGAGCTTCCCGTGGAGCACCGATCCCATAATCGCCTTGGCAAAAATGTGAAAAAGGTCGGTTCCCACTGCCAGAATACCCTTAACACCAACTGCCATAAGCGCCGGGGTAATGATAAAGCCCCCGCCCGCGCCGATACAGCCGGTGATAAGGCCCGCGCAAAAGCCGATAGCGATGGATACCAAAAATACATTGGTGGCGTAAAAGGCAGGAGCATAGGCAGTCTTTCCTCCTAATATATCAGAGGCATTGGCCGCGATCGCGGCGAGGATGATCCAGGTCGCGGCAACTCCTCCCAGGATCAAGAAGCGTTTTTTTTTGTGCAGGATGTTCATCGAGACCTCATAGTCCCACTTAGCATGGGCTATTGAAGCGGCCTCCATAAATTCAAAGATTTTTTTGGAAAAACCCATATACTTAGTCCTCCTAAATCTCTTGAATATTATCCTCCATCTTTTTGTTTTTTTATCTTATACGTCATAACACATAGGTATTAATCTGATTATTATCAGGTAGTTAGTTGATAAAAATCAGCTATTCTGCAATCATTTTCCTTTTGCTTGAGACACAGCGCGCAATAAATAAATTAATTTTTTTGTAGTCTCACACATCAGCTTACGTTTTGAGAAGACTCGATTTCCCTTGTTACACAAGGATATGCGTGCCTTCCTTTTGTATGATCATTAACTGACATAATGACACCCCTTTCATCAAAAATCTTGCTTTTTCATAAAAATGTGATAGGTTTAAAATTTATGAGCAAAGCAAGTGGTTCTTCTCATGCAAGGCAACTAAACGTGTTGCCGGCGTTGCTGTTACGTTTTAAAAAGAGGAGGTAAATCATGCCTATCGTGACTATTTCCCGAGGCACTTTTAGCGGAGGAGAGGCATTAGCCCAATGTCTGACAAAAAAAACAGGACTTCCGGCCGTAGGTGTAGAAGTCATTAAGGAAGCAGCTACTCTTTACGGGATATCGGAATCGGAAATTTCTCAACAGCTTAAACAAGGGCCAAAAGTCTGGGAACGTCTTTTGGGTGAAAAGCGCCATCTTTACCTCGTTGCTCTTCAATCAGCTATGGCTGAGCGCGCTGCTAAAGGAGATTTTATTTACCATGGACTTGCCGGCCATTTTCTCCTCCAGGGTGTACCTAATGTATTTAAAGTTCGCTTGGTTGCTCCCTTGAGTTACCGGATAAAAAATGAGATGGCAAAACAAAATATAAGTGAGGAAGCGGCAAAAGCGTACATCGAAAAAGTAGATGAGAAGCGTAAACAGTGGACTAAATTTTTCTACCATGTTGATTGGACCGATCCATCTCTCTATGACATGGTTATCAACCTTGAAAATCTGAGCTTAGAGACTGCCTGCGGTATGATTATGTATGCTCTTGGCCAACCGGAATTTCAAAGCAGCCCGGAGAAAAAGAAAGCCATTGAAGATTTCGCCTTGGCTTGTCAGATTAAGGCTAAGATAGCCCTTAATGAGCGCACGAAAGGGATTGGACTTGACGTTGAGGTTAAAGACGGCAATGTCCGCATTCAGGGCAAATTTTATACTACCGTCGGCATGTTTGCCACCGGTCTGAGACAAACTGAGGCTGAAATTAGAACTATCGCCAAAAGCGTTCCCGGCGTAAAAGATGTCAAGATAGATCTACAGGAACTCCCGGTGGCAGTAGAATAATGCGGCTTCAAAAACCTTAAAAGCTGGCTAATCATACCATGTTGCATTCAAAAGCAGATCGAGTCGACGACGATAAAAACGTGAAAAGTGAGACGTGAAGTGTGAAGTGTTTTAACACCTTACCTTTAACTTTTTACGATTTACGAAAATTGACGAGAAGACAACAAAGATATGCAAATGAAGGCGACTTGGTATCAAAACCAAAAAATGAACCCACCGGAAAAACCCGCCTACGATTCCTTGCCCATGGATAAGGCGGCGATCCAGGCACAGTATGATCGGCTTCGGAAAAAAACCCTTATACGGCTCCTGGTGATCTATCTTTTGCCGTTACTTTTGCTTTCGGTTTATTTCCACTTTCAGTTTACTATAACGCTCACCGAAAGCAGCAAGTCCCACCTAAAATCCATTGCTGAAAGCCAGCGTAATACCATTGACCTGTTCCTGCAAGAACGAGTGGTAAACCTTAAAAATCTGTTTGAGAGCCCGAACTTTTTCATCCCTTCCTCTGACGCAACTATGCAAAAAAGTCTGGAAAAACTCAAACAAGATAGCCCCACCTTTGTCGATTTGGGCTTATTTAATGAGCAGGGAATCCATCTGGCTTATGCCGGCCCTTTTTCTTTTCTCAAAAATAAGGACTATAGCAAGGAACCCTGGTTCACTTCTTTAATGCAGGGGAACAAAAAGCACATCATCAGTGACATATATTTAGGGTTTCGAAAAAAACCCCACTTTACCCTTGCGGTGACCCAGGAGGTAATGGGGAAAAAATGGGTATTAAGAGCAACCGTTGATCCCGTGGGGTTCGCAGACTTTATTCATGCCCTGGAGGATACCGGAGACGTTTTTACCTTTATTGTTAATGCCGAGGGAAAATACCAAAGTGTACCACGACCTCTAAAGACAATCTTCGAATTCTCTCAATACCTTCCGGAAAGTGAGCCAACCGTAGGCGCGCAAGAAGTTACTCTTAACAAGGACACCTATCTTTCTGCTTATTCATGGCTTCACGAAGTAAAATGGTGTCTTGTTGTTCTTCAACCATTAAACATAGCTTACGCCAGCATGTATCGTACTCGTTTTATCATCATCACCCTTTCTTTTGCTTTTCTCATTGTCATTGTTGCCGTCGTCTTATTTACCGCCACAAGGTTCGTCGGGCAGTTAGAAAAAACCGATATCGCGAAATATGACCTTCAGCGCCAGCTTTTTCATGCGGCCAAGCTCGCATCAGTAGGTGAGCTTGCGGCCGGAATCGCCCATGAAATCAATAATCCTTTAGCTATTATCGGGGAAGAAGCTGGATTGTTGAAAGACATGCTTGATCCTCAGCTCTATACAAAGGAGATAACTCCCGAAGAATACCATAAACACCTGGATGTCATTATCAATGCGGTCTTCCGGTGCCGGGATATTACCGGAAAACTCTTGGGTTTCGTCCGCAAGGATGAGGTAAAATTACACTCAGAGGATATCAATGAAATTTTACAGGAAGTAATCCGGATGATGCAAAACGAGATCATGATATCCAATATTACCGTTGAAAGTGATTTTGAGGAAAATTTACCGGAGATTTATACGAACCGGAACCAGCTTCAGCAAGTTTTTATTAACATAATTAATAATGCTATTGCCGCTATCATTCCCCCTGGAACGATTTCTTTTCGAACCATGATGAAAGGGGGATTTATCGGAGTGACAGTCACGGATACTGGTTGCGGGATGACCCCCGAACAGATGGAAAAAATTTTCTTTCCCTTTTATACTACTAAGCAGGTTGGAAAGGGAACCGGCTTGGGATTGTCGGTAAGCTACGGAATCGTTAAAAGCATGGGGGGGAGCATGGAAGTTAGCAGTGAGGTTGGACGAGGTTCAACCTTTGAAGTCCTCCTTCCCTTTAAAAGAAAATCATAGATACAAAGAGGGGTTTCATGGGAGAAAAAATTAGACTATTACTGGTTGATGATGAAAGACAATTCCTTGAAACAATCTGTAAACGTCTCGAACTGAGAAATTTTGAGGTTACTCCGGTAAGCAGTGGAGAAGAAGCGATCGAAGCCGCGCGAAAAAATGAATTCGAGATTGCTTTGGTTGACTTAAAGATGCCCGGCATGGGTGGAGAACAGGCATTAGAAACCTTGAAGAAGGAACATAAATTTTTAGAGGTGATTATTTTGACTGGTCATGGTTCCATTGATTCTGCTGTACGCACCACTAAGTTAGGAGCTTACTACTACCTTCAAAAACCTTGTGAATTGGAGATGCTTCTTCAGGTACTTAAGGAGGCTTATCAGAAAAGAATCCAAAAGAAACACGGATATAAAGATGAAGAAATGGAAAAAATAATTTCCCGGATGACAACAGATTCTTCTCTCGAAATTTTACGGAATCTTAAAAAATTAGATGAAAAAAAGCGTTAGTAGATTTGCCCCCTCTGGAGGAGCTTTCAGGGTGGATCTTTTTCACTTTACTTTTTTTTGTATCTTTTTACAGATTGTAAAAAGAATTAACACCTTTTTTTTAAATCCTCCCGCTTCCCTTTTTTTTCGTTTTAAAAATCTATTTATTCCAACATGTTATTTAAGTACATTTTTTATTTCTCTTGGAACGTCTGTTGCTCACTTCTTTCCCCAAAAGCTATAAAAAGTTATGCTGGAGAAAAAAGATAAACGTGACTATACCTTCGAACCCGAAAATTCTTCTTGTTGACGATGAAGAAGCATTCCGGACGGCCTTATGCGAAAGACTCAGAGTAAGAGGTCTTGATACTACTGCCGTGGGAACCGGCAGAGAAGCGCTCAAAGAAATAAAGAAAACACTCTACGACGTGATCCTCCTGGATATCAAAATGCCGGAAATGAATGGCATCGAGGCCTTGGCCGAGATTAAAAAGATCAATCCGTTTCTCGAGGTCATTATCCTCAGCGGACATGCCTCGGTTGATGCGGCAGTAGAAATAACGAAACTGGGGGGATATGATTATCTTTTAAAGCCCTGCCCTCTCGATGATTTACTGGGAAAAATCGACGAGGCTTATGAAAGAAAATTAGCTCGAGAAAAAAGGAACACAAAAGCCTAACTCCAAAGGAAGATAGATCACCCTTCAAAACAAAATAGGAGGCTATGAGAAAATGATAACACTGTTTGGGAAAATAATAAATTTAGGGATTCTGGCCTTCTTCCTGGTTCCTCACATTGCTTTGGCAGCTGGTGGAGGAAAAGACGCTCCCATCGTTATCGTTGCCGATACCCGCCATATCACTGGTATACTGGCTTGGTGGGCCAACCTTTATAATGAAAGTCATCTTTATTTTGCGCTGCTAACCGTAGCCATTATTCCCACCATCGGCGTAATCTTTGGATTAATTGCCGATGTCATTATGAAAAAAATTGGTATTGACCTTAGGTCACGGGAGCTGGCAGAGCACTAATCGCGCTAATGTGTTTATAGAGAATGAGGAGGTTTGTTTATGGAATGGTTATATATTCTTATGCCGATCGCGGGGGTCAAAATATTTTGGCCCGGCCTAATTATTCTTGGTATTGGCGTTGGGATTATCGGTGGTTTTTTCGGTATGGGGGGTGCCTGGATGGTAACTCCCGGGCTTAATATTCTCGGCTTCCCGATGGCTTTTGCTATCGGAACTGATATCGCCCATATGGCGGGAAAGTCCCTCATCTCCACCATGCGGCACGGGAGGTTCGGAAATGTTGACTACAAGCTTGGTTTTATCATGCTGGTTGGAACCATCGTCGGGTTTGAAGCCGGCGCTCAGATGATCATGTGGCTTGAACGCATGGGGAATGTAGAAATTATCGTCCGGTATCTCTATTTGATTCTTTTGGCTTTTATTACCTGGATGGTTTTCAGCGACGTGTACAAAAGAAATAAAAAAGAAAGAGAGGCGATAGCAGCAGGGAAAGAAATAGATAAGCTTGCCACCGGCATTGAATGGCATAAAACCTTTCAAAAGATTAAAATTCCTCCCATGATTCATTTAAAAACTGCCGGAATATATTGTTCAGCCTGGCTACCGATCATGGTAAGTTTCATTACCGGGTGGTTGGCAGGAATACTCGGTATCGGCGGCGGACTTATCCGCATGCCGTCTCTTATTTATATTATTGGCTGTCCAACGTATATTGCCGTGGGGACTGATCTTTTTGAAGTCATGATCTCCGGTCTCTATGGAGCAGCTACCTATACCTTCAAAGGTCGCACCGAACTTTTGGCAGCTCTCATCATGCTGGTGGGAGCAGCGGTGGGAGCGCAGATCGGCACGGTGGCTACGAAATATATCAAAGGTTATGGTATTCGCATCGCTTTCGGTTGCGCGGTCATTGGCTGTGCTGTCTCTATTGTCCTTAAGCTCATTCCGACCTATTTCCCTTCCGTAAAAGTATTGTGCGATGCCACTGCCACTGTCACGGTTTTGGCGGTTGTGAGTATTTTGTCCCTCTACATTTTTGTCAAAATGCTCGCCGGCGCCAGGAAGGAAATCGCTTCCAAAAAAGCGGCCACCCCATAACGCTTGGTCGGGTGATAATTCGTTATAATGATACCAAGTTGCATTCAAAAGTAGATCGAGGCGGCGACGAGGAATCGACGCAGGCGTACATTTAAGTACGTCGAGGAGTATGACGAGGAGCCAACAAAGATATACAAATGAAGGCGACTTGGTATGAAACCTCTCAAGGGGAGAAAGACATGGTGAACAAAATTTATCGGCTTATACCATTAGGACTATTTTTATTTCTACCGTTCATTATTGGTTGCAAGGAGTTTGGCAAAGTAGACCAGGGAATAGTAGTGGCCTATGATAAAGAAAGAGGGCTTTGTTCCCTTATCCGGGATACAAGCCCTGACCCCAAGAATCCTGACTATAGTTACCTCCCCCCGATAATTTATGAGATCCCCAAGAAACCGGCTGAAATGGGTCCGGAGCCCAAGCCCGGACTTCGGATGAAGCTTGATACCCAGAACCGGCAAATAACTATTTTTGACCCGGCTGCGCAAAATTTTAACACTATCAACTACACCCTGCTTGATCAAAAGGAAAACGTGGACAAAGAAAATCCACTGGTTTTTGATAAAAAAAAGAAGCAGCCCAAAAAATTGCCCGTAGTAGACCGAGACAAAAAAACTATTACGATCTACTCTAAGAGACAAAAACTTTTGCTTACCTTGAGCCTTCCCGAGGAGTACTTTAAACTTCCGGATTATGCCTGGGACGCGGGGGATGAAGTTCGCATCTACTATAAGCAAGAGGGTAAAGCGTTGCGGTTTATGAACATCAGCCAGACGGATATCTATAAAAAGTAGAGGAGTCAGGAGACAGGAGTCAGTAGACGTAGGGGCGAGGCTTGACTCGCCCGAAGATGTAGGGGCGCAACGTGTTGCGCCCAATAGCTATATTAAAATTCCAGGTCGTATTTCCCCTCTAAAAATTTTTTTGCGATGGTTTCCACGCTGGCTTCGCTATGCATCAGCATATCCATCTGCCGGGTAAATTGCAGTAACCGTCCAATCAAATCTAATTTTGCTTCAATCACCGAAGATTCATATTTCTTGAGCCGGGCATCAACCCGATCCACTATGACTTCAACGGAAAAATCAAGCGCCTTCAGAATAAAGGCGATCATACGGGCACGCCGATTCCTCCGCACATCATCAGCCGCTCCACCCTTGAAAGAAAACGTGATGTAATTTTTGTTGATGCTTCGACCGCAATACGCGTCTAAAATACCATAATGGTATCCGACTCGAGAGCTGAAATTGAGATATTTATCGGAGATAATCGCGTAGGTCCGTTCACCGAATCTTTCGGCAGCTTGGGGGTTAGAAAACATCTGCTCGCTCATGACCGAAAAGAAGCCTTTTAATTCAATCGGTCGTGGTCCTTGAAAACGCAGATCTTCATGCAACATGCCCTTCAGGAGCGCTTGAAAGGGAGCTGAAACAATTTTGTCGACGGTAACTTTTTTGCTCTTTTCGCTCACTCCGGCCAGCCCTTCGCCCAAATCGATGATATAGAGGTCAAGAGGAAGCGGAGCATCTAATTTCAGAGCGCCCCCTTTCACATCCGAAACCAGGTCACTGATTTGAAACATCTCAAGATAAGAAAATTCATGAACGAGTCTCATGATGTCCTGAAGAGATTTGCAATGCTCTGGAGAAAACTCCGGAGATTTAGGATCAAAAAGACGCAAGGGCACAATAAAATCACCTACTCGTTTCAAAGCGTGATAGACCGGCACATCCTTGAAAGAAGGCTCTTTGTTTATCTGCACGTTTAAAAGTTCTGGAACTTTTCCCTGATATACCCGTCCTGAATAAGCATCCACGGTTATCTCTAATCCTGTGGTAATGGCGCTGGTGGCATTTTTGACATTTAATATAGTCGGTATTCCAAATTCCCGGACCAAGGAGGCCATGTGTCCGGTTACGCTCCCAATATCGGTGATAATCGCCCGTGCCTTCGACATCACGATCACCAAATTGGGTGAGGAATGTTTGGTCACTAAGATAGCGCCTTCAGGAAAATTCATGAGGTCTTCATCTGCTTGGACTAGAAAGGCTTTTCCAAATTCCACTCCGGGAAACGCGACTGCCCCGTTTTCCACTAAAAGCGGGTATTCCGTTAACCGGGGAATGTTCTTTATCACTCCTTGCTGCTCACCAGATGCCAGGCGGAGCGTCCGGGCCTGGAGTAAAACAATGTTACCTTCATTATCGAGCGCCCATTCTATATCTTGGGGAGCGCCATAATGCTCCTCTATTCTGTCTGCATACTCAGCCAAAATTTTGATTTGTGCGGGCGATAAGCAGGGATGGCTTTGTTTTTCATTGGGGACCGCAACTTCTCTGAGACCACCGGCAGAATTGCCGATCAACTGGCTTGGCTTGATTGCAACCGTGCTTTGAAGAATGGTATGGGTGTTTTCTTTAGCTACCGTGTAAGTGTCGGGAGTGATCACCCCTTCTACCGCGTAAGTGCCTAATCCCCATACAGCGGAAATAATAACATGATTTTCTAAGAGGTTAAAGGGGTGTCGGGAATAAACGACCCCGCTCGCCATCGACTCTATCATCTGAAGGCAGGCAACGCCCATAGCAATATCTTCATCGCGAATCCCCTTGGCGAAACGATATGAAATCGCCCGGGGGGTGAAGAGGCTGGCCACGATATGTTTATAGGTCTCGATAAGCTTATCTCGCGAAACATTAAGAACGGACAGGTATTGACCGGCAAAGGAAAGTTCGCTGTCTTCTCCCAGTGCGCTGCTCCTCAGAGAAACCTGAGGAGAAAAATCACCACGACTTTTTTTCTGGATTCTCTCTATCGTGTGATCGTAAGCAGCTTGTATCGCCTTACTTAGTTCTGAAGGAACGGGCGCCGAGATAATCAAGCTCTGAATTTCATTACTCAGGAGGTTAATTGTTTCCGGATCAGAGCCGTTATACTCCATCTTTTTTTTATTGATCTCATCAATAAGATTGTTCTCTTGGAGAAAAAGATCAAAGGCGCGAGTAGTAATTGCGAATCCTTCCGGTATAGGGAGATTAAGCCGATTGAGCATCTCTCCCAGATTGGCGCTCTTAGCCCCAACCCAGTCTACCATTTCTCGATTAACCTCGGAAAAAGGAAGCGTCAATGCGGTTACGGGACTTTCCTTTCTTTTTTCGATCTCTCCCTTGATACCTGAACTTAAATCTTCAAGGACTTTAAAGAGAACAGGATATTTACGGTTGGAAAGGGCATCTAAACTCTTTACCATCTTGAGAGTATAAAAAACCGCCTGCACTGCCTGCGAACGAACATAGGACATGCCAAAAATTGTATGTCCCTGCAACTTTTCTTCTATGTCGGCAATAATTTTTGCGAGTTCCGCATTCGCGTTGAGTAGTTCACGAAAATGTTCATATTTAACCCGGAAAATTTCTGAGAAAGTATCTCTCGACGGCTTATGCGTGGGAGATTTCCACTTTTGGAAAAATTTCTCTAACATGACCTGCTTGTTCTTTCGTCCCTTTTTCCCAGACATTTCGAATTGGACGTTGAGGTGATTTTATTGGGATTCATTTACGCGTTACTATTACCTAAATTGAGCGATTTTTGTTTGTTACGATGCCCAGGTAGGACATGTGAGACGCCTGTCCTACCTGGTTTTGTTATAAGAATCGCGCAATTTAGATATAAAAAATATCATGAAAAAAAATTTATTATATCAGAGCCGTCAGTTTTATCAAGGAGGCAAAATTTTGGGATGGAGATAACTTGCGATTAATTTCAACGCTATAAAATCAGGCCAGCCGCTTCAATTCCCGCACGATTTCAGGGAGGATAATCCCTGCTTTTCCAATGATACTATAATCGGAAATAAAATTTGTCAGTGGAGTTTTTTCAGGATTTATTTCCACGACCACCGCGCCAGCCTGTTTGGCAACCTGAGGAATGCCGGCAGCGGGATAAACGATCGCTGAGGTTCCAATCACAAGCATTAACTTACATTTCCGAGACGCCTCATAAGACCGTTGAAAAGCCTCCTCAGGTATTTGTTCTCCGAAAAAAACCGCGTCAGGCTTTAAAATCCCGTTGCATTCACATCGCGGGGGAAGCACCTCCAGACTAATTTTTCCCCATTCATAATATTTCCCACAAACTAAGCAAACACCGCGCCGAAGATTGCCGTGAAATTCAATAACCTCAGTGCTCCCCGCCTGCTGGTGAAGGCTATCCACGTTCTGGGTGATAATCTCCTTTAAAAAGCCCATCTTCTCAATTTCTGCTAACGCTAAGTGCCCAGGGTTGGGCTTTGCCTTTAACTGCTGATCAAATGCTTTTACCATCTGCCAGGGTTTTTCCGGTTGAGAAAAAAAAACGTCGATATGCGCATACACCTCCGGATTATATTTTTCCCAAAAACCCCCCTGATCACGAAAGGTCGGTATCCCGCTTTCTGCCGACATTCCTGAACCGGTCAACGCAACAACTTTTTTTGCTTCTACGATATCTCGTGCGGCCCTTTTAATAAGGTCTTCCATACGTCTTCACCTCTAAAATCAGGGAGGGAAAAATACATTCTAACTTCTGACTCCGGAGTTTTGGCTATTGGTCTTTGGTTTCTTTTTTCTTATTCCAAAGGTTAGCGAACTTCTTTTGCAGCTTTTTTTTATTCGGATGGAAGCAGTGTTCTATGGCCATGATATTGAGTTTCTTAAGGTCATCTTCATTGAGCCCCATCTTAGTCACAGCATTCACATATTCATCAGTTAACGTAATATTGGAGACCATCGGGTCATCTGTGTTTAAGCTCACTGAGAGCCCCCGCTCATAAAACATCTTTAAAGGATGCGCCTTCAACGATCTTACTACCCCTGTATGAATGTTGCTCGTGGGGCAAATCTCGAGCAGGGCCTGCGTTTTCTTGAGGGTCGTCATTGCTTGTTCGCTCTTCGCTGCCTGAACCCCGTGGCCAATCCGATCGCAACCAAATTTTTCCACCGCCTCAATAACATTTTCCGGTCCGCCCGCTTCTCCCGCATGAAGGGTAAGCCCCATGCCGGCGTCTTGAGCCATTCGAAAAAGGTGCGCCATAGGCTTGGCAGGATAATTAATTTCATCTCCGGCTAAGTCCAGCCCGAAAAAATATTTTCCTGCAAGTTTGACCGCAATGTTTACCGTATGTTCAGCTAATTCAATGCCATAATTGCGGCTTATCGTTAATACAGGGATTACTTCGATGTCATAATTCCCCATCGCCCTCTCAAATGCTCCTTGGACCCATCTGATGACCTCTTCTTCCGGGAAACGCTGGACGCAGGCAAAGTGGGTTGGGCTGTAACGAAGTTCCAAATATTTAACATTGTCGCGCGCCGCATCTTCAACCGCTTCATAAGCTACACGCTCAATGGAATTCCGATTAGGATAAAACCCCCTCACCACTTTAAATTTATTTAAAAAATTAATAAAGTCAGGGGGTTCATCATTGACTTGGACTAACCGGCGGAATGCTTCCAGGTTATACGTTGGGAGTTTGACTTTTTCTTTTCGAGCAATATCCAAAAAACTCTCCACCCGTATGCTTCCTTCGAGATGACGGTGAAGGTCAACCTTCGGAAATTTTTTCATTTTTTTATGCAAATCTTTAATCACCATGCAAAAAACCTTCTGAGGGAGAACGCTCTCCCTAAAAAAACAGAAGATAAAATCACGGAGCATCAACCATGGTAATCGGTTATTACTACAAATCCTTTTTAATTTCAATCATTTTTTAAAAAATAGATTTCCCTTCAGGAGCATAAAGCGAATACCCAAAAAAAATGACCATTGACTTTTAAATTTAGTTTTGGTAGGAAAACTTTTTTACTTTCTTACTTGACTTTCGTAAACAAAAAATTATGTTGTTATAAATAATTATTTATTAACAAGGAGTGGCCCATGAAAGAAGAAGTCAAAAAAGTTTTAGATCAGATAAGACCTTCGCTTCAAGCTGATGGTGGAGATGCGGAATTGGTGGACGTAAGCGATCAGGGAGTAGTAAAAGTAAAACTAACCGGCGCCTGCGGTAGCTGTCCAATGTCTCAAATGACCCTTAAGCAAGGTATTGAAAGAATATTGAAAGAAAAAGTGTCCCAAACTATCCGGGTGGAGTCAGTTTAAACAGCACGCTGCTTTCGATAAGAAAAAGGAAGGGTGTTTATGAAGCGGGGACTCTATGTCGATCAGGAAAAGTGCATTGGGTGTGGGCTATGTGTGGAAATAGCACCCAAGGTATTTACTTTGAATGATGAAGGAGTATGTGAGATAATTGACCCCACGGGTGATGAAGAAAGCAAAATCCAGGAAACAATAAACGAATGCCCGACAGAATGCATCGGCTGGGAAGATAAATAATTTCGCCGAGAAGTTTTTATGTTAAAATTTCTCGGCGAAATTATTTGAAGAAAAGTTATCCTTACCCTTTATCGAGGGCTTTTTTATCCTTTTATAATCCTCGGAAGCATCATATGGTGGTGCGGACAAAGAGACAGTGGGTTCTGGTAAACACAATTGGTAAAAGCCACCATATACTTTCTGATATCTCCAAAAGAGACTACCTCATCAACAAAACCTGTTTTTGCGCAGTATCCTGGTCGTGACTTTTGATAATACTCTATTGCCAAAGCGTTCATTTTATCAATAATCGGCTGTAACGGTTTACCAGCCTCCTTTTCTTTCACGAGCCTTCGAGCAAAAGAGGCCACTGATGCAGTTTCACCGTGCATGACGTAAATTTCGGTTGTGGGAGTTCCGAGAGTAAAAGCATTATGGTTGTTAGCGGTGGGGCCTCCCATGATATAATGGGCTGCTGCTGTCCCTTTCCTTAAAACCACCAACATCTGGGGCACATCTGTCTGCTCGATCGAATAAATCAGCGATTGTCCTAAACCCAAAAGCTCAGCTTTCTCGGCAATGTCCCCCACATCAATCCCGGAAGTGTCCTGAAACCAAATAATCGGGACCCGGTCTCTTCCGCAGAGGGTTACAAATTCATTCATCTTAATCAAACCCTGCCGATAGAGTTTGCCGCCGATCCCCGGATAAGGGGCATATTCAGGATACCCTTTGGGTAAAAGTCCCTGCCGATTGCCGATTATTCCCACCAGCAAACCGTTAACCTTTGCTAAACCCGTGTAAACTTCGAACCCATAGTCAGGCCTAAATTCCATATGTTCGCTGTTATCAATAAGCCGGGCAAGAACTTCATCAAAGCTGTAGGCCATCTTCTGGTTAAAGGGAACAAAGTAATCAATTTCATCAGGAGATAACCGGGGTTCCTTGGGCTCTGCCACGCGGAAAAATTTAGGGTCATAGGCAGGCATCGCTTTCATAAGGTCTTTCAGCCCATCTAAAACCCCTTCTTCGGTATCATATACTGCCTTAAAGAACCCAGTGCAATCGTAGTGAATCTCCACTCGTCCCGGAGGAACTTCTTTAAAATTTTTAGTGGCAGCAATAATTTGTTCCGCTCCTTCCACATCAAAACATCCTTTGGGGCTCATTCCGCTTACGATTCCCGCGCCGCCCACGGCAATATTGCAGTTCTTATGGGCTAAAAGATAGGTGGGGCTTATTCCCTGATAACCTCCTCCCGCTGGGTTTGTTCCCCAGATACCCGCGAGAACCGGGATACCCAATTTCTCGAGTTCCGCATGTCTAAAAAAGGTAGTGCCATTTCCTCTTCGGTTTGCGTAAACTTTTTCCTGCTCTGGGAGTTTAACTCCACTGCAGTTTACCAGCCAAACCAAAGGAATGTTTAGTCTTTTAGATAAATCGGTAACGCGTAAGATATTCTCCGCCTGACCGGCAATCCAGGCCCCAGCCATCACCTTATTATCAAACCCGATAATAACCGCCCATTTGCCTCCTATCCTTCCTAATCCATCGACAACACCGGTTGTGCCTGATTCCTCTTCCATTGGATCATACAGGGTATGGAGCGGATACCACGTTCCGGGATCAAGGATATACTCGAGCCTTTGATACACGGTCCATTCACCCCGTTTCTTAAGGATCTCGGCCGGAAGGCCGGCATTCTTAACCTTTGCTACTGCTTCCGCCAGTTCTTTTTCAACTTCTTTTATTTGTTTAACACTTTCTTCCATCCGTTTCTTCTGGGTATCAGATAGTGGCTTCCCAAGGTCTGTCATTTTTTCAAAATATGGTCGCATTAATCATACCTCCTTATATAATTATTGGATTTAAAAATGAATGAGCAGTCACTCACCTTATCATACCATTTTACCTTGTCAAGTCTATTAAAAATAAGGTAAGGATAAAAATATTTTTGCCTGACTTTTTCTTACTATCCGGTCATCCTTCCCGGGCAAAGAGAGCAACTGGTATGCCAAGGGATTTTTTAAGCGAGAGCTGACAAGTTCCTTAATTTTAACGAGTAATTAAGGTCAAGAGATAAAAGAAAAAACTTTTATTATTAAAATTTTCTGCCAGGTTTTTTTACATTCTGTAAACCCCGTTAGAAGACTTTTACACGGGGTAAAAGACAAAGTTCTTTCCTTGACACTTCTTTTTGAGAACCCTATACTTCCAACCAGTTCAAGGCGGACTCGGCCTATTTGTCTAATCGTTTCTTATTATAAATGGAGAAAACAGGAAATACAAGGTGACCCCATGACACAAGAAATAAAAGAAAAAACCAAAAAGACCGCTGACCTTTATTTTAAGGGTTGGAAAGGCGAAAGGCCTTACGAACTTTGGCAGGCCTTTGATCCGGATTTGGCCCGGGAATTCTCTCTTTTTATCACCGGGCACCTGTACGCTCACGAGAAGATTCCGCACAAAATGAGACAGCTCACGACCATTGCCGCCCTCACCGTGCTTGAACGGACCGATGAACTAAAATTACATATCTACGCGGGGTTAAATGTTGGATGTTCCCCTGAAGAAATTGCGGAAGTAATGTTCCAGATGGCAACCTACGCGGGAATGCCGGTGGTGAACTCTGCCCTCAAAGCCTTTCGGGAGGTTCTCAAAGAGAGAAACCAGTGGCCCGTACAAAAAAACTGCTAAGAAATCGCTCAATGCCCCTGGCCTGAGTCAGCAATTATTTCTTCGGAAATTTTTTTAAAAAAAACCTGGAGTCGTGGTTAACGTCTTGCGCGTGAAGCTTTTTTATTGTCCAAGGACAAACCATCTTCTGCGGAAAATAGAGGTAAAAACAAAAAATTATATGGCGGAGAGAGAGGGATTCGAACCCTCGGTACACCTTTCGGCATACACTCGCTTAGCAGGCGAGCGCCTTCGACCTACTCGGCCATCTCTCCGCTGATTTCATTTTCAGTTCTTTCGCAACAATATAGTTTTTTTCCGATAATTGACAGGGAAATCGCCTTTTTTTTGCCGAATTCCTTATCATCTCCATGGGAAAACGGAAATATGTCATTCTTATACGATCCGTGTCAAGTAGGAAAAGATTTCAAAACCACGAACATAAGAAAACGGAGGGAGTAGGATTCGAACCCACGTCCCATTTCTGAGAAGCGGTTTTCAAGACCGCCGCCTTAAACCACTCGGCCATCCCTCCATTCAAATAATATCAATAAGTTAATGATTATAAATTTCCGCCAACTTATCTTTGGTGTCCACATGGTGTCCATAAGCTATCTAACCTTCCCATCGCTTCCTGCACAAATTCAGGTGAAAGATGTGAATACCGCATAGTCATTTTGATTTCTTTATGGCCCATTACCTGCTGGACTGTCCTCAGGTCCACCCCTTGCATGACTAAGTGCGAGCCAAAGGTATGCCTGAGATCGTGAAACCTAAAACCCCCAATATCTGCTTTTCTAAGGGCGGATGAAAAGCCGTTCTTAATCTCTTTAAAAGGATAACCATTTCGGTTAGAAAAAACATACTCACCTTTAGATTTCTCAGATAGATTCAAGAGTTCCTGGTAGAGTGTCTGGTTGATCGGGATTACCCTGGTTTCATTGTTTTTTGCATTACCCACCGTGATCTTTCGATTTTTCATATCTACCCGCGACCATTTCAGATCGAGAATTTCGCCCTTTCTCATTCCCGTGTTTAGGGCAGTAATAACAATGGGCCGGATATGTTTGGGAGAAAATTCAATAAGGCTTTTAACCTCTTCAGGTTTTAAATACCTCAAACGGCCAGGAGGTTCCTTAAGTTTTTTTATCCCCTTTACAGGATTCGCCTTCGCATAACCCCACTCAATGGCCTTGTTGTACATAGCCTTAAGACAAGCCACTTCCCGATTAACAGTCGCAGGCGCTACGTCTTGGAGCCGCAAAGCCTTATATTCTTCGACCATTTTGGGCGTTAGATCAAAAAGATATTTTCCCTTAAAGACAGAGAGGAGGTGCTTGATGCTAAAGCGGTCACGACGCTTATAGGTTGACCAGGCTTTGTTAGCCTTGGAATATTCAAGGTATTCCTGAGCGTAATCTTCAAAAAGAATCTTCTTTTCTTCCAGGACTCCGAGGTATTCTCCCTTGGCAATTTTAACCTGAACGTCTTTTAAAACCTGTTCCGCCAGTTTCCTGGACGGCCCTATTTTCTTCCTTTTCCATCGCCCCTTTCGGTAAAAAACAATGTACCAGTTCTTTCCTTTTTTATAAATGCCCATAAATTTTTATCTTACTTTCTCTTCTTCGGTAACGCAACAGGAAATTTTATGGCGAAAAAAGTCTTTCCTGTTTTTCTTTCAGAGCCTCCGGGCCAATTTGCGGCGGAGGGGGAACGCTGAGATTGAAATCGAACTCCGCCCGCTCGACCCGGACCAGGGCCTCACCGATCCCTAAATTCTGGAGGCCCTCGGCCCCAAAAGAAGAAAACCCTTCAGCCAGTTTCTTGGCGTCAAAATCCCCCAGCCGAAAGCAAATCCGGGTATAGGGATTGGAGATCACGGAATTGGCTACTTCCGTGTCCCGGTTCCAAAGTTGCCGAAGTTCCTGGTGCGCCAGGATAAGGCCCAAATGGTATTTTCTCGCTCCGGAAAGGATCGCGGCCATGGAGGGGGTGATAACGTTCTGGAATTCGTCAATATAAAGATAGAAATTTTGCCTCTCGGTTTCGGTTTTGGCCTGTCTTGACATAACAATCTGGTGAAGCTTGGAGACAATGAGAGTCCCAAGGAGATAGGCATTTTCCTCGCCGATGAGTCCCTGGGCGAGTTTAGCCAGAAAGACCTTTTTGGTGTTTAAGATCTCCTCAAAGTTAAGCCCTTTTTTCTGCATCACTAAGTTGCGGATGAGCTTGGGCCTTAAAAAAGTATCCAGCCGGGTTAAAACCGAGGCCCGGGGTTTACCGGCCAGAAGAGGAAATTCCTTTTTCCAGTAGATACCCACGGGCTCACGCCCGTGGGCTGGAGTTTGGACATTTTACAGCTATGTATAAGCATATTGTACCAAATTTTGAGCCATATTGGCATTTACATAATCTGAAACTGACGTTTCGTTGTTAATCTCCTTACGCAAGAGCGTCAGTAAATCCAATGTGGAGTAGTGAGAAGTTTTTTTTCTCCACTTAGGTAATGGACAGAACTGATCTGTTCGGTTTGTGCCGAAAGTCTGTAGGGCGGCCAAACAAAGCATACTATACGAAGCCACAGCGAAAGCCGGGTGGCGTGGAATGGAGAGGGGTGAGCGCACTTGAGCTTGTCCCACTCCGAGCAAGGATTTCTCATCACGATGGTTGACCTCGATTTGCCAGCGGTCAAAATAATTCTGAATGAGAAGCTTTGATGAACTCTTCAGATCGGTGCTCAACAGATAGGCTGGCTCCCGATAGTTGGTGCGCGAATGTTTCGAGAGCTTGTAAGGCTGAGGAGCGATCACAATGAGTTGCAATGGCTGTGTGCCTGCACCTCGCCGCCACAACACGTTATGGAGAACTTTGTATCGAATCCAGCGACGCTTACCAGCATAATGAATACGTGTCCGCTTCCAAGAAATACGATCATCCCTACGAACCTGCTCCGGAGTAAAAATCTCCGCCGCATACTTCCGACGCCCCCCTCCGAAGGCAGGCAAGCACAGTCGGGCATCCTTCCGACAGCGTGCAAGCAGGTTAACTCGATCCAACCTGGAGCGGAAAATAGTGCGGTTACAAAAACTACCGTCTACCACTGCCAGCAGATTCCGATCCCCTGCCTCTTGCTCATTCAGTTGATAGCGCAATGCATCAATGCACTTCAGTGTTTGGGTAGAAAGATTTTTCTCCTTCTTCGCTTGGTAATACGCCCGCTTTTCCTCTGGGGTGGCGCGTTTTCCGGGTTTCTTCGCAAAAGGGGCATTCTCAAAACATACGGGCATCGCTCGCGCCAAGTCACCTTCATTACGATAGCAGGGGAACAAAAGGCTTCCCTGGATGAATCGCAACCCGTAAAGAAAATTCACATGAAACGGTGGGGACATTGGATCCCGCTGCCAACTGGCACCGGCAATCTTCTTCCCGCTCTTGGCTACCTTCGTGTCATCAAAGGCGATACTAATAGGCCCCCTGGGGTATCTGTTCAAGTACTCTCTCAGTACCGGGGTAAACAACCCTTCCGTTTTCCAGCCATTGCGGGAAAACAACTTATAATCAGCACTCCAATCTTGATGTGCCCGATCAAGAGTACAAATCGACCGAGAAATGGTACGTCGCCCCAAAACCATGGGCAAACTCAAGGCATGTTCAACCGCGCGACGATGGGTGCGTTCTTGGGCAAACACATCTTGCCATCCTTCTTGCAACAGAGAGGTGTAGTTTTCAAGCAGCATTTTCACCTCCCCCACTCGATCAGCCCAAAGACGTTTTTGGAATGCACCCCACAAATTGGACAAAATATGTTAGAGTAGTCGGCAGGAGCCAGAGTCCCAGAGGATGGGAGAAAGGATCTTGCCATGAAGCACCGAAGAAGTTTTGCCATCGAACTCAAAC
>Ga0209164_1000814_pt1 | contig 53862 bp, 41 predicted proteins | sample MTBNYHSulfiMetaG_FD_187458 | JGI IMG/M metagenome (GOLD analysis project Ga0209164, IMG submission 187458) | Enrichment culture microbial communities from rom New York Harbor, USA that are MTBE-degrading - MTBE-NYH (New York Harbor Sulfidogenic)... | ecosystem: Environmental > Aquatic > Marine >... | reverse complement strand
GGCCATAATCGCCCCATGCAGCACCTCTTCCACGTCGCCGCCGGGGCCGAGCGCGGTGAGGCCGTCGAACCCGGGGCCCTGGAGGCGGTGCGGTCCTCGGGCGGCTGGCTCTGGCTGGATGTAGTCGACTTCACTGCCGAGGAGGCCCTCGACGTCGGGCGGGCTTTCGGCTTCGATCCGATCGCCATGGAGGACGTCACCGACCTCGGCGAGTTTCCCAAGGTCGATGCGTACGAGGACCACGCTTTCGTGGTGGCCCACGGGGTGGCCGCCGACCCGACCCGGCTGCGCACCTCCGAGTACGACGCCTTCATCGCGCCGGGGTACCTGGTGGCTTTCCACCGCGAGGACTTCCCGGAGTTCGGGTGGGTGCGCGAGCGAATCCAGGAGCCGGGCTGGTTGGCCGGGTCCGGGCCCGATCAGCTCTTCGCCCGCATCGCCGAGACGGGAGCGGCCCGCTTCGAGCCGCTGGTCGACGGTCTGGAGGAGCGCGTGCTCGAGACCGAGAGCCGGGCCCTCGCCGGGGACCACACGGTGGTCGGCGAGGTCCAGGCGCTGCGGCGCGACGCACTGCTGCTGCGCAAGATCGTGGGGCCGTTGCGCGACACCTTCACCCGCCTCGGCGCCGAGGACCTCCGTGGGATAGGGGAGCGGGCCCGGCTGCGCTTCCAGAGCGTGCGCGACCACTACTTCCGCATCGCCGAGTCGCTCGACACCGCCCAGGCCGTGCTCGGGGCGGTGCTGGAGACCTACCGCAGCACCGTGGCGGAGCGCACCAACGAAGCCATGAAGGTGCTCACCGTGTTCACCGCGGTGCTGCTTCCCATGTCTCTGGTGGCCGGGGTCTACGGCATGAACTTCACCCGGATGCCCGAACTGGGCTGGCGGCTGGGCTACCTGTGGGCGCTGGTGGTCATGGCTCTCCTGGGCATGGGCCTGTGGGTCTACTTCGCCCGGCGCGGGTTCATCGGCGGCCCGCGCTGGAGGCAGGCGCCTCGGGTCGTCGGTAAGGGCCTGGCCGACCTGGTGCGCCTGACCCTGAAGCCGATCACCGGGGTGGCGGGCCTGCTGGTGGGCCGGCCCGGCAAGGACGAGGAGAAAGCGGGTGAGACACATGGCAGACCGGCGGCGCAGTAGCCCGAGCGCGGTGGCCGGCCGGGTGGCGGCGGTGTTCCCCACCCCGGGGCGGGTGCCCGGGGAGCATCGCCTCCCCGGTCCCCTCGAGCAGCGCGCCTATTTGATCGGGGGCCGCCTGCGTGCCTGGGAGGGGCCCTTGCGGGAGGTCCACTCTCCGCTGCGCCTGCGGTCGGGGTCGTCGCTGCGGCGGGTGCGGCTGGGGGCCTATCCCGCCCTGAGTGCCAAGGAGTCACGGGCCGCCCTGGCGGCGGCGAGACGTGCCTACGACGACGGCCGCGGGGCCTGGCCCACCCTGCCGGTCGGCGAGAGGATCCGCCACGTTGAGGCCTTCACCGCTGCCATGGTGGCCAGGCGAGGCGAGGTGGTGCGCCTGCTGATGTGGGAGGTGGGCAAGTCGCTGGCCGACGCCACGAAGGAGTTCGACCGCACGGTGGAGTACATCCGGGGGACGATCGATGCCCTGAAGGACCTCGACCGGGCTTCCTCGCGCCTGGTGATCGAGCAGGGGGTGTTCGCCCAGATCCGCCGGGCCCCGCTGGGGGTGGCGCTCTGCATGGGGCCCTTCAACTACCCGCTGAACGAGACCTTCACCACCCTCATCCCGGCGCTGATCATGGGCAACACCGTCGTTTTCAAGCCTCCCAAGCTGGGGGTGCTGCTCTGGCAGCCGCTGTTGGAGTCGTTGCGCGACTGCTTCCCCCGTGGCGTGGTGAACACCGTGTACGGCGACGGGGCAACGGTGGTGGGGCCGCTCATGGAGTCCGGGGGCGTCGACGTGCTCGCCTTCATCGGCACCAGCCGGGTGGCCGATGTCCTCAAGCACCAGCACCCCCGGCCCCACCGGCTGCGCAGCGTGCTCGGCCTCGATGCCAAGAACCCGGCCATCGTCCTGCCCGACGCCGACCTGGGCAACGCCGTTGGGGAGTGCCTGCTGGGGGCCCTCTCCTTCAACGGGCAGCGCTGCACGGCGCTGAAGATCCTCTTCGTGCACCGGGCGGTGGCCGATGAGTTCGTCTCCCGCCTGGCCGCCGCGGTCGACGCCCTGCCCGTCGGCATGCCCTGGGACCCGGGGGTCTGGATCACCCCGATGGCCGAGGAAGCCAAGCCGGCCTACCTGAGGGAGCTGGTCGACGATGCCGTGTCTCGCGGGGCGGCGGTGCGCAATGCCGCCGGCGGCACGGTGCTGGAGACCTACTTCCACCCGGCGGTGCTGTACCCGGTGGCGGGCGGCATGCGGGTGTGGGACGAGGAGCAGTTCGGCCCGGTGATCCCGGTGGTGCCCTTCGCCGAGGTTTCCGAGCCTCTCGACTACGTGAGGAACTCGCCTTTCGGCCAGCAGATCAGCCTCTTCGGTTCCGACCCCGCGGGCATGGCGCGTCTCATCGACCCGCTGGTGAACCAGGTCTGCCGGGTGAACCTGAACAGCCAATGCCAGCGGGGCCCCGACGCCTTTCCGTTCACCGGGCGCAAGGATTCCGCCGAGGGCACCCTGTCGATCAGCGATGCCCTGCGGGTGTTCAGCATCCGCACCCTGGTGGCGGCCAAGGGGAGCGAGGCCAACAAAGAGCTCCTTTCGGCCATCCTGCAGGAGCGCCGCTCGGCGTTCCTGTCGACCGACTTCATCCTCTGAAGGCGGTGGGTGGTTTCCCTACGGTCGAGATGGTGCGACCATGGGGCCAGGCAAGAGCCTTGGAGGTACTCATGGCCAACAAGGACAAGGGTGGCGGCCACGACAAGAAGGCCGCATCCAAGACCCTGAAGGAAAAACGCGCCGCCAAGAAGTCGAAGAAGGCGGGCAAGGGCTAGGCGCCTGCGGGCGCTTCGGGGGCGTTCGGGCCGCCGGCTTCCCCGGCGGTCCGGCGTCCCGTGTTTGAGACCTCCCGCCGCCCGGCAAGACACGGGGCGCGTCGGGTTGGCTCGCGTCGCCCGGGGGAGGACAGGGGTCTCCGAGGGGCTTGCGTCGCTCCTCGTGTTCGGTGAGGAAGTCGTACGCGGCATTGGGAGCCGTTCGTCGTACTGTTCGCAGGTGACTCAAGCCAACCGCACCACAGGCCAGGAACACAACATCGAGGTCTTCCGGAAGGTCGTCGAGCAAGGCTTCAACCTCGGCAACGTGACCGCTCTCGACGATCTCTTCACAGCGGATTTCCAGGAGCACCAGCGGGGGTTCCCAACGCCGGACCTCTCAGGACTGAAGCGAGGGATCCAAGGGCTGCGGCGGGCGCTGCCCGACCTACGGCTCCGCATCGCGGACACCATCGTCGAGGGGGAGAAAGTGTGCTTCCGTCTCGTCGGCGAAGGCACTCATCAAGGTCCGTTGGGGCCCCTCCCCGGGTCGGGGAAGCACGTCACGGTGGACGTCGTCGATGTCTGCCGGTTTCACGATGGCCGGATCGCAGAACACTGGGGTGTCGCCGATCGGCTGGGGATCATGGAGCAGGTGGGCATGCCGCAGCCCCCTCGCTGGCTCATGCGGCTGATGATGAAGCGGAAGAGCTGATCTGCCCGGGCCAGCTGTGCCCTGGGCGCACCGGAAGCCGGGGCGAGTGTTGTCTCACGGCTCCGGGTCCAGGATCAAGTGGACTTCGGTCAATTCTCGACAGGGGTCCCGAGGCGATCGTGAGCTGCTCTGCACCCGGTCGGCCGGGTCACCAAGACGGCTCCGTGGCCGTGCCGCCCCCTGCTGGTGGCATCGCGTCGCCGGCGACTATCCCGATCCGGGAGGGTCGTCGGTGAGGGCTACGAACTCGGCCCAAGCCTCCTCCCAGAGGCCCGGGGCCACGATGCGGGCCGACCCGCCGGCGGCAACCTCGGCGATCCCGCTCACGTTGTAGTCGCGGAGCACCACGTGCACGAGGGCCTTCCCGCTACGAATCCCGACGAGCCACGGTGAGCACTCCACCAGGCCCGGCATGAGCATCTCGTCGGGGAGCCACACCTCCAGGTCGCCGCCGCACTCACAGCACCCTGCGGTCTCGATGATCAGAGTCGAGCCGAGGGCGACTGCATCCACCCGCCCCGACTCGTAGGCGCCCGGCTCGTCGCAGCCGCCGCCCGGTCCGGTCTCGGGCCCCACCGGCCGGGGGGCCGACCCATCGATCGGCACCGCCCACAACTCGCGGCCGGTGTCGGGCCAGCAGGAGGCGATCTCGGTGGCGGCGTATGTGGGATCGAGGCACGAGACCAGTGCCTCGTCCGCCTTCCACCAGCGCACCACGTCGCAGTAGAGGCCGTCGACGGGCAGGCGCCGAATTGGCTCACCCCGATTGCTCAGGAGGCGCACCGAGTCGCCGTCGGAGACGACGACCTGCATTCCGTCCGGGTGGTACAGCCAGGCGAGTCGCTTGGGCGAGTACTCGTCCGCGCTCTGCACCGGCCCCACCAGGTCCGCCCACATAGAGCCGTCGGTGCGGAATACCGAGATCCGGGCACCGTCTGGCTCGTAGATCCTTCCGACGACGACGTCGCGACCCGTGGGGCGAGTGAACCGGACCGTGTCGGCTTCGTAGTCGGTGGTGATCTCGCCCTCTAGGCCTCCCAGCAGATCGATGATGATCGTGTGCGGGCTCAGCCAGGCGTCCGTGTAGGCGATGCGGGTCCCGTCGGGAGACCAATCCTGGAGCCGGGCTCCTCCCTCCCAATCCCAGCCGCCGAGGAGGAACGCCCGGTCAGAGGGATCGATGAGGATGAGCGCCGGCCGGTACTCCTGCTCGTGGATGATCAGCGCCAGAATCCAGTCGGGCCCGACCGCGGCCCAGTCGACATCGGCGGCAGCGCCGACGGCCGCCGCCGGGAAGTAGGTTGCCGGAGGCAACGAGCGCAGCGTCCCATCCCCGCGGAACGGCGAGTCCGGGGCATCGATGGTTGTGACGATCGTGGAAGACGAGGGGGTGGAGGTGGAGGAGGTGCTCGCCGGGGGGGCGGTACTGGTGGTAGTCGGGTTGGTCGGGGGGGAGGTCGTCGCGGCCGGCACGGTGCTGGAGGTGGAGCCGGCTCCGGGCGGCGCGTCACTGCAGCCTGCGGTGAGGATCAAGGCCAGCGCCACAAAGGCGAGCCTGCGCATACGGCCCTCCTGGGTCGGAGCCTGCTTGCGGCGGGGCCTCCCGAATGCCGGCGACCTCCTCGTATGGCTGAGGCCTCTCATGCCGTTGAATGTCCGCCGGCGGCCGGATCCTTACCGGGACTACGCCGCAGGCCGAGATTACGGCAACGGTCCCCGCCTGGGTACTGCTGCGGTCGAGGGCACGACCGCCCGCCGCGGCGGTCGGGACCATTGGCCGCGGCGCGTTTCCTTCGGCGGCGACGAGGACGGCCGGGCCGTCCTTCGGGCCGGAACCCTCTCTCGTGGCGCCCCGCTCTGCGGGGCCCGATGGTCTAGCGGACCAGGCGGACCAGTTCCTCGCCCCACTCCCGGGCCCGGTGCAGTTCCCCTTCGCGCAGCGGGCCGTACTTCCCGGTGACGATGAAGCCGCGCGGTTTGGCAACGCTGCGGCAGCCCGCCTTCTGCAGGGCCTTGAGGATGGCCGGGGCGGCGCTGCCCCAGGGCCCCTTGGCCCGGGTGTCGAACGCCGCGGCGGCGGCTCCTGCGCCCGGGCGCAGCGCGGCCAGCCAGGAGGCCAGCGAGGGTTGGGAGAGATCGGGAGGCCGGGGGGCCTTGACCTCTCTGGTCAGGCTGCGGCGCACAGTGTCGGTCGGAAGGCGGAAGGCGATCACGGGGGACCCCACCACGAGCAGGTCGGCCCCTTCCAGGGCTTCGGGCGTCGCCTCGCCTGTGGGCAGAGCCAGCGTCCGAGGGCCGATTCCAGCGGCGATGGCTCGCGCCACCGCCGCGGTGTTCCCCCAGAAGGACTCGTAGACGACGGCCGCTTTCACCGCGGCCTCCTAGTCGCGCCGCGGCTCGATATAGCCCTCGTGCTCCAGGTGCAGGATGATCTGGTTGGCCGCTTCGTCTGGGCTGATGTCGGTGGTGTCGATCACCAGATTGGCGTCGGCGGGCTCCTCGTAGGGGTCCGAGATGCCGGTGAACTCCTTCAAGATGCCGGCGCGCGCCTTGGCGTACAGCCCCTTGCGGTCGCGCTGCTCACACACCTCCAGCGGCGTGGCGCAGTGCACCAGCGTGAAACCGCCCAGCGGCTCGATCATGCGGCGCACGTCCTTGCGCACCGCGTCGTACGGGGCGATGGGGGCGCAGAGGGCAATGCCGCCGTTCTTGGTGATCTCGGAAGCCACGTAGCCGATGCGCCGGATGTTGATGTCCCGGTGCTCCTTGGAGAAGCCCAATTCGGACGACAGGTGCTTGCGCACCAGGTCGCCGTCGAGCAGGGTCACCGGGCGGCCGCCCATCTCCAGCAGCTTCACCTGGAGGACGTTGGCGATGGTCGACTTGCCCGAGCCCGAGAGGCCGGTGAAGAACACCGTGAAGCCCTGGCGGCTGCGCGGCGGGTGGGTGCGGCGCAGTTCCTGGGCAACCTTGGGGAAGGTGAACCATTCGGGGATCTCTCGGCCGTCGGCCAGGCGGGCCCGGAGTTCCGTGCCGGAGATCGACAGGGTCTTGGCCCCTTCGGGCACCTCGTCCTCGGGGACGTAGCGGTCCTCGTCGGGCAGGTAGACCACCATCTGGAAGGGGACCATGCCTACTCCCAGCTCGGCCTCGTGCCGGGCCACCACCTCCTGCGCGTCGTAGGGCCCGTAGAAGGGCTTGCCGCTGGAGTCGCTGCCGGGGCCGGCGTGGTCGCGGCCCACGATGAGGTGGGTGCAGCCGTAGTTCTTGCGGATGATGGCATGCCACACGGCCTCCCGCGGGCCGCCCAGGCGCATGGCCAGGGGCAATAGGGCCAGTTCGGCGGTGTTGGGGGGGTAGCGGTCCATGATCGCCTGGTAGGCCCGCACCCGGGTGTAGTGGTCCACGTCCCCGGGCTTGGTCATGCCCACCACCGGGTTGATGAGCAGATTGGCCTCGACCTGCATGGCCGCTCGCACGGTGAGCTCCAGGTGGGCCCGGTGCATGGGGTTGCGGGTCTGGAAGGCAGCCACCCGGCGCCAACCGCGGCGGGCGAAGCGCTCCCGCAGTTCCGCCGGGGTGAGGCGCAGCGTCTGGTAGTCGTAGTGGTGGGGCAGAGCGAGGCCCTCCAGCCGCCCCCCGGCGTACCAGGCCTTGGTGGCACCCAGCAGGTGGTTCACCGCGGGGTGCTCCCGGTTGGTGGTGCCGAACACGACCTGAGCCTCGTGCTCCAGGTCGGGCTGCCACAGATCCTCGACGTGCAGGGCGGCCAGCATCACCCCTTCGGGGTCGCGCAGTGCCAGCACCGCTCCGGGGCTGAGGAGGGCCGCCGTCTCGTCGTCGATGTCGAGCATGATCGGCATCGGCCAGAGCGTCCCGTCGGCCAGACGCATCTCGGCCAATACCCGCTCGTAGTCGGCCTTGCCGAGGAACCCGGTCAAGGGCGAGAAGCCCCCATTGAGCAGTAGTTCGATGTCGCAGAGGTGGCGGGGGGTGAGGTCCAGGGAGGGCCAGTCGCGAGAGGCCGCTTTGATCTCCTCGGCGCGAGCGGCATCCACCATGGGATCGACCAGGGTGCCGCCGTGGGGGGCGATGAGGCTGTGAGGCACGTTCGGGGTTCCTTCCTTGACCGATGGAGTCGCGCCCGAGCACCGGGGTACCGGTGGGGACCTCGGTGAGTCTAACCGTCCCCGGGCCCTTCTTTCGGGCGAGGCCGTCGCCCGCCGCCGTACAATCGCTCCCCGTGAAGATCTACACCCGGGGCGGCGACGACGGCACCACCGGCCTCCTCTTCGGCGGTCGAGTGGCTAAGGACCAGAGCGGGCCGGAAGCCTGCGGAGCGGTAGACGAGGCCGTCTCCGCCCTCGGCACGGCCCGGGCGCTGGCCGAGGAGGCGATGGCGGCGACCATCCTCGACGTGCAGCGGGACCTCTTCGCCGTCGGAGCCGAACTGGCCACCGCTCCCGAGAAGCGCTCCCGGCTCCAGCCGGAAGTCAGCCTGGTGACCGCGGCCATGGTCGAGCGCCTCGAGGCGGCCATCGATGCCATCGACGCCGAAGTGGGGATGCCCACCGGTTTTGTGGTTCCCGGGGGCAACGCTCTGGCCGCGGCGCTCGATCAGGCCCGGTCGGTGGCGCGGCGGGCCGAACGGAGGGCGGTAGCCCACTTCCGAGCAACGGGGATCGAGGGCTCCCTGGTGGTGCCCTACTTGAACCGCCTCGGGGACTACCTGTACATGCTGGCGCGGGCGGCCGAGGGGGATTGGACCCCCAGCCGCCGGGAGGAGTGATGACGGTGATCGAGTTCTGTGCCGGGACGCTGGAAGAGGCGGCCGACGCCCTGCTGATCGGGGTGGGAGCGGAGCGGGGCTGGGACGAGAGCGGCCGCTGGCTGACGGCCCGCATGGGCGGGTGGCTCGACGGCTATCTCGACGCCGCCGACTTCACCGGCAAGGAGGGGGAGTTGCTCACCGTGCCGGGCGCCGGTCTCATCCCGTACGGGTCGGTGGTGCTGGTGGGGGTGGGTGCCGATCCCGATGCCGAGGTACTCCGCAAGGCGGCGGGGAGCGCGGGGCGGGCCCTTACTCGGGTCGAGTCGGTGGCCACCACCCTGGGAAGTCGGCTGGCCGGGGGCGAGGCGGCGGTAGCCCTCGGTTTTCTGCTCGGCCAGTACACCTTCCAGAAGCACCGCAGCCAGCCCAAGCCGGTGAAGACCACTTCGCTGCGCTTCGTGGGCGCCGACGCCGCCGGGTTGGCGGCAGCGGAGAAGGCCGGGGTGATCGCCGGCGCTGTGGCCAAGGCGCGCGACCTGGTCAACGAGCCCTCCGTGAACAAGCCACCGGAGCTCCTCGCCGGCGTGGCCCGGGAGATCGGGGAGCGCACCGGGGTGCGGGTGGAAGTCTACGAGACCGAGGAACTGACTTCCGGGGGCTTCGGCGGCATCCTGGGGGTCAACGCCGGGTCTACCGAGCCGGCCCGTCTGGTCGAGATGTGGTATGAGCCCGCCGATGCCAAGGCTTTCATCGCCATGGTGGGCAAAGGCATCGTGTTCGACTCGGGCGGCCTTTCGTTGAAGCCGGCCGACGGCATGGAGACCATGAAGACGGACATGTCGGGGGCGGCGGCGGTGCTGGCGGCCATGGAAGCCATCGCCACCCTGGGCATCCCGGTCAAGGTGCTGGCCCTCACCCCGCTGACGGAGAACATGCCCAGCGGTTCGGCGCTGCGCCCCGGCGACGTCCTCAAGGCGCGCAACGGCAAGACCATCGAGGTGCTCAACACCGACGCCGAGGGGCGCCTGGTTCTGGCCGACGCCCTCTCGTTGGCCGCCGAGTCCTCTCCCGATCTGATCGTCGACTTGGCCACGCTGACGGGCGCCTGCATGATCGCCCTGGGGGAGGAGATCGCCGGGCTCTTCGGCACCGGCGACGCGCCCGACATGGTGCGGCGGGCCGCCGAGGCGGCGGGAGAGCGGGTCTGGCAGCTGCCTCTGCCCGCCGACTATCGCAAGAAGATCGACTCCGACGTGGCCGACATGAAGAACACCGGCCCGCGGTACGGCGGGGCCATCAACGCCGCCCTGCTGCTCAAGGAGTTCGTCGGCGACATCCCCTGGGCCCATCTCGACATCGCCGGGCCGGCTCGAGCGCCGGAGACGGCGCACTACTTGGCCAAGGGAGGCACCGGGTTCGGGGTGCGCACCCTGGTGGCGCTGGCGGATTTGCTGGCGGCCGGTTCCTGAGCGGTCCTCAGCGGTCGGCGGGCGGCTCCCCAAAACGGAACGGGGACCGCGACTAGCCTCGGCAGGACATGGCAAGACGGATTCTCACCGTTACGGTGGGGCTCGACCTGGCCACCTTGGCAGTGGCCCAGGTGATCGCCTCCTTGGCTACGTTCCGTACCCCCTTCCCCTGGTCCTTCCGCAGCGACGCCCTCACCATGGTGGGAGCGTTCACCGGCAGTGCGCTGGTTGCCATGTACATCTCCCGCCGGTCGGCGGGGAACGGGGTGTTCCGCCCCTCCTACGGGAGGGCGGTGTCGGCCGTAGCCCTCGCCCTCGGCTTGACCGCTCTGGTGATCCTCTTCGGCCGGCCGTATTGGTCCCGCAACTACGTGGTGGTGAGCGCGGCGACCTGGCTGGGGCTGATGCTGGTGCACCGGTGGGTGCAGCGGCGCCGGCCCTGGGCGGAGAACATCGTCCTCGTCACCGCCGAGAAGGTCCTGATCGACCACCTAAAGGGAACGCCTCACGCCAACGTGCTCGAGGTGCTCGACCCGGCGGGCACCATGCCGGAGCGGCCGCTGCCCGCCGGCACCACCCTGGCGGTAGACCTGCGGGCCGTACTGAGCGACGAGATGGCCCGCTTCGTGTCCTCCTGCAACTTGGCCGGCTACCCCATGGTCTCCCTGGTGGACGCCTACGAGGTCCACACCGGGCGTCTGGCCATCGTCCACCTCTACGAGGGCTGGGAGCTGACGGTGCCCTTGTCGGGGCGGATCCCCTACGTGCGCTTCAAGCGGGTGATCGACACCTTCCTGGTCGTGGTGACCGCTCCGCTCGTGTTGGTGGCCGGGCTGCTCTTCGCGCTGGCGATCAGGATGGATTCACGGGGGCCGGTGATCTTCCGCCAATTCCGCATCGGGCTCGAGGGCCGGCCCTTCACCCTCTACAAGTTCCGCACCATGCGGGTGGGAGCGGGCGACGGAGAGGCTCGCTTCGCCCGGCCCGGCGACGACCGCCTCACGCGGATAGGCCGCCTGCTGCGCCGCACCCGCCTCGACGAACTGCCCCAGCTGTGGAACGTAGCCAAAGGCGACCTGGCGCTGGTGGGGCCGCGTCCCGAGCAGGGCCCCTTCGTGGAGCGCTTCTCCCAGAGCATCCCCTTCTATACCCACCGCCACCTGGTGCGCCCCGGCCTCACCGGCTGGGCCCAGGTGAACTTCGGCTACGCCGACTCGGAAGCCGACACCGTCGAGAAGCTCTCCTACGACCTCTACTACGTCAAGCACCTCTCGCCCTGGCTCGACCTGGAGATCCTGGGACGGAGCGTGTGGACGGTGCTGTCGGGTTTCGGCGCCCGCTGACCCGTCGGCTTCACACGGGAGGGGGCAGGCCGGACCTAAGGGACTGGCCAGGAGGCCAGAGGGGCCCCGGTGAGGGCGTGCCGCAGGGTGAGCACCGAGGCCTGGTGCGCCGCCCGGCCCAGGGCGGCCAGGGCGCCGCCCGGCCCTAGGGCGACCAGGTCGTCCGTGAGGTAGCCCCCGGGGAATTCCGGGGCGGCCAGCATTCTGCCCTCGATGGGGTCGGCGACGGTGGCCAGCAGGGTGCCGTCGGCCGCCGTCCCCAGTACGGCCACTGCGGCGGACGGGGCCCCGGCGGTGCCGCTCAGGGGCACCAGGGCCCGGGCGGTGGCCAGGTTCGTCAGGGGGAGGACGGCGGCGGGGGAGCCGGCATCGGGATCGAGGCTCACCAGGTGCACCGTGCCCTCGGCCGGGTCGGCGGCCAGGACCGCGAGCAGCACCTCTCCGGCAGGGCCGGGGGTCACTGCGGCATCGACCGCGGTCAGGATGAGGGAGAGGCTGAGGCGCCCGGCGCGGCGGCCGTCGGCGGCCCGCCGGGCCACGGCCACGATCTCCCCGGAGACATCGTTGCCCACCAGCATCAGCCGGGAGGCGCCGTCCTCTCCGGTCAGTACGACCAGGACGGCGTCGGCGAGATCCCGGCCGAAGCCCATGCGGCCCAGTCGGTTGCCGGTGGCGGCGTCGCGTCGCAGCACCCGCATGGTGCCGTCGGCGGCCTGGGCCAGGACGGCCAGGGCACCCGCGCCGTCACCCTCCGGCACCGCCTCGATCTGCAGGTACGTCATCGCCGGGCTCAGCCGGAAGAACGCGAGGCGGCGGCCGCCGCGGCCGTCTACGACGACCACCCTTGCCGCCCGCCCGGGGGCGGTGAGCAGCACCGCCACCTCGTCGGCTGCGGACCCGCCGAAGTGGGGGATCACAGTGGCGGCGATCGGCGTGTACCCGGCCGGTGCCAGGGTGGTCGAGAACAGGGCCGCGCCCGTGGCGCCGGAGTAGACGCCGAGCACGGGAGCCCGACCGTCCTGGGCGTAGGCGACGGCGGCGTCGCCGACCTCGTCGCGGTCTACGTCGCCGGGCGCGGCCGGAACGCCTTCGAGAGGAGCGGCGCACGTGACGGGCAGCGCTACCTCGAGGTCCCAGGGGCCGCCGTTGCTCGCGGTCACGTGCAGTCCCAAGACGGCAGTGTGGTCCGGCGGGATCTCAGCTGCCAGAGCCAGGTCCCAGTCGGCGGAGTTGTCGGCGGAGGCCCCTGCGGGAAGGTCGGGGTAGGCCGAGGTGGCGTTCCAGCGGACGGTGACGTACGGATCGTAGGAAGTGAGGCTGGCGGCTACCCCGGCCAGGGCCAGGCCCTCGTTGGTGAGGGTGGTGAAGACCTCCACGGTCTCTCCGCACTCCGCCACCCCGTCGCCGTCGCCGCGACTGTCCTCGGTGGAGTCGTCGTCGAGGACGAGGCCGCCGAGCACCACCGGACCGCCGGCATCGACGGGGGCCAGCGCCGGTCCCGAGCAGGGCGGGGCGTCCGGGGGCGGCGCCCCGACGTTGTACACCTGCATCGAGCGCAGGCTGAGGCGCCCCCGCAGGTCGCGAGTGGTGAAGGTTCGGGGGCCGCCTTCGCCGGTGAAGGTGATCTCGAGGGCGGCGCCGGTGGCCGAGCACCTGGTGATGGTGGCCCCGGTGACGGTGCTGAGGCCCGGCAGGCGGGCGGCCAGGTCCGCGGCGGTGAAGGTGCGCTCCCAACGAGCGTTGGGGTTGCCGGTGGAGGCCAGGCGACTCCAGTGGTCGTCCACCGCCCGGAGGTACGGGACGTAGGCGCTGAAGCCGTTCTCGGAGTCCTCCGTCCAGCCGAAAGTGCTCGACGAGTAGAAGGTCTCGATGGGGATGAGGGCGCCGTTGCGGGTCTCCTCGGGATGCACCATCACCTGGCCCGCCGTAGCCGCAACTGCGTCGATCCAGGGCTGGGTGCCGTGGCCCCAGCCGGCGTAGAACTGGTCCACCGGGGTGTCGTAGACGTGGCACCAGCACCAGGGACGGGAAGCGGGGTCGCCGCGGTCGAGGGCCCGGTGGAGCGCGTAGGAGCGGGCGGCTACCGCCTGGGCCTCGAGGGCGGCCTGGGCGCCCATCGTCCCCCAGGCGTAGGGGCTCTCGGAGATCCCCAGGACGTAGGCCTCGACGGGGATCACGAGCGACAGATCGATGCCGTGGTTGTTGTCCGGTCGGATACGCAGGCCGCCCCGAGCGTAACGGCAGGGGCGCCAGACGGTGCCCCCGGGGGCGTTCCAGTCGGGCAGGGTGCACCCTCCGAGCTCCAGCGCAGTGGTGGGCTGTTCCAGGGCGCCGTCCCACTCCGCGTCGATGGAGCAGGGGCCCTCCAGCGACCCGGACGGGCTCGAGAGGCGGCAGGTATCCCCGCCCAGGTGTTCCACCACCACCGTCTCGCCGCCGGCCGCGGTCAGGCCCTGTTCTCCCTGGGTGAAGGTGGCCGGGGCCGGGGCGTCGGCGCCGGTGGCCACCACGGTGAGCTCGAGGCGCGTCGCCTCCTGGGCGAGCCCGACCCAGAGGGGGGCGGCGAGCAGAGCCGGATCGGCGGGCGCCGGGCCGGCTCCGGTGAAGTAGTGGGAGAGGATCTCCTGCCAGGTATAGCCCTCGCGCGCCATGCCGTAGGCGCCGTACTGGCTCATGCCCACCGAGTGCCCGTAGCCGCCACCCAGGAAGGTGAAGGAGACCTCGGCGGATGCCGGTGAGGCGGTGGGGAGGACCAGGCCGAGGCTCAGGGCGAGGACGGCCATCGCGGTGCCCAGCCGCCTCCCGAGGCGAGGAGAGCGCTCTGCGTAGTGGTCACGCACACTTAGAGCATCGGACCTCGCTCAGGCGGGCTTGAGCACTATGCGTGGCGGTTCTACTACCAAGAGTGTTTAGTACGGGGCTCAGCCGAGAGCGGCCACCAGCGCGGGCAGAGCAACGCCGGCCGGGGCCTCGAGGCGAGCCGAAGCCAGATGGTCGAAGTCGGTGGGGCCCATGTTGAGGATCACGAAGGGCCGGCCCCGCTCTGCCACCTGGAGGGGCACGTAGGCGGCGGGAAAGACCGTCAAGGTCGACCCCACGCTGATGACGGCGTCGGCCCGGGCCGCCAAATCGAATGCCTCTTCGACGGCCCCCATGGGCATCATCTCCCCGAAGTACACGACGGCGGTCTTGAGGATCCCCCCGCAAAGGAGGCAACTGGGATCCTCCTCACCGGCATCGACCCGGCGGAGGACTGCGGCCGTGGGCTGGCGGTCTCCGCAGCCCAGGCAGACGGTGGTGTGGACGTTGCCGTGGAGCTCCACCACCGCCTCCTCGGGCAGGCCGGCCTTCTGGTGCAGGCCGTCGATGTTCTGGGTGACGCAGCCCACCATGCGCTCGGCGCGCCAGAGGGCGACTACGGCGCGGTGGGCGGTGTTGGGCTCGGCGGCGAGCGCGCCGGAGTTCATCCGCATCTGCCACGAGCGGCGGCGGGTCTCCGGGTAGCGGAGGTAGCGGTCCAGGGTGAACTCATCGGGGTCTACCGTGGTCCACACCCCCTGGGGGCCGCGGAAGTCGGGTATGCCCGACTCGGTGGAGATGCCGGCTCCGGTGAACACCAGGATGCGCCGGCAGGGGCGCAGCAGGTCGGCGGCGGCGGCGAGGGCCTCCATGAGGGGATGGTAGGACGGCGGCGGCCTACCCGGGTCGCCGGGCCCAGGCTTCGGTCACGGCCTCCGGGGGAAGGGCGTGGGCGGTGCGTCCCCGGAATCCGGTCATGGTCTCGGCGGCGCAGAGGGCGTTGAGGATGGCCTCCTCCACCGCCTCGGCCGTGGCGGCGAAGAGGGGGTTCATCTGCTCGTGGTCCAGCATCTCCAGGTCGCGTCGCGGTCGATGGGCGGGCAGCCGATTGCCGGTGGTGAAGGCGAGGAAGAGATCACCGCTGCCGTTGTGGCCTACCCCTCCGGCCCGGGCCAGGCCCACGGTGGCGCGGCGGGCGAGGCGGGTGCACTGGATGGGGAGGAGGGGGGCGTCGGTGGCTACCACCACGATGATGGACCCGGGCTCCGCCCGGCCCCCGGGCCAGGGGCTGGGCACCCGGTCGTACCCCGACGAGCGGCCCAGGGGCAAGCCGTCGAGGCGGAGGTCGGCCCGGTCGCCGTAGTTGGCCTGGACCAGCACTCCCACCGTCCAGGTGTCGCCCGCCGCCGGGCAGCGGCGCGACGCGGTGCCGATGCCTCCCTTGAACTCGTGGCAGATCATGCCGGTGCCGCCGCCCACGTTGCCCTCGGGCACGGGCCCCGGGCCTGCCACGGCCAACGCTGCCAGGGCATCCTGTTCGGTGAGAGGGAAGGCGTCGATGTCGCTGAGCCAGCCGTCCCAGGTCTCGGCTACCACCGGCAGGATGAAGCCTTCGACTACCCCTTGCTCCACCGAGTAGCGCACCAGGGCATCTCGCACCAGGCCCACTTGATGGGTGTTGGTGAGAGCTACCGGCGAGCCGAGCATCCCCGACTCCTCGAGCCAGGGGAGCCCGGTCATCTCCCCGTTCCCGTTGAAGCCGAACCAACCCGCGAAGCAGTAGTCCTGCCACACCTCGTTCTCGCGGGGAACCACCATGGTGACCCCGGTACGTACCACCCGGGGGGCGTCTCGGATGACGGTGGTGTGACCCACCCAGACTCCAGGGACGTCGGTGATGGCGTTGGCCGGGCCCGGCGGCAGCAATCCCACCGCCGCCCCTAGGTCGCGCAGCCGTGCCCGAGTCATGGGGCCGCCTCCGGCACGGCGTCCGAGGCCCCGTCGGCCGCCAGCAGGCAGGCAGCCCACTGGCCCGGGGCCGCTTCCACCGTTGGGGGATCCACCAGGGGACAGCGCTCGAAGGCCTTGGGGCAGCGGGGGTGGAAGCGGCAGCCCTCGGGAAGGTGGCTGGGGTCGGGCGTCTCCCCGCGCAGGATGATGCGGTTGCGGCGGCGGTCGGGATGGGGCACCGGCACCACGGAGAGCAGGGCCTCGGTGTAGGGATGGCGCGGGCTGCGCAGCACCTGGAGGGCGGGCCCGGTCTCCACTATGTGCCCCAGGTACATCACGGCAATGCGGTCGCTGTAGGCGGCCACGGTGGACATGTCGTGGGTGATCATGACCAGGGCGATGCCCTGCTCCACGGCCAGGGCGCGCAGCAGGTTGAGGATGTCGGCCCGGATCGACACATCGAGCATCGACACCGGCTCGTCGGCGACCAGCACGCGGGGCTCGAGCGCCAGGGCGGCGGCGATCACCACCCGCTGGCGCTGGCCTCCCGACAGCTCGTGAGGTCGGCGGTCGAGGAAGATGTCGGCGGGGCGCAACCCGGCCCATTCCAGGGCCCGGGCTACCGCGGTGGCCTGCTCGCCCTTGGTGCCGGCCACCCGGTGTACCCGCAGGGGCTCGGCGACGATGTTGCCCACGGTCATGCGCGGGTTCAGGGACTCGTAGGGGTCCTGGAAGACCATCTGCAGCCGGCGGCGGAGGCGCCGCAGGGCCCTTTTGCTCAGCGTGGCCAAGTCCACCCCCTCGAGCAGCACCCGGCCCGCGGTGGGGGGGAAAAGGCCCAGCATCAGGTTGGCCGCCGTCGTCTTGCCGCACCCCGACTCCCCGACGATGGCCAGGACCTCGCCGGGGGCGACCTGAAGGCTCACCCGGTCCACGGCGCGCACTTCCTCGGCCGGGCGTCGGGCCAGGGCGGCGAGGATGCTGCGCGGGCGGGGGAAGTGCTTGCTCGTCTCCTCCAGCACCAGCACGGGCTCAGCCATCGGCCACCCCTTGCCAGGTGCGCTCGACCAGGAAGCAGGCGGCCTCACGCCGGGTCCCCAGCGGGTAGGCCGGGGGCCGCTCGGTGTGGCATCGCTCGAAGGCGTGGGGACAGCGGGGGGCAAAGCGGCAGCCCGGGGGGATCTCGTCGAGGCGAGGCGGGGTGCCGGGTATGGATGCCAGAGGGCGGTCGGGCTGGTCGATGTCGGGGAAGGCAGCGAGCAGCAGGCGGGTGTAAGGGTGCTGGGGATCGCGGAATACCTCGGCGATGGTGCCCTGTTCCACCACCACTCCGCCGTACATGACCGCCGCCCGGTCGCAGCTCTCAGCCACGACTCCCAGGTCGTGGGTGATGAGCACCAGGCTCATGCCCAGTTCGGCGCGCAGCGCCGCCAGCAGGTCCATGATCTGAGCCTGGATCATGACGTCCAGAGCGGTGGTGGGCTCGTCGGCCACCACCAGCCCCGGGCCGCAGGCCAGGGCGAGGGCGATCATGGCCCGCTGCCGCATGCCGCCGGAGAACTCGTGCGGGTAGTCCCCCGCCCGATCACCTCCGATGCCTACCGTCTCCAGGAGATGGCCGGCGCGGGCGGCCGCCTCGTCGGCCGTCACCGTGGGCTCGTGCTGGCGGATGGCCTCGGCGATCTGCCAGCCCACGGTCTTCACCGGGTTCAGGGCGTTCATCGCCCCCTGGAACACCATGGAGAACTGGCGCCAGCGCATGGGGCGTAGTTCTCCCGGGCCGAGGGCGGCCAGGTCGCGTCCCTCGAACCAGATGTTCCCCCCGGCGACGGCTCCCCCAGGGGGCAGCAGGCGCAGGGCGGCCAGCATGGTGGTGGTCTTGCCGCAACCGGACTCGCCCACCAGGCCCAGCGCCTCGCCCCGGCAGATGTCCAGGGAGACCCCATCGACGGCCACCACCGGTGCCTCCTCCACCTCGAAGGTGACCTTCAGGTCGTTGATCGAGAGCAGCAGCTCAGGCTGCGCCGGCGGTGCGCCCGGGGTGGCTTGCGGCGGCGGCTCTTTCTCCAGGAAGTGGCGCCCCAGGCGGGGGTTGAGCAACTCCTCGAGGGCATTGCCCAACAGGGTGGTGCCCAGCACCACCCAGACGATGCCCAGCCCCGGCGGTATCAGGGCCCACCAGGCTCCGGCCGACACCGCCCCACGGGTAAAGGCGAAGTTGAGCATCTGCCCCCAGGAGATCAGGGTGGGGTCGCCCAGACCGATGAAAGCCAGGGTGGACTCGGCCAGGATGGCCAGGGAGATCTCCAGCACGGTGTTGGCCAGCATCAGCGGGAGCACCTGGGGGAGGACGTGGCGGCGGAGGATGTAGCGGTCCGAGCCGCCCACCGCCCGGGCCCGCAGCACGAACTTGCGCTCGCGCACGGTCAGCGTCTGGGCCCGCACCAGCCGGGCCGTCGGGGTCCAGCCGAGCACCCCGATGACCAGGATGATGTTGCGCAGGCTCTGGCCCACGATGGCCACGATGACGATCTGCAGAGCGATGTCGGGGATCACCAGGAAGAAGTCGGTGATCCGCATCAGCAGGTTCCCCACCCGACCCCCGCGGAATCCGGCCACCAGGCCGATCAGCCCGCCGATGAGCAGCGAGATGGTGGCGGCGGAGAAGCCGACGATCAGCGAGACCCGGGACCCGTAGATGAGCCCCGAGAGGACATCCTCCCCGCCGTCGTCGGTGCCTAGGAGATGCTCTCCGGAAGGCGAGGCGTAGATGTCCTCGATGGTCGGGCTCGAGGGGGCGTAGGGGTCGTAGGGGGCGAGCCACGGGGCGAAGACGGCCACCACGACGGCGACGAGCAGCATCGCCGCTCCGGTCATCCCCATCTTGGAACGGCGGAAGCGGGCCCAGCCCCTCATACCTCAGTCACCCTCGGGTCGAGCCGCAGGTAGACCAGCTCCGCGGCGAGGTTGGCCACCACCACCGATACCGCCAGCATGAGGAAGGCCCCTTGCAGCAGGGGGTAGTCGCGCTGGGCCACGGCATCCACGGTGAGCTTCCCCAGGCCGGGCCAGGAGAAGACCGTCTCCACCTGGATCGCCCCCGAGACGGTGAAGCCCAGGTTGAGGGCGATCAAGGTGACGATGGGAAGCATGGCGTTGCGAAAGGCGTGGCGCCGGATGATCTGGAAGGTGGTGAGGCCTTTGGCCTTGGCGGTGAGGATGTAGTCCTCGGAGAACACCTCCACCACCGAGGAGCGCATGATCAGCATGTACTCCCCGAGCAGGACCAAAGCGAAGGTCAGGGTGGGCAGGAGCAAGTGGCTGAGGACGTCGCCCGCGGTGGCCCAGAACGAGGCGTAGTCGGCGCCGATGGTGATGCGGCCGCCGGTGGGCAGCCCGAGGTAGCGGCTCCCCACGAAGAGCAGCAGGATGCCGAGGAAGAAGGTGGGTAAGGCCCAGGTGAAAAGGGCGAAGATCAAGGCCGACACGTCCAGCTTGGTGCCCCGGCGCCAGGCGGCCACCAGCCCCAAGAGCACCCCCAGGACGATGGCCAGGATCTGGGCGGGGAGTACCAGCCAGAGCGTGTTGACCAGGGCCCGGCCGAGCATGCTGGTCACGGGACGGCTCTTGTAGGCGTAGGAGGTGCCCAGGTCCCCCTGAGCGAGGGCTCCCAGGTAGCGGAAGTACTGGCTGTCGAAGAGGTTTCCCCCTTGGGTGTTGAACAGCACCGGCTTGTCCAGGCCGAAGCGCTGTTGCAGAGCGGCCACCGCCTGGGGGCTGAGGCGCGGATCCTTGACCCCGGCCTTGGCCGGATCGCCGGGGAGGACGCGGAAGAGGAAGAAGTTGAAGGTGATCACCACGAAGATGGTGATCAGGGCCCAGATGATCTTGCGGAGGAAGAGAGATCCTCGGGTCATGAGTGATATCGGGGGAGGGGCCCGCAGGCCCCTCCCCCGCATCGGTTCTCGGCTATCCCGCCGGCCGAATCACGTCCAGCGAGGTCGGGTCCTCGAGAGCCAGCTTGTTGGCGTCGTCGCGCCAGCCCACGAAGCGGTCGTTCCGATAGGCCTGGCTGGACAGGGCGCAGAAGGGGATGATGTAGGGCAGGTCGTCCATGAGGATCTGCTGCATCTCGTGCACCATGGCCACCCGGGTGTCGAGGTCGGTCTCCGCCTGCTGGGCGGCGTAGAGCGCGTCGAACTCCGGGTTGCAATACCCGCTCTCGTTGGTGCCGGTGGGGATCTCGTCGCAGGTGAGCACGCTCAGGAGGAACCCCGGGTCCGGGTCCGAGCCCCAGCCCCAGATGATGACGTCGTAGTCGAAGCTGGGACAGCACACCGACGTCAGGGTGTCGGAGTCGAGCACCTGAATCTGGAGTTCGACGCCGATCTGCCGCCACCAGTCGGCCAGAGTCTGGGCCAGGCGGGGAGCGGTGTCGGAATCCTCCGGGTAGTTGAGCCGGAAGCGCAACTCCGGCTGATCGCCACAGTCCATGGCGGCGGGGCATTCCCGGGTCCCGTTGTCATCGGTGTCGAGGTAGCCGGCTTCATCGAGCAGGCGATTGGCCTCGTTGAGGTCGAAGGCGTAGTCCTCGAGGGCGTCGTTGAACCAGACACCCAGGCCGGTGGGGACTATGGCCCGCCCGGGAGTGCCCAACCCGAGCAGCAGTGTGGTGATGAGCTGCTGCTTGTCCACGGCGTGGGCCAGGGCCCGGCGCACCTGCAGGTCGCGCAGAGCCGGATGGCCGGTGCAGACGCCGTCGTCGGCGGGACAGTCCTCCGGTTCGGTGACGTTGAAGATGATGTCGGTGAGATCCGGTGCCAGCGGCTCCCCGGTGGCCACGGTGATGTTGGGGTTGGCCTCCAGGGTGGGGATGGCGGTGGCAGGGAACTCGGTGACCATGTCCACGTCGCCGTTGATGAGCGCCTGCACCCGGGCGTCGGCGTTCTCGAAGGTCTGGAAGATGACCTCGTCGACGATCGGCGCGCCGCCCCAGTAGTCCGTGTTGGCGGCCAGGCGCAGGTACTCCCCTTGCCGGTACTCGGTCAGCTTGAAGGAGCCCGAGCCGATCATGGCGGCGTTGTCGAAGGTGGCCGGGTCCTCGTTCTCCCAGATGTGCTTGGGAAGGATGTACATGAAGACCATGCGTCCCTCGAAGCTGCCGGTGGGCACCTCCTTGGTGATGGTCACGGTTGTGGGGTCGGGGGCTTCGATCACCTCGTCCCCGTCGAAGTAGGACGGCATGAAGACGAAGTCCTCGGTGTCCCGGTACAGCTCCAGGGTGAACTTGACGTCCTCGCTGGTGAGCGGGGTGCCGTCGTGGAAGGTCACTCCCTCGGCGAGCTTCATAGTCCAGACGAGATCGTCGTCCGAGACGTACCAGTCGGTGGCCAGTTCGGGCACGTAGTTGCCGTCGAGGTCGAGGCTGATCGGGGTGTTGTAGACCAACTCGTAGAGGGTGTAATCCTCGACGAGCACCCCGATGCCGGGATTGAGATCGGCGGGGGCCCCGCCCCACCCGATGCGCACCGTTCCCCCGGTGGTGGTGGCAGGGGCCGTGGTCGTGGTGGCCTCCTCGCCCCCGTCGTCTCCGCATGCGGCCAGGACCAGCAGCAGCCCCAGCAGCAGCGCCAGCGTGCGGTACCTCATGTCGCGTCCTTTCCCTCCGCACGGCCCCCCGTGCCTCCTCCCGAAGGCACGCCGTGGCTCCACGCCGCCGGACGCTTGGGCCGACCCGGCCGGCAGAACGGACGCTACACCGCGAGGCTCCGGCCGGGCGGGAAAAACGCGCCCCGAAGTTCGGCCCCTTTCCGCATCGGGCTCACATGAGGTGCCAGTCGAGGAACCGGTCCAGTCGGCGGTAGAAGTGCAACTGCGGCTCTCGCCGGAGGAAGCCGTGGCCTTCGGTGGGGTAGGTGAGGTACTCGAAGGTTTTCCCCTCGCGGCAGAGGGCGTCGACCAGTTGCGCCGACTGGCGGGGCGGCACCCGGTCGTCGGCTTCACCGTGGGCCACCAGGATGGGCCGGGTGATGTCGCTCACCCAGTGCAATGGGGAGCCGGCGCGGTAGGCCTCGGGGGCGTCCGTGGGTCGACCCATCATCCGCTCGAGGTCCTCGCGACCCACACGATCGCCCTCGGCCCACGAGGTGGCGATGTCGCTGTCGCCGAACTTGGCCACTCCGCAGGCGAAGCGGTGCTGTGGGTCCCGGGCCAGAGCGGCCAGGGCCAGATAGGAGCCGTAGGAGGCTCCGAAGATGGCCAGGCGGCGGGGGTCCACCCAGTCGAGGGCGGCCAGGTAGTCCGCCGCCGCCAGGCAGTCGGCGGTGTCGTCCACTCCCCAGACTCCCCGGTTGGCCCGCTCGAAAGGCTGTCCGTAGGAGGTACTGCCGCGGAAGTTGATCGCGAACCAGGCATACCCCTTGTCGACGAAGTACTGGGCATGGCCATCCCACTCGTCGCCGTAGTACGAGGTGGGGCCGCCGTGCGGATAGACGATCGCCGGGACGCGCCCCCGGGAGGCGGCAGGGGGCTTGAAGAGGAAGCCCTCGACCTCGAGGCCGCCGGCGGAGGAGTAGCGGACGACCTGCGGCGTGATGTGAGGGGCGGCGGCCACCGCCGCCGGCACCCCTTCGAACAGGGTGGCCACCCTCCCATCGGTATCGACGCGTACCAGGCGCGGGGGAGTGCGGTGATCCTCGTACACCGCCGCCAGCCCGCCGCTCTCGGTCCATTGGGGTCGGTACCACGTGCCGCCGGGGGCGAGGACCGACACCGCTCCCGAAGCGGGGTCGACCAGCACCAGGTCGCAGCGCCCCGCCCGGGTGCGGACTGCGGCCAGGGCGCCGCCGTCGGGACGCCAGCACGGAGCGGAGAAGTCGGCTCCCTCGGCGGTCAGGCGGCGCTCACCGGTGGCGTCGAGGCCCACCAGGCACAACTCGTCCCATCCGTCGCGTGCAGAGACATAGGCGACCCGCCCGCCGTGGTGGTCGACGGCCGGACTGTGGTCCCTCCGCCCGGGGGCCCCGGAGAGCCGACGAGCCTCACCCGACGTCCAGTCCACCAGCCACAAGTCGGAGCGGTCGAGGTCCTCGGGCGGATTTGCCTCGCACACCATCTGCGTGCCGCCGGGGACGACGGCCGCCGTCCCCGCCGACCAGGCTTCGGGGTTGAGCGGGCGGGGCCAGGGGTCGTCGGCGGCGAAGACCGCCAGCCGGGTGACCTCGGCACGCTCCACCGTGCCGGCCAAGTGCCCGTCGTCGAGCCACAGGGGGCTGCCCGCTTCCACCAGGCGCCGCGGCAGCCCCCCGGCGGCGGGGACCACCCAGATGGCACCCCCCTCGGCGTAGGCCAGTTGCGACCCATCGGGCGACCAGGCGGGGGCCGTGTCCTCCCAGAAGGCGGTCGGCGGCCGCCCGGTGGTGAGCCGCACCGCTGTTCCGCCGGCGGCCGGCAGCGACCACAGGTCGGTGGTGTCGCGGTCGAGGAGGAAGGCCACGCGGGTGCCGTCGGCAGAGACGGTGGCATCGTGCGGCCGCTCCACCGCGGCTACGGCCTCCAGGCTCCAGTGAGTTGCCCTGGGAGCATCGGGCCGGGCCAGGCTGGGGAGGCCGCCGTGCTCGTCCTTGCCGACCAACAGGGGGGTGGGATCACTCATGAGTGCGCTCCTGCGAAGGCGTTGAGGGTACCTACGACCAGGCCGCCGAGGCGCTCGAGGTCGTAGCCGCCCTCCTGCACGAACACGGTAGGCAGACCCAAGCGGGCGAGGGCTTCCCCGGCCCGGGCGAAACCCTCGGGGCTGATGCCCAGGGGGCTCTCCGGGTCGCCGGCGGCACCGTCTACCCCCAGGGAGACGACCAGAGCGTCGCACCGGCGAGCGGCGGCGCAGAGGTCGGCGATGGCTTCGAGCCAGGGCCCGTCGCCGCAGCCGGGAGATACCGGGCGGTTGAGATTGGCGCCGTCTCCCGGGCCCCGGCCGGACTCATCGGCGAACCCCACGAAGTGGGGGAACCAACCCGCTCCCGGGTCGACGTGCACCGAGGCGTAGAGGACGTCGGCCCGGTCGTAGAAGATGTCCTGGGTCCCGTTGCCGTGATGGGCGTCGAGGTCGATCACCGCCACGCGGGCCATCCCGCCGTCGCGCAGGTGTTGGGCGGCCAGCGCGGCGTTGTTCAGGTAGCAGGAGCCTCCGAAGAAGGCCCGCCCGGCGTGGTGGCCCGGAGGCCGGCAGACCGCGTAGGCGGCGCGACCACCGGCCAGGAGGAGCTCGACGGCGGTGAGAGCGGTGTCGACGGCGGCGAGGGCCGCCCGGTAGGTGCCCGGACCGATGAGGGTGGTGGTGTCGGTGGTGTACACCCCGGCTCGGGCGGAGGGAGCGGCCGGCAGGCGGAACGGCCGGTCGGCCACCGCCTGGGGGAGAGGGAAGATGTAGGGCACCACTCGATCCTGCCCCGGCTCTTCCAGATACCCCGCCGCTACCCACGCGTCGTAGGCGGTGCGCAGGTAGTCGACCATCGCCGGGTGGTGAAGGCGGTGGAGGTGTTCGGGATCGTGCTCGGCGGGGGCGAGGATCTCGAAGTTGGACGCGTCCAGGGCATTGCGGATGAGGTCACCGCGAGCGATCACCTCGGTGCCCGGGATGGGGACCCCCACCCAGACCTCTCCGCCGGGGTCGTGTAGGCGGTGCCTCTCGGTCCACACCGCAGGGAACGGGCTGGCCGGCATGCTGAACCTCCCGGGCGGCGAGCCTACGGACCACCCGGGGGGGCGTCAATCGGCCCCGGCGCCCACCTCGGCTATGGCGGCTGCCAGGCGCACCGCGGCGAGCTCGATCTCCTCGGGGGTGATCGTGAGCGGCGGGCCCAGCACCACCACGTCCCCCGCCACCCCGTCGGCGCAGCCCTTGGACCAGTAGACCAGGAGGCCGTGGCGCCGGGCGGCGGCCACCACCCGCTCGATTACCCGCTCTCCGGGAGGGAAGGGGCGGCGGGTCTCCCGGTCGGCCACCAGTTCGACTCCGGCGAGCAGCCCCCGGCCCCGGATGTCGCCCACTGCCGGGCTATCGCCCAAGTGGCGACGCAGAGCCCCGAGTAGGACATCCTCCTTGGCCGCCGCCGCGGCGACCAGGCCCAGTTCGCGCAGGCGGCCGAGAACCGCCCGGCCCACCGCCGCTCCCACCGGATGGTGAGAGAAGGTGAGGCCGTGGACGAAACCGCCGGCGGTGCGGACGGTGTCGTGCACCTCGCTCGACGCCACGCACAGTCCCAGGGGCCAGTACCCGCTCGAGGCTCCCTTTGCCGCCACCAGGATGTCGGGGGCCAGGCCCCAGTGATCGGCGGCGAACCAGCGGCCGGTACGCCCGAAACCCGTCATCACCTCGTCGGCAATGACCAGCACGCCGTGGCGGCGGCACACCTCGGCCACTGCGGGCCAGTAGTCGTCGGTGGGCGCCGCCGCCCCCGTGGCCGCCCCTCCGATGGGCTCGGCGATGAAGGCCGCCACCCGGCCCGGGCCGGCTTGCTCGATGGCCGCCTCCAGCTGCTCGGCATGCCAGGCGCCGCATCGCCGGGGATGCCCCGGGGCAGGACAGCGGTACTCCTGTACCGCCGGCACCTGGATCGTGTGGGTCAGCCAGGGCTCGTAGGGGCCGCGCAGGCGGGGGCGGCCCGAGACGGCGAGGGCGCCTCGCGTGTTGCCGTGATAGGAGAGATGGCGGGCCACCACCAGGGTGCGCTCCGCCTCTCCCCGGGCCAGGTGGTAGGCCCGGGCCAGCTTGAGGGCGGTCTCCACGGCTTCGGAGCCGCCGCTCACCGGGAATACCCGGGCTCCCGGCACCGGGAGCACCTCGGCCAGTTCGGCGGCATAGGCCTCGAGCGCCTCGGTGGTGAAAGCCGAGCCGTGCACGTAGGCCAGGCGGCCGGCCTGCTCGGCCAGGACGGCGGCCACCACCGGGTCCCCGTGGCCGATGCCGACCACTATCGCCCCGCCGGCGGCATCGAGGTAGCGGCGCCCGGCGGAATCCTCGACCCACACGCCCTCGGCCCGTACCGCCGTCGGCGGGTCCACGGCACGGCGGAAGACGCCGCTCATCCCAGGTAGACCCGCTCGGGGTCGAGGGCCCGCAGGTCGGCCAGCTCGGCCTCGGTCGGGGGCGGAGTCTCCACGAGTTCGGTGGCCACCGCCACTTCCCAGCCGGAGGCGGCCTGCACCTGCTCCAGGGTGGCTCCGGGGTGGAGCGACACGAGGGTCATCTCCCCCTCGACGAAACGGTAGACGCCCAGCTGGGTGACCACGGTGTCGGGGCCGCCCCCGCGAGCGCGGCGCTCGGGCACGTGCCCCGGGCTGGTCACGAAGTCGAGGCGGGACACGAAGGAGCGAGGTGATTGCGAGACGATGACGAAGACCTTGGCGGCGTTCAGGGCGATTTCGCAAGCGCCTCCCGACCCGGGGAGGCGCACCTTGGGATCCCCGTAGGGGCCGATCACCGTGGTGTTGATCGAGCCCCGGCGGTCGATCTGGGCCGCCCCCAGGAAGGCTACGTCGACCCGGCCTCCCTGGAGGTAGAAGGCGAAGAGATCGAACTGGGAGGTGACCGACCGGGCCCCCGAGACCAGGCAGGGATCGCCGATGGAGATGGGTAGCCGCTGCGGTCGGGCCCCTACCGCTCCCGACTCGTAGACCAGTTCGAGGCTCGGCTCCACGGTGCGCTGGGCCAGGCTGCAGGCGAGATTGGGCAGGCCGATGCCCACGAAGCAGACTCGCTCCCCGGCCAGGCGCCGGGCGGCGGCCACCACCATGACTTCGTTCGCGGTCCAGTTCACCGGTAGCTCCCATAGTCGACCGGCGGCGCCCAGGCCTCACCCGGGGCCAGGGCCGCCCAGCGTTCGGCGCCCAGGCGGGCGCGGTACTCGGTGTGGTCGGCCAGGCCGTGCACCCACTCCCGGAGCCAGGCTTCCAGGACGGCCGGGTCGCGGCTGATGCCGTCCCAATCGAGGTAGAAGCGGTTGTCGCGGTCGTAGTAGCCCTGCACGAAGGAGGGATGGCAGCCCCCGGGGGCTTCCACCACGGCATCGACGATCATGTTCGGGATCAGGGTGCGGTTGGGGTCCGCCCGGATGACCGACTCCGGGACCACCTCTTCGCAGACCACGATCACCCGGCGGGCGGCGAAGGCCGCCTCCTTCTGGCACCCGAGCAGGCCCCAGGCTTGGGCGTCTCCGTCGGCGCTGGCCCGCTGGACGTGGACGATGGCCACATCGGGGTTGAGGGGGGGTACGGCGTACACCGGGTCGTCGCCGTAGGGGCTGGCCATCGGCACGATGCGGGGGTTGGCCCGCGGCAGGTCGCTGTACTCGTAGGAGCGCAGCGGGAAGAAGGGAAGGCCGGCGGCGCCCGCCGTGTAGCGGCCCACCATGCCGAAGTGGCTGTACTCCTCGATGTCCAACGGGGCGGGATCGGCCTGCTCGATGCGGCGGCGGATGGCGTGGAGCGAGCCCACCCCGGGGTTGCCCAGCCAGGAGAAGACCAGGCGGCCCACCGTGCCGGCGGCCACCATCTGATCGGCCACGATGTCCGGGGTGAGCCGGCAGAGGGTGAGATCGCGGCGACCTTGGCGGATGATCTCGTGGCCGGCGGCATGGCAGATGAGATGGGTGAAGCCCTCAATGGCAACAGAAGACCCATCGGCCACCAGGCCGCCGATGGCCTCCCGCATGGTGGTGACCTTGCTCATCGGCCCATCCTGCCGTCCACCGTGGGTTTCCTCGCCCTCCGCCGGATGCCTCCCGGCACCCCGGCACCCGGGCCGACCGGAGCGAATCCGACCCTGCCGCGGGCGCGAGCGTCACGCTAGCGGGGGCGCCACCGGCGTGTGCGGGGTCAGCCGGCGAGTCGCCGCCGGTACTCGGCCCTGAGGCTCGGGTGGAGGCGGCGCTGCTGGCCTTCGTCGAGGAGCGGCACCCTTTCGGGGACCACGATGATGTTTCCGTCGCGCCGGATGAGGCCCTCGCACAGCAGGCTGGGGAGATGGAGTGGGCGGCGCAGGCGTCGGCCTCGCCGGGCGGCCGCGGTGAGCCGAAGCAGGTCGGCCACCGCCCCGGGGCCCACCAGGGCGGACCAGTAGCGGCGCACGAGGGGATCGTCGGGGGCGTGACCCGGGGCATCGGGCATCGCCTGTAGGCGGGGCCGGATGTAGGGGCGGGGGAGAGCGGTAGGGCGGAGGGAGATGACCTCCGCCGCCCCCGGGGTCGGCGCGGCTTCCATGGAGACGGGAGGACGGGCGTCTCGCTGGAGGGCCCCGGGGGCTGCGGTGGTCATGGCGCTTAGATACAACTAAGGCCACTTAGATGCAATTGCCCCAAGGAGAGGGCGCGAAAGAAAGGGCTAGCCGCCCCCGTAGGTGCGGTACCGGATGACCACGACGGTGTCCTTGGTAATCGGCCGCCCCGTGCCGGGTCGGGTGCCCACCACCTGGTTGTGCTCGTCCGGGTTGGAAGTGGCTACCGACACCAGCTCCCAGGTGAAGTCGACCTCGGAGTCGTCGCGCAGTGCGGCGAGCAGGGCCAGGGCCTCGCCCAGGTCCATGCCGACCAGGTTCGGCATGATCACCTCGGGGGTTCGGCCGTTGGAGACCTCGAGAGCGACCGTCTCGCCTTGTTTGATCTTCGTGGGGTGCTCCGGGTCCTGAGCGACCACCTCGTCCTCGGGCTCGTCGGCGTTGACGTACTCCCACTCCACGTCGAAGCCGGCCTTGTAGATCTCCTTGACGGCCCTGTCGATGTCCATGCCGATGACGTCGGGAACCTCGGCGCGTGGGGTCTGGTAATAGGCCTCGATCCCGGCAGGGTCGGGAGCGAAGTCCAGGGCCGGTAGCCCGCTGGAGACGATCTCCATGAAGTCCGCCCAGATGGGAGCCGGCACGCTCGAGCCCCACACCCGGTCGTAGTAGGTCCCGTTGATGACGATGTTGCGCATCTCCACCTGGCCGTCGGGGAAGCCCACCCAGACCGAGGTGGTGTATTGAGGGATGAAGCCGACGAACCAGGCGTCGGTGTGGTCTTCGTGGGTGCCGGTCTTGCCCGCCTGTGGCCGCCCGATGTAGGCGTTGCCCCCGGTGCCCCGGGAGACCGCTTGCTCCAGGGTGTTGACCACCGCTGCCGCCAGGGCGGGATCCAGCACCCGGGTGCGCTCCGCCCGGTGCTGGTACACCACGTTGCCGTCGGCGTCCTCGATGCGCTCGATGAGGTAGTTCTCCACGCGCGTCCCGTAGTTGGCCAGAGTGGAGTAGGCGGAGGCCATCTCGAGAGGGCTCACGGCCGAGGCGCCGAGCACGATGGCCGGGACGTTGCCCAGCGGCGACTTGATGCCCATGCGATGCGCCACCTCGCCGACCTTGTCGGCCCCCACGGCCACCGCCACCTGGCAGAAGACCGAGTTGGTCGAGGCGATGGTGGCCTGCTCGAGGGTGCGGATGCTGCCCTGGGAAGGACCGCCGCGGCACACCCAGGGTGCCGTGCCTCCGAAGTCGATCACCTGGGGCGAGCTGTCGGCCCAGTACGACTCGAGGGGGTAACCGTTCTCCAGGGCGGCTACCAGGCCGAAGGGCTTGAAGGCCGAGCCGGGGTTGCGGCGCCCCTTGGTGGCGATGTCGTAGGTGCGCTGGCCGGCCTGGACGTCCTCGCCGAATTCCAGGCCCGAGGCCATGACCACAGTGGCCCCGGTGCGGTTGTCGACCATGGCGATTGCCCCCGTGGGCCCATTGGCGCCCGGGGGGAACCACTGCTGCAGCAGCACCTGGGCGCGCTGTTGTAGGTCGTAGTCCACGGTGACGAAGACCCGCAAGCCCCCGCCGCCCTCGCAGGTGGTGTCGTCGGCCGGGCAGCCGAACAGGGCCCGCTTGCGCTGCAAGTAGGTCTCGCCGAGGCCGAAGCGGGGGTCGTTGAGCACCGCTTCCTTGGCGGCGATCAGCACCTGGGGGGCCAGGGTCTGGAACTCCTGGTGGGGGATGGTCCGCAGCCGCTCTTCGAGGGCGTCGGCCGCCTCCTCCTCGGTGATGTAACCCTCTTCGAGCATCTGGCCGATCACCCGGTCCCGGGCGTCCACCGGGTCGTCGGTGTCGTTCCTGAGGTCGTAGAGGGTGGGGTTACGGATGGGTACCACCAGGGCGGCGGCCTCGGCGATGGTCAGCTGGTCGAGGCTCTTGCCGAAGTACTCCTGGGCGGCGGCTTGCACTCCGTAGGCGTTGGCCCCGAAGTAGACGGAGTTCAGGTAGAACTCCAGGATCTGTTCCTTGGTGAAGCGGCGCTCGATCTCCATGGCGATCGCTGCTTCGGATACCTTGCGACGCAGGGTGGGCTCGGTGCCGATGAAGTTGAGCTTCACCACTTGCTGGGTGATCGTCGAACCGCCCTGGCTGGTGCTTCCCCCACCTACGTTGCTCACCAAGGCCCGGATGATGGCCCGGTGGTCGATGCCGGGATGGGTCCAGAAGTCGGCGTCCTCGGCGGAAAGCGCCGCCGCCACCACCAGGTCGGGTATCTCCTCGAGGGGCACCGGCTGGGTATTGCGCTCGGTGAGTTGGCCGAGCAGGACGCCGTCGGCGGTGTACACCTCCGATAGTCGGCCGAGATCGGGGAGGTCGAGGGGCAGGGCCGAGGTGTCGGGGATCCAGGCTCGGGTGAGGTCGTCCAGGGTGCCGGCGGCGGCGTGGCCGCTGAGGAACGCCAGCAGGCCGACCCAGCCCGAGGCGATGATCGCGAGGGCCGCCAGCACGGCGCCCGCGATGAGGCGGCGGCCACGGCGGTCGCTGCGCTCGGCCTGGTGAATGGAGATCTCCATCGGCTACCCCGTCGGACGTCCCGGGGAGGCCCGGCAGTTCCCGGGTAGCATCCGGCCTCCCCGGAGAGTGTAACGATGCCGCCATCTTCTACCGACCCCCGCCACACCCCCAGCGGTATCGAGGTCGACCCGGTGTGCGGCTCCGCTCACCTGGCGGGTTGGGAGCCCGCCGCCGCTCTCGGAGAGCCCGGCGCCTATCCCTTCACCCGCGGCCCCTATCCCGACATGTACCGGGGGCGGCTGTGGACGATGCGCCAGTACGCCGGCTTCGGCACTGCGGCCAGCACCAACGCCCGCTTCCGTGCCCTGCTGACGGCGGGGCAGACGGGCTTGTCGGTGGCCTTCGACCTCCCCACCCAGCTGGGCCTGGACTCCGACGACCCTCGGGCCGTCGGTGAGGTGGGCCGGGTGGGGGTGGCCGTCGACACCACCGACGACCTGAGGGGCCTATTCGCCGGGATCCCCCTGGCGGAGGTGTCCACCTCGATGACGATCAACGCCACCGCGGCGGTGCTGCTGCTCATGTATCGCATCGTTGCCGAGGAGCAGGGGGCCGACCCTCGCGAACTGCGCGGCACCGTGCAGAACGACATCCTGAAGGAGTACTCCGCCCGGGGCACCTATATCTACCCACCCCGCCCCTCGATGCGCCTGGTCACCGACCTCATGGCGTATTGCGCCGCCGAGATGCCCGCCTGGAACACCATCTCGGTGAGCGGCTACCACTTGCGGGAGGCCGGGGCCACCGCGGTGCAGGAGGTCGGTTTCACCCTGGCGAACGCCTTGGCCTACGTGGCCGCCGCTCGCGAGGCCGGGCTCTCCCTGGAAGACTTCGCCCCCCGGCTGTCCTTTTTCTGGAACGCCCACAGCCACCTCTTCGAGGAAGCCGCCAAGTTCCGTGCCGCCCGGCGCCTGTGGGCCCGCCTGCTGCGCGAGCGCACCGGCTGCGAGGATGCCGAATGCCTCCGCATGCGCTTCCACGCCCAGACCGCGGGCAGCACCCTCACCGCCGCCCAGCCCGAGGTCAATGTGGTGCGCACCGCCCTGCAGGCTCTGGGGGCGGTCCTCGGCGGCACCCAGTCCCTGCATACCAACGCCTTCGATGAGGCCCTGGGCCTGCCTACCGAGGCGGCCGCCACTCTCGCCCTCCGCACTCAGCAGGTGCTCGCCCACGAGTCGGGGGTGACGGACACGGTGGACCCTCTGGCGGGGTCCTATTACGTGGAGTGGCTGACCGATCGGGTGGAGGAAGGGGCGCGGCGGCTGATCGCCGAGATCGACGCCGCCGGCGGGGCCGTGGCCGCGGCGGAGTCCGGCCTGGTGCGGCGCGCTGTCGAGGAGGCCGCCTACCGCCAGGCGCTCCGGGTGGAGTCGGGGGAGGCGGTGGTGGTGGGGGTGAATCGGTTCGTCGCGGCGTCGGGCGGCGGCGAAGTGCCGGTGAGCCGCGCCGATCCGGCGGTCGAGGGGGAGCAGAAGGCCCGGCTGGCCGAGGCCCGCCGCCGACGCGATGCGACCGCGGTGGCCGCGGCATTGGAGGAGATGCGGCGAGTGGCCTCCGGCACGGGCAATCTGATGTACCCCATGCAGGCCGCTCTAGAGCGGGGGGCCACCTTGGGAGAGGTCTCCGGGGCCCTGGTAGACGTCTTCGGCCGCTACCGTCCGGGGTCGTGAGCCCGGCAACGCCATTCCTGGTCATCGGCGGTGGGCCCGCCGGCGGTGCCGCGGCCGCCGCCGCCGCCGCCGGGGGAGTGGAAGTCACCCTCGTCGAGGCCGAGGTGGTGGGAGGGGCCTCACAACTGCGCGACTGCATCCCCTCCAAGGCCCTGGTGGCCAGCGCCACCGGCCTGGCCGGCATCCGGGCCAGCGGCCACCTGGGCGGCGCCGACCCCGGCCCCCTGCGCCCCGACCCGGCCCGCCTGGCGGAGCGGCGCTATTCCATCGCCGGGCTGGTCTCGGAGTCGCTGCGGGGGCGCCTGGAGTCCCTGGGGGTCACCATGCTCGCCGGGCGGGCCCGCTTCCTTGGGCCGCACACCGCGATAGTGGCCGGGGCGGACGGCACCGAGGAGGAAGTGGAGTTCGCTCAAGCCCTCATTGCCGTCGGCTCGGTGCCGCGGGCGCCGGCCTGGGCCGAGCCCGATGGGGAACGCGTGCTGACGTCGCGCCAGGCCTACCGGCTGGCAGAGGCGCCCGAGCACGTGGTGATCATCGGAGCCGGTGCTACCGGCGCCGAGTTCGCCCACATTCTCTCCAGTCTCGGGTCGCGTGTGACCGTGCTGGCGAGTCGCGGCCGAGTGCTGCCCCAGGCCGACCCCGAAGCCTCCGCCGTGCTGGAGGAGGAGTTCGCCGAGCGCGGGGTGGTGGTGATGCGGGGGGCCCGCGCCCGGGGGCTGCGCCGCAGCGGCGGAGCGGTGGAGGTCGCCGCCGAGGATGGGCGCACCGTGGCGGGATCCCACGTCCTGTTGGCCGTGGGGCTGCAGCCCGCCATCGCCGGGCTGGGGCTCGAAGCCGCCGGGGTGGAGGTATCCGAGGGTGCCGTGTTGGTGGATGCCGGGCAGCAGACCAGCGTTCCCCACATCTACGCCGCCGGCGACGTTACGGGGAGCCTGATGCTCTCCTCGGTGGGCGCCGCCGCCGGGAAGGTGGTAGGCCGACGGGTGGCCGGCCTCGCTGTGGAGCCGGTGGACGTCTCCCGGGCGGCCCAGGCCGTCTACACCGAGCCGGAGATCGCCTGGGTGGGACTGCAGGAAGCCGAGGCGGCGGCGAGCGGGCGGCGGGTCAGGGTGACCCGGGCTCCCTTCGCCGCCAACCCCCGGGCTCTGATGGCGGCGCGGCCGCGCGGTTTCGCCAAGCTGATCAGCGATCCGGCGTCGGAGGTGCTCCTCGGCGGGCTCGTGGTGGGCCGCCAGGCGACCGAACTGGTGGGGATCGTGGCCCTGGCGGTACGGGCGGGCTTGCGGCGCGAGATGCTGGCCGACACCCTGCTCGCCTACCCCTCCCTGGGCGAGACCCTGGCGGCGGCGGCCCGCTGACGTCCGGCCGGAACGACACCCGCCGGGCGCGCTAGCCTCGCATCGGCCGGCCCGCCGGGGCCTCCCGGACCCGGCCGGCGACAACACCACCACCGAGCAGGGAGCGGTCATGCCGGCACGCATCGACCCCGATCGGGTCCAGCGGCTCACGACGTCGATGGAGGAATCCCTCAAGGCCAAGACGGCGCGCTCGGGCCGCTTCGTGGAAGAGGCCAAGGAGGTCCTGCCCGCCGGGGTGGCCTCCTCCTTCCAGGCCAATCGGCCCCACCCCATCTTCATCACCGGAGGCCGTGGGTCGCGCATCTGGGATCTCGACGGGAACGAGTACTCCGACTACCACAACGGCTTCGGGGTCATGGTGATGGGACACGCCCATCCCGTCATCGCGGCCGCCATCGCCGAGGTGGCCGGCCGGGGGACGCACTTCGCCGCTCCGAACGAGAGCACGGTGCGGGTGGCCCGGGAGCTGGTGCGGCGCTTCCGCCTGCCCAAGGTGCGCTTCGCGAACAGCGGCACCGAGGCCACCCTGGACACGGTGCGCCTGGCGCGGGCCTTCAGCGGCAAGGACGGCCTGGTGAAGATCGAAGGTACCTATCACGGCCATCACGACGCGGTGATGGTCTCGGTGCGGCCCAGCCCCGACAAGATGGGCCCGCGGGCCCGGCCGGCATCGGTGCCCCAGAGCGCCGGGATCCCCCAGGCCGTGCTGGACATGGTGGTGGTGGTGCCGTTCAACGACCCCGATGCCCTGGATGCCGCCCTCGCCGAGCACGACGACGTCGGGACCATGATCATCGAGCCCATCATGCTGAACTGCGGGGTCATCCCGCCCCGGCCGGGCTACCTGGAGGCCGTGAGGGAGATCACCCGCAAGCACGGGGTGGTGCTCATCTTCGACGAGGTGAAGACGGGCAACGTCATCGCCGCCGGGGGAGTGGTGGAGCGCTACGGCGTGGTCCCCGACCTGATCGCTCTGGGGAAGGCCACCGGGGGCGGCACCCCCATTGGGGCGATCCTCGGTTCCGAGGAGATCATGGCCCTCGTAACCGAGCGCAAGGTGGCCCAGGTGGGGACGTTCAACGGCAATCCCCTGACCATGGCCGCCGCCGAGGCCTGCCTGACCCGGGTGCTCGACGAGGCGGCCTACGCCCGCCTCGACGCCGCGGGGGAGCGGATCCTGCGCCGCTGCCAGGAGGTGTGCGACCGCTTCGGGTTGCCGGCCTACACCGCCGGGGTGGCCGGCAAGGGCTGCATCATGTTCGCGGACCAGCCGGTGGTGGACTATCGGTCCTACACCGAGCACTTCCGGCCCGACCTCAACTACCTGGCCTGGCTGTATCACATGAACCACGGCGTCTACATGACGCCGGGGGCCGACGAGCAGTGGACCTTGTCCATCGCCCACACCGACGAGGAGCTCGACCACTACGCCGCCGTCTTCGAGGACTTCGCCCGCGACGTGACTTCCGCAAGCTGACGATGGGGCCTGCCGGGCTCAGTCGGTGAACCCCAGGCGGCGCAGCCCGGCTCGGGCCTCTTCGTCCTCGAGGAGGTCGAGCAGCGCCGCCACCGCCGGTCGGGAGCGGCGGGACCGGGGCACCGCCAGGTCGTAGCGCTCCTCCTGGACGAAGAGGAAGCCGAGGCCGGCGGCTCCGGCGATGACGTCGAGGGTCATCCCCCAGTCGGCCCGGCCCTGGGCCACGGCCGCCGCGACCGCGTGGTGGGTGCGGGGCTGGTTGTGATAGCCGTCGGGCCGGGTGTCCCCGAGGAGATGGTCGAGCAGCACCCGGGTGCCGCTCCCGGGGTTGCGGTTCACCATGCGGCGCCCGCCGCGTCGCACCGCGGCCAGGAAGGCCTCGAGATCGGGCACGTCGAAGTCGGGATCGCCGCGGCGGAAGGCCATACCCTGGCGCCGTCCGTAGCCCCGCACCAGATCGACCTCGGGGGGGAGGAAGGCCCGGTTGTATTCGCCGCTGGCCTCGTCCAGCAGGTGGATGCCGGCGACGTCCCCTTCGCCGCGGGCCAGCGCCGCCAGTCCGGCGGTGGAGCCGACGGGGATCGACTTGATCGCCAGGCCGCGCTCGGCGAGCAACCCGAGCAGGTGGTCGAGGCCCACGCAGTGGCTGCCCACCGCCACCAGGTCGGCGGGGCGGACGCCGCGGTGGAGGAGGCGCACCGTCACGGGCTCACCTGCCGCGACGTACTCGGTAGCGGCCGGGATGCGCACGAAGCCGTCGGCCCGGGCCAGGGCGGTGACGCTGCCCGAGCCGGCACCGAGAGGGTAGGCGGCGAGCCCGGCCGGGCCCTCCACCAGGTCCACCAGGACGTACTCGGTACGGCCGGGCACCGAGGTGACGCGAAGGGGGGCCACCGCCTCGATCTGGGCCGCCGCCTGTTCCTCGCCCCCGGCCAGGCGGCGGATGAGGGGGGCGACGAACTCGTGGAAGGTGAAGATGGCCGAGGTAGGGAACCCGGGTAGCACCACTACGGGGCGCCCGGCGATCACCGCCAGCAGCAGCGGCTTACCCGGCTTCAGCGCCACCCCGTGGACCACCACGCCGGGGGACTCGGGGAGACGGGCGGCCAGGCGGTGCACCACGGCGGCGTTGAGGTCGCCTTCTCCCTTGGAGGTGCCGCCCGAGAGCAGCACCAGGTCGGCCGCCTCCGGCCCGGTGAGCCGGGCCGCCAGCGCGGCCTCCAGGAGGCCTTCGTCGTCGGGGAGCACCCCGCCGGCCAGTGGTTCGCCGCCCAGTTCGGCGACGGCGTCGAGGAGGATGCGCTGGTTGGAGTCGTAGACCTGGCCTACCGCCAGGTCCCGCCCGGGGGCCTCGATCTCATCTCCCGTGGAGATGACCGCCACCCGGGGGCGGCGGAACACCGGCACCCGATCCACCCCGATGGCCGCCAGGACGCCGGTCTCACGGGAGGTGAGGAGCCGACGCCGCAGCAGGACCAAGTCGCCCCGGCCGATGTCGGAGCCGGCGAAGGTGACCTGGCTCCCCGGCGCCGCCGGGCGCTGCACCCCGACGCCCTCGTCTGCCGGGATGGTGTCCTCGACCATGACCACCGCGTCGGCCCCGCGGGGGATGACGCCGCCGGTGGCGATGGGCACTGCCTGCCCGGCGGTCACCTCGAAGCCCTCTGGAGGCGCCTGGCCGGCCGCCAGGGATAGAGGGGCCGGCTGCAGGACCACCGGGCGCAGTTCCTCGGCGCCGAAGGTGTCGGCGGCACGCACCGCGAACCCATCGACGTTGGCCCGGTCGAAGGCGGGGACGTCGACGGGGGAGAAGACGTCGGCCGCCAGTACCCGGCCGAGGGCCCGGTCGAGGGGGATCTCCTCCACCTGCGGCTCCAGGTGGGCGCAGGCGGCGGCGAAGCGGCGCCGCGCCTCGGCCTCGTGGACCACGTCGAGGAACTGGCGCTGTCTCATACCTCTCCTCCGAGCGGTCGGTAGAGGTGGACCACGACCGAGTGGCCTTCGGGAAAGCCCTCAGAGCCCGGGGGCACGACCACGAAGCCGTCGGCGGCGGCGGCGGAGGACAGCACCCCCGCTCCGCCCACGGCGATCGGCTCCACCCTTCCGGACCGCACCCGCACCCGGGCATAGTCGGTGCGGCCGATCTGGGAAGAGATGCGGCCGGCCAGCGGCAGGTTCGCGGCGGGATAGGGCCAGGCCGCCGGCCGGCCCCCCAGGGTGCGGATCACCGGGCCGGCGAAGAAGTCGTAGGCCACCAGGCAGGACACCGGGTTGCCGGGAAGCAGGAGCGCTCGCGCCGCGCCGATGCGGCCGATGCCTGTGGGGGAGGAGGGTCGCATGGCCACCCCATGGACCAGGAGGTTCCCCAGTTCGGCGACCAGCAGCGGCACCCGGTCCTCCCGGCCTACCGAGACCGCCCCGGAGGTGACGATGACGTCGGCCCCGGGCCGGGATAGGGCGGCGCGCATTGCCTCCTCCTCATCGGGCAGGCGGCATGACTCCTCGACCACGCCCCCGTCGCGCTCCACCAGGGCGGCGAGCATGGGCCCGTTGGCGTCGGTGATCCGGGTGCCCTCGGGCCGGGCGCCCGGGGGGAGCAGTTCGTTGCCCGAGACGATGATCCGCACCAGAGGCCGGCGATGCACGGCCACCGTGGCTGCTCCCACGCTGGAGAGGAGGCCGACGTCCTGGGGGAGTAGCAGGCGGCCGGCGGGGACCACTTCCCGGCCCCGGCGCACGTCCTCCCCCACCCGGCCCACGTGGCGCCCGCCGGGGACGGCGGCGCGGGCCGCCACGGTGCCGGCAGCCTCCTCAGCGTCCTCGGCCCGCAGCACCGCGTCGGCTCCCGGGGGCAGAGGGGCACCGGTCATGATGCGCTGGGCGGTCCCGGGAGTGACCTCCCCGGCGGGATCCTGTCCCGGCATCGACTCCCCGTCGAGCCGCAGGACGACCGGGCTGTACGCGGAGGCGCCGAAGGTGTCGGCGGCCCGCACGGCGTAGCCGTCCATGGTGGCGCGGGCGAAGGACGGCACGTCCACCTCGCTGATGACCGCGGCCGCGGTCACCCGCCCGGCAGCCGCAGTCAGCGGGACCTCTTCGGCGGGGAGGGGAGCGGCCCCATCGAGGGAGGCGGCCAGGGCTTCCTCGACGGTGGCCCGGTGCCGGAAGCCGCGCATGCGTACGTCGCCGCCGGGCCCGGGGGTCTCCCGATCGCTTGTCATGGGGCTGCCGAACATAGCAGCGCCCCGTCAGGTAGCGCCGGGCCGGCGCGCCTCTCCGAAACGGGCGTAGCGGCCTCCGGCGGCGAGCAGATCGCGGTGGGTGCCGCGCTCGGCCACCCGGCCGCGGTCGAGCACCAGGATCTCGTCCATCTCCTCGAGCCCTTCGGTGCCGTGGGTGATGAGCAGGAGGCCGTGCTCCGCCGTGCCGGCCAGCAGGGCCGAGACGACGGCGGCGGCGGTCTCCGGGTCGAGGCCGGCGGTGGGCTCGTCGGCGATGAGCACGGGGAAGCCGGCGAGGAGTGCCCGGGCCAGGGAGATGCGGCGCCGCTCTCCGCCCGACACCTCCATTCCGCCCCGGCCCACCGGGGTGTCGAGGCCGAGGGGGAGAGACTCCACCCAGCCGCTGAGGCGGGCGTCGACCAGAGCCCGCCGCAGGTCGGCGGGGGTCGCCTCCGGGCGACCTAGGAGCAGGTTGTCGGCCAGGGTGCCCTCGACCAGGAAGGCTTCCTCGGCGGCGAGGCCCACTACCCGGCGCACCATCTCTCCCGGCAGGCGGCGGGCATCGATCCCGCCGATCAGATAGTCACCGGCGTCCAGGTCCCGGAAACGGAGCAGGACCTGGGCCACGCTGGACTTGCCCGCCCCACTCTCCCCAACGAGGGCCACCCGCCGTCCCCGCTGCAGTCTCAGGTCTACCCCCGCCAGCGCCCAGGGGCCGCCGGGACGATGGCGCAGGTAGGCGGACCGCAGTTCGAGGCGCGGGCTGAGGGCCCCGCCCTCGGGCCGAGCCGGGTCGGGAGCAGGATCGGGGCGCCGCTCCAGGTCGTCCAGACGAGCGGCGGCGGCGGCACCGTCGGACAGACGGAGCAGGCCGTGGGGGAGTGCCGCCACCGGTTCGAAGGCGGCCAGGGCCAGCAGGGCCAAGGCGCCCAGGAGGACCGGTTCGAGCGACCCGGCGGTGGCGGCGTCGAGGCCGACCCGGGCCACCAGCCACAGGCAGAGGCCGCTGCCCAGGGCCACCAGCCCGGAGCCGGCACCGTTTACCCAGGCGGCCCCGCGGGCCAGCCGGGTGAGGCGGGCGTCGGCGGCCTCGGCCGCCGCCAGCAGGTCGGGGCCACGGCCGTGCGCCGCCGCCTCGGCGGCTCCTTCCACGAGATCCACGACGGCGGCGGAGAGGTCGGCGCGGCCGGCGGCCAGGCGCCCGCGCCGGAGGCGGCCGGCGGCCAGGGCGGCCGCGCCGGCGGCGGCGGCAGTCAGGGCGAGCCCGGCGGCCACGGCGTAGCCGGCGGCGGGGAGGAGCGCCCAGGCGACGGCTCCGGCACCGAGCACGGTGACCGCGGTGACGAGCGTCGGCAGCAGGGCGCGCAGCAGGGCCTGCTCGATCTCCTCGAGATCCTCGGTGAGGCGGGAGAGGAGGTCCCCGGCCCGCTCCTCCTCGATCCCCCCGGGGCTGAGCCGCTCCACGGCGGCAAAGGCCCGGGTGCGGAGCCGGGCCACCAGGTGCAGGGCGGCGTCGTGGCCGGAGAGGCGCTCCAGGTAGCGGAGCACCGCCCGGGAGATGCCGAAGAAGCGCACCCCGACGATGGCCACGGTCAACTCCAGGATCCCCGGCTGCTCCGCGGCCCGCACGATGAGATAGGCGCCGGTCGCCATGAGGCCGACGCCGGCGGCCACGGTGCCGGCCCCGGCCGCCACTGCGGCCGCCAGGCGAGCCCGGGTACCGGCGAGGAGAGCCAGCAGGCCCCTCACGGCTTTCCCGCGTCGTCGGGGGAGACCCGGCCGGCGGCGAAGCGCCACACCCGGTCGGCCCGAGCCGCCACCGCCTCGCGGTGGGCCACGACCACGATGGTGCACGAGCCGCGCAGGCCGTCGAGGGTGTCGAGCACCGACATCTCGGTGAGCGGATCGAGGTGGGCGGTGGGCTCGTCCAGCAAGAGCAGGGGGGCCCGCCGGACGAACGCTCGGGCCAGAGCCACCCGGGCCCGCTCGCCGGCGGAGAGACGGGCGCCCCCTTCGCCCACCGGGGTATCGAGGCCCTGGGGGAGATCGGCGACGAACCCCGCTGCGGCCTGCTCCAGAGCCCGGGCCAAGGCGGCCTCGTCGGCCTCCGGGGCCCCAAAGCGGACGTTGTCGGCCACGGTACCGTGGAAGAGGCGCGGCGCCTGAGGCATCCAGGCGACCAGGCGGCGCCACGAGGCGGGCTCCAGGTCCCGGAGGGGCACCCCGCACACCCTCACCTCCCCGGCGGTGATGGGGGCCAGTCCCAGGAGGATCGCCAGCAGAGTGCTCTTCCCCGACCCGGAGGGCCCGGTCAGGGCGACGTACTCGCCGTCGGCGATCTGGAAAGACACCCGGTCGAGGGCCGGGGCCGGCCGGTTGGGGAAGGCGACGACGAGGTCGCGGACCTCGATGGGGGCCGGCCGGGCCGGGGCCGGCGTGGTACCCGGCGGCGCCGGAGCGGGCGCCTCCAGGGCGTCCAGGATGCCCGCCGCCGCCTCGATCCCCTCGGCGGCGGCGTGGAACTCGGCGGCCAGCCGGCGGGGCGGCAAGTAGGCCTCGGGAGCCAGGATGAGCACGGTGAGGCCCGCCTGCAAGGCCAGTCCGCCGTCGAGGACGCGCAGCCCCACCGCCACCGCCACCACCGCTACCGAGATGGTGGCCGCCAGTTCCAGCACGAGGGCGGAGAGGAAGGCAATGCGCAGGGTTCCCATGGTCTCCCGCCGGTGGCGGTCGGCCAGGTCGGCGAAGACGGCGATCTGGTCGCGGCTGCGCCCGAACACCTTCAGGGTGGGCAGGGCGCGCACCGAATCGAGGAGGGCGGCGCTCAGGTCGCTGAACGCCTGCCAGCGGCGGGCGGTGCGGGCCCGGGTGGCCCGCCCCACCAGGGCCCCGAAGACGGGGATGAGCGGCAGCGTCACGAGCACGATCACGGCCGCCAGGGGATCGAGAGGGAACATCCAGCCGAGAACGAAAGCGGGTACCGCCAGAGCCAGCGCCATCTGCGGCAGATAGCGGGCGAAGTAGGCGTCTAGGGCCTCGATGCCTCTTCCCGCCGCGGCGGCCAGGGCCCCGGCTCGCTCGCCGGCGCCGCCCCGCTCCGCCACCCGCTGCAGCAGGGCGCGGCGCAGGGCCGACTTGACTCCGGCGGCACTCTGGTGAGCGGCGACCTCGGTAGCCCAGGCGACGAGGGCTGAGATCGCGGCGACGACGAGGAGGCCGATGAGCGGCTCGGCTAGGGCGGCGGCGCCCTCACCGGCGAAGCCACCGGCGATGACTTGGGCCAGGAAGACCGCCCGAGCGATGGCCAGTGCTGCCCCGGCCAGGCCCAGGGCTACGGCCAGGGCGAGGAAGGCGCCGGCGCCCCGCCCCAGCCGGAAGAGGCGCCGGTCTACGGGGCGGGGCGCAGCAAGCGCTGGTGTCAGCCGGTCGGCGACAGCTGCTCCCGGGTAACCCGCTTACGGAACACCCAGTAGGACCACGCCTGATAGGCGAGGACGATCGGCAAGAAGATCAGGGCCACCACGGTCATCACCCGGAGCGTCGTCGGGGTGGACGACGCGTTGTAGACGTCCAGGGTGTTGGCGGCCGCCGTGCTCGAGGGCATCACTCGCGGGTAGAGGGTCATGAACAGCGTCAGGGTGGCGGTGAGAATGGTCACCCCGGTAGCTACAAAGGCCCAGCCGTCTCGCTTGGCCGCCAGCAAGGGGAACACGCCGGCGAGCGCGGCCGCAGCCACCGCGGCCACCGGGATCAGGACACCCATGGGGAAGGTGCCCCGGTTGCCCCCGGCGGCGTCTACCAGCGTCCAGGCCAGGAACCCGCCGGCGGCGGCCACGGTGGGCAGGGCCAGGAGAGCGCCGAAGCGGTGGGCGCGTTCGGCCACCGGCCCCGCCGCCTTCAGCCCCAGGAACGTGGCCCCGTGCAGGGTGAAGAGCAGCAGCGTGGTGAGGCCCCCGAGCAGCGCGTACGGGTTGAGCAGGTTCCAGAAGCCTCCGGTGTACTCCAGCGAGGCGTCGATCGGCACCCCGCGCACGATGTTGCCGAAGGCCACTCCCCACAACAGCGCCGGTACGGCGCTGCCGAAGAAGATGGCCCGGTCCCACCAGGCCCGCCACTGGGGCCGGCGGTCCTTGGCCCGGTACTCGAACGCCACTCCGCGCAGGATGAGGGCTACCAGGATCAGGAACAGCGGCAGGTAAAACCCGCTGAACAGGGTGGCGTACCACTCGGGAAAGGCGGCGAAGGTCGCCCCCCCGGCCACCAGCAGCCACACTTCGTTGGCGTCCCACACGGGGCCGATGGTGCGGATGACGACCCGCCGGTCCAGGTCGTCGCGTCCCACGAAGGGCAGCAGGATGCCCACGCCGAAGTCGAAGCCCTCCAGGAAGAAGTAGCCCATCCAGAGGACCGCGATCAGCAGGAACCAGAGCGAGTTGAGGTCGGTCTCGATCATCGGGTCCTCCTAGTAGGCCAGGCCGGCTCCGACCTCGGCCGGGGTGGTCTCTTCACCGACGCCCGCTCGGGCGTACTTGGCCATCAGGTACACATCGATCACCGCCAGCACCCCGTAGAGGATGGTGAAGCCGATCAGGGTGATGAGCAGCTCGGGGGTGCTCACCGCCGCCGACACCGAATCGCGGGTCAGCAGCACGTTGTACACCGTCCACGGCTGGCGCCCCATCTCGGTGACCACCCATCCGGTGGCGTTGGCGATGAAGGGCAGGCCCAGGGATAGCAGGGCGACCCGGTGGAACCACTTCACGTCGTGCAGGCGCTTGCGGTACAGGAACCAGGCTCCCAGGGCCCCGAGGGCAATGAGGAAGAAGCCCACGCCCACCATCGCCCGGAAGGACCAGTAGACGATGCCCACCGGCGGGCGGTAGTCGCCGGGGCCGAACTGCTCCTGGTATTCGGCCTGGAGGTCGTTGATGCCGCGCACCTCGCTGGTCCAGGAGTGGTCGGTGAGGACGCTCAGCAGCCGGGGGATGCGGATGTCGAACAGGTTGCGCCCCTCCGCCATGCTGGGGACGGCGACTATCGAGAAGGCGGCCGGGGCCTCGGTCTCCCAGTGAGCCTCGACCGCGGCATGCTTCATGGGCTGGATGTCGGCTACCTCTTGGCCCTGGAAGTGGCCGGTGGTGGCCGAGCCCACGCCGGCCACGAGAATCAGGACCACCGCCAACGCCGAGGAGAGGCGGAACACCGGGCTCTCCGGATGGCGCAGCAGGTGCCAGCCGCTGATCGCCAGGATGAGCACGGCGGCGGTGAGGATGGAGGCCAGCAGGGTGTGCCCCAGGTGATGCCAGGCCATGGGGTTGCGCACCAGGTCGAGGAAGCTCTCCAGTTCCGCTCGACCGGTCGCCGGGTTGATGCGATAGCCGACCGGGTTCTGCATCCAGGCATTCGCTGCCAGGATCCAGAAGGCCGACAGGATCGTGCCGGCGGACACCAGCCAGGCGGTGGCGGCGTGCAGCCGGGGGGAGAGGCGGTCCCAGCCGAAGATCCACAGTCCCAGGAAGGTGGATTCCAGGAAGAAGGCCGCCAGGCCTTCCACCGCCAGCGGCGCCCCGAAGATATCGCCGACGAAGCGGGAGTAGGACGACCAGTTCATGCCGAACTGGAACTCCTGCACGATGCCGGTGACCACTCCGATGGCGAAGTTGATCAGGAACAGCTTTCCCCAGAACTTGGTGGCCCGCAGGTACTTGGGGTCGCGGCGCCGCACCCACATCGTCTCCAGGATCGCCACCACCAGGGCTAGGCCGATGGTGAGCGGAACGAAGAGGAAGTGGTAGACGGTCGTGATCCCGAACTGCCATCGAGCCGCGATCAGGGCATCCATGTGTCTCAGGCTCCCCTCGACGTCGCCGGGACGGTAGCGCGTCGGAAGGCCTGGTTGCACTCGGCCGGGGGAGGTTTGTGGAGCGAGCCGCCGGGGCGGCCTAGCGCACGATGGCCAGCACCTGGCCGGCCGACACCAGATCGCCCTCGCGCACCCGCAGGTCGATGATCTGGCCGGCGGCGGGGGCGCGGAGTTCGTTCTCCATCTTCATGGCCTCGAGCACGAAGAGCGGGGCCCCGGCTTCCACCGCCTCGCCGGCGCGGTAGTGCACCTTGACGATGGTGCCCTGCATGGGCGCGGTCACCAGCCCTTCGGGTTCGCTGAACTCGATAGAGGCCGGAGACGGCCCCCGTCGCCGCGTCGGGGGCCTCCGGGGCCCCTCGGGGGCGGGGGCCTCCGGAGCGAAGAGCCGCACCTCGAAGCGTTTCCCGCCGACTTCGACGGTGAGGGTGCGGCCGTTCCCGGCCGGTTGGGGCACGGGGTCCGGTTCGGGCTGAGCCAGAGCCTCCAGGTCGAGATCGGCTTCCACGGTGCTGGTGTCGTGGGTGCCCTCGCGGAAGGCGGGCAGGTCCAAGACCAGACGGTGGAAGGGGAGGGTGGTAGGTACTCCCGTGATGCGGAACTCCCCCAGCGCCCGGCGCGCTCGGGAGAGGGCCTCGGCGCGGTCGACGCCCCAGACCACCAGCTTGGCGATGAGGTTGTCGTAGTACTGGCTGATGCTGCTGCCCGCCTCGTAGCCGGAGTCGACCCTCACCCCGAAGCCGCCGGGCTCCCGGTATTCGACGATGCGCCCGGGTGTGGGGCGGAAACCGCGTCCGGGGTCCTCGGCGTTGATGCGGAACTCGATGGCGTGCCCGCGGGGGGCCGCCTCGCCGATTGTCAGGCGCTCCCCGGCGGCCAGTCGCAGCTGCTCTTTCACCAGGTCGATGCCGGTGACCGCCTCCGTGACGGTGTGTTCGACCTGTAGGCGGGTGTTCATCTCGAGGAAGTAGAAGGCGCCGTCGCGGTCGAGAAGGAACTCCACCGTGCCGGCGCTCTCGTAGCGGGCGGCCCGGGCCACCGCCACTGCCGCCTTGCCCAGTTCCCGCCGCTGGCGCGCCGAGAGGGCCGGCGAGGGGGCCTCCTCCACCAGTTTCTGGTGGCGGCGCTGCAAGGAGCAGTCCCGTTCGCCCAGGAAAGCGGCGTTGCCGTGGCGGTCGCAGAGCACTTGGGCCTCGATGTGGCGGGGGCCCTCCAGGTAGCGCTCCACGTAGACCTCGGGGTTGGCGAAGTAGGCGTCGGCTTCCCGCCGGGCGGCTTCGAAAGCGCGCTCGAGGTCGTCGGCCCGGCGCACTACCCGTAGGCCGCGGCCCCCGCCGCCGTGGGCCGCCTTGACCACTATGGGCAGCCCGTAGGCGTCGGCCACTGCTCGCAGGTCGGCCGCCTGCCGGACGGGCTCCAGCGTGCCGGGCACCCCCGGCACCCCGGCCGCCTCGGCGGCGCGCCGCGAAGCGATCTTGTCGCCCATGGTGGCTATGGCCTCGGCGGGCGGCCCTACCCAGGTCAGGCCGGCTTCGCTAACCCTCCGGGCGAAGGCGGCGTTCTCCGCCAGAAACCCGTAGCCGGGGTGGACCGCCTGGGCCCCGCTGCGGACGGCCACGTCGAGGATGGCGTCGGCGTTCAGATAGGACTCGGCGGCCGGAGCCGGGCCGATGCTCCAGGCCTCGTCGGCCAGGCGCACGTGGAGGGCGTCGCGGTCGAGATCGGAGTAGACGGCAATGGCCCGCAGGCCCATCTCGCGCGCCGCGCGGATCACCCGCACGGCGATTTCCCCTCGATTGGCGATGAGGACCGAGTCCACTTCTGGTTCTCCTACAGCGGGATGTTGCCGTGCTTCCTGGCAGGCAGGCCGCCTCGCTTGGCGCGCAGCATCGCCAGGGCCCGAATGAGGCGGGGCCGGGTCTCCTGCGGTTCGATGACTTCGTCGATCAGCCCTCGCTCCGCGGCCACGTAAGGGTTGGAGAACCGCTGTTCGTAGTCCGCCACCAACTCCGCCCGGCGGGCATCGGGATCCCCGGCCTCCTCCAGCTCCCGTCGGTAGATGACGTTGACCGCTCCTTGGGCGCCCATGACGGCGATTTCGGCGGTGGGCCAGGCAAAGGCCAGGTCGGCCCCAACGGATCGGGAGTTCATCACCACGTACGCCCCGCCGTAGGCCTTGCGGGTGATCACCGTGAGGCGGGGGACGGTGGCCTCGCAGTAGGCGTACAGGAGCTTGGCGCCGTGGCGGATGATGCCGCCGTGCTCCTGACTGAGCCCGGGCAGGAAACCGGGCACGTCGACGAAGGTGACCACGGGGATGTTGAAGGCGTCGCAGAACCGGACGAAGCGAGCCGCCTTGACCGAGGCGTCGATGTCGAGGGTGCCGGCCAGCACGGCAGGGTTGTTGCCCACGACGCCCACGGTGTGGCCGTCGAGGCGGGCGAAGCCGACCACGATGTTGCGCGCCCAGTGCCGGTGCACCTGGTAGAAGTCCCCGTCGTCCACCACCATCTCCACCAGATCCGTCATCTCGTACGGCTGGTGGGGAGAGTCGGGCACGATGGTGTCCAGGGCGGGGTCGGTACGGTCGGGCTGGTCCTCCGGGGCGAACGAGGGAGGGGCTTCCAGGTTGCTCTGGGGTAGGAAGGAGAGCAGATAGCGCACGTCCTCCGCCGCCTGTGCTTCATCGGCGGCGACGAAGTGAGTGACTCCCGATATGGACGCGTGGCTGTGGGCCCCTCCCAGGGTGGCGAAGTCCACGTCCTGGCCGGTGACGGCCTTGATGACGTCGGGGCCGGTGATGAACAAGTGGCTGGCCCCGTTCACCTGGAAGACGAAGTCGGTGATCGCCGGGGAGTAGACGGCCCCCCCGGCGCAGGGCCCCAGGATCACCGAGATCTGGGGGATCACCCCGGAGGCCCGCACGTTGCGCCGGAAGATCTCGCCGTAGGCGTCGAGAGAGACGACCCCCTCCTGGATGCGCGCTCCCCCGGAGTCCTTCAACCCAATGAGGGGCGCACCGTTTTCCAGGGCGAGGTCCATCACCTTGCAGATCTTTTCGCCCACCGCCTCGCCCAGGCTGCCCCCGAAGACGGCGAAATCCTCGGCGAAGACGAACGTAGTGCGCCCGTCGACGGTGCCCCACCCGGTGACCACAGCGTCCCCGGCGGGCCGTCGGCGCTCGATGCCGAAGCCGTGGGCGCGGTGACGTACCAGGCTGTCGATCTCCACGAACGACCCCGGGTCGAGCAGGGCGATGAGGCGGTCGCGTGCCGACATCTTCCCCGGGACGGGGGCGCGCCGCTCCGCCTGCTGCGCCTCGCGACGCAGCCTCCGCAGATGCTCGATGCGCTCCTCCGTGCTCACGCCGCTCCCGTTATCCTCGCCCGGCGCTGTCATTTGGACCTCGGCGCCGGTGATGACGGATACACCTTATGCGCTCTGTTTGCTGGAGGAGGCGGGCTCCACTCAGGATGAGGCTCGGAGGCGCTTCACCGGCTTCCCCCTGCTGGTGGTGGCTGCCCGCCAGACTGCCGGGCGGGGGCGCCGGGGTCGGTCCTGGGAGACGGCCTCCCGGGCACTGGCGGCGACGCTGGCGCTGCGGCTGCCCTGGCCCGAGGCGACCCGGCCCCGACTCACCCTGGTGGCCGGCCTGGCGGCCTGCCATGCCCTGGGCCGGGGGGTCGGCCTGGAGTGGCCCAACGACCTGATCAAGGGGTCGAGCAAGATCGGCGGCCTGCTCGCCGAGGCCGCGGGCGATGTGGTGGCGGTGGGCCTGGGGGTGAACCTGTACTGGCCGGCGCCCACCGTTGCCGGTGCCGGGGAGCTCTATGCCCGGGACCCGGGCGTCGAGGCAGCGGGGCGACTTGCGCAGACGTGGGCTCGGGACCTGCTGCAGCGGGTGGCTTTGGGCCCGGAGGCCTGGGGCCGGGAGGAGTACGCCGGGTGCTGCGCCACTCTTGGCCGTGAGGTCACCTGGGAGCCGGGGGGGCGGGGCCGGGCGACGGGGGTGGCGGCAGACGGGGGTCTCGAGGTGGAGACCGCCTCCGGGCTCCTGGTCCTCCACGCCGGGGAGGTCCACACGGTGCGCATCGTCTGAGGCCGGTCTCAGCAGGCGGGGGTAGGTATGCCGGCTCAAGTTCGGCGCCCTGGTATAACGACTCCGATCCCAAAGGCATGAGCTACCCGGTCGCCCCCCCCTCCGCGCCTCCTCCCGGCCCGCCTCCCGGCCCTCCCGGCCTGCCTCCCGAAGCGGCCCCGCCGTCGCGCCGCTGGCCCAAGCGCCTGCTGGTCACCTTCCTGATCGTCGCCAACGTCGGCATCTTCGGCGGTCTCGGCGCTCTGTGGTTCGCCGCCCGCCAGGTGACCGGGGCGGTGGCCACCCTGGATTCCTCGGAGCTCGGCCTGGCGCAAGCCCCCGTCGGCCTCAGCGACCCCCGCACCTTCCTGCTGATCGGCAGCGACAGCCGGGAGGATCTTCCCGAGGATTGGGTGGGCTACGGCGACTACTGGGGGCAGCGATCCGATGTGATCATCCTGGTGCAGGTGTTGCCCTCCGAGGGAAGGCTGCAGATGCTCAGCATTCCCCGAGACACCAAGGTGACCATCAACGGCACCACCAACCGCATCAACGCCTTCTTCAACGAGGGGGCGGGGCAGATAGTCGACGCGGTCTCCCAGTTCACCCAGGTGCCCATCCACCACTACCTGGAGGTGGACTTCGCCGGTTTCGCCGGCATCGTGGACGCCGTCGGTGGCATCGAGATGAACTTCCCCTATCCGGCGCGCGACCGCAAGTCGAAGCTCGAGGTGCCGGCCGGCACCCAACTGCTCGATGGGCGGACCGCCCTGGCCCTCGCCCGCGCCCGCCACTACCAGGAGTTCCGCAACGGCCAGTGGGTCAACGTGGATGCCAGCGATATCGGCCGCACCCGCCGCCAGCAAGAGGTGCTCATGGCCCTGCTCACGCAGATCGACCGCCCCTCGTCGATCGGGGGCTTCAAGGAGCTGGTGAACAGCATGGGACGGTTCGTCACCGCCGACGACACCCTCGGCGAGGACGAGATCATCCAGCTGGCCTGGGAGATGCGGTCCCTGGGCTCGGAGAACTTCGACACCCTGACCTTGCCGGTAGACCCCCTGGAAGAGGGCGGCGTGTACTACATGGTGCTCGACGAACCCGAGGCCGGTGAGGCCCTGGCCGCCTTCCGGGAGGGCCGGCCGCTGAGCGAGGCGGTGGCGGGCAACGGCACCGTCGAGGTGCAGAACGGCAACGGGATCGCCGGTTCTGCCGGGGCGGTGGCCGACGTGCTGCGAGGCGCCGGCTGGGAAGTGGTGGGAACCACCAACAGCGGCCGGGAGGACTACGCCACCACCGTGGTGGTGGCCGGCGGGCGGCACCTCACCCAGGCCGAGGCGGTGGTGGCTCTTCTGGGGTACGGCCGGGTGCAGCAGGGTCCCGTGCCCCCGGGGATCGACATCGTGGTTATCGTCGGGGCCGATGCCCCCGGCACCTGAGCCTTCTCCTCCCGCCGGCTCCCGCCGCCTCACCGTGCTCGGTGCCGGCTATGTGGGCTTGACCACCGCTGCCGGGTTCGCTCACGTGGGCCATCGGGTGGCGGTAGGAGAGGCAGATCCGGGCCGGCTGGCCGCGCTGGAGGCCGGAGAGGTGCCTCTGGCCGAACCGGGTCTGGCCGCACTGGTGGCCGCCGGGGTGAGGGCGGGGCGGCTCAGCTTCCACGGCGACAACGCCGTCGCGGCGCGGGACGCCGAGGCCGTGTTCCTCGCCGTGCCCACCCCCGAAGGAGAGGGCGGGGAAGTGGATCTCTCCTTCGTGCAGTCGGCCCTGCGGTCGGTCGCCGCCGCAGTGCGGCCGCCGACCCCCCTAGTGATCAAGTCGTCGGTGCCCCCGGGCACGGCGGCCCGCCTCGCCCGAGAGCTGCGCGACCTGGGTTGCGCCGTACCGCTGGTCGTGAATCCCGAGTTTCTGCAGGAGGGCCGGGCGGTGCAGGACGTCCTACATCCTTACCGGGTGGTGGTGGGCTCCGACGACCCGCAGGCGGCCGCCCTAGTGGCCGAGTTGCACGTTCCCTTCGGGGCGCCGACTGTGGTCACCGGGGCGGCTTCTGCCGAACTGGCCAAGTATGCCTCGAACGCCTATCTGGCCACACGGCTCACCTTCGTCAACGCCATGGCTCATGTGGCCGAGGCGGTCGGTGCCGATGTGGGCGACGTCATGGCGGCCCTGGCCCTGGACCCTCGCATCGGGCCCCACTACCTGCAGCCGGGTCCCGGCTACGGCGGCTCCTGTTTCCCCAAGGACGTGCGCGCGCTGGTGGCCGCCGCCGCCGCACACGGCCACGACCTCAAGTTGCTCCGCTCGGTAGTCGAAACCAACGACGACCAGCTCGACCGGGTGGTGGCCAAGGTGCGCGCCGCCGCCGGGGGCCTCGACGGCAAGGTCGTAGGGCTGCTCGGCCTGGCCTTCAAGGGAGGCACGGCCGACACCCGCAGCTCGCCGGCGGTCTCCCTGGCGGAGCGCCTGGTGGCCGCGGGGGCCCGGGTGCAGGCCTACGACCCGGCGGCCCGGGTCGCCCTACCCGGGGTCGAACAGGTGCCCGCCGCCGTGGCCGCCGCGGCGGGGGCCGATGTGCTGCTGGTGGCCACCGAGTGGGAGGAGTTCACCTTCCTCGACCCGACGGCGCTGGCGGCGGTGATGCGGGGGCGGGTGGTGGTCGATGCCCGCAACCTGCTCGACCGGGACCGGGTGGCGGCAGCGGGGCTGGATTATCGAGGCCTGGGGCGCTGACCCCGGGGAGGTGTGGAGATGAGCCGCAAGGCGATGGTCACCGGCGGCGCCGGCTTCATCGGCAGCCACCTCGTCGATCTGCTGGTCGATAGGGACTGGGAGCTGCTGGTCGTCGACGACCTCTCCTCGGGGCGCCTGGAGTACATCGCCTCCGCCCGCCGCCGGGGCAAGGTGGGGGTGCTGGTCGAGGACATCCGAGCTCCGGAGCTATCCGCCGCGGCGGCGCGCTTCGACCCGGAGGTGGTCTTCCACCTGGCCGCCCAGTCCAAGGTGCGGCCTTCGGTGGAGGACCCGCTCAAGGATGCCTCCATCAACGTGCTGGGGACGGTCAACGTGCTCCAGGCGGCGGTCCACTCCGGCGCTCGGCGGGTGGTGTTCGCCTCCTCAGGCGGCGCCATCTACGGCGGCGGGGCCCGGCTCCCCGCCACCGAGCGCACCGCCAAGCGGCCCGAATCGCCCTACGGCATCACCAAGAAGATCGTCGAGGACTACTTCCGCTGGTTCAAGGAGGCCTACGGCCTCGACTACGTGCTGCTGGCGATGGCCAACATCTACGGCCCCCGGCAGGATCCCGGCCTCGAGGGCGGGGTGACCGCCATCTTCGCCAAAGCCATGCTCGAAGGGCGGCGGCCCACCATCTTCGGCGACGGCACCCAGACCCGGGACTATGTCTTCGTGGAGGACACGGTGGACGCCTATCTGCGGGCGGCCGACGCCGGGCACGGGGCGCTGCTCAACATCGGCAGCGGCCGGGAGACCTCGGTGCTGCAGTTGTACGAGATGCTGGCTCGCATCACCGACTTCCCCTACCGCCCCGAGTTCACCGACCCCAAGCCCGGGGACATCGCCCGTTCTGTGGTAGATCCCGCGCGGGCCGAGAAGGTCCTGGGCTGGCAGGCCTGGACCCCTCTGGAAGAGGGCCTGCGCCGTACCGTCGAGTGGTACCGGGGAGGGGCCCGGGGCTGAGGCCGGGGCGACTTGTCGCGGGGTACGGCCATCATTGACCCATGCCGTACACGCTGATCCCCGACTTGCCCGCCCGTGCCGAGGTGCCCGAGAACGGCACCCTGAGCCGCGTCCTGCACGCCGACGACCGGGTGCGCCTGGTGCTCTTCGCCTTCGATGCCGGCCAGGAACTGACGGAGCACACCGCCAGCGTGCCCGCCCTGCTGCAAGTGGTTTCGGGCCGCTTCCGGGTGACCGCCGGCGGCGACTCGTTCGAGATGGGGCCGGAGGGGTGGCTGCGCCTGGACGCCAACGAGCCGCATTCGGTGCTGGCGCTGGAGCCGTCGCAGCTACTCCTGACGATGCTGCGGGGGTAGGCCGAGGGGTGAGGGTGGCGCGCCTTGGGGTGACGCGTCGCAATGTCATACCCCCATGAGGCGAGGTCGGCCATTGATCCGCCTGGGTGACATGCTGTACATTGTGATGTATGTCAGCGACGCGGACCCAGATCTACCTCACAGAGGAACAGCGGCAGCGGATTGACGCGCTCGCCGAGGCCGAGGGCGTCACCATGGCCGAGATCGTCCGCAGAGCGCTCGACGCCTACCTCGAAGACGAGAGCCCAGATCCCCGGCCGGCCCTGGCCGCCACCTATGGTGCCGATCCCGCACTTGTCGCGCCGAGCCGGGACGAGTGGGATCGTGGCTGATCTGCTCATCGACACGGACGTCTTCGTCGACCATCTCAGAGGTGCCCGGGAGTTCGACCCGCGCAACCATCGGGTTCACTACTCGGTCATCACCCGTGCCGAACTGCTCGCTGGCACGACGGCGGGCGACTCGGTCAACATCGTCCTGGGGCCGTTTCGCGAGATCCCCGTCGACCGCAGTATCGCTGAGCGTGCCGGCCGGATTCGACGCGAGACGGGCGTTCGGCTCCCCGATGCGTTGATTGCCGCGACTGCCATCGAGGGTGGCTTCGGACTGGTGACACGCAATCGGAGCGATTTCGAGCGGATCCGGGGGCTTCGACTCCGGGCCCCGTAGTCCGCTGACAAGCGCTGCGCCTGGGGTGGGACTACCTCATTAGGTCACAGAGCGGGGCACTGCGGGTTTGTCGTACCCGCGTGGTATCTAGGTGGGGTGAAGGTTGATGCTGCGCTTCGGGTGGACCTGGCAGCCCTGCTGCCGGACCTCTTCGCCGGCCCGCTCGAAGGGATGCCCGCCGCTGCCCTGGCCGACGGCGTACGCGAGTTGAACGCGCTCGAGGCGCAGGTGGTCGCCCGCCGGGCCGAGTATCTGGCGGAGGCGGAGCGCAGCGAGGCGGCCCGCACGGACGGGTTCACCTCGACCACCGCCTGGCTGGCCGCAGTGTCGGGTGAGCCGGCGCCGGTGTGCCGTAGCCAACTGGCGGTAGCCGAGGCCCTGCAGGGCATGCCTGAGACGAGGGCGGCGTTTGCCGCCGGGAGAGTGTCCGAGTCCCGGGTGAGGATGCTCGCTCAGGCCAGAGAGTTGGCGCCCGAGCAGTTCGCCCAGGACGAAGCCACCCTGCTGGCCCAAGCCGCCCGAGTGTCGGCCAGACGGCTTCCTCAGCTGTTGGCGATGTGGAAACGTTCCGCCGATCTGCAGGCCGCTGAAGTGCAGGCCGAACGGATGCACACCGCCCGAGCCCTGCACCTTTCTCCGGACGGGTACGGCATGCTGCGGCTCAGCGGCGCG